>Ga0209317_1001134_pt1 | contig 25472 bp, 18 predicted proteins | sample RifGroB2_FD_183994 | JGI IMG/M metagenome (GOLD analysis project Ga0209317, IMG submission 183994) | Soil microbial communities from Rifle, Colorado, USA - Groundwater B2 (SPAdes) (version 2) | ecosystem: Environmental > Terrestrial > Soil > Unclassified | place: Rifle, Colorado | collected...
CTGCGAGGTATGGCACATCATGCAGTATTTCACGTCGCCGCGCCCGCCGTGGGGGGTGGTCACGCCGATCTTGCCATGGCACTCGTTGCAGGCCTCGGTGGTGGTCATGTCACGCACCAGCGCCGGAGCGACAGCCGGGGTAGCGGGGACGAAGGTGGAGATGAGATATTTTTCGTTGTAGAAGTTGCTCAGGTTGGTGCCGTTGTTCTGCAGGGCGACCGAGGGGGTGGTACGGATGCCGACCATGACACGGTGGGTCAGGCTGGCGTCGTAGGTGACGGTGCCGCCGTTGGCAGCCTTGATGTCCTTGCCGAAGAGCACGGTGTAGGATCCGTCGCCATTGTCGATCACGGTGTAACCGGAATCTGTGCCGGGGCGCGAGGTGGGGGTAACCATGTAGCTCAGCCACTCTTCGGGGCTGCCGCTGACGCCCGGCTTCAACTGCGCGATAACCAGGTTGAAGCTCTTAAGACCCCTGATACCCTTGCCGGTTGCCTTGTTGGTCACCTGGAAGCTGACGATCGGCTTGGAGCCCGGGATGGCTACGCTGGTGATGGCGCCGTCCAAAAGGGTGTTGTTCAGGTCCTCGACGCCGAGGGTGTTGGCATCCTGTGCCGGGAGCAGTGCTGCGGAGCTGAACTTGCCGGTCAGGACCAGTGCGGCGCCGGAGAATGCAAGCTGCTGGCCGCCGTTTGCGACCACGGCCTGTGCCGCGTCGGTGTAGGTCTTGTTGACTGAGTTCAGCGTCATGTTGGGATCACCCAGCACGCCGGTCAGTCCCAGCAGAGCCGAGACCACGTTGGTCATGTTGGTGGTTTCCTGGTTGATCTGGATGCTGATCGGGTTGCTGGCAGTAATGCCGCCGGTAGGCGGGTTGCTCAGGTCGATCGGCACCACGGTGCGGAAGGTCCCCTTGCCGGTAACGATCGCCTTGAATACCAGGATCGTCTTGGTGGAGGGGAGGGTTAAGGCGAGACCGCTGAAGCTGCCGTCACTCTGCAGCGGCGCGAATCCCAGTTGTGCCCCGTCCTGGGCGTTGTAGACGAACACGGTGCCGGTTCCGGCCGTGGCGCCCGCTGAGGTTGCCGAGAGGAAGGCGGTCTTTGCAGCTGCCTTGGCATCAACCTTGCCGTCCACTGTAAGTTTGGTTCCCTGCTCCGTAGCCTTGACGGAACTTCCGCCGCCGCTGCACCCTGCCATAGGCAGCAAGGCAAATGCTAGAAGTGTCACAAGGTACCACAGTTTTCTACCGATCATAGATTCCTCCTGTTGTTTATTACTGCGCCGTTTCAACCTGCTTGAGGACTTCCCAATTTCGAAAAATACACCAGCCACTTTGTCTATTATGTTTTCCGTGCCGTCCGCGGCACGCTTCTCCCCTCTTTATCAGGGCTGCACCTGGCCGCCGATCACGACGTCGAGCGGAGGCTGCGGCGGCGTTACCGAGATTAGATTGCTGAGCGGAGAGCGATTGCCGGCCGCATCGAAAGCGATCACGCTGTAGCTGTATGCCACGCCCGACAAAAGCGACGGGTCGTTGTAGCCCGGGGTGGTCACCGTGGCGATTTTGCTGCCGTTTCGGAACACGTCGTATCCGGTCACCGCGACGTTGTCGCTGGGAGCGCTCCAGGAGAGGAGTACCGAGCTGATGGTAGCGGTAAGGGCCGAAGGTGTTGCCGAGAGGAGCACCGGTGCCGCGGGGGGCACGTTGTCCGTCAGGGGCAATCCGAGGACGTCGGTGCCGACCTGCCCCCCGATAACCACATCGAGGTTGGGGCGAACCGGCGTCACACTCGCCAGGTTGCTGGCAGCCGAACGGTTGCCGGCCCCGTCGAAGGCAACCACGAAGTAGCTGTAGGTCACGCCGAAGCTGACCGAGCTGTCGGTGTAATTGGTGCTGAGCGAAGTGGCGATCTTGCTGCCGTCGCGGAAGATGTCGTAGCCTGCCACCTGGTCGTTGTCGCTGGAAGCGTTCCAGGCGAGGAGCACCGAGGCGCTGGTCGTACTGAGAGCCGAGGCGGTCGCGCTCAGGTTGGCGGGCGCCGAGGGTGCGGTGACGTCGGTAAAGTCAGGCTCGGCCGGCGGATTGGCTGCCAGCGCCTTGACCTGGTCTATAGCTGTCAAAAGGGCGTTGTTCCCCGCGTTGGCTGCCTTGACCCGGTCCGCCGCCGCGTTCAGCGCCTGCAGATAGATCTGGTAGGCGGGAGCGTTCAGGTCGGCATTGACAAAGGCGTTGTTGATGATGTTCATCACCGTGGTGCTGTTGGCCGCGCTGTTCGCGACTTTGGCGTCCACAATCATCTGGTCCACGATGAGCAGGTAGGCACGGTAGCGGATATCGCCGGCCGGATCGGCCAGGATGTTGGCGCTGCCGGTAAGCGAGCCGATCCTGCTGTTGGCCGCGGCGACTACCCTGGCCTGATCGCCCGCCGTAGCCAGTGCGGGGTCTGCGGTCAGAACCTGCTGCAATTTACGATAGGCCGCCTCGGTCGAAGGGCTGACCGTGATGCCCTGCAGTACGCTCCCCGCAGGAACCATGGCGCTGAACGATTCGCCGGAGCCGAAGGGTACCGCGCTGCCGCTCGACTCGCTCAGATAGCTGGCGCCCGCCCCTCCCGTCACCGTGATCAGCAGCGGCGCCGCCGCAGCCGAATTGGGGATGGCAACCGCGAAGTTGCCGGCGGCCCCGGTGCTCCCGGAGCCAAACAGCGTGCCCGGCGCCCCGCCCGGCGAGAGCTGGAAGATCTGCACCAGCGCGCCGCTGATCGGTCCTTTCACTGCGACACCGGAAACGACCGTGGTGTCTCCACCTCCGTCGCGGCCTCCGCCACCGCCTCCGCAGGCGGAAACGAGCAGAGGCAGGCAAAGAAGCAGTAAAGCCTCAAAAATGCGTCTCATCCAAGGGATCTGCATATTTATGTTCTCCTTCTACTGGTATCCCGTTAGGTCAGTATCACTTCGCCTAGTTGCTCTCGACCGGCAGCGGATTGCCCGGTGTGCCGGTTGGAGTGTGGCAACCAACGCTGAGGCAGCCGGGGCCGCTCAGGAACACGCCCGGTGGCACTGCGTTACTCCCCTGGCCGCCATGGCAGGCGTTATTGCGGCAGGTGTTGTAATTTCTCGGGTTGCTGTCGAAGTAATTGCGGTGACCGTCGATGTCGTTCCCCACCCAGGCATGCTTCTGGGGCGCCTGTGCGGTACCTGCCATATGGCAGTTGATGGCACAGGAGGGGCCTCCGGTCGAGCCGCCCAAAAGATCGGTACCGTGGCAGATAGTGGTCGCGCAGCCGGCAGTGCCGTTAGCAGGATCCTTGACGAAATCGGCGTGCCTGGCGTAGGCGAATTGTCCCCACCCCAGTGGATGGATGGCGAAGCCGGGGCCCGAATGGCACTGGGTGCAGGCCACCTTGGAGATGCCGCCCCCTTCGAGGTTCTCCCCATGGCAGTCGACACAGGAGTTCAGGTTGGCGCGTGCCGCGGCCTGATGTCCTGCCGGCACCCAGCCAGCCGGGTGTTTTCCGGTATCGCTGGTGAACACCGCCTGCGAGTTACTGTCGCCGCAACCGGCGAGCGCCAGCGCCCCCAGCAGACAGAGGGCGACCAAAGCAAGAGAAGTTCTTATTTGTGGCATATCACGCACCTCTCGTTGTTCTGGCGTCCGTGGCACTTAAGGCACGAGGCGGGGTTGATTCTGCCGTCGATCTTGTGCTGGGTCAGATAATCGCCCCGGTGCGGCAGCCCACGCTCCGGCGAGTCCTTGTACTTGTCGCTCGGCTTGATCTCTTCCTTGTGGGCGTGGCAATCGGCGCAGAAGGACTCCTGGTGGCAGGAGGCACAGGCCGAGCGCGCATTGGAGGCAAAGTTGCCGTGCTTTTGGAAGAAGTCGGGGGCCCTGTGGTTCATGGCGCCCCAGGAGTCGGTATGGCACTCGGTGCAGTTCGGGATCCCGGTCACCTTTTCCGGATGCACCAGTGCGCGGCTCTGGGTGTTGGCACAGGCGAAAAGCGCGCACAGCACCAGCGGTATCATCACTATCATGAGGATCTTATTTTTCACTCTTGCCCCTCCCGTCGCTATAAGTGGTGTCGAAAGCATAGGCAACCCTTACCAGCCCCCGCATCTCGTGGTCGAAATCAGGACTCTGCGAATATTCCAGATCGCCCCAGACCTTCAGCTTCTCGTTGAAGCGGTATCCAGCCGACCCGGTCAGGGCAAAGCTGTTTTTCACGTCGTTCACCCTCTGGTCGTAATTCACGTTGAAGAAATCGGCGGCCAGGTCCAGCTTCCCCAACTGCTTCAGGGCATAGAGCCGGAACTCGGTGTACTGCAGGCGGTCCGACGCGCCGGACATGCGGTGCAGTCCTAAACCGGTAGTGAGCGAGCCGGGAAGAGCGTAGCTCGCGCCGCCGCCGAAGTAATCGGCATCGCCTGCCACACTGTAATGAAAGTTCTTGTAGTCAGCGGCCAGGGTCAGGTTTTTCACCGGGCTGTAGGAAGCCTTCAGCCCCAGGGCGGTCTGCTCCTCGTTGGGTAGCAGGATGCCGTTATTGAGGCTCAGGGCACTGGTCGTCACATGATAGAAATAATCGTTGTAGTTCACCCTGGAGAAGTCGGCACTGAGGTTCAGCTGGTCCATGGGGGCGACGGAAACCGTGTAGGCGTGCTCCATCCACCCCGAGGTGAGCGAGTTGTAGCTGGAGCGGCCGGTGATATCGACCTGCTTCAGAGGATGCACCCAGATATCGAGCCCCTGCTCTTCGCGGTCGCGGTCGTCGTCACCTTCGCTTCTCAGCGCACTCAAGCCGACCGAGTAAAGACCCTGCTTCCCCTGGGAGACGCGGCCGCCGTAGATGACGTCCCCACCCTGGAAGTTCGGCTCGCTGACCACCGGCGAGCCGAGAAAGGCCGAGGCGGCAAAGCCCGCGGCGAGATCGCTGCGCACCGAGAGGCCGTCGATGCGCTCGGCAGCGACCCCTTCGGTGACGAATTGACGCCCGGCATTGAGCAGGAGGTTGTTCTTGGCCCCGTGATAGCTGAGGTAGCCGTACTGCAGATCTCCGTCCACGCGATCCTGGGTCCACTTGTCGCCCAGATCAACCCGCCCCCAGGCGCCCAGGTGCAGCGAGGTGGCGCTGCCGTCCTTCTCCGCAACGGCTACCGACAGACGCAAGTATTCATACAGCGGGTAGGTGTTCCGGTCGTCGATGGTGCTCTTCATGCGCAGGAAGGTATTCGATTCTCCGGAAATCGAATACTCGGCGGCCGTGGCCGGTTGAGCCAGCAGTGGTGAAGCTGCTGCCAGCACCAGCCACGCAGTACTCAGGAGACTACCTTTCTTACATCCTGATCTTTTTTCTTGGTGGCTTATCAAGACATCCCTCCTTTCTTCTTAGTAACAAACGTTTCAATTCAATTCTCGGTGCAGCATTGAGCCAAGATGCGGCTTAAGACGGTCGGAACTCTGGCTACCTTCAGGAAGATCTCCTGCCCTTCTCGCCGGCAGCACTGCTGCGGCAGCTGGAAAAGTTGGCTGGAGGCCACTTCCTGGTGGCTATTTGTGGCGTCAAAAAATCTGCTATGGCATTCAGCGCAAACAGCACCGATGCCCTTTAGTCGGGAATGTCACAGGAGTTGTGATTACTGCATATTTGAGTATGTGTAAGAGAATCGGCGAGCTGCCAACTGACTTAACACAAATTAATCTAAGGAAGGTTCTGTATCTGATAAGTAGAGCTCGCGCGTAATGAGAGTAAAGGTACAACAGTTTCTGTAATGCACAAGTACCAGACGAAATTTTTTCTTATTATGACAGTAAAAAAATTACTATTACAGTTCTTTAATTTGCCAGACACAGATAACAGTATTAGATAGTACAAATCTTATCTTCAAACCCACTATTGCAGCCGTCGCAACTTGGAAATTCAGATTTCAGCATCCGCACCAGGCAGGGGAAAAAGCCGGGGCCGAATATCTCGTGATATTTCGGCGACCCGGCTGTCTCTTTGAGACCCTTAGGCTTTCCGTCCCATCCTCGCGGATGGTTTAGTATTATCGTGGTATCACTACCTTATGTGTGAATCTATGTCTAATGAGATACCAACTTCGAAAAATTCTGTCAACAGGAAAAGTTTACAAGTATCTGGAATTGAGGTGAATGCCCCTGCCAGTCATAGGGAAAGGCACCTGATGTATGAGGGATAATCCTTTGACTGAGGAGGTGGCGCTTATGTCATTTGCAAATCATTTCACTGGCTTTACCTAGTTCTAAAGAACTGGCAGTACCGCGTTTAGAACGTCACTAGATATCTCTCCTGAGAGTGTCACTTTCTGAGATACACAGCATCCGCTTTTGCCTTCTGTACAAACTGTAGGGGCACCCCTTGCGGGTGTCCGCCTTTTACCCCGGATACCCGCAAGGGTATCCCTACAAAATCACCTACGCTGCCCCCCCACTGCCATTAAGTTAGTGGATATCTGTAGGGGCGAACCTTGTGTTCGCCCAGACTTGTTGCTCCGCCGTTTCCCATCGGAATCACTTTGGAGCCCGGGCGAACACAAGGTTCGCCCCTACGTTAGAAGGAAGAGTTATTGAAAAACGCATTGAAGATGCTGCAACTTGGTTTAACTTAACGGCTGTGCCCGTAAACAGAAAAGCCCCTCCTTTGCAGGGAGGGGCTTTTCTGTGTTCCAGATCGTTCAGCTCCAGATCGTTCAGTTGCGGGAGAGCTATCGGCTCCTAAAACCAGGTCCTGGTATCGTGGCAGGTACTGGTGCAGCTGCCCAAATTTGCCTTGTCGTATTCGATCACCGAGCTGTTTTGACCGCCGATTGTGTCAGCGGCCGTTTTCCCGGCAGCTCTGAGATTTAGATCCTGCGCATCGAGCCCGATGAAATGTACCGGCCTCAGCCTCACCGTGCTGTGGCAGTCTGTGCAGGTGGCGATGGCAGGAGTGCTCGCACCGCTCTGCAGATGGAAGTCGTGCAGATTCTTGCCTACAAAGAAGGTGCTCGGCTTGCCGGAGTTGTAGCTGTTGTAAGGGGCCTGTGCGTTGTTGGCGCCCGATTCGTGACACAACCGGCAGCTCGTGCTGGCATAAGTATCAAAATTGCCGGACTCCCAGCTCGGAGTGGTCTGGCCGCCGTGACAACTGACCCCTGCACAGCTCTTGTTGATGGGATCATACGCCGGGGTTGCTCCGGCAAGCCCGAAGCTGCCGCTCAAGCCGACGCTGGCAGAGGCAAAGCCGCCGTTTGACGAAGCCTTGGCGTGGTTGGCTGTGCCGCTCCCCGCACCTGCATGGCAGAGTACGCAGTTGGCTGCAGAGACGGCCGAGTTGAGATCACGCAGCGCCAGGTGCTTGGCGTGTCGCAACTGGCGGTTGGGAGCCTGGATGGCGTCGGGGCCGACCGTTGTGCCGCCGTGGCATGATAGGCACTGGTTCTCAGCAGCCGGCGCGCTGGTCGGCGGCGCCGAAGCATGGCAGGTTAAACCGTCGATCGGCACGGCGGACATGCACGAAGGCGCGCTGCCGCTTCCCTTCAGGTCTAGGCCGTGGCAGGCGCTGCAGCTGTTGTTCAGGTTTTTACTGTGAAAGCCGGCGCTGGTGGGAACCAGCCAACCGCTGCCATGACCTATCTGGTCCGGGGCGCCGTGGCACATGGTGCTGTTGAAGCAACCCGGAGCCGTCGTGCCGGCCGACGGGCTCAGGTGGCACTTGGCGCACTCCGCTGCGTTCCCGGCATTAGCGTTGGTATGGCTCACTCCCCCCGCGCTGTTGTCGTGCCACGGCTTGGGCGGATGGGGCGCTGTGGTATGGCAGGAGAAACAGGAGACCGCCTTGCCTGCTCCGCCTTTATAGTCGTCGCCGTGGCACCTGGCACAGTAGGCCAGTCCGGAGGATACCCCGGGAGTGGCCAGGGCCCCGAGCGTAGCATGTGCGCCGTGTTGTGCGGGACTGCTCCAGTTGTCGGGATGCCCCAGCTTGTTGGCGTGGCACTGCCGGCCGTCGGGCGCTATTGCGGAGAAACAGCCGACCTTTGCTATTCCGCCGGATAGGTCGTTGCCGTGGCACTCTATGCAGGGGGAGTCGATGGTGGCCGCGCCGGCGCTTTTGGCGGTTCCTTTGGCCTGGGCATTGTTGTAAGCGACCCAGTGCGTTTCCAGCCAGCTGTCGGGGTGCTTCCCTGCGCTGTCCACCAGCGGTGCCTCGCTGTTGCCGTTACTGCAGGCAAAGAGCATTGCAGCGGCAGACAGCACCGTAATTGTCTTGATCCATGATGTCATATTAGGCCTTTTCCTCCCCTAGCGATGGCAGACTATGCAGCGCGCGTTGTTGGTCCTGCCGTGGCAGCGGTAGCAGCTCCCCGGATCGAGCTTCCCCTCTATCTTGTGCAGAGTCAGGAAATCTCCCCGATGCGGCATCTCACGGTCCGGGCGGTTGCCGTACTTGGTCGATGGTTTCATCTCGACCCGGTTGGTATGGCAATCGGCGCAAAAAGAAGCCTTGTGGCAGCTCGCGCAGAGGCGATCGTCCGAGGCGGCGTAGAAACGGTGATTCTTCACGAAGGACGGGGTGTGGTTGAAGGTGGCAAAAGGCTTCATGGTCCCTTTCTGCTGATCTTCGTGGCACTCGCTGCAACTGACCGGCCCGGAGGTTACTTCCTCGGGATGCCAGACCGGAAGATTCGGGATCGCTTTCATCTGAGCGCAGCCTACCAGTAAAATGAACCCGGCCAGTGCCAGGATGGGGAACATCAGGGCGCAGCGTTTCATTTCGTGCCTCCTTTTCCGGTGAATGTCTTATTGTAAGTCAGTCTGATCAGCCCCTGAACCTCGTCGACAAAGCGCGGGTTGCTGCCGTAGCTCAGGTCTCCGGAGAGCGACAAGGACGGGGTCAGGTGATAGCCCAGGGAGCCGATCAGCTCGACGGCGCGCGGTCGACCGTTGATATCTTCTTTGAAAAAGTAACCGATGGCGTCCAGCGCGGTGAAGTACTGCTTGGCGTTATACATGGCGAAGCCGCGCGCCTCGTGGAAGGAACCGGAGGCGTTCGAGGTGGGAACCACGGCAAAATCCGGGCTGGAACGCAGATAGTGATAGCCAACGCCGGTGCGCAGCGCCTTATCCAGCAGGCTTAAACGGAGATCGCCGCCAAAGCGGTCCGCCTGTCCCAGATCGCGCCGGTAATGTTTGTAATCGCCGGTCAGCTCGGTCACCTTGTTAAGCTGATATGAGGCGCGCGTGCCAAAGGAGCGGGATTTATCGCTGAGCCTTTCCACCAGGCCGGCGAAGAAGATCGAGCTGAAGAACAGGTCGCGTTCGTTTTGCTCGTTGAACTCGCCGGAAAGCACCAGATCCTGGACCGGTCGCACGTTGACCAGGTAGCTGTGCTCCGCCACCCTGCGGGTCTCGGTGTTGTAGCTGGTATGTCCCATCAGATCGACCTTGCTGTGCGGCGCGAACCAGATATCGCCCCCCACCAGCCGGTGGCTGCCGAACTTCCCTTCCCTGACCAGTTGCAGATTATTGATGCCAGGCGCGCTGCTCTCATAGACACCCGACAGCCCCAGCTCCAGCTTGCCGCCGTAGCGATAGTTGAGCCTGCCGCCGAAGCTCCCGCCCCCCTTGCCGTCCGTCTCTTCCCCGGGTAGATTGTCGGTTTTGACGGTGGCGCCGCCGAAGGCCGAGATGCCGAAGCCGTAGGGGAGATCGGTGCGCACGCTTAAACCATCCACCTGCTCGCTGACGATCCCTTCATTTACGTACAAGCGACCCAGGCTGGCCTGAGCGTTGGCCTCTTTGAAATGATACTGGGCATAGCCGTAGGTCAGGGCGCCGTCCACGCGATCCTCGTTGTAGCTCTTATCCGCCAGGTCCATGCGTCCCCAGCCGTAGAGATGCAGCGAAAGATTGCCGTCTCCCAGCTTGTCGATGTCCACCCCCAGGAACTGGGTGATCGGCGCATACTGCCTCTTCTCGAACCCGGTGCGGTTGTCCTGGAAAGAGCGGAAGATGGTGGTCGAATTGACCGTGGTGTCGGCCAGGGCGGCGGCGGGAAGCGCCAGGACGGATAATGCTAACAAACGTGTCACTACTTTTTTCATAGAAGCTCTCCGTACTGAAGTGGCAAGCGATCGGCGCATTACTTGTTGGTTATTGGAATTGCTGGATATATCAAAAACCGCCTGTTTCGTTCCTGCTCCAGGCAATCAGTGTGTTCAAGATCAGTGTGTTCAGGATCAGTGTGTTCTGGATCAGGGTTTTGCAAACTATCTCTCTTCAGCCGTTATCAACTCTCCTCCCCCCAGCGGGGGGAGGTTGGGAGGGGGGAAGGCCTCGGCTTCTGCCCGAAGAACTGGCAGGGTTCCCCCTCCCTAACCCTCCCCCTCCGAGGGAGGGGACTGGTGGCAGATTAACCATTTAACCTTCTGAGGCGACGGTGTTCTGTAGGAGCGGCATTCCTGCGACGATAACCGCAGCGATTTTCGCGGCAGGAATGCCGCTCCTAACTGGAACTGTTATCAGGTTCCCCATGATTCTATTTTCGGAGGTTCGCTCGCAAACTTCGGCTGCCCTCGGCCTGTAAACCTGTGGCACCCGGAAAGCCCCGCCTCTTTTCGAGGCGGGGCCGGATCTGCGGTTACTGCTCTCGACTTACCTTCTTACGAAGCCGCCGGTAGCGGATTTGGTGAGGTACGACTTCAGCGTGGTGATGCTGACGTTAGGTCCGACCTGACCCGGGTAAGAAGCCGGGAAAGCGGTGGAGTAGTTGCTGAAGTTGATGACGCCGTTCTGAGTCGGGGAGACGATGGACCTGTCGCCCACGGTACCGTTTTGCAGGTAGATCACGGAGTCGGCAATCAGCGCACGGCCGAAGGCGCGGTTGTGAGCGAAGGAGCCCTTCTCTGCCTTGAGCAGTTTGAAGTTCATCGCTGCGCCCATGGTCTGGAGACCGGAGCCGCCCGGAACCGCGAGGGTCCAGTTGGTCAGTGACACAGTTCCGGCAGGGTCGGAGAAGAAGTAGGGGTTAGCCGCCTCGTTGTAGTAGATCGGGTTGGCTCTCTGGGTACCGTCTGCGTTGTTCACGAAGTTCCAGTTGAAGAAGTGGAACAGACGCTCCCAGATCTCTTTCTCTTCGTCTACCCATGCGGCCATGTCGATGTCGGTGCCGGTGTGGCAGCCGTAGCAGCCGCGGGTGTTGCTGGAGGTGCCGCGGGTTGCGTTGGCAGCTTCGACTGCGCCGAAGGTGTGGGTGTTTTTCGGTCCCAGGTGGCAGGCGATGCACTGACCGCTGTTGCCCGAGCCGTAGATCACGCCGGAAGCCTTGACGGTTGCGTTGGTGGTTGTGGTGTAGTTGTCCATGCCGAGTCTGCCGTGGCTCCAGTTGGCACCGCGACCGACCTTGCCGGCTGCGCCGTAGGTGTTGTAACGGACGCCTGAGGAGTAGAACTGGAAGCCGCCTTTGCCGTAGAACACTGCTGCTGCGCCGAGGTAGTGCGGATTCTTGAAGGTGGAGTTAGCGAAGTTGGTCGGAGCCGCTGCGGTACCCAGCATGGACTCGCCGTTCTCGCGGCCGGCGTGGCAAGGGATACATACGTTGGAGTCGCCGACGTCCGGGAAGTTGATGGTTGCCTTGGCAGCGGTGCCGTAGCCGCCCATGCCTGCTTTGTAGCCGCCGGCGATGGCGCGCACGCCGCCGTTTTTGAAGTCGTTGCTCATGTGGCAGCCGTTGCAGGCGAGAACTTCTTTGCCGGAGCCGGTAGCGCTGAGCTTGAGGGTCTCGGTCCAGCCGTTGCCTACCGCCTTGATGAAGCCGGTGGTGGTGTGGCAGGCGTTGCAGGTATCCCTGGTGGTGAAGTCGTAGTGCTCCCAGGCCGGACCGTGGGTGTCGCCGTGGCCCGAAGCTGCCCAATCTTTACGCTCCTGGTTGCCGGAACCGAGGATCGGGTTGTGCGGCTCGTGGCAGGCCGAGCAGTTGGTGTTGCTGTCGTTTAAGTACCTGGCAGGGGTAGCGCTGCCGATGGAAGCTGCATTCAGGTGATGGATACCGAGCGAGCCGTGGCATTCGAAGCACCTGCCGCTTGCTGCGGGGTTGGCATCGTTGTGGCTCGGGCCGTGGCAGCCTGCGCAGCCTGTGCCGGTTACGCCGAATTTAGCATTGGCGGTCCAGGCAAGGTTGGTGTAGTGGCCGGACTGCTTGTAGTCGGCAATCAGGTTCTGGCCGGTGTGGTCCTGGGTAATCTCGTGACATCCCACACAGCCGGCATCGGCAGCCTTTACAGTCGGGATGGTCATGGTGATGGTGCCGACATCGGTGGTAGCGCCGGCTTTGACCACAACGTTGAGCGCGAAGCCTTCGTACATGACTGCACCGCTCGCGTTGAGGGCCTGTACCACGAGGCTGACGGTGCCCGGGTAGATGCCGTCCACAGCGCCGCTGGTGGCGCCGCCGGTGACGTCGATCTCGTTTCTGACCACCGGTACGTTGCCGCCGGAAACGGTCATCCTGATCTTGGTAACGCCGACCGGAATAGCGGCCACAGTCTTAGCGGTCGATTTAGCAGCCCCCCCCCATACCAATTTCGCTGCAACTGCACCTTTGCCGACAGCAGTAGGGCTGGTGGCGGTGGTAGTGCTGCTGTTGCTGGCGCCGCAACCTGTCATGGCCAGCATTAACAGGACATACAGCAAGTGTTGCAGCTTAATCATGCCAATGTTTTTCATCTGTGCTTCTCCTTTGCTTTTGGTGTGTACTCAGAGTTTTTACTGCCAGCTACCCTTCGAATGCCTCTCTTCCTTGCTAAACACCTCCTTGATTTATTAGCTTCAAGACGAAGTTTCCTACTAGCCGGGGACTGGCTCCGCAGCTGCCTGTCCCCTTTAAGATGCTGCAGTCCGATGCTGCTTATCAAGGCCGCTTCTGTTGCTCCCTAGGGAAAGAGCAGCGTCCCTTCTATCAAAGATATTGATCCGCCCCCGAAGACCACTCCACCGGTCACTATGCCGGTGGGATAGGTCAGGCCGCCGATGATGGTACCGGTCGGGTAGTTACCGGCGCCGATTATGCTGCCGGTCGGGAAGCTGAATCCTGCTGTTGCGGCACCGACCGGAAATGCCACTCCGCCGACGATGGTACCAGCCGGAAAACTCACCCCGCCGATGATCACGCCGTTGGGATAACTCACGCCACCCAGCACGGTGCCGGTCGGGTAGGATATGCCGCCGATCACGGTGACGGTCAGCGAGCCGTTGGGATAGCTCACGCCACCGATGATGGTGCCGGAAGGATAGGTGACGCCGCCGATCAGCGAACCGATCGGGTAAGTGACCGCTCCTGTGACGGAACCGCTGGGGAAGCTCACTGCACCGGCGACAATGCCGACCGGGAAGGTCACCCCGCCGATTACGGTACCGGTCGGGTAGCTCACTGCGCCGATCACGCTGCCGTTCGGGTAGGTCACGCCGCCGATGATGCTCCCTGCCGGATAGCTCACCCCGCCGACCACAGCGCCGGTAGGATAGGTCACCCCTCCGATCACGGTACCGCTTGGGATGGTAATGCCTGTGGTAATTGCGCCCACCGGGAAGGCCACTCCGCCTACGATGGTCCCCGCCGGATAGCTCACGCCGCCGATGATGACGCCGTTGGGGTAGAGCACCCCCCCGATCACGGTGCCGGTCGGGTAAGTGACGCCGCCGATGACGGTAGCGGTCGGATAAGTCACACCGCCGATGACGGCGCCGCTCGGATAGCTGACGCCACCGATGATGGTGCCCGGGGGATAAGTCACACCGCCAACCACGGTGCCGTTCGGGTAGGTCATTACCACGCCGGTGGAACCGTTCGGGAAGCTGCCGCCGCCGGCAATCGAGCCGGTGAAGACGGCGCTGAAGTCCTGGACCGGGCGGTTCAGGCTGCTAACCGCTACCGACTTGCTGGTCGGAGTGAACAGGTAGCCGGGGGCAGACGGGGTTATCGTGTAGGCGCCGTAGAGCACGGGACCGGAGTAGAAACCGTTGGCATCGGTGATGAAGCTGCCGGTGCCGTCTCCCGTGATGTTCAGGGTAATCCCGGCCAAGCCGATGCCGTTGATGGTGATACGGCCCGAGATGGTGTTGCTATTGGCGACCTGGGTTGGGGTGGTAACCGAGATCTCGTTGCTGGCGCCCGAGAGGTTGCCGGGGTTGTCAAACGCCCTAACGGTGTAGTGGTAGCTGCTGTTGGCTCTTACCGAGTTATCGATGTAGCTAATCGTCGCAGCGCCGGCAGTTTGCGGGGTGACGCCGGCAATCTGCACGCCGTCGCGGTACACCCGGTAACCGGCCACGATGCCGTCGCCTGAGCTTTTGACCGATGCGGTCCAGGTCAGGGCTACCGCATTGGCGGTTGCCGAAGCAGTAAGGTTGGCGGGCGCGCTCGGCGGCGTGGTATCACCCACGTTGACCACTGCGCCGGTAGTGACGCTGAGGGCCGGGCTGCTGGCGGCGGAACGCGTTCCATTGCTGCTGAAGGCCTTGATCTGATAGCTGAAGCTGGTGGCAGCCGCTACCGAGCTGTCGGTGTAGCCTGGGCGGGTTACCGTGGCGATCACCACAAAGTTGCTGCTGGTACCGGCGGCGCGCAGGATCTCGTAGCCGGCAACGATCTGGTCGCCGTCGGATTTGGTTGAGGCGCTCCACATGAGCGGCACCGAGTTGGGGGTCGCCGGAACCACCAGCATCAGGTTGGTCGGGACCGACGGCGCTGTGTCGACGTTGCTACTGTTGGCCGGCACCAGCACCGTCAGAGCGTTGCTGGCAGCGGATTCACCATTGGCGTTTACCGCGGTCACCGTGTAGAGATAGGTAGAGTCGGGGGTCACTGCGCTGTCGCTGTAGCGGGTCGAGGTGATACCTTCGGCGATCTCTTGGGCGCCGCGGTAAACCTTGTAGCTGACCGCTGCGCTAGCGGACGCGGTCCAGACCAGCACGGCCTTGTTGTAGAGAGCCGATTCCAGGGCCAGGCCGCTGGGTGCTGCCGGCGGGGTTACCCCGGCCGCTTGAGCCGTGCGCACGGTGAGCGGAGCAGAGGCCGCAGAGAGATTGGAGTTGGCGTCATACGCCTTGACGTAATAGCTGTACTCGGTACCGGCAGCGACGTCGCTGTCGATGAAGGACGCCTCGCTAACCACGGCGACCACCTGGGAATCGCGGTACACCTGGTATCCCGCTGCCGGGACCAGAGCGCCGTCACTGCTGATGTCGGTCGACTGCACCCACTGCAGGTTGACCTGCGTGGCGTTGAAGCCTTTGCAGATGAGCCCTGCCGGCGTGCTGGGTGCTGCGGTATCTGCCGGGTTCGCCACTGCGGGGGTTTTCACGGCTGCCACGGTGCTGGCTGCGGAAAGGTTCCTTGCTGCATCGAAAGCGACCACTTTGTAGTTGTACTGGGTGGCCGGAGCGGCCGTGGCATCGTTGTAGCTGATGGCATCCTTGCCGACCGTGTCGATGGCAAGATACGGCGTGACCGTATCGGCGCGATAGATCAGGTAACCGGCGACACCCGTTGCAGCCGGGCCGCCGTCCAGAGCCGGAGTCCAGGAAAGGCGAACCGTTTTGGCATCTACGGCAATTGCGTTCAGGTTCTGCGCTGCGCTGGGCGCCGTGGCATCGGTCAGCACCGGTACCGTTACAGCTGCGTTGGTGGCGTTGGAAATTGCGCTATTAATTGCTGCAGCCGGCTGGTACTCGGCAGGAAGCGTATTGGCTGCGGCCAGGGCGCTGGTTACCGCAGTCACCGCTCTGGTGATCTGCTCTGCAGCGGCATCGCCCAAACCTGTAGTGGCGAGGCCGGTGACGAACTGGGTCAGCGAAACCGGGTTGCTGGCAGCGTTGCCCGCCTGGACCAGGGCCCTGGTGAAAACCATCAGGTCCTGTTGCGCCTTGCTGCTGTTTGCCACCTCGTCCTCGCTCTTAGGCGGCGGGATCTGGCTGAAGTAGGCTCCAAAGAAAGCCTCCATCACGAAGGTGGCTTTCTGGATGTTGTCCGAGCTGAAACCGGTCTGGGAAAACCCGGCTGCAGGGGTAGTTGAGACGATGGTGTTCTGCCGGATGAATTCCACCACGGCATTGGTGGCAAAACTGATCATCACCGGCGGAACCGAAGCCTGGTCGAAGATGCGCGCCGGCAGCGCCGCTTGCATCTTCCTGTCGGTGCCGGCAAAGAGCACCTTGGCAAGCCTGTCGATCAGCCTGGCCGGGGGAATGGTGGCCTCAAGCATTACCGGTCCCGCGTAACCCACCGGGATATAGAGCTGGTAGACGCCGTTCGCGTTGCTTGTGGTACTGGTCGGGTTGACGCTGAGCGGAGTGGTTTTTTGAACCCCGTTTGCGTCGATAGCGTAAGCGGTCACCGTTGCATTTGCGACGGGAAGACCATTGTCGCCGGATACTACACCGGAGATCGATCTTGCCACCGAATCACTCTGTGCCGTTTGCTTGCTGCTATAGTCGCCACAGCCAAACAGAACCAGTGACAGAGAGGCGAGCAAAAATGCTCCAAGCGTGTACCTCTTCCAGTTGCTCCACATACAGGATTCCTCCTTACTACTACTGTTCATTTGATCCATGGTATCCGGTGCCGTAATTTAACTGACGGTCCACGCGGAACCTCAAAACAGAGACCGCTCCGCCCTGAGCTGAACCGTTAGCCGAAATCGATAATTATGGAACCCTGGGTCGGCACTCCGACGAAGTCCTGTCCGGTCAGGCTGGCGCCGTTCACCGTGACGGCACGGTTGCCAGGCACAAAGGTATAACCGGTAACAGATGGGGTGATGGTGTAGTTGCCGTTTTGCACCCCGCTGAAGCTGAAATTGCCGGTGGCATCGGTGGTCAGACTGCCGGCTCCCGCACCCGAGATGGTCACCAGTACCCCGGCCAGGCCAGTACCGTTAAGAGTCACCCTGCCGGAAATGGTGAAGGTGGTTGCAATGGCGCTGGCCGCGAAATCCGGCACAGTCACGTTGCCGTTGGCGACTGTTATGGCCCGATTGAAGGGAGAGAAGGTATGTCCAGCCAGAGCCGGCGTTATGGTGCAGTTGCCGTTCGGCACGCCGGGGAAGGAGTAATTGCCTCCGGCATCGCTAGTGGTGCTGCCGTTTCCGGCGCCTGCCAGGGTCACGGTCACGCCGGCAAGCCCCGCTCCGCTCAAGGTCACCCTGCCTGAGACGGTGAAGGAAGTGGAAGTGGCCGTTGCTGTGAACTGCGGCACGGTCACGCTGCCGTCAGCCACCGTGACCACCTGGTTCGACGGGCTGAAGCTGTAACCCGTAAGAGAAGGCGTGATGGTGTAGCTGCCGTTTGCCACTGCGGTGCCGGCAAAATTGCCGTCGGCATCCGTGGTAACCACGCTGGAAGTAGGGCCTGCGATGTTCACGGTTACCCCGGCGAGGCCCGCTCCGTTTAAGCTGGTCTTTCCGGATATGGCATTAGTCGAGGCTGCCGGCGCCGAAGCACCACCGCCGCCACCGCACCCGAAGACAAGCAGCGACATGGCAAGCAACAACCCGCTCTTTGTATGATTCTTCCAGCTGAAACCCATTGATCCCTCCGTAGAGTTTTTCTTCGCTATGAGACAACTTCTGTTACCGGACCTGAGCCCTCAGAACTAGAGGCGCCTGTTGGTATTCTTAAGTGGGCGATCCTGGTGCTGTTCGGGAGTGGCATCAGGAAAGTGCCGATCGCTCCCATTGCTATGCCTTCAGTCTCTTGTTCAGCCCGGCTAGGGGCAAGCGGCGCTGCGGATGTTGCCTTTTATTCACTTCGATGGTGGTTCACAGCATGAGGACGCAAGCATCACATATGATTAAATAGTAAATATAAAATTTGAGCTTCTAAATTGAGGCTATGCGCTATTTGATATGAGGGTCTGTGCAGGAAATCAGTACCTGGAGGACACTTTGTTGTGCGGGGTTGAAAAGATGTGTCAGTATGCAAGATAAAGATCCTTCCTTTCGTTTACGTCTACGACTCCGAGACATTAGTTTCAATGCAAACTTATTGCCAAAGCCACAACTCTATGTCTTAGCGAAAGTTTGCAACCTATCTGGTAACAGTTCAGAGGATTATGACGGTCAATTTGACAGTGATCATTCATAAATTTGACACTCAAGATTCATCCAACTTACAGATAGCTTATTCGGCAGCTGTAGCTGATACTTTAGATTATTATTTTCCAATGTTACATACAGTGATTGCGTAACTATCTGGGGACCAAAGACACAAAAAAGGTCCTATTTAAAAAGTCAAATCTGCATGAGATACAGTGATGCGTGGATCAGCTTCAGTAACCGGCGCAGGAGATGTATGATAAGAGCACTGCGCAGAAAAAGGCTTACACGTTTTCCGGAGCGGTCCAGTGCAGTAACCGGGCCAGTGGGGACCCCAAGTAATCACAGCAGTTTTGCCAAAAAAGCTGCGGCAGATCTTGTGCAAAAGTTGCACAGCATGTTCATGTATTGAGGAAGGAGAGCGCCGGAGATTGAGAGAAGATATGTTGGGGAGGAAATTTCCGCGGAGACCAGTCGACCAGTGAGCCAACAAAATTAGATTAAACCACCGGTACAGGAGCAATCGGGTCCATCGGGTCCATCGGGTCCATCATGTCCATCGGGTCCATCGGGTCCATCGGGTCCACCATTGTCACTCGCCCACCCCCGGGCAAGCCGCTACCGTTTTCCTGCAAGCTCCGGTTTCCCACCGGGCCTCACCGCAGCCGGCACCAGCAAAAGAAGCAACGCTGCCGCCACCGCCGCGAGGCCAGCTCCAAAGACAAAGGGCGCAACGCCGCCAAACCTCTGCCAGATCAGACCAAACAGCAGACTCGCCGGGAATGCGCCGGCGCCAATGGCGAAGTTGTACCATCCGAAGGCCGCCCCGCGCAGCGCCGGATCGGCCATATCGGCAAGATAAGCCTTCTCCACCCCCTCGGTCAGCCCGAAGAAAAGACCATAGAAAGCAAAGAGGAGCCAGATCTGCCACTCACTGGTAGCTAAACCGTACCCCAGGTACGATAAGGAATAGACGCACCATCCGGCGACAATCACCCCCCGGCGGCCGATCCGGTCCGACAGCGCACCAAAGGGCATGGTAGAGAGCATCTTAACCAGGTGGAAGAAAGTCCAAAGCAGCGGGATTCTGTAGATCGGCACCCCGAGCGTCCCGGCCTTAAGCAGCAGGAAGGCGTCCGACGAATTGCCCAGCGTGAACAGAAAAAGGATCAGCAGGTAGCGGCGGAGCGGACCCGCAGGGAGCAGGGAGAGCCGCACCGGCGCCTTGACCAGACCGGTCCTCTCCGTCTCACTCACCTTCCAGACAATAAGCAGGACCGCGATCAGACCGGGAATGGCAGCAAGCCAGAACACCATCCTCAGATCCGAGACGAAGTAGGTAAGAAGCAGGGTGGCGATCAACGGACCGACCAGCGCGCCCGCATGGTCCATCGATCGGTGGAAACCATACGCCTTACCCCGCACCGATGCGTCTACCGAGTCAGCAATCAGGGCGTCCCGAGGCGAGGTGCGGATCCCCTTGCCGACCCGATCTCCGGTGCGGACCAGGAGAACAGTGAGCGCCGAACCGGCGAAGCCAATCAGCGGCCGCATCAGCGCCGAAACAGAGTAGCCCAACAGGACCAGATTCTTGCGGCGGCGCACCCGGTCCGAAACGATTCCGGAAAAGAGTTTGAGAAACGATGAAGTAGATTCGGCAACCCCTTCGATCAGTCCGAGAAAAGCAGGCCCGGCGCCCAGCACGCCAGTCAGAAAGAGTGGCAGCAGAGGATAGATCATTTCACTGGAGACATCAGTGAAGAAGCTCACCAGTCCCAGGATCAGTACATTGCCAGTTATGCCTTTGAACACCGTGCACCTCCAGCCCCTAGTCTAATACCATCCAAGAACTGGGACAATAACCGTGTTTAACGGGGTCTAAACCAGCAATGGCACTCTCACCGAGGCCACCCTCTCGCCATTAACAAAGATCAATTTCATTGACTTTTGCAGCCGGATTTATTACCTATCTTAAATAGATTTGCCACATGGAAACGGGAGGCTGAAACGGCATGCACAAAGATAAGAGAACAGGATTCATCGGCGGCGGGAATATGGCAGAAGCCATCATCAAGGGGCTTTTGGCAGGAGGAGTGCCGGCGGCGGACCTGGCCGTATCAGAGCCATCCGAATCGCGCAGGAATTTACTCTCAGAGAGATACGGCGTACAAGCCATCAGCGACAATAGCGCGCTTTGCGAAATAAGCGACACCATCGTGCTGGCCGTCAAACCGCAGGTATGCGCCCTGGCGCTCAAGGAACTGAAAGAAGGGATCGCAGGCAAGCTCTTCATCTCGATCATGGCCGGCGTCAAGAGCCACGCAATAGAAGGGATGCTGGGCGCCAACGCGCGCGTCGTCAGGGTGATGCCAAACACGCCGGCACTCGTCCTGGCAGGCGCCACGGCAATATCCCGCGGCTCCCATGCCACCGACGACGACCTCTCCCTGACGCGCAGGATCTTCGATCTCGTGGGCACCACCTGCGTCGTGGACGAGAAACTTCTGGACGCAGTAACCGGCGTGTCCGGGAGCGGCCCCGCCTACGTGCTCACCTTCATAGAAGCCTTGAGCGATGCCGGGGTAAAACACGGCCTCACCCGCGAGGTCGCCACCGCCCTAGCCGCCCAGACCGTGTACGGGACCGCGAAGCTTCTACTTGAGACCCACGAGCATCCAGCCGTTTTGAAAGGTAACGTCGCCTCGCCCGGCGGCACCACCATCGCCGCCATGCACTCGCTCGACCAGGACGGCTTCCGCGCAGCCACCATCAACGCCGTCGACGTCTGCGTAGCCAAATCGAAGGAACTGGGGGAGCGGTGAAAATCAGGACCACAGTCATCGTGCGTGGGCGCGTTCAGGGAGTAGCCTTCAGGCATCACACCACCCGGGCCGCGACGCAGCACCAGGTGACCGGTTGGGTGACTAACCTATTCGACGGGTCCGTGCAGGCATGTTTCGAAGGAGAAGAAGAGCGGGTCAGGGCCATGGTTCAGTGGTGCCGTAGAGGGCCCGACTTGGCGCGAGTAGATGAGCTGATTGAGGAGCGAGGCGAGTACACCGGGGAGTTTGCCGGATTTAGCGTGAGGTAAGCCAATGAATGGGAGACATATGAGAGACCTGAAAGTATTGCTGCTACTCCCCCTTTTCCTGGCGCTGCAGTTGATACTGGTGCCGGGAGCATCCGCGGGGCAGGACACCCTCGATCTGGAAAAGGCAGTGAAGATAGGCACAGGAAAGATCATGGTGATCGAGTTCACCGATCCCGACTGTCCGTTCTGCCGCAAAGCCGAAGCGTATTTCCAGGGCAAGAGCGCCCAAGTCACCCGCTACGTCTTTTTCGTGCCACTGGCGAGCCATCCCGAGTCAAAGCCCAAAGTGCAATACATCCTGTCCGCCAAGGACAAGGCCCGCGCCTATCAAGAAGTGATGGCCGGCGCTTTCGACAACAGCAAGCTCTCGCAGATCACCCCCCAGGGGATACGTCTGCAAAAAGAGCATCAAGAGATAGCCAAAGCCAACAAGATGACCTCCACCCCGACCTTCATGATCTACGGCAGGATAGTAGAAGGCTTCGACCCGAAAAAGCTAGAGCCGCTGTTGAAGTAACTGCAGAATCGGGGGCTAGGGACTGGGTGAACCGGGGCTAGGGGCTAGGGTAAGACGGGAAATCAACTACCCTCAACCCCTCAACCCCTCAGCCCCAGTCCTCAACCCTAGTTCTGGTTCATCTAGCCCCGGTTCACCTAGCCCCGGTTCACCTAGCCCCGGTTCACCTAGCCCCGGTTCACCCAGCCCCGGTTCACCCCTTTATCGGCCACCCCTTCTCAAAACCATCCGGGTAGAACCTCTCTTTAGTCCTATTGAAATACCCATACTGGATCCTCGGGAAAGCCTCTTTCACCTGTTCCAGCATGCGGTACATGCCAATCCCCTTCCCCTGCACCCCCATCCTCTCGTTATAGAAAGCAGGGTCGATGGAAAGGTTTCTCATCTGCAGCATATCCACGCCAGTCTCTTCGATGAATTTAAGCAGCGCCTCCACCTCGGACGGGCTGTCGGTCACCCCGGGCGAGACCAGGTAATTGATCATGGTGAAGAGTCCCTTCTCCTTCGCCGCCTTGACCGATTCCACCACATCCGCGAGCTTATAGCCGTTGGGGCGATAGTAGCGGTTGTAGAAATCCTCCTGCACCGAGTTCATCGAAAAACGCATCGAATCCATCCCGGCATCGCAGAGCATCCTGATCCGATCAGGAATAGAACCATTCGAATTGAAGTTCACCGTACCGCGCGACGTTCCCCTCTTGAGCCTCCTGGTCGCCTCGGCCACCGTATCGGCCTGCATGATCGGATCACCCTCGCACCCCTGGCCGTAAGAGACAATCGGATCCGGCGCCTCGTTCAGGTGCGGCAGCATCAGTTCAACGATCTCCTCCGGCGTCGGGACGAACGGGATCCGCTCATGGTTCGACGGGCAGCAGTCCGAGGGCTGCATGCTGATGCAACCAAGACAGCGGGAGTTGCAGACCGGCGAAGTCGGGATCGGTGCCTCCCAGCGGCGAAAGAACAAGTTCTTGGCAGCAAAGCAGTGGTAATCGACAGCGCAGCGCGACAACTGCTCGATCAGCCTGTTCTCCGGGAACTCGGCAACCATCCGCCTGACCAGCGGGTCCAGCTTTCTGTCATCGTAATTCTTGGGAAGCCAGTTCTCGTTATCGTCCACCCGAGTCGCGGCCACCACGAAACGCTCAGTATCCTCGTCCCAGCCCACCGCCGTATAGGACCAAAGCGGCAGATGTACCGTCTTTTTACTGTAGTCGCAGGCTGGAAGCAGCGTCCGCATGTAGCCCGGCGCCATGAAAGCAGAGACCGCCTGCACCGGGATGCTGCGCCTTCCCTCCTTAACACGGCTCACCGTAATGAAGCGGCGCTCCCGTGGGTCCCAGGCAATCGGAGGAGTATCCGGGATAGTGAAGATACGGCTATCCTCAGGAAGTGGGATCAGTTCCATCGATTCCGGCAAAAGCGCCTCATTGGCGCTCATCCCAGCCATGTTCAGATGCGGGTGATCGAAGATGTTCCCCTGGCTATCCGCGTAGAGAAGTTTGGGAAGTTTTTTAACTTTCATATCCATCCTATTCACCCCCCTTTCAAGTAACACTCCCCCCTTTGGAAAAGGGGGGCTGGGGGGGATTTAGCTTTTGGGAATCTAGGCCCAGACATCTGAGCCCTAAGTGAGATCGCTAAACAGGCCTGGCAGTTGACAGCGACCTGTCACAGTAGCAAAAAACACGCCCCACGGCAAGCCTAGCCGCAGTGCGAGCCCACGGCGGCGCCCGTCCATCACGTCCATCACGTCCATCACGTCCATCACGTCCATGCCGTCCACCTTTCGTTTACTTTCCCCTTTCCCCTTTCCCCTTTCCCACTTTTCCGTTACAATCGCCGCCATGAAGATTCTTCTCACCACGCTGCATGCCAAATACGTCCATAGCTCACTGGCCCTTCCGTACCTAGCCTCAGCCTGCGCCGACCTCCCCGACCTCGAGTTTCAGATCTTAGAGCTCACGGTGAACGAGCAGCAAGACCAGCTCCTTGCCCGTCTTTATGCGGCCGAAGCCGACGTTATTCTAATTTCCTGTTACATCTGGAACACCGAGCTCACCCTGAAGCTGGTCTCCGACCTGAAGCAACTCGCCCCCCGCACCCTCGTCGTGCTGGGCGGCCCAGAGGTCTCCTTCGGAGCCTTCGATATGATGGTGCGAAACCCTGCCGTCGACGCCATTATCAGGGGCGAAGGTGAAAAGACCTGTCGCGAACTGCTACAGGCACTCCGTGACGGCGTCCCTCTCGATGAGATCGCCGGCATCACCTACCGCGAAGGTGAAGAGGTCATCGCCAATCCAGAGCGTGGACCGATAGCTGACTTGAACAGCATCCCCTCCCCTTTTGCCGCCGAACTAGTCGAACTCAGCAAACCCCTCGTTTATTACGAGACTTCCCGCGGCTGTCCATTCTCTTGCGCATTCTGCATGTCATCCATCGACAGCGGAGTACGCTCGTTTGCCATGGATCGGATCCGGCGCGACCTGACGCTCCTGATGGAGAGCGGAGTACAGACAGTGAAGCTCGTCGACCGCACCTTCAATTTCGATGCGGCGAGGGCGAACGAAATCTGGCGCTTTATCCTGGAGCAGAACCGAAGCAGCAAGTTCCATTTCGAGATAGCCGCCGAGCTTCTGACCGACGACAACCTGGCGCTTTTGGCCCAAGTGCCGGCAGGCATGTTCAGATTTGAGATAGGAGTGCAGTCAGGAGGTGAGGAGACACTGGCGGCCGTTTCGCGCAGGTCCAGCCTGGACAAGCTGTTTAACCAGGTGAGCCGACTTAAAGCCGAGACCAGCGTGACCGTCCATCTTGACCTGGTGGCCGGCCTTCCCGGGGAGTCGAAGGCAGGCTTTCTCGCCTCCCTGCAGGGTCTTTTTGCGCAGGCCCCCGACCACATCCAGGTCGAGCCGCTCAAAGTGATGAAAGGGACGCAGATGCGCAGCATCGCCCGCAAAGAGCGCTACGCCTACTCCGAAGCGGCCCCGTACAAGATATTGCACACCCCGTGGCTCAGTTTCGCCGAGATACGTCGTATCGAGGGGATCAGCAGGCTTTTGGAAGTCCTTTACAACAGCGGCAGATTTTCGGCATCCCTGGAAGAATTAGGAGCGACTGCGCCGCTCTCCGAAGTATTTGACGCCGCAGCCGAGTACTTCGAGGATCACGAGCTGGCAGCGAACCTCTCGCTCCCGGTGCTTTTCGAAGCCATCTGGAGTTTTGCAGGAGAAAGATTAAAAGATGAAGCGCTGCAGCGTCTGCGAGACGCCCTCTGTTTTGATCTTTGTATGACCGGATATCCGGGCGGCAACACCCCGAGTTTTTTCGATGCCAATGTAGAGAAGGCAGAGAAAGGCGCCCCAGCCGGGCTAGAGTCGGCAAAAGTTGGCGAGCGACTGCGATATTACCGGCGTCAGTTTGGCAGGGACTACCGACAGAAGCCGTGGGTCGAAGGCGTAACCCAGCTGACCTTCATCTATCGTTCCGCTCCCGGCGAAGGTTTGCGAGTCGAGCTCCTCTAATCCCCACCAGCGAAGCGGCCTCCGGGCCGCCACCCCCCTCCCCCCTACCCCACTGACCCCACTACAGTCATGCGTAGGTCGGGTTAGCCCAAAGGGCGTAACCCGACATCCATGCAGTCCATGCAGTCCATGCAGTCCATCGAGTCCATGCTCTCCCCCCACTCCCAAAAGCCCCGGCGACTTTCCCCCTTGCACTCCGCCAGTCACAAGCAATAATAGGTTCAAATTTTCTAACAGAGCATCACAAAGCGCC
>Ga0209317_1001137_pt1 | contig 25441 bp, 23 predicted proteins | sample RifGroB2_FD_183994 | JGI IMG/M metagenome (GOLD analysis project Ga0209317, IMG submission 183994) | Soil microbial communities from Rifle, Colorado, USA - Groundwater B2 (SPAdes) (version 2) | ecosystem: Environmental > Terrestrial > Soil > Unclassified | place: Rifle, Colorado | collected...
GGTTTAAAATGGCGACCACCGAGCCTTCGAAATCCTGCGGGTTGGCCAGGCAGAAGAGCGCTGTCGGTTTTACGGCAACGTTGACCTTAGGTGCATGACCCCAGTCGAGGTTGGGATCCCCGCCCTTGCCGGGCAGTGGCTTCCAATCCTTGTACTCCTTCTTGAGCGAATCAAGGAGTTCCAGATAAGTATTCATGTAGAGATCCGCTTCCGCCTCGGAGAGCGTAGCCTCGCCGAGCACGTCAACCACGAAAGCGAAGCCGTCCTTTCTCAGGCGCTCCATATTCTTAATAGCTTCTTTAGTGTTCTCGCCGACGATGAACTGACGGGCCATTTCCTGGATGTTTGTGGTGAGCACCTTATTCAGTACCGCCCCGCCGAACGAGCCGAGCATCCCGGCGACCTTGGCGCCAGTCGAAAGAACCGGCGGCATATCCTTCTCTTCGCCGAAATACTCCCTGATATGGTCCGTCAGCAGCTTACCCGTGGTAAGCGACGGGAAGACGTCCACGAAGCGGAACATCTGAATTTTGAAGGTTTCGTTCTTCATGCTCCAGTCCATCACCTTGCCCATCCAGGCGCCTTTATTAAAAAGGGAGGGCTTTTCGCCGGAGATCGTAGAGAAGAACTCCTTGCCTCGTGACACGACTTGACTGTTCATTTCGCTGTTGTTCATCTAAAGCTCCTTATCCAAGTTATTTCAGGACTGCATAATGATAAACCGGAGTATACAATAGCACAAGCCATGCCAGAGCCGGTCGTAGCTAGGAAATGAGGAGACGATAGGTCTGTGGCTGCAGTCGGAGACTCAGGGGGAATAAGTCAGCGCGAAGGTGGGGGACGGAGATGGACCTAAGCGGGAACGAGGCGCCAACCCTCTGTAGGAGCGGCATTCCTGCCGCGATTGGGCACTCTTCAGCACGAGCAACTACTGGCCAGTCAGGCAGTCGGACTGAGTCCTTTCCCCGCCAAGGCTAGGCGCGGATTTCCAGAAAAGGCGTCGCGCAAGAATGAGGGACTTAGGGAATCTGGAATCATGAGGCAGGGATGAAGAGGAGAATTATGCAGCGGCGCATAATAGTGTCATGACAATGCGAGGCAAAACTTCCCATACCTCGCAGTTATCCCCTCGCCCTTTGGGCGAGGGAGAGTCGGAGCCGGTTGTTTAGAGACGGCAGGAGAATGTAAGGAGAGTAAGGAGGGAACCTGAAGCTTGCAGGGTAAGCAGCAAATAATTGCCTCCCTAGCTGACATAAAGACGCTCAGCCGCTCCTCATCCCAGCCCGTGCTTTTTCAACTTTCTGGCGATAGTCGACTGATTAACGCGTAGCGCTTGCGCCATGCGCATCTGATTGCCGTGCTTGGCAAGCGCCTTTTGCAGCACAGTGCGCTCAATGCTGTCGAGCGTCTCCTGAAGTGACAACTCCTCGGCCCAGGAATCGTCAGAGTCAGGATCGACCGAGGCGACCGCTGCGACTTCCGCGGGCAGATCCTTGATATCGATCAGATCGCTCTCGGTCATAACGACCAACCGCTCGGAGATGTTCATGAGCTGACGCACGTTCCCCGGATAGTCGTAGGCAAGCAGGGCGTCCGAGGCTGCTCGCGTTAGACGCTTGCGGATGCCGTCCCGCGCGCCGAAGGAATCGATATAATGCCTGACCAGCGGAAGGATACAATCCTTGCGCTCCCTCAAGGCGGGAACGTGAATCGGAATCACGTTGAGCCGGTAATAAAGATCCAGCCTGAAGGTCCCCTGCTTCACCATTTCATCCAGGTTTCTATGGGTGGCGGCGAGAATTCTGACGTCGAGGTTTCTTGCCTTGGTGCCGCCAAGTCGCACCACCCTTCCGTTTTCCAGGAAGCGCAGCAGCTTTACCTGGGCTGCCTGCGGCAACTCGGCAATCTCGTCCAGGAACAGGATGCCGCCATCGGCAAGTTCCAGGTACCCGGGCTTGCCGCTCGTCTGTGCGCCGGTAAAAGCCCCTTTCTCGTAGCCAAAGAGCTCCGACTCTATCAGCGATTCAGGGATGGCACCGCAGTTTATCTCGATTAGCGGCTTGTCCGCCCTGCTGGAATTTTTGTGGATCAGGTCGGCAATAAGTCCTTTGCCGACGCCGGACTCGCCCAAAATCAGCACCGAGGAATTCACAGCACTGACTTTAAGAGCCTGTTTGAGCGCATTCACCATTGACGGGCTGCGGGCAATCACCTGCCTGGATGCAAGATCAGCCTGCTGCAACTCCAGCATGTGCGAGCGAAACTGATCCCGCAGGGCCTCCTGCTCTTCGAGTTCGCGCTGCAGGTTGTCGATCTCAGTTATGTCCCGCTCGCTGACCACTACGCGGATCACCTCTCCGTTGGCATCCAGCACCGGGGTGCCGGTCGAGATGAGCTTGCGCCCTTCCCTGTTCTGCAACTGGCTCACCACGCTGCGGGTGGTGAGCGCCTCAAGTGCGGCAGAGCGATCGATGAACCCCTGATCCAGAAGCTCGCGCATATCCTTGCCGATCACCTCTGACGCTTTTATGTTGTTGATCCGCTCCGAGGCCGGATTTATCCGGATCACCCGGGCATCGGCATCGCAGATCCAGAGACCGTCGGATGAAGAGTCTATGATGGCATCAAGTTCCCGCGTCAGGTCCTGAAAGGCCCGCATCTGGCGCGCCATTTCTTCAAATTCTTGACCAGAATCCAGCTTGTTGTTAAGACCGTCCGTCATGATTTCCCTCCGGCATTGGCGTCAGCGGACATTATGCACATTTGCATCAACTATGCAATACGGGATATTCAAGAAGTATAGGATGCTGCAGGTATGATTGGGCTGGTGATATGAATTGACGGTCCCATTCGAACGTGATATGCCTTGAATAGTGCCATCATAAGCACCATAGACAGCACTGCAAACAGTGCGGGAGTAAATCATGTCATCCATCAGCGCAAACGATTTAAAGACCCGCGGCATATCCGCAATCGAAGCTGCACTAGCCCACGACTCCGAAGCACTAATTTCAGTGAGGGGCAAAAATCGTTTTGTAGTCATGCCTCTTGAGCAGTTCCAGTATCTACGCGAGTGTGAACTGGAGGCAGCCCTGGCACAGACGAAAGCAGATCTTGCCGAGGGTCGTTTCGTAGTATCGTCACCGGAAGAACATCTTAAACGGTTGGAGTCCGGCGGTGACGAATGACCTACCGATTGATCTTTACTGATCAGTACGACAGGCGCGCGCGAAAGTTTCTGAAGGGCCATCCAGATCTTAAATCTAACTATCTTAAGACGCTGAGGCTTCTCGAAGCCAACCCATTTCACCCTTCACTTCGACTACATCGGCTATCGGGTAAATTGGACGGGCTGTATTCTGTCTCAATCACCCTCTCTTACCGCATCACGTTAGAATTCATGATTAGCAATGAAGAAATTGTCCCGCTGAACGTTGGAGATAATGAGGCTGTTTACTGACACTCCATGGAATCTGCGGTTCCCAGACTACGCCCTCGCAGCCCGATAGGCGTGCAGGGAGTAAAGGGCGAGCCCGGACCAGATGAAAAGAAAACTGATTAGGTGGGTATGGGTGAAAGTCTCACCATAGATGAGCACTGCCAGCAGAAAATGCATGGTGGGTGTGATGTACTGCAGAAAGCCTACGGTAGCAAGTCGCAACCGCTTGGCTGCCGCGGCAAAAAGCAGCAGCGGTATGGAGGTTACCACGCCGGACATGGGTATGAGCAGGTCAAGCTTCGTTGAGGACGCCAAAAAGATGCCGGTCCCGCCGATGCCTAGTTGGAGGACGTAGACCAGCGCCAAAGGAGCGAGCAGCAGCGTCTCTACGGCGAGCCCCATAAGCGGTTCGACATGAAGCGATTTCCTGATCAATCCATAGAGGCCGAAGCTAACAGCTAAAATCAGTGAAATCCACGGCATCCTGCCGAACTGCAGCGCGAGATAGACGACGCCGAAAGCCGCCAGGAAAAGGCTCACCCATTGCACTCGCTCAAGCCTCTCGCCTAGAAATACGAATCCAAGCAGCACGCTCACCAGCGGGTTGATGAAGTAGCCAAGGCTAGACTGTAGCAACTCGCCAACGCTCACCGCATAGATAAACACCAGCCAGTTTGTCGCCAGCAGCAGCGTCGAGGCCAAGAGCGCAGCCAGGAACTTCGGCTTGCTAAGCAGGCTGAGCATACTGCGCCAGGAGCCTTTCCAGGTGATAAGCAAAAGTAAGAATGCGAGCGACCAGATGATCCGGTGCGCTACCATCTCCAGAGGCGGTACGAGTTTTACTGCCTTGAAGTAGACCGGGAAAAAACCCCAGCAGAGGTAGGCTGAGAGACCATAGATGACCCCTTGGCGGCGTGCCTCGGCTGTGTCGTAGTTAGGTGCTTGGTGATCTTTTGTCATTGCAGGGAGCCTCGAAGTATCATTTTGACTTGATCACTGCCATTCTTCACATCAAATAATCTTCAACCCGCGCAGCAGTATCACGATGATGGTCAGCGGCGCCACATACTTCACGATGAAGAAAAAGACGCTGATCATGGCACTGTTTTGCAGCGCGCCGTCGTTGGAAAGTGCAGCCCTCACCTTCTCCTCACCCCAGACCCAGCCCACGAAGATGCAGATGAAGAGCCCGCCGACCGGCATCAAAATATTTGAGGTCACGAAGTCGTAAAGATCGAACATGGTCATGCCAAAGACCTTGAAATCAGCCAGGACGCTGTTGGAGAGCGCAGCGGTGGATCCGATCAGGGCCAACAGGGTGACGGTGAGAGCTGTGGCTTTGAAGCGCGTGAAGGCAAAGCGCTGATGCAGATAGGCTACCGGCACTTCCATGATGGAAAGCATGGCGCCGGTGGCGGCGATGGCGCCCAGCACGAAAAAGAGCACCACGAAAAGATTGCCAAACGGCATCTGTGAGAATACTGCGGGAATGGTTATGAACAGAAGCGAGGGTCCGGCCTCCGGCTTGAAACCGTAGGTGAAAACGGCAGGAAAGATGGCAATACCGGCCAGAATGGAGACGGTCAGGTCGGCCAGCATGACGCGCAGCGCGGTCATCGGGATATTCTGGTCCTCCCTGAAATAGCTCCCGTAGGTGATCATGGTCCCCATGCCGACCGAGAGCTTGAAAAAGGCGAGCCCCATTGCGGTCAGGACAACGGCCCCGGTGACCTTGGAAAAGTCGGGACGGAACAGGAAGTCCAGGCCCTGGGCGGCGCCCGGCAGCATCAGGCTCCGCACGCCGATCATCACGAGTATCAGGAAAAGAACGGGCATCAGCCGCTTGGTGGTCTTTTCAATACCCTTGGAGACCCCGGCAACGATGATGGCGCCCACGAAGATCAGCACGAAGCACTGCCAGAAAATGGACTGGACGGGATCCGAGATGAGCTTCACGAAGGCGGCTGAGGTTACCTGCGGATCGGTGGAGAGCACGCTACCGGATGCCGCCTTAAATATATAGGCGAAGACCCAGCCGGCAACCTCGGTGTAGAAGGCAAGAATCAGGAAGGCGGCAAGGACGCCGGCAGCGCCGATCAGCGACCACTTCTCGTTCTTCGGGTGCAGCACGCGGAAAGTAGTCAAGGCGTCTGACCTGGAACGGCGCCCGATCATAAGTTCGGCGATCATCACCGGCAGGCCGGCCATCAGGGTCGAGAGCAGATAGATGATTATGAAAGCCGCTCCGCCGTTTAGGCCGGCCAGAGCGGGGAATTTCCAGATGTTGCCAAGTCCCACGGCCGATCCGAGGGTTGCGGCGATTACGCCGATTCCTGTGGTGAAGCTATCGCGGGCTTTTACTGCCTTTGTTGTTTCCATTGCTTGCGGGATTCCTTTGAAGGTGGTGATTGATCATGGGCCGATAATGCTTTACAAATCGGGTCGCCCCTAATTCTTCTTGATCGAGACGATCTGGCCCGATGTTATCTGGCAGAGCTGCGCGGGGGTCAGCGAGAACAGCGCGTGCGGGGTTCCCGCCGCAGCCCATAGCTCCTCGTAGCCAAGCAGATCCTCATCCACATAAGTATGCAGCGGCGCAGGATGCCCGACCGGAGAGACGCCGCCTATGGCAAAGCCGGTCTGCTCGCGCACGAAATCCGGATCAGCCTTGTCAATCTTTTCGCCCACGATGGCGGCAAGGGCTTTTTCGTTGACGCGGTTGGCGCCGCTTGCCACCACGAAGACGGCGTTGCCGCTTGATTTGCCGCGGAATACGAGGGACTTCACAATCTGGCCGACGTCGCAGCCCACTGCGTTTGCCGCATCGACGGCGGTACGGGTGCTTTCGGAGAGTTCCTTGACCCGGCAGTCCAGCCCAAATCCGGCCAGGGCGTCCTGCACCCTTTTTGCGCTTGCACTTAAAGTAGAATTCATAAATACCTCACAATATATTGGCCAGTCATTAATCGAAAGGCGCAGTTCGGGCTCAAAAGCTAAAAGTCAAAAGCTTCAACAAGAGACGCGGAGTTAAAAACAAAGCGAAACCGACATCCCGAGTCATAAGCATTAACGCGGAGACGCTGAGGCGCGGAGACGCAGGGAAAACTGGGGGGTGAGGCTGAATCAAATAACCCCCACCCCATTGAGCGTTTTCAGATATGTAAATATGTAGGTCGGGTTAGCGCAGCGTAACCCGACATTCCCCAGAGGCTACATCGGCATTGCATGTCGGGTTACGCCCTCCGGGCTAACCCGACCTACGACTACGACCTACGACTACGACCTACAGCTACGCGACCTCAGAAGCTTCTGCACAAGCCTAAACTTCTAGCAACCGACACCCAGCTCCCCCTCTCCCGGAGGGCGAGGGGATTTCGGGCCATAAAGGCCCAGGCAGGGCAGTTAACGCTGCGGTCCGGTCGAACTTCAACCTGGACCTCAGGCGGTGGCCGGCACGCTCCGCGCCGTCACCCGGGTAAACAGGAAAAGCCCCGCGAAAATCAGCCCTCCTCCAATTGCCTGGCGCAACGTCGGGTTCTCGCCGAAAAAAACGGCCGCCCAAAGTATGGCGCCGAGCGGTTCGCCGAGTACGCTCACCGAGACTACCGACGCCTGCACGTAACGCAGCACCCAGTTGAAAACGGTATGCCCCAACACGGTGCAGACCAGGGCCAGGGCCACGAAGAGCAGCCAGTCCTGTCCCGGATAGGGATAAAAAGGCAACCCTCCGATAAACGCCGCGGCTCCCAGCACCAAAGCACTGATGCCGTAAGTCACAAAGGTGTACCCGGTGAGATCCAGGTCGCCTCGCAGTTTCCTTCCTATGAGCAGATATCCCGAGACCATGACGGCGGCAAAAAGCGCGTAAAGATCCCCGATAAAGGCGCGCCCTCCCAACTGAAAGTCGGTGGCCCCGATCACGAGGCTTCCCGTGAAGGCGAGCAGGCCGCCGTAGAGGGCTTTGCGCGGGACACGCTCCTTGAAAAAGAGCCAGGAGCCGAGTACCACGAAAAGGGGCTGGGTGGTCACAAGCACAACGGAACTGGCGATGGAGGTGTATTTTAGCGAGGTGAACCAGGTAACGAAGTGAAGTGACAGAAATATCCCGCTGGCGCCGGACAGCACGATCTGCCTGGTGGTCATCGCCCGAAGTGACAAGGCGCCGCCGGCCAGGGTGAAGGGAGCCAGGAAGCAGAAGGTGAAGATAAGCCGGTAGGCGGCGATAATGAGCGGGGGCGCGCTGCAGAGTCTCACGAAGATGGAGGAGAATGAGACAGCAAAAACCCCTACCAGGATGGCCAGGTAGGGGTTGATCCAGGGTTTGGTTGTAGGTGCGACCGCCACGCTACTCTCCCAGGTACGCCTTTCTGACTTCCGGATTGGAGGCAAGCTCCTTGGCGTCGCCCTGCAGCACGACCTCGCCGGTCTCAAGGACGTAGGCGCGGTGCGCGATGGAAAGCGCCATGTTGGCGTTCTGCTCGACCAGCAAGATGGTGGTGCCGCTCTTGTTGATTTCCTGAATGATCTCGAAAATCTGCTCGACGAGCATCGGGGCAAGCCCCATGGAGGGCTCGTCCAGAAGCAGCAGTTTCGGGCGTGACATCAAGGCGCGTCCCATAGCCAGCATCTGCTGCTCGCCGCCGGAAAGGGTCTTGGCAGCCTGCTTCTTGCGCTCGTTCAGGCGCGGGAAGCGCTGAAAGATCTTCTCCATGTCGGAGCCGATTTCGTTGTCGTTTCTGGTATAAGCTCCCATCTCCAGGTTTTCCAGCACGCTCATCTTGGCGAAGACGCGGCGCCCTTCGGGGACCTGCGAGATGCCGAGCTTCACGATGTCGTGCGGCTGCACCTTGGTGACGTCCTTGCCGAGATACATGACGCGGCCGGAAACGGAGGGGACGATGTTGGAGATGGTGTTCAGGATGGTGGTCTTGCCCGCGCCGTTCGCGCCGATCAGCGCCACGATCTCGCCCTGGGTAATATCGAAGGATACGTTTTGCAGCGCCTTGATGGCGCCGTAGTTCACGCTGATGTTCTCAACTTTAAGCATGGCCCGCTGCTCCTTTGCCCAGATATGCCTCGATCACCTTCGGGTTGGCGCGGATCTGCTCCGGCGTACCCTCTGCGATCTTGACCCCGTAATCGAGAACGGCGATGTGGTCGGAAATCCCCATGACGAACTTCATGTCGTGCTCCACGAGGAAAACGGTGACGCCGGTCTTGCTGATGGCCTGAACCATCTCCAGGAGAACCTGCTTTTCCTGCGGGTTCATGCCGGCTGCGGGCTCGTCCAGCAGAATGATCTGCGGTTTGATGGCCAGGGCGCGCGCAATCTCGAGGCGGCGCTGCTCGCCGTAAGGGAGGTTGCCGGCCAGCTCGTACGCCTTGTGGGTCAGATCGACCTGCTTAAGGCAGGAGATGGCGAGCTCTTCCAGTTCCCTTTCCTGCTGGCGCACCCAGGGGGTGAACTTCAGGATGGCCCCGGTCAGGTCAAAACTCCCCCTGGTGTGGGCGCCGATCAGGACGTTTTCCAGCACGGTGAGCTGGGTAAAGAGCCTGATGTTCTGGAAGGTCCGACCGATACCCGCTGCGGCAATGTGGTACGGGGTCTTGCCGGCGATGCTCTTGTCCATGAACGATATCTTGCCCTCGGTGGGAGCATAGATTCCCGTTATCAGGTTGAACATGGTGCTCTTGCCTGCACCGTTCGGTCCGATCAGGGACATGATGTTGCCCTTCTCTACCGTCAGATTTACCTTGTCGACTGCAACCAGTCCGCCGAAGCGGATGGTGACGTCTTCGAGTTTAAGAATAGACATGCGTTTCTCTCGCTATGGTGAGTTATTTGTCTTATTTCTGCTTCAGACCCTTGTTGGTGGACGGCTTCCTGCCAATGGCGCGCAGCAGGAGATGGGTGAAGTTGACACCACCCAGAAGTCCGTTGGGACGGAACACCATCAAGAAGACCAGAAGTGCGCCGTAAACCAGCATCCGGTACTGGGACATGAAGCGCAGAAACTCCGGAGCCGAGGCCAGCACGCTGGAGCCGATCACGGTACCGGGCACGCTCCCCAGACCGCCTAGAACGACCATGCTCAGGATGTCGACCGATTTCAGGAAGCCGAAGTCGGAGGGGTTGATGTAGCTCAGGAAGTGCGCGTAAAGGGCGCCGCCCACGCCGGCCATGAACGAGCCGAGCGCGAAAGCCTGGATCTTGTACCTGGTGGTGTTGATCCCCATCGCCTCAGCCGCAATCTCGTCCTCGCGGATCGCCTTCAGGGCTCGGCCGAAGCGCGACGACTGCACGAAGGTGACCAGCACGATGGCAATGACGACTATTAGCCATACGTAGATAGGCATAGGTATCACCGTCTTGGCGCTGGGAACCGTAAGGCCGAGCGCCTTGTTGGTCGGCTCGAAGTTCAGGAAGAACACCTTGACGATCTCGGCGAAACCCAGGGTGCAGATCGCCAGGTAGTCACCGGTGAGCCTCAGAATCGGGAAGCCGATCACGGCTGCCACGACCGCGGTGACTATGCCGGTCGCCGCCAGGTTGAGGCTGAACGGCATGCCGGTTTTGATGGTGATCATGGCGCTGGTGAAGGCGCCGATGCTCATGAATGCTGCGTGTCCCAGCGACAACTGTCCGGTCAGGCCGACGATCACGTTAAGTCCCAGCGCCAGTATGATGGCGATGCCGACGTTAACGAGAATCTGCATCAGGTACGGGTCAATCGAGGCGACCAAGCTCTGTAGGATATCTCCCATCGAATCTACACCTTCTTTGTAATTTTTTGTCCGAGCAGCCCGGTGGGCTTCACAAGGAGAACAAGCACGAGAATGGAAAAGGCGATCGCGTCACGGTAGGACGAGTACCCGATGGCGACACCGAATACCTCTGAAACGCCCAGAAGCAGGCCGCCCAGCATGGCGCCCGGGATGGAGCCGATGCCGCCGAGGACCGCAGCAGCGAAGGCCTTGAGACCTGCCATGAGCCCCATGTTGAAGGAGACCGCGTTGAAGAGGACCCCGACCAGCACCCCGCCCGCCGCAGCCAGTGCAGAGCCGAGCGCGAAGGTGAAGGAGATGACGCGGTTCACGTTGATTCCCATGAGCGCCGAGGTGTTGTAATCCTCGGAAGTGGCCCGCATCGCCTTGCCGATCTTGGTCTTCTGCACGATGAACTCAAGCCCGAGCATCAGGAAAGCGGCAACCCCGATGATGAGAAGCTGCAGAGTCGAGATATCGGCGGAACCGATATGGATCTGCTGCACCGGGAACGCGGTGTCCGGGAAACCCTTGGCGTCAGCGCCGAAGACCATCAAGGCCAGCGACGAGAGGAAGATCGAGACGCCGATGGCGGAGATGAGCGCCGAGAGACGGGACGATTTGCGCAGGGCCCGGTAGGCGACCAATTCGATCAGCACGCCCATGATCATGCAGAAGATCATGGCGCCGATGATGGCGAGGAAAATGTTCACCTTGAAGTAGGAGACCAGGAGCAGACCGATGAAGGCGCCCACCATGAAAATCTCGCCGTGGGCGAAGTTGATCAGGGTGATGATGCCGTAAACCATGGTATAGCCCAATGCGATCAACGCATATACGCTTCCGAGTGCCACGCCGTTAATAAGCTGTTGCAGGAACATGTCGACTTCCTTCCGACTGGAGATTTATTTACAATGACAAAGCGTCCAAGGTAGTGCGGTAAGACAAATAAACGATGCAGCAGGATTGACAGAAACAGCCACAAAGGAAACGGCATTCGGCCAAAATAGAACAGTCACAAGCCAGAAACGTATACCATAAACTGTTTAAAACATGCAAGAGTTTGGTACGCTAGCACGAATTAACCGTTCACTGCGGCGCTTGGGAATAAAACAAAACTCCAACAACCGGAATGGTAAGGCCAAATCGCCAAAACAGCGGTTCAACTCCTGTCTCACCTTTAATGAATACGGTAGGGACGACAGCGGCGACACTTTACAACAGCTCACCCTGTTTAGTAAAGTTAAACTTTTGATTGGCACAAAAAACAGCAGTCGACAGTCGTTTTCAGTGCAAAGGACCGCCATATCACCCCTTTTCAGATTACGTTAACGGAAGATCCGACCTCTGCAGCCCATCCCTCCCCCCGTTCCACACCGTAGGGGCGAACCTTGTGTTCGCCCAGAAATTGCTGTCACGTGAGGAGATGGGGATGCAGAGTTCGACTGAAACAAAGCTGATCGCGTGATAAAGAAAAGAAGGCCCCGACGAAGCGGGGCCTTCTTGAACCTGAACGGCAGTTTTGTAGAGTCCACCCTCCCCCAGCCCCTCCCATAAAGGGAGGGGAGCTTAAATGCCCTACCCATGAAGGGAGCGGAGCCTATATACCATGCCTGCTCAGGGAGGAAAACTTTAAGCAACTCCCTTGGTCAAAGTCCCCTCTCCCCTGGTGGGAGAGGGTTAGGGAGAGGGGGGAACGACCGAGTCAGATGAGTATTAATACCTGCGTTAAAAAGGTTCATTTCGTTCCCAAGCTGGAGCTTGGGAACGAGGAACAGCCTCCCCTTAGATGCTCCGTCCATTAAAGGTCAGCCTGATTCCCGTTATACCTTCCTCAAAACCGGTCACCCTATTAGAACTGGGTCGCTTCTTTTCCGAAACCCTCCCGTATATCGGCTCCAGAGCCAGGCTGTTCAGCTCCTTTTCCACCAGGGTTATCTCCTTTTCCACAGCAATCTTGTCAGCGGGAAGAGCAACGATGACGCTGTGCTTGCCTGGTTTCAGGCGAAGAGTTTTGCTGAACTGGTATCTGATTCCTTCCCCGGCCTCAGGATCTTCCTGGTCCAGCGGATTCAGGTTCTCCTCTGCCAAAGCTCCACGCAGCACCACCGTTTGGCCGTCAACGTCGAGTTGCAACGGGTAATCCGCGGTGCCATGCAGGTCTTTTGCTGAGAAAAGCCCGGGCTTATGTGTCTTGACGGTTGCTGTAAAGCGCAGATCGGCAAATCCTTCGGGAATCTTCCCGCCGCCATTGCTCAGTTCCTCGAAGACACCACTGCGCAGACCTGCACTACTCTCCTTGAGCAGTGCGGGGCTTTTCGCGCAGCCGCCTAGTACGGTCAACGTCAAAATAAATACCAACAAGTTCAATTTTTTCATTACTCCCTCCAAGAATGGTTTCGATTGCAGGTTGGTATCTTTTCGCCCAACACTGCTATTACACTCATCCCGGTAAGACCTTCAATATGTCTGAGCGCTTCAGTCACCCGCTCAAGGACAGCGGGTTTGGCGATTATCTGCTTCATTGGGCAAACTCCTTCGGTTAGACAGCACTTGGGCCTCTATCGTTGGTGCGGATCTTCACGATGTCATCAACCGTAGACACAAAGATCTTTCCGTCACCGGCATTGCCGGTATGGGCGTACTTTTGGATCACATTGACAACTTCAGCGACCAAATCGTCATTGACGACGACTTCCAGCTGGATGCGCGGGATGAATTCAACCATTTCATAAACAACCTTATCATTGGCGTTTTTGGCTCTGCCTTTACCGAATCCTCGGATTTCTGATACGGTCACACCAGGCAATCCATCAATTTCGTGAAGTTCCTCGGTTACTTCCAATAATTTAGATGGCCGTATGATTGCTTTTATCTCTTTCATGGAATTCTCCTTGGATAATTAATCACCCCGCCGCAAGCAGCGGGGTGGTCTGGAGTCTTATGTGTTGCGATTCAATCGCCACAAGTAGCAGATGATATGACCCACAATTACATCTCTTCCTCAACTTTTCTCTTTTCAAACCAGCTGTAGACTGAGGGAATTATCAGCAATGTCAGCAGAGTTGAGGTTACCAAACCACCAACGACAACGGTTGCCAGAGGTTTCTGTATTTCGGAGCCGGCTCCGCCGGCAAGCAGCATTGGTATCAAGCTGAAAATTGATATCGATGCTGTCATCAATACCGGGCGCAACCGGTCAAGGGTCCCCTTTCTGATGGCTTCCTGCAGTTCAAACCCTTCATCACGTAATTGCGAGATGCGCGATACCAGAACAAGTCCATTCAGCACGGCTACGCCGAACAGGACTACGAATCCGACTGAAGCGGGAACGGACAGGTATTGCCCGGATATGAAGAGCGCGAAAACGCCGCCGATCAAGGCAAAGGGGAGGTTGGAAATCACCAGCAGCGCCAAGCGGATCGACCTGAAGGTGACAAACAGCAGCAGCAGGATCAAGCCGACAGCCACCGGCCCGATGATCATCAGTTTTTTCATGGCCCGCTGCTGGTTCTCGAACTGCCCGCCCCAGGTCAGGTAATAACCGGGGGGGAGCTTGACCTGCTCCTTTATCTTCTGTTTCGCCTCGGCGACAAAACCGCCGATATCCCGGCCGGTGATGTTCATCTCGATGCCGATTCTTCTGTTTCCGTCCTGGCGGCTGATCTGTGCCGGCCCTTCGATCATTTCCACCTCGGCCAGCTGTTCGAGCGGAACATTGATGCCGGTTTCGGTAGTGATCATCAGATTTTTGATCGCCTCCAGGGAATTCCGCTTTTCTTCCGGCAGACGAACGGTTATATCGAAGCTGCGGTTTTCTTCGTACAGCTGAGATGCAGCTTTACCGGCTACGGCAATTTCAATCACTTTCTGTACATCACTGATATTCAGGCCATAGCGGGCAATCTTAGACCGGTCAATATTGACTGTCAGGTACGGCTGCCCCGAAACTTTTTCCGCCGCCAGATCGGTGCCCCCGCGAACGGTGGAGAGGACTCGCGCAATTTCGGCCGACTTTTCACTGAGTACATTTATATCTTCACCAAACAGCTTGAGAATCAGCTGTGCCCGGGTTCCAGCCACCAGTTCATCAATGCGGCACTGGATCGGCTGGCTGAAACCGACTTGAATTCCCGCAACCGACTCCAGAGCCTCGCGCATCTCGTTGGTGACTTCTTCCTTGGTGATATCCCGCTTCCATGCGCTTTTTGGCTTGAAAACACCGACATAGCCGGTTTTATCCGTGCCCCTGGTGTCCATTGCGACGCCGGTCTGCCCGATCCGTCCGACAATAGTATCCAATTCTTGAAACTGCATCAGCTTTGCCGAGGCCAGCTGGTTTACTTCCATTGCCTTGGCCAGGGAAACACCGGGGAGCAGGGAAACGTCCATATCAAACGACCCTTCATCCATCACCGGGATAAATTCCGTCCCGAGCCGGGTTACCAGGAACAGTGAAGCAACCAGAAGAATCGCGGCAACACTCAGGACCACGCGCTTTGTGTTCATGGCGTAATTGAGCAGCGGCAAATACAGCCTGGTCGCGTGCTTCATGATGAAACTTTCTTTTTCCGGGTGCGGTTTCAGGAACATGATGCAGAGTACCGGAATGACAAACACGGAGAGAAACAGCGACGACAAAAGCGCAATAGCTACCGTTATGGCCAGCGGGCTGAACATCTTACCTTCGATCCCTTCCAAGGAGAGAATGGGGATGAAGGTCAGCGCGATAATAAGCTCGCCGAAGATGCTCGGCTTTCTGACCTCCATAACCGCCTTGAGTACGGTCAATAATTTGGGATGTTTTCCCCCCTCTTCGCTCAGATGCCGCTGGACGTTCTCAACCTGGATGATGGTCGTGTCGATGATCATGCCAATGGATATGGCCAGGCCGCCGAGCGACATCAGGTTGGCGGTGATGCCGGCCAGCTTCATCACGATGAAGGTGGCCAAAAGCGACAGCGGCAGCGCAATCAGCACCACGATGGAGCCCCGGATGCTGTTCAGTAGCAGGTACAACACGATCAGGACGAGGATGGAGCCCTCGATCAGCGCCTTGTTGACGGTTGAAACACTCGCCTTGACAATGTCGCTGCGATCATAATAGGGAACGAGTTTGATCCCTTCAGGAAGGACGTTGTTTTCGTTCATTTCCTTGACTTTTGCCGCCACCCGGCGCACAACGTCACGGCTGTTTTCACCGCGCAGCATCATGACGATGCCACCCACCGCCTCATCTTTACCATCCTTGATGGCCGCGCCCATGCGGACCGCCTCGCCGACCTTTACCTCGGCCACATCCCGGATATAGGTCGGCGTGCCGCCCTGGGATTTAAGGACAATATTTTCGATGTCGCTGATGTTCTTGATCAGGCCGACCCCTCGAACAATGTATTGATCTGTACCCCGTTCGAGGAGGTTACCGCCGACGTTCTCATTATTGCTACCGATGGCGGTATAGACGTCATCCACAGTGACGGCGTATTTCACCAGCTTCTCCGGCGAGACAAGCACCTGGTACTGCTTAAAATAGCCGCCGAAGGAGTTGATCTCGTTGACTCCGGCGACACTCTTCAGCTGAGGCGTGATAATCCACTCCTGAACCGTGCGCAGGTTCGTCAGGTAGGCAATCTTCCCCTGCGGGTCATCCGGCATCTTTCCTTCGAGGGTATACTGGTAGATTTCCCCCATGGCGGTGCCGATCGGCCCCATGGCCACTTCGACCCCCTTGGGGACCTTTTCCCGAGCCTCCGCCAGACGTTCAAAGACCAACTGGCGGGCAAAATAGATGTCCACATTGTCCTTGAAGACAATCGTGACGATCGACAGGCCGAACTTGGTTACCGAGCGCATCTGCTCGATGTCCGGCAGGCCGCGCATGGACATTTCAATCGGATAGGTTACGTTGCGCTCAATTTCTATTGCCGAAAGTCCATCGGCATGACTTACCACTTCAACCTGAATGTTCGTTACATCCGGAAAAGCATCAATCGGCAGTTTCAGATATGAGTACGATCCGAATGCAATAATCAACAGCGCAAGGAATATGACCATCCCTTTCTGCCGCAAGGTATATGCAATCAATTTTTCTAGCATCGGTGTCTCGCTCCCGTTAGGTCGAATATGTAAGAAGATCTCCGTTACTTGCCATGGCCATGTTCGTCGGTCATTTCTCCCTTCTTGACTTCCGACTTGAGGATGAACGATCCCTTGATTGCGTAGTTCTCGCCTTCTTTCAGGCCGGAGATGATCTCGACCAGGCCAGCTGCGGTTCGACCTGTCTGAACCGGCCGCGCGGCGAACTCGGCCTCATTTTCAGCAAAGAAGACCACCTTTTTACCATCCAGGTCCTGCAGTGCCTCTTCGGGAACGGCCAGCACCGGTGGCGCATCTGCCGCCAGTACCAATTCGACCGTGGCGAACATCTCCGGCTTCAGCTTCCGGCCCGGATTGGCAACAGCGACACGCGCCTTGACCGTACGGGTGGCTTCTTCAACCAGATCGGCGATGTAAGTGATGCGGCCCTTCAGCTTCTGGTCCGGAAAGGCGCTAACGGAAACTATTGCAGCCTGTCCCTTGTGCACCTTGGCAAGGTCTTTTTCATGAATGTCTACCAGCACCCAGACGGTGGAGAGATCGGCAACGGTATAGAGGCTTTTGGAAGGGTCGGAAAGTTCGCCGACGATGGCGTGCTTCTCGGTGATTATGCCGCTAATAGGGGAGCGGACCGGCAGGAGTGGTTTTTTGTGGTTCCTTTTTATTTCAGAGGTGGAGACACCGTACAGAGACAATCGTTCTTCGTCGGTGTGCAGTTCTGTCTGAGCGGTCATGAAATCGGTTTCAGCCTGGAGGATATCCTTGCGGGCCGCAATCTTTTTCTCCACCAGTTTTTTGATCCGATCCATGTTTGATTGAGCCAAGGCAAGCTTCGTCTTCGACTGATGATAGCGGCCCAGGGCTTCGCCAAGTTCGACGCTGTCGAGGGTTGCCAGGGCTTGTCCGGCTGAAACGCTGTCACCCAGTGATGCCCTCACTGAAACGATCTTTCCTGAGATGCGTGGTGAAACATGGGCGATCCGGTCCGCATTGGCCTCCACCTTCCCGGTGGCGCTGATCACACCGGCCATACGCTGTTTTTGCGCCGGAGCGACGACCACGCCGTTTTGCTTTTGCATCTCGAGCGGCATTTTCACGTGGGACGCTTCCTCGTGCTCGTCGTGCCCTTTTTCGCCTTCCTTTTCTTCGTGAGACTCCTTCCCCTCATCGTGGCCGCCCGCCGCTTCTTCCTTGTGGACGGCTTCGCCCGCGTGCTCGGCCTGCTCAGCGCCGCTTTTCAGGTGGGTGAAACGGTAGATGAAGCCGCCGGCCAGCGCGACAGCCAGGATGAGTCCTATGATTTGCTTCTTGTTCACTGCACACCTCCGGTAAGTTCCGTTGCCACTGCGGATTCCAGCTTCAATAAAGCCAGTTGCCTGTCATGAAGAGCCTCCAGGTAGCCGGCATTCACCTCGGAGAACTTCCTCTGTTCTTCGAATACGGTCAAGATGCCGACTTCTCCCAGGCGATAGGCTTCCTGGGTGACCTCCAGATTTTCCTTGAATTGCGGGATGATATCCATCCGGTACAGGGAAAGGGTCTTGTCCGCGTTGAGCAGACTTGCGTAGGCCGTTTCGACCTCCCGTTCCACGGTTTTGTAGGCCCCGGCCAGACGGCTCTCGCTGCTGTTGCGCCTGGCTCTGGCTTCCTGAAGACCGGCCTGGTTCCTATCAAACAGGGGAATCGGCATGGACAGCTTTACGCCTATGCTGTAGGCCGTGTCCTTCCCCTCCATGCCGCCGATCTCGATCGAGGTTGTCTCGCGCGTTAGCGCCAGACCGGCGGTTAGGTTGGGCAGAGCCTCGGACTGCGCCAGCGAGATTTCCGTCTCACCCCTCCGCTTTTCCGCCTCCAGCGCCTTCAGGTCCGGGCGATTCTCCCTGGCGAGCCGTTTAAGATCGACCAGCGTCTGACTCACCGCTGTCCCGGCATCGAGATTCCCGGCTATGGCCGGTGCTTCGCCGGCAGGGACCCCCATCAGGGTCCAGAGTCTGGCCTGGTTCTGGTTCAAGAGGTCCGCGACCGTGATCTTGGCCCCTTCGCTTCTGGCCAGCTCAACCTTGACCAGATTCAGTTCCAGTTCCGGGATATCCCCGGCCGCCAGGCGCTCCTTTGCCACATCGAGGAGCTGGCGATTAAGCGCGATGGCACGATCAGCCAGAGCGACCCGCTGCTCTGCGAGAATCACGGCGTAGAAGGCAGCCTTTACCTCGGCGCTTCGCAGCCTCTCCTGGTCAGCCAACTGGCCGCGATACAGCTCCAGTTCCCGTTCAGCCAGGGTTAGCCGTTTCTCCCGCTTTCCCGAGAGCAGAAACTCCTGTGACACCCCGAGCGACACGCTATTCTCGGCACTGGAGCCGGTCAAAGCGCCGCTTTCCCCTTCCAGTTCGAGAGTCGGATTGGGAAAGAGTCCCGCCCTGGTTTTACCGGCGTCGCGGATCCCTTTTTCTTCACGAAAGGATTTGAGATCGCCATTATTTTGTAATGAATAACGAACTACTTGCTGCAGTGCCAATTGCTCTGCCTCTGCCCGCTTGGGAGCGGACGACATCAGACAGACAATGGCAGGTACAAGGAGCGCTGCTCCTCTTCCTAAGACAGATATTCCCAAAGTAATGACCTCCTTGATTCAGTGATACGGATGCAGTAAGCGCTTCGGCTGCCAGCGGTGAGCGCGGTTAGAGAGCTGGACACCCGCAAGGGGTGCCGCTACGGCGCAGATAGGAAGCTATACAAGGGTCGCCGCAGAGCAAGGGATTCCACAAATGCACCAGCTAATGGGGAATCCTTGCAAGTGCTCTCCTCTCCCCTCTCCCATAAAAGGGTGAGGGGACTTTGAGCCCCCCTCCCTTGATGGGAGGGGCTGGGGGAGGGTGAAAGCTTGGCCCATCCTCCAACCGGCTCAGCAGGGCAACAGGTTTGGCTCTGGTCGCCGTGACAACTTCTCCCCGAAATTTCCGATGGAACGGTCTATCTGGTGATCAGATCAGCGGCAGATAAAGGTCGCCCGATCAGTTATTGAGGAACTTGTGTCAACAACGAGGATGAGAACGACTTGCCCACGATCAGGGCGAACCACTCCCGGTATGGGTTTTAAGCGAGGTTTTGCGGAGGGATGAATTTAGCCAGGTAGACTTCAGGTATATGTTTGAATGGAGAAGACGTTTGCAGGTCGAGGATGAAGGGATGATAGCTCAGAGAAAAGTGCTGGATGGTCAGGGAGGCGTGACAGATACAGTGAATGCAGGAATCGCAGTCGGCTGAATCGTCCTGGTGCTCAGTAGGACAGCAGGGGCACTGATCGGAGGCCAGTATCTGGCAATGGGAGATGTCATCGCTAAGGGTCGCGTGGGCACGGGGTGCCCACCCTACGCCCGAAGCATGGCTTTCCGAGGCATAAGCATTCTCGAAAACGCAATGGATCGAAGCGGTCAGCAAGACAGCCAGTAAAAGCCAGGAAAAGAATTTTGGATTAGTAAATTTTCGCATAATGTGGAGCGGACTATAACCAAGGAGACCAATCAAAGTCAAGTGAGAATGGTTAGCAGGAGATTTTAAATCGTAGGGTGGGCAGCCCCTGCCCACCTCAATGACGCGTGGGTAGGGGTAAGAGGCACGGGGGGCGTGGTCGGGGGGGCACGGGGGGCCCACCCGACATGGCGGATCCACCTCTATTAATCGAACAGCTCTTCCAGGAAAGATTTCTTCTTGTACGGCTTCTGCCCATGGTACTGACCTTGGCCGCCGTGGCCGTATTGATTCTGCTGCTGACCATACTGCTGCTGTGCATACTGCTGCGGTTGCTGCGCGTACTGCTGTTGCGGCTGCGAAACATACTGCGGCTGCTGCGGCTGTTGTTGCGGCTGCGGGGCCTGCTGAGGCGCTGCAGTCGGCGCGTCCTGCTGGGCGGCACGCTGGAGGATCTTGTCCAGCTCCCCCCGGTCAAGCCAGACGCCCCGGCAATCCGGGCAGTAATCGATCTCGACCCCCTGACGTTCGGACATGACCAGGTTGACGGTAGTGCAGACCGGACATTTCATAACGCTCTCCTTTTGTCGACTTGAATTATCCCGCGATCGCTGCCTCGGCGGGTCGAGGTGTGGCTCCTGCGTGGTCCTGGGCCTGTACTGCCCAGAGAAATGCCATTACGGCAAGTCCTGCTATCAGTCTCTTCATAGTGCTGGTGCCTTCTCCTGAAAAATGGTTGCTGTTTGTTCCGTCTCTAAGCGCCCCCCTTCGGACAGAGGGGCGGCATGGTGCGGTGATAAGCGGGGCGAACACAAGGTTCGCCCCTACGGACAGTCTCTGCTTCTGCTTCTGCTTCTGCTTCTGCTGTTGCTACTGCGCCATCCGCTTGAGCACCTGCTCAAGCTTGCGCAGTTCCTCTCCGTACCCGGTCCAATCCCCCTGACGTTGCAGGTTGGTCGCCCTCTCGAAGATGCTCACCGCTTCCTTGGCCAGCGACGCGGACGGTGCCGCGCTGTTTGCGTTGGCCGCAGCGGCCGCACCTGCGACTCCAGCAGTATCTACCGCAGCGCCGGCCGAGGCAACAGATTTCTTACCTCCGAACAGCCTTTGCAGGGCGAGCTCCAGGTTTTCCTCCATGACGACCTGGTCGCCGAAGGCGACAATCACCCTCTTGAGTTCTGGGAGCCCCGCCTTGTCGGCAGCAAGAAAGAGCGGCTGGACGTAGAGCAGCGATTTCTCTATCGGAATCACCAGCAGACTTCCCCTGATAACCTCGGAACCGCGCTGACTCCAAAGTGTCAACTGCTGCGAGATGAAGGAGTCCTGGTTGATGCGGGCGTCGATCTGCTTCGGGCCGTAGATCAGCCTGTCGCGCGGAAAGGTGTAGGCGCGGATCTTGCCGTAGTTATCCCCGTCGCAACGGGCCGTAAGCCAGGCCGCCAGGTTGTCCCGCTTCGATGGGGTAAAGGGGAGCAACAGTATGTACTCCTCCACCTTTTCGCCCGGCAGCTTCATGATGGTGTAGTACGGCTCCATCGGCTTTTCACCCAGCGCGGGGACCTGCCAGAGGTTCTCCTTGTTGTAAAAAACCTTCGGGTCGTTCATGTGGTAGGAGGCGAACATGGCAGCCTGCAGCTGCAGGTACTGGGCCGGGTAACGGACATGCTTGCGCAGGTCGGCCGGCATGGCGCTAATCGGCTTGAAGAGCTCCGGATAGATCCGGCTGTAGACCTGGATCAGGACGTCCTTCGGATCGCTGATATAGAAATTCACCGTACCGTCATAGGCATCGACCACGGCCTTGACCGAGTTGCGCATGTAGTTGACGCCACCCTTGATCGGCCTGGAATAGGGAAACCGGTGCGAATAGGTGTAGGCGTCGATGATCCACTTGAGCTTCCCCGCTTCGTCCACCACCATGTAGGGATCGCTGTCGAAATGGAGGAAGGGCGCTATGGTCTTCACCCTCTCGTTGATGTTGCGGTTGTAGATGATGCGGCTTTGATCGGTGATGTCGGAAGAGAGCAGGATCTTCTCGGTCTTGAACTTGGCCGCGAAGAGCGCCTTTTTCAGCAGCGAATCAAAAGCTACCCCGCCGGTTCCGGCATAGGTCGTATTGATGTTACCAGTTGCGGTCGGATAGCTGAATTCCGGCACCTTGGTCTTCACCACGACGTAGTCGTTCGATAATTCGCCGTAATAGATCTCGGGCCTGGTTACCTTGATATCGGCCAGACTCACCGCCGGAATGTCCTTGACGAAGAACTCCGGCAGTCCCTCTTTGCTGATCCGGCTGACCGGGCCAAAGGTGATGCCGTTGCCATGGGTGAAGATCAGGCGCTCGTTGATCCAGTTCTTGCTGGGGAGGTCGGCATAGGAGAGCTCGCGCGGCGACAGCATCACCTGGGAGTACTGGCCGTTCACCATGTAGCGGTCGTTATCCACGTCGAAGAACTTGTAATAGGTCCTGATCTGCTGCAGCTGGCTGTAGGTCTTCAACAGGGGCGCATGATCCCAGAGCCGGATGTTCTTGATGGTGGCGTCGTTGTTGGCGATATCGGCCGCGGAGAGCTTGGTATCGACGTCGAAGGGAATGGTTTCGATCTTCTCCAGATCCCAGCCTATCCGGGTCAGCTTGAGGTGGTTCTCTATGTACGGCATCTCCAGGGTCAACTCGTTGGGCGCGACCTTGAACTTCTGCAGCACGCCGGGGTAGACCCGGATGCCGATCAGATAGACGGCCACCACGAGGGCCGGCGGGAGCAGCAGCGCCATCCTCCAGGAGCCTTTCCAGAGGGAGAAAGCGAGCAGCCATCCGGCAACAGGCGTCAGGAAGGTGAGCACCCGGTAGGTCAGCAGACGGGAGTGCACGTCGACGTATCCCGGCCCGGAAAAGGAGCCGTTATTGGAAAAGAGCAGCTTGAAGCTTTCCAGGTAAAAACCGGCGGCTATCACCAGGGCAAAGACGGCTACCAGAACGGCCAGATGCCGGCGCACCTTGGCATCGATATCCGCGGACTGCTCGGTCAGCGTAATGCCGCCCCGGACGTAATACATGGCAGCGGACAGGACCAGGGTTGCGGCGACCACAAAGGCCGCGAAACTTTTGAGAATCTCCAGAAACGGGAGGCTGAACAGGTAGAAGCCGAGATCTTTGCCGACCACGGGGTCGACCGTCCCTACCGCGACCCTGTTGATGAAAAGCAGCAGTTCTTCCCAGCGCACGGAGCCCCAGTTGCCGGCAAGAACGGCCAGGCCCAAGGTGACCAGAACGCTTACCGGCTTGACCAGGCGGAGAGCTTCGTCCCGGTTCACCCGGAAATTGCCGCCGCCCACCATGTAAACGCCGCTCACCGGGAAGCGCGCCCGGATGGCGAATCCCAGGTTCAGCTGCACAAATACGAACAACAGTGCGCCAAAGAGCAGTCCCGCCCCCGTTTTCGCGTACACGATGGTCATAAAGACCGACGAAAAATCGGTCTCGTCGAAAAAGAGCCAGTCGGTGTAGAAATTGAGCAGGTAGGTGATGATGGGCAAAACGACTGATATTGCTATCAGAATGAGAATCATCCTGTTTTTAAGCATGGTGGTGGCCCCTTAGGTTGCTACAACTGCATTAATATATAAGACCAGGCAATACCGGACAGCACAAAGCGGAAAGTCAACGGAGACATCCGGTTGGTGTACAGTCCACGTCCCCTCCCCCGGAGGGGGAGGGTTAGGGAGGGGGAACACCGCCCGGAAGCACAACGAGTTAGCCACGTAGACAATCGCCTTTCCGTCGAAACAGAAGCAGAAATAGAAGCTTCCCCCCTCCCAACCTCCCCCCTCCGGAGGGAGGAGTAAGGTCAGGTACACTTCCCGCAGCCCCTCACGACAGGAGAGGGCTGCCAAGCTAGGCTATTCCCTTCTCCCCTTCATAAGCCGGTAAATCACATAGCCTCCACCCGCCAGAAGCAGAATCTGGAAGAGACCGATGCCTCCGCCGCCGGTACCGCCACCCATGCCGCCGGCTCCTGCAGTTCCGCCGAAGAGCATGCTGCCTAGCATACCCCCCGCCATTCCGCCTGCCATACTCCGCATGAACCCGCCGCCTCCGCCCGCCTGCTGCTGGCCGGGAGCGTACTGCTGCCGCGGCGCACTTGACTGCCTGGAATAGCTGCGCGAACCGCCCATGGAGCGGCCTCCGCCGGCCCTGGCCTCCGCGGTCAGTTGCATGACGGTGAGGCTCAAAAACAGAACGGCAGCCAGCACCGTAAATCCGCTCAACAGGTGTTTTTTCATGCTGCTTCTCCTTGGTGAATCGTCTCCGGCAGATTCAGGCCGGGCCATAACTGCGGGTGTCTTACTTCGAGAGAGGTTTATCCAGATGCGGTTCATGAAGTTTGACCGGTTTACCGGGCCTGAGTCTCAGATTGAGCATCTCGACCAGGACCGAGAAGGCCATGGCGAAATAGATGTATCCCTTGGGGATATGCATGTCGAACCCGTCGCCGATAAGCGCCACCCCGATCAGGAGCAAAAAGCTCAGCGCGAGCATCTTGATGGTGGGATGTTTTTCCACGAAGGCGCTGATTTTCCCCGAGAAGAGCATCATGAAGCCGACTGCGATGACCACCGCCGCAACCATCACGAAAAGCTGGCTCGCCATCCCCAGCGCGGTGATGATGGAATCGAGGGAGAACACGATATCGAGCAGCAGTATCTGTACGATCACGGATCCGAAGGTGGCCCCTACGCCGGCGGATGCAATCTCATGGTCCCCTTCCAGCTTCTCGTGAATCTCCATGGTGCTTTTCCAGAGCAGGAACATGCCGCCGGAGATGAGGATCAGGTCGCGGCCCGAAATCTCGTTGCCCAGCACGGTGAATAGCGGCGCGGTGAGTCCCATGAGCCAGGTAAGGGAAAACAGCAGTGCGATGCGGATAAACATTGCCAAACCGAGACCCACCAGCCTGGCTTTTTCCTGCTGATGCACGGGGAGCTTGCTCGCCTGGATCGAGATAAAGATGATGTTGTCGATACCCAAAACGATTTCCAGTGCGCTCAACGTTACCAGTGCCATCCAGACCTGCGGATCAGTCATCCATTCCATTTAAAAAAACCTCCTGTGATTTACCACTCTGTATATATTTGAAACCTTGAACTGTATTCAGTAGTAGTGGTAGGTCGGGTTACTGTAGGTCGGGTTAGCCCGAAGGGCGTAACCCGACTTCCCCCTCCCGCCCCCACTGCAATTAAGTTAACCAGTCGGAGCTGATCTTCAGCGTGTTTTACTCTTCCCTCTAACGTAGGGGCGAACCTTGTGTTCGCCCGGGTCCTGCGTGATTCCGATGGAAATGGCGAGCAACAAATCTGGGCGAACACAAGGTTCGCCCCTACAGATATCCGCTAACTTAATGGCAGTGAGGGACAGGGTGGGGATGGGGAGCAGGCATGACGGCACAGGAGTTACTTTCTGATGCAGGGTCGTCCACGGCGGCGTGGGGCGCTTCTGAGGAGCTTCAAAGGCAAATCCCCCCTGTCCCCCCTTTGCTAAAGGGGGGGACCCAGTATCCGGGGATCTTAGAGTTAGACCAGAGTTCCTCTCCGATAAAACGCAGCCGCAGGCGGGGTCGGGTGCTGATCAGATTGAACTTAATGGCAGTGCCCTTTGAAGGGGAGGGTGTTTCT
>Ga0209317_1001139_pt1 | contig 25382 bp, 17 predicted proteins | sample RifGroB2_FD_183994 | JGI IMG/M metagenome (GOLD analysis project Ga0209317, IMG submission 183994) | Soil microbial communities from Rifle, Colorado, USA - Groundwater B2 (SPAdes) (version 2) | ecosystem: Environmental > Terrestrial > Soil > Unclassified | place: Rifle, Colorado | collected...
ACCCTTGCCGTGCAGATCGAGCCGCTCCGGAGCAAGACGAAGCGCAGCGGTCAGGTAACGGCCGACGCTTTTAGCCCTGGCAAAGGAGAGTGCGTCGTTGTCCTGGTAAACATCCCGGCTGCGCGGGGCGATACGGACCGCGTCGGTGTGGCCGGTCACCTGGATGTTGTCGATGTTAAAGCGGCTCAGCACCACAGCCAGGTCGTCCAACTGCTTACGGTCTGCCTCGTTCAACTCGGCACCAAAAGTCGGGAACTGCGGATGCAGGACGATCGCCGGTAAAGAGATCCGGCTTTCTTCCCGGACCACTGAGACGATATTATCGACCTCCGGAGCCGCGACATCTTTGGCGCCGGGACTGTCGAAGGTAAGGAGAGCTTTGGTCTGCAGTTCAGCGCCCTTGGTTACCTGGCCCAGGGAAATCCTGAAGCGCAGCTCTTTCTGCCAGTTCGCGTCGGCAGCGCCTATATAGTAGGAGAGTACTCCTGCAGTCACGTCAGGTTCGGGAAGAGCGCTGCCGGAAAGCTCGCTGCTACCTTTCTGGTAGATAGCGCCTGCCGGCAGGGTTACTTTAAGATGCAGATTATTGAGCGGGACCTCAGCTGCCTGTAAAGCAATCCGGTAGTCGATAAACTCGCCGCTCTGGCTGCTGATCATTTCCAGGGCAATCTCGCCTTTGTAGCTCGCGCTTCCCTTGTCATGCTCTGCAGTCGCGTGCTCCGTTCCTGCCTGGCCTGGCTCTGCAACCGGAGCAACCGGACTCTGGTCGCCGGCCGGTCCTTCGGGAAGCAACTCGCCTGCGCCGGCGGATGCGGCATCCTTTCGGCCCAGGTGGAAGTCGGCGCGCCACATGGTGCCGCCCTGCAGTTCGACGAACTGGGAGTAAGCCCGGCCGGCGAAGCGGCTGTTCTGCTCGCAGGAAAGAATCTGGTAACCCTCGGGAATGGAGTCCAGATCCAGCTGCACCACGTGTGTGCCGGAACGTACCCCCTCAAGGTGGAACATGCCGCGTCTATCGGTAACGACGAAGGTGCCGTCTTCCAGATAGATGCCGATTCCTTCCATCCCCTTCTTGTTGTCTTCCGCCTTGTCACTGCAGGCGCCCACGAACACCCGTCCCATCACGATGTTGCGGCTTTGCAGAAACGGCTCCTGTACCAGAACCGATGCGCTTGCCGTATTGGAGCTGATTGGTGGAGTCGTGGCGACTGTGGCAACGTTAACAGCCGTGCCTGGCTTTGCTCCGGCGCCAACTCCGACCACATAACGAACGATGACGGAACCCTGCGCTTCGATATCTCCTACCGCGAAAGTGAGCGTCCTGCCGTCCGGTGAAACTGCGGGGTCGGCTGCCGTCAAACCGTTGATACGGGTAGAGCCCTTCTGGTAACGGAACCCCTGGGGGAGGATATCGGTAACCACTGCCGAGAATACCGTGCCGCCGGACTCGCTGTTTTCCAGCGCGACCTCGTAGCTCAGGTAGTCCCCTGCGGAAATCGTGCTCTTACCCGCGCTCTTTCGCAGGCTGAGCATCTTGGGATCGACCGGGACGTCCACCCTGATGGCCGGGCCTGCCGGTACCGAGAAGACCTCACCGCGCGAGCCTTCCACGATGGTAAAGGGCCCGCCGGGTAATGATTGCAGGGCGGCGCTGGAAGCGGTCGAAGGTGCGCTGTAGTTGGCGGGCGGGGTGATCAGGAGCAGGTACTCTCCGGGGGCCACAAAGGGAAAGCGGTAGCCGCCGGGAGTGAAATCGTAAATCCTTCCCTCGCTATCAGTCGCCGTGCTGCCGCTGATAACGGTACTTGGATAGATGTTGCTGCTGACACCGTTGTCGCCCAGGACCACGGCACCCAGGCCGGTAGCTGCGTCGATAAGCTGAACCGTCGCACCGTCAACCGGCAGTCCGGTGACCGAATCGAAGACGATGCCGAACGGGTCGACCAGGGCGGCGGCGTCCGATTTGTCGCTGGCGTCAACGGGGTCGGCATACCTGACGGTCATGGAACTCGACTCGGCGACCGAGAGCGCACCGTTATTCGTCACGCTGCTTGCCGCGGTGGTCTGCAGATAACCGACGAAGATCCCGGTATTGATGCCGGTTTCGGTGAGCTGCAGCGTTTCGCTGTCGCCGGTTTTCGGATCGGCAATGGATACCGTGACCGTCTCTGCCCTTTCTTTATCCATATTCTGGTCCAGGTCGCTGACCCGGATGAATACCGGCTCCCCTGCGTGAAAGGTGCTGTAGGGAAGCAGCGACACCGGTTCGGAGAGATCGATGGTGCTGGCGCTGCCGGCGGTCACCGGCGCTCCCAGCGCCGTTAAAGAACCGGTACTGCTTAGGAAACTGGTAGTTGGGACCGGGATGCCGGATGCGCCGGTTGCCCCGGGTGCATACTTGAGAAACTCGATCTGCGACTCGGAACGTATCACGACCGTTACCGTAACCGAGCTGGAGACGGCCGGGAATTCCAATGAGCTGAAAGTGGCCCGGTTGATGATTTTGTCACCGTTAACGGCGCAGATGGCCTGCTGCGGCAACAGGGCGACGCCGAAAACTGCGACCCATAAAGCTAAGGTTCTGGTAATGCTGGAGATATCCGGACGCAACCCTGCGGCAGCCCGCGGCACAGATGTGCCGCGGCCCTGTCGACTCCCGCGAAGGGCGCCGGCAAGCCCTCCGGCCCGAAGGCCGGAGAGAGTGCTGCAGAGGTTTTTGATCCGGTTAACTAGCATTATTGCCGAACGGCTCCCTACTTGATCTGCACTTGGTAGGCGATGGTTACGCTCTTGCCGATCGGGATGGTCCCGGCCGTGCTATTGTTAGCGTTTTCACCCACGTTGACGATCAGGTTCGGAGTGTTGGCTGCTACGTAGCTCGCCAGATTGGCGCCTACTGCTCCGGCAGTGATGGTAGAAGCTGTGCCGTTGGTATCGAGGTAGAAGATATGCCTTGATCCGGTGTAAGGAGTACGCAGATCGGTGACGTAGTTGGTCGGCACGCTGTCCGAGATCGCACACAAGGTGAGATCGAAGGTGCTGGCGCCGCTATTGGCCGCCTCAATGACGTATTCGATGACATCACCGGGCTTGCCTGTGACTCCGCCGGTGTAGTAGGGCTGCGCACCCGCGCCGGTATTGCCTTCGATCAGTGCGGAATGGGCGACGCCGGTCCCGGCAACCGGGCTCGTCACGTTGCGGGAATACTTCTGGAACGTGATGGTCGGCGGTGTCGAGGTCCACTTGTTTGCCGGTGCGGTAGTGGCGGAAGCTGTCGGGAAGTTGCTAGCGGTAACATCAGCCTTTACCGTTACGGTGAGTTCGGCGCCCAGAGTGTTGATGGTGCCCGGTTTAACGATCAGGTTCACCTGCTGGCGCTCGCCAACCTGGATACCGGCGACGAGGATGTCGGCGGCCGGAACGGCCTGAACGTTGGACCAGTTGATCTGGAAGGTGTTATTGGCCGGGTTGAAGAGAGTCGAGGTAACCGTCGGGGTGTAGGTATTGCCGTTGATGGTGAACACGATCACGTCGTTCACGGCGATCCCGTTAACTTCGGAATCGGCTGCGATGGCACCGCCGACCGGCGCAGGGACCACGATGAAGGTTGTGCCGCCGGTTCCGGCAGTTACCGTGGCTCCCAGTATCGGGCTGACGCCGCCGCTAACCGAGGGGGCGCTGCTGTTGGTGGATCCGGTTATGGTAGGCGTCACCGTGTAGAGCGCCGGACCGTTGGCCGAGGAGGTAATGGTCACGGTATCGGTGATCGTCAGAGTATCTACACCCTGATAAACGGACTCTCCGCTGGTGATGGTGACGTTCGGCAGGGCCGGGACCAGATCGACTTTGACGATAACCGACGACTCGGCGGTCAACCCGCCGTTATAGGTCAGGACCGCCTTGTTGACGATCGCCGTGTTGGCGGCGGTGTTGGCAAAGGAGGCCTGGGCCGACATGAGGACCGGCACTGCAACCAGCAGCGCCAGAATGGATTTCAGAACAGTTTTCATTTAAATTCCCCTTGGGGCGTTCCGGCTCCACTTTTAGTCGGAACCGGAACGCCAAAGCGTCGGTTAGTCCACTTTCACGCGGTACTTGATGGTGTAGGTCCGTTTCCAGGATGCTGGGGGGCAGAGCGCCAGGGTGTTTTTGGTGCTGTCGCTGCAGGACGGCACGGTGCCTCCGCCGGTAGTAGAGGCGCCCTGGCCCAGGTAGAAGTTAAGAGCAGAACCTGCAGTGACTCCGGCAGCTTTGCCATACCCGACATTGAGTTGACCGCTACCGACTACCGTAAGCGGGACCGTAGTGGTGCCATCGGAGATTTCGGCGAAATAGCCTGTGGTATCGTTGGCGCCGCCGATTCCGTAGCCGCTATCGAAGGTGACCAGCTTGGTGTAGGGGGGGATGTTGTCCGTGACCGAAGCAGAGGCTGCTTGTCCACCGTCGTTGACCACGGTAACCAGATATTCCAGAACGTCCTCAGGATCACCCACGGTAGCCGATACCGGCCCCACGCCCTTGGAAAGGTTGGTTACCTGCTTCAAGATGGAGAGTTGGGTGGTAAGGAAGTTGCCGGCCACGCAGATATTGTCGGTGCCAGTGCCGACGTACTGGGCGTTCTGGGTGGCGCTGTCGGTCGTAGTGAGCTTGTAATCGACGTAGGCGTCGTTGCCGATGCCGGCCACGTTGGTCCTAGCGGTGACGTCGATCTTGGCGAAAACCATCTGGCCCACGACGGTTCCCACTGCGGGCGCGGTGGTGGAGAACGCGGGAACGAATCCGCCGCCGCCGAAGCCGAGGCTGTTGTTGACGAAAGGCTGCACCTTCACCTGGTCCTGGATCTCGGTGAGCAGCGTGCCGGTAGTGGTGCTTGCGACAGCTCCGTTTTTGTCGTAGCTTTTGGGGCGGCCCAGGGTAACCGAGCTGACCAGGTACGGGGTCTTGGTTGCGCCGTAATCCACCAACACGATGTCGCCGGCGACGAGGCCGCCGTTGGCTGCGGTTTTCAGCGAGCCGCCTGGGAACAGCAGCGTGTCGGTGCCGGAGGTGCCGACCACTATGGCGCTGTTCAGGATCCTGGTAGTTGCGCCGGATGTCGCTGCCGCCAGCTCGGTGCCATCGGCTTTGAGGAGCGTGTAGGTGGCGGAGCCGCTGCTGGCGTTATGCAGGGCGTTGGAGATGGAGAGCTTGTAGTCGTCCTGACCGTTGGCGGTCGCCGTCAGGGCGTAGTAAGCGGTGAAGGTGTCGCCGGAGGCGTAGTTGCCAAGGCCCAGACAGTTGAATGTGGGGGTGTAGTTTGCCGCAGTCGGCGGTGTGGTGATACTGAGGCCCGCCTTGACAAGATTGACCGTAACGGTGGTCGAGAAGGCAGCTGCGAAAGCGGTGGTGCCGGTGGCATCTTTATAGTCGACCTGGACTATATTGAGGATGGTGGTGCCGGCGGTGGTGCTGGCCTCTGCGGTTGCGGGCGAACCGATAGCTGCCAGCGCTGTGATTGCCAGGGCGGCAACCAGCTTCTGCTTTTGTTTCATGGTTCTTCTCCTTTTCAATTGACCTACATTAAATTTAATGTCCTGCGTTTTTGGATCTTCAGCTCATCTTGCCGGTTTCCCGACCCTTCAGGTTTCGCTCATACCATTTCTCCTTTTTCTATTCGCTGAATTTGATCATCGATGTTCGCTGTCTCTATTACTTCACCCTTACCCTAAAACTTACAGAACCCTTCCCACCTGCCGGAATCGACGGGATAGTCCAGCGGATATCGGTGTAATCGTCCGGTGTTGCCACCTTCTTCAAAACCTTGCCATCGCTCCCTTTCACCTCGTAAGTAAGCAGTGTCGGCTTCTTAAAGCTCTTCCCCTTGTCGATGGAGAAGGTCACCTCGCCGGCCTCGCTGGCGCTGCCCGGCAAGTACGCGGTCCCTTCCGGGATCGGGTCACTGATCACCACATCCTTGGCACCCTCCGTCCCCGAATTGCTGTAGTTCAGCGTGTAGATGATCTCCTCGCCAGGCTGAACCCCTTTGGCGGCGATCTTTCTCTTGACCTGCTTCCCCTTGGCGGTGACGGTAACCTCTTTCTCCGCCTTGATGCTGATCTCGACCTTAGGCTGCGCCCATGCCGCAAGCGGCATAGCCACGAGCATCACGGCTGCAACGGTCAATCCGGTAAACCTGCTGGTTGTTTTCATTGTTGCTCTCCTCTCCTGCGATGTTAATGGTGTCTCTTTCGTGGTGGATAAGCCGGCAACAGTGCGGCAGATCTGGTGCTTGTGGAATAGCCGGCGCCGGGTTTGGCACCGGGAACGGAAGGTCTTTAGTCCGAACCGGCAGTGACGAACAAAAAAAATGCCCGTCTCGCGTGTGGAGACGGGCGTATTCATCCTTACGAGGCGCACGCATACACGCATGCCTCCAGGGTGCCTGACTCCACAAGCTCTTCGGTAACCCGGCCATCCATCGTTCCGAAGGAAGTGATGGACCCGTGGGCTTTGCGTCACTGGATTGCTCCAGCTTTGCCTTTGTCGGAGTTAGACTTTATGTCCCTGCTGTCTCGTGTTAAGCCAAATGACCCCCTTTGTAACGCTGTATTGGTCCTTAGAACGGAACGACTCTAATTAGCGCCAACACCCTGAAAAACTGCTGAAAAATTATTCTTTATCGACCCGTGCCACGTATTGCTGCTCTGACTGGGCTTATGACGGTATGGCAAACCATCTTACCTGCGCGGAACGGATTTGGGAAATTGTGCCACAATAGCAAATTGCTTGATAAATATAAAGATCTTTTCCCAATGAGAGGAATTTGCCTCACTGTCTCATGATCGAGCATGGTATACAAATCGCCGCGAGCTACGTCTTTTCACGGCAGCAGTCGAAAAACCCTAATGAGAACAATAAGAAGGATGGTCTTTAGTTATTTACTAGATATATGCAGGGGGCGCTCAGGTCGGGAAGGATCGGCAACAATAGCTCTGGAGCAGGCGATTTTTTCAGAGGAGGAGACTTTAGTCGGGGGCGATGCAGGTTTTTATTCGGAGTGGTTCAGAAATGCTCTTAGCGCCGTATTACAACCAGCGTTTTCTTCTAATGTAGAGCAGCATGCCCCCTGCTATTGCGGTGAGGAGCAGCAGTACCGCCGGATATCCGAAGCGCCACTGCAACTCGGGCATGTATCTGAAATTCATACCGTACAAACCGACGACAAAGGAGAGCGGCATGAAGATGGTGGCGATGATGGTCAGCACCTTCATCACCTCGTTCAGCCGGTTGCTGACGCTGGAGAGATAGATGTCCAGCATCCCGGTAAGCATGTCGCGCAAGGTTTCCAGCGTATCCAGCACCTGGACCGTATGGTCGTAGAGATCCTTGAGGTAGATCAGGGAGTCAGGCCGGATCAGTTGCGAGTCGCTGCGCTGCAGGCCGCTCACCACCTCCCGAAGAGGCCATACCGCCTTGTGCAGGAAAAGCATTTGGCGCTTGAGCCGGTAGATTTCATGCACCACCGCAGTCGTAGGGTTATCGATCAGCGCGTCCTCAATATCCTCTATGCGCTCAGCGAGCTTTTCCAGGACCAGGAAGTAGTTGTCCACGATCACGTCCAAGACGGCATGCAGCAGGAAATCTGGCCCGGCCAGGCGCATGCGCGCTTTTGCATTGTCCAGGTGGAGCCGGACCGGCTCGAACACATCCCCTTCCAGCCCTTCCTGAAACGAGATCAGGTAATTCTCCCCGATGACAATGCTCACCTGCTCCGATTTAAGCTCACCCGTCTTGTCATTGAGCGCGATCATCTTCAACACCACGTAGAGATACTCGCCGAAGTCTTGGGCCTTGGGGCGTTGGTCCGTGGCCAGGATATCCTCAAGCACCAGCGGATGGATGCCATAGCAACTGCCGAACTGCTGCAGAACCTCCACCTGGGAAAGCCCGTCCACGTTGATCCAGGTCACCACCGGCGAAGGCTTTAGCACCATACACTCGGACAGTGATTCAAGTTGCCGTTTTTCCAGGAGGTCGGCGTTGTACTCAACCAGATCGATCTTGGTACTGCCGGGCTTTAGCCTGCCGATGTGCATCAGCGTTCCCGGTGCGAGTCCGGTTTTCTTAGAGCGTTTTTTAGTCTGAGCGGACATTGTTTCTCCATAGCGCCCACCGATAGGAGCACTGCCGTTAAGTTAAGGATAACGCTACTCCCGGCACGCTGCACAAGCCCCCTCTCCCTTGACTTGTCAGCCGTAGCCTTGGCGAAGGCTGAACTTGTCAGCCATAGCCTTGGCGAAGGCTGATGGGAGAGGGATGGGGATAGGGTGAAAAGCCTATGCGCCTAACCCTCGCCAAGTTTCAAGATCTCCGACCACTCTTCAGCGCGCACCGGCTGAATCGAGAGGCGGCTCCGATTCAAAAGAGCCATCCCCGAAAGCGCCGGGATTCCCCTCAACTCCGAAAGCGTTACCGGTCGCGGCAGCTTCCGCACGAAGCGGACATCCACCATGAACCAGGTCGGCTTTTCCGGATTGCTGCGCGGGTCGAAGTACCGGCTCTGCGGGTCGAAGGCGGTAAAGTCCGGGTAGCCCGCCTTAACAACCTCCGCGATTCCCACTATGGCAGGTTCAGCAATACGGCTGTGATAGAACAGCACCTGGTCGCCGACCTTAATCTGGTCGCGCAGGAAGTTCCTTGCCTGGTAGTTCCTGACGCCGTCCCAGTGTTCCGTGGCGCCGGGACGGCTTTTCAGATCCTCCAGCGAGAAGCTCGCAGGCTCCGTCTTGAAGAGCCAGTAGTTTTGTGTGGTCATATTGGTTTCACCCTTCCGATTCGTAGGGTGGGCACTCCGTGCCCACGCGCCTTTTATACCCTCTCGCCCCTATGCCGTGCCTCATTGAGGTGGGCAGGGGGCTGCCCACCCTACAACTGATTTTATTTTCCGTTATTTTGCACCAGAGCTGTCACCCTCCCCCAGCCCCTCCCATCAAGGGAGGGGGGAAATTCCCCGTCAAGCCAACCCCCGCCTCTTAACCGCCAGCCTTTTCAACAACTCCGGCACTTTCAGCGTATTAAGCACGTCCCCCTTCTCCAACCAACCCCGTTGCGCCACGGAAATGCCGTAGGAGAGGGTATCGAACTGGTTGCTGTAATGCGTGTCGCTGCTGATTGCCACGGCCACCCCCAACTCCTTTGCCCGGCGGACATAGTTGTCACTCAAATCGAGCCGCAGGGGATAGGAATTGATCTCCATTGCGGTGCCGGTATCCTTGGCAACGCGCAGCACCTCTTCCATATCCACCTCATAGGCTTCCCTCTCGCCTATCAGGCGCCCGGTCGGATGAGCGATAATGGAAACCCAAGGATTTCGCATGGCTGCCACGATGCGAGCTGTCATTTTGTCACGCGGCAGACCGAAACCCGAATGAATTGCCGCCACAACGATGTCTAGCTTTTTGAGGATCTCGTCGGGAAAATCCAGGCTGCCGTCCAGCTGGATATCCATTTCCGTGCCATGCAGCACCCGAAACTCCTTATGCTCAGCGTTGAACGCCTTGACCTCCTCGCTCTGTTCCAGGAGCCGCTCAACGGTGAGCCCCCGGGCGATACCGAGCCCCTGCGAATGGTCGGTGATTGCAAAATACGACAGCCCCCTTTTTTGCGCGACCTCCGCAAGATCAGCGAGATGGTGGGCACCGTCACTCCACTTGGAGTGCACATGAAGATCGCCACGGATGTCTGCCAGAGTCACGAGCCGCGGCAATTTCCCAGCCAGGGCAGCCTCGATCTCCCCGCGGTCTTCGCGAAGTTCCGGCACGACGAAGGGCAAATCGAGCAGACGGTAGACATCTTCCTCATTCTCGCCCCCCACCCTTTGATTGTCTGCGCCAAAGATACCGTATTCATTGATCTTTAGTCCCCGCTTGATCGCCATCTCTCTGAGCCGCACGTTGTGCGCCTTGCTCCCGGTTAGATAAGCTAAGGCCGCACCGAATGACTCCGGCTCCACCACGCGCAGGTCCACACCGACCCCCTCCCGGATGGTCACGCTGGCGCGGGTCGGGCCTTTCATGCCGACTGCGAGAACCTGGGGCAGCGAAACGAAGGCGTCCATGAGCCCGGACGGGTCGGGAGAAGTAGCTACGATATCGATATCCTTGATGCTATCCCTGCGACGCCGTATGCTGCCGGCGACCTCAATCCGCTCTACCGGAGCGAGCTGTTTCAAGGCCGCTACCAGATCAAGCGCAGCCGGGAGCATGCGCCCCAGTGGTTTTCTCTCCCGGCCCCGCTTGACCGCCGCGATACCTTTGAGGATGTTCTCCTCGGTCTTTTGCTTAATGCCTCGGATGCCTATCAGCCGGTGCTCGGCCGCCGCTCGCTCCAGATCGTCCAGGCTGGTGATCTGCAGGCTGTCGTAGATGGACTTGGCCGTTTTGGGTCCCAGATCGGGAACGGCTAACAGCGCGAATACCCCCGCCGGTATTTCCCCCTTCAGCTTTTCATGCATGGAAACCGCGCCGGTCTGGAGATATTCCTCAATCTTTGCCGCCAGATCCGCTCCCACTCCGGGAATCTCCAGAAGCTCCTTGTGTGACAATTCAGCGAGGTCCCGCGTCACCCCTTCCAGGTTCAGGGCTGCCTTGCGGTAAGCCCTGATCTTAAACACATTATCTTCTTTGATCTCAAGGATGTCGGCAATATCTGAGAAGATCCTGGCGATTTCCCTGTTTTTCATATCCCTCTCCTGTCAACGCTAGGGTCTAACTCCAGGATCGCAATGATCGTGACAAGCTTATGAGTAACTGAAATTAGGCTGTGAGTGTGACTTATTACCAAGTAAGGTTCAAAATCGCTCAAGTATACCAACTATTTGGGCAATGACAGTGCATGCCCTTCTAGATTGGAGAACAAAAATGTGGATAACAGTGTGAACCCAGCTGTGGAAAACTTATGATAATTACTGCAGAGCCGAATGCTTACAGCATTTAGGCTACCTTGTGGATTAGTGAGGGGAGAACTCTGCAGCTGTGCCGTTAAGTTAAGCGGTGCTTGGCGTTTTAGCGCCTATCATCGGGGATGGGTGTGGTAGGGATACCCCTTGCGGGTATCCAAAAGCAAGGCTGGACACCCGCAAGGGGTGCCCCTACAGGTTGCCGCTGGTGAGGAGAGGGGGGGTTGTGCAGCGTACCAGGATTAGCGTTATCGTTAACTTAACTGCAGGTGCCATCTCGTTCCCAAGCTCCAGTTTGGGAACGTAATGCTACAGGAAGCTCCACCTCAATGATTCAAAGCTGGAGCATTGCCAGCGGTTGCATTCCCAAGCTGGAGCTTGGGAACGAGAAACTTCTCAGGTGGAGCTGGCCGACTACCCCGCTTTTTTATATCCGGTACCGTTGAAACGGTTCAACGACCCGCGGCGTTTCCCCAGAGCTCCTTGAGCCTTCTGTCGCGGCCGCAGCTGGTTCGGTAGTATTTGTACCGGATCGGGTTCTTCTTGTAATAGTGCTGATGGTATTCCTCAGCTGGGTAAAACGCGCTTGCGGCAACGATCTCCGTCACAATCGGCTCCTTAAAAGGCTTATTCGCCTCCAAAGCCTTCCTGGACTCCATTGCTAGACGGCGCTGCTCCTCGTCATGATAGAAAATGCCGCTTCGATACTGGTTTCCTACATCACAGAACTGCCGATCCTTAACGGTCGGATCTATGTTGTGCCAAAACCTGTTCAGAAGTTTGTCGTAGCCGATCTTTGACGGATCGTACAGGATCTGGACGGCTTCAGTGTGTCCGGTTCCACCCGCTGACACCTCCTCGTAAGTCGGGTTCTTTTTATGCCCGCCCGTGTAGCCCGAGGTCACCGACACCACACCAGACAGCTCGTCGAACGGGTGCTCCATGCACCAGAAGCAGCCGCCGGCGAAGGTCGCCTTTTGCAGCTGTTTCGCAGCTGTGGCGGCCGGCTTCGGCGGCGCCGTGGGATTTGCCGCCAGCGCGAAACTGGTTGCGGCTAAAATGAAAACCATGAAGAGTAGAGAAGCCATAATTGACGGTTTCGTTCCAAACCTTTTCATCCCATTTTCTCCTTTGACACTCCGTGGTCCACCCTCCCCCAGCCCCTCCCATCAAGGGAGGGGAGTTTAAAGTCCCCTATCCCAAGGAGGAGAGCGTCTCCTATACGAGGCAGGGGAGCCTACAGTCCCCTCTCCCCTCACCCTACCCCTCGTGGGAGAGGGGTAGGGTGAGGGGGCGCCGCTGCTTGCCAATGAGCGGTCCTTACTTTTTCGCTACGAAATCCAAAGCAGCCGAGTTCATGCAGTAACGGAGCCCGGTCGGCTTCGGGCCGTCATCGAAAACGTGGCCGAGATGGCCGCCGCAGCGCCGGCACAACACTTCGGTACGGGTCGAGAAAAAGCTTTTATCTACCATGGTCTTTATGTTTTCTTTGGCGATCGGCGCTGTGAAACTGGGCCAACCGGTACCGGATTCAAACTTGTCCTCCGACTTGAACAGGTCCAAACCGCATCCGGCGCAGCGATAGATCCCGTGCTCGTGAGTCGTGGCGTACTTCCCGGTGAATGCACGCTCCGTCCCTTTTTCCCGCAGGATTTTAAACTGCTCCGGTGTGAGGATCTTCTTCCATTCTTCTTTGGTTTTCACGACTTCATCGCTCATGATGTAGCTCCCCTTCTCTGCCGAATAAACCTTTATCTTGGAGGCAGCGTCCGCCGTTGTTGGCTCAAAATCAAAACCGCGCATGGCGATACCGACAACAGCTGCCACTACCAGCAACAGCAACCCCGATAACAGTGCAGTCCGTTTCATGGTCCGGCTCCTTTAGCTGTCGTTCCTATTGTTCTCATGATCTTACAATAGCATAGCAAGGCAAATAATGCTAAATCCTGCATGTCCACAAAAAAAGGGTGTACGTAGTAAAACGCAACACCCTTTTCAGCCAGTCACCTAGAAGCCGCCCACCTCGCCGGGGCGGCCCTATATCAGAAAGTAACTCCTGCGTGCCGGTCTGCCTGTACCCCATCCCCCTCCTGACCTCCCCCTTGAAGGGGGAGGAACTTGAACAGCGGAAGATGAGCAATGATCAGGTAAACCTATAAATCCCGCGTATGACGCGGCCGGACTTACTACCGCCCCGGAACCACCGCGTCAAAGCTCTGCATCCAGGGTCCCACGAACCCTCCCCCCTCGGAGCCGCCTTCCAACCCCTTGTACTTATAGGTAAACTGCAGCCTGGTACCAGGAACAGCCCTGACTGGCAATTTCACAGTGAAGGGGGCGACCTCGTCTCGTGGCAGGAGTTGAGGAATCACGTAACCGACCCCTCGTGCCACCCTCTTTCCCGCCGGGTCCTGCACCTCCACCCAGACCTCGACGTCCTCCATATAGGCGTAGCGGACGTTTTTGAACTCGCCGTCGATGATCATCTCCGCCCCGGCGTCCCGAACTTCCCAGGCCAAAATAGCATCGAACTTCTCGTAACGCTGGGGCAGGCGATCCAATCGCTCCTGATTCAGATCAGGATACACGGCACAGCCGCCAAGACAGAGCACCATCAACAACAGAACAGCCAGATATCGAAACATAACCCACCTCCTTTAATGAGGTTCAGTCTACACACGGTTTAACCTTTTGACAATCTTTCATTGGTCAAAGCAAACCATAGTTCCGGTAAATAAGCCGGGACGGCATTTTTTCCATTGAATAGCGGCGTATTATCTTGAATAATGACTGCGGCACGGAAGAGAGTTTAGGAGGAAGCATGAAGAAGTATCTATTGCTGCTGCTTATTTTCAGCGCATCTGCGGCTTACGGCGAGATATATACCTGGAAAGATGCCCGTGGCACTGTTTTCTACACCAACAGCCTGGACGAGATTCCTGCGCGGTACCTGAAAAAGGCAAGGGTGCTGGACGTGGCAACTGGCAAAAAGGGAGCTTTGGCGACGGCGCAGCAACCAACCGTGCAAAGCGGTCCGGCCGCCCCCGGGCAGGCACCAGGTCAGTCCCCCGGGCAGGCACCGACTCGCTATCCTGTCCCGACTCAGGTACCCGTTGTGGCTCCCAGCGCAACTCCCACAGTAATGAATCCCACACCGCCTTCAATCCCGCCTGCCGCCAGTGTCTCAGCGCCACAACCGCTGCCAAGAGGAAGCCGAACCGAAAGAAGGACCCAGCGAAGACGCGACTATTCTGGTCCAGAAGAGGAATAGCTAGCCGCATCTCAAGGAGGTAGCGTGCGGAAAACAATCATGATAGCAGCGTTAGTTTTGCTGGTAGCGGGGGGAGTCCAGGCAGAGGAGCTCATCAGCTGCAAAGGGGACATTACCAGCATTCAAGGTGAGGGTCTGGTAGCCAGGACCCATCGCTTCGAAGTGTCGGATGTGACCGGTAGCGATCTGATGGTCGTCCTGGAAAAGTGCAGGAAGATTGCTCAGGAGAGGCAAAACAGGGCGGCTCGAAAAAGCCAATTCGGCAACTTTAGAAGGTTTTCCGATGTACAGCTGGATTGCCTGAAGGGATCCGAGAAGTTCGAAGTGCGGCGCACCATTCAGACGGCTCAGTACCAACAGTAAAATCCAACCGCTGAACACAGGAGATCATGATGAACATTCATGAGTACCAAGCCAAGGAGATACTGAGTGCCTTCGGCATTCCGATCCCGCGCGGCCGCGTAGCCCTGACGGCAGATCAGGTTGAACGCGCCGCCAAGGAGATGGGGGGGCAGTGCGTCGTCAAGGCGCAGATCTACGCGGGCGGCCGCGGTAAGGCGGGCGGCGTTAAGCTGGTCCATCACCCCGAGCAGGCTCAAGATCTCGCCAAGGAGCTCTTTGGCAGGACGCTGGTGACCCCACAGACCGGGCCCAATGGACTTCGGGTGCGTCGCATACTGGTCGAGGAAGCGGTCGACATCGCCCGCGAGTTCTACCTCTCCATAACCCTCGACCGCGGCAGCTCGCGCTACATCCTGATCGCCTCGGCAGAGGGAGGGATGGACATCGAGGAGGTGGCCAGCAAGTCGCCGGAGAAGATCCATACCCTTACCATCGACCCGTTCACCGGCCTCAGACCTTTTCAGGCACGCCGCATCGCGCTGCAGCTCGGGCTCACAGGAACCGTCTGCGAGGACTGCGTCAATCTGATTCTGAACCTTTACCGCGTCTGCCTTGAGAAGGACTGCGCCCTGGTCGAGATCAACCCGCTCGTGGTCACCAAGGCCGGCTGGCTCATGGCGATGGACGCCAAGATCACCTTCGACGACAACGCCATCTTCAGGCACCGGGAATACCCGGACATGATGGACTACTCGCAGCTCGACCCCCTGGAAATCACCGCCGGGAAATACGACCTCGCCTACATCAAACTGACAGGCTCAATCGGTTGCCTGGTGAACGGCGCCGGTCTTGCCATGGCGACACTGGACGTGCTGCAGGAGTTCGGCGGCGAACCGGCAAACTTCCTGGATGTAGGGGGCGGGGCGACACGCGAGAAGGTGGCCGAGGCCTTCAAGATCATCTTGCAGGACTCGGACGTGAAGGGGATCTTCGTCAACATCTTCGGCGGCATCATGCGCTGCGACGTGATCGCCCACGGCATCATCGAGGCGGCGAGCGAGGTGAACTGCACCCTGCCCATCGTGGTCAGGATGGACGGCAGCCAGGTCGAGGAAGGGAAACGGCTCTTGACCGAAAGCGGTCTGAACGTGCAGTGCGGCGACAACCTGGGCGATGCAGCCTGCAGGATCGTCAGTATGCTGGGAGCGCCAAAGGATGAAAGATGCCGGGGTGGCCGCTTTGTCGAAGATCAACCGATGCTTGGCTAAAGGGGAGGATTTGCATGTCCATTCTGATTGATAAGCAGTCCAAAATAGTCGTACAGGGGATAACAGGACGCAGCGGCCTGTTCCATACCCAGCAGTGCCGCGAGTACGGCAGCAACATCGTTGCCGGCGTGACCCCGGGCAAGGGGGGGATCCATATCGAGGGGATTCCCGTCTTCAACACGGTAGCTGAAGCGGTGAAGTACTCCGACGCCAACGTATCCATGATCTTCGTACCGCCACCTGGCGCTGCCGACGCCATCCTGGAGGCGGCGGATGCCGGGCTCACCCTTGCCGTCTGCATAACCGAAGGTATCCCGGTCCGGGACATGGTGCCGGTAAAGGCAATCATCCAGCAAAGCAAGATGCTTTTGGTCGGCCCAAACTGCCCCGGCGTCATTACTCCGGGACAGTGCAAGATCGGGATCATGCCAGGGCACATCCACAAGCCCGGCAAAATTGGCGTGGTATCGCGCAGCGGGACGCTGACCTACGAGGCGGTGAAACAATTGACCGACGTAGGTCTTGGCCAGTCCACCTGTGTCGGGATCGGCGGAGACCCGATTATCGGCATGAATTTCATCGATGTGCTGCAGCTATTTAACGAAGATCCTGATACCGAGGGTGTCTTCATGATCGGCGAGATCGGCGGTGCAGCAGAGGAGGAGGCAGCCTACTGGATCCAGCAGCACATGAAGAAGCCGGTGGCGGCCTTCATCGCCGGGGTAACTGCGCCTCCCGGGAAAAGGATGGGACACGCCGGAGCCATCATCACCGGCGGCAAGGGAAAAGCGGAGGACAAGATCCGCACCCTGAAAGAATGCGGAGTTACCGTGGCATCGAGTCCGACCCGAATGGGCGAGGCAATGGAGACGGCCCTGGCAGCCTCAGCAGGCCAGTAGAAGAAAGAACGGCCGGTATGCGGTATTTGAGAAGAAATTTGCTAAAGAAAAGATGGGCACTCCCGTTATTGGGAGTGTCCATCTTTTTGGGGTGAGCATCGAACTTCCGCTGTTCAGGTTCCTCCCCCTTCAAGGTGGTGGTTAGGCTTGAACGCCGAAGCGCTTCGGCCCGAAGGCGGGAGGGGGATGCGCTCACTGCCGTTATCTAAGGGTTGCCAGCTAATAACTCCCCCCCAACCCCCTCCCTTTATGGGGGTTGGGGGGAGGGTAAGGCTCAGACGGGCTTTTCCCCCTCTCCCCATCCCTCTCCCATCAAGGGAGAGGGGGCTTGTGCAGTGATCGCTCCCCCTCCTATAAAGGGAGGGAGCCAAAAGGGAAAGAGTTTCTTCGCGCAGCGGTTGCTTACGCTTTTTTCAGGAAGCAGGTCTTTAGCACCAGGCCCTTGACCTTCTCGGCGTTGCACTCGATTTCTTCTTCATTAGAAGTGAGCCGGATATTCTTCACCAGCGTACCTCTTTTTAAAGTTACCGAAGATCCTTTCACCTTCAGATCCTTAATGATCGTCACAGAATCCCCATCGTTTAACTCAGTGCCATTACTATCTCGTACAGCCATGATTCATTCTCCTCATGCATCCTTTGAATTTTGATTTCCTGGTCTTCGAGGGTCGAGCGCCTGGATTGTGGAGTGCGCTGCGAACTCCCTCCCCGGGGCGGATGCGGATCATAACATCCTATGAAGACAAAAGACAGTGGTGTCTGCCGGTTTTCGCATAGAAAAAGCTGCCGTTTGCCCCTTCGGCGCCTCAAAGTTGATGGCGAAGTTACCGCTAACCGCTGCTTACCACGGGAGGACGGCTGAACCATGGATGAACTCCTCACCTTCGATCCTGCCATATCTATAACAGCTAGAAATAGCGCTATATTATATTCCCCCAATGCGCCATTTTTGTCACTATCCGGCTTCAAGTTTGAGGTGCCGCTCCCGATAAGTTTACTCACGATCAAACGACGTTCGTACAATTTGTTTCGGGTTGCGCTTTGAGACCGCCAACCCGACCTGCAACTGCTTTAAGTCAACAATAACGCCTCCGGCAGCCTTTCAGGGTCTGGCGGAGGCGACACCCGATACTGCCGGGTCACCCCGGAGTGGTCCATCTCAAGATTTCGTGATGTCCTTAGCAAGGAGAACCGCATGACCCAAATCTGGAACTACTACCTCAATCTGACCATCACCTTCCGCCTTAGCGTGCTCTGTATCTGCTACAGCCTATGCATCATCGCAGGTTCGCTGGCAGCACAGTCCGACTCAGCTCTAGTAAGGTTTGGGTCGATCGCTGTCTTCATCATCCTGGGCGGGCTGTTCGGCTGGGCCAACGTCTGGTCCATCCGGACGCCTCTTGAGCGCGCCGTCAACTACCTGGAGACCATGGCGCACGGCGACTTGAGCCAGCACATCGTGGTGAATCGCCACAATGAGATCAGCAAGATGCTGTGCGCCATAAAAAAATTGCAGGATTCCATGCACGACATAATTTCCGGCATCCAGAAGACCGCGGACCATCTCACCATTGCCTCCAGCGACTTAAGCTCCAACTCCAGCAAAATGGCCCAGGGCACCGAGCACGCCTCGCATCAGTCCAATTCGGTCTCGTGCGCAGTAGGGGAGATGGCAGCCGTCAGCAACGACATCGCGCTCAGTTGTCAGAGGATGGCCGACCGGGCGGGGAGCACCAACACGGCGACCCTCAAGGGCGAGGAGACCATCACTCACATGACTTCCATGATGAGTGAGATCGAACGGATGGTGATCGGCACCATGGACGCGGTAAAGGCGCTCGGCACCAACTCGGAGCGGATCGGCGATATCGTGGTTGCCATCGAGGACATCGCGGACCAGACCAACCTGCTGGCTTTGAACGCCGCCATAGAGGCCGCGCGCGCCGGAGACCAGGGGCGCGGTTTCGCCGTGGTAGCCGACGAGGTGAGAAGGCTGGCCGAGCGGACCACCTCCTCGACCCGCGAGATCCAGTCCATCATCGGATCGCTGCAGGGGGATGTGAAGAACGTGGTCGGTTCCATGGAGCGCAGCGCAAACAGCGTGCGGGTCGGCACCGAAGACGTGCAGCACTCAAGCCGCGCCATCGGCTCCATCAAGGAGCAGATAGCTCCCCTTTTGGAGTACGTCTCCCAGGTCGCCACCGCGGCCGAGGAGCAGTCGGCGACCAGCGCCACCATCACCGAGAGCATGCACCAGATCATAGCCGTGGTTCAGGATGCCGCTACCGGGGCGCACGATTCGGCCCACGCCGCAGCGGAACTCGCCCGCTCGGCGCTGGCCTTAAAAGATGTTGTTAATCGTTTCAAGCTGGCGGCCTAGCCCGGGAAAAGGGCAAGGCCTCGGGGCGGGTGGCTCAGAGGTGGAACTTCCGGGCCAGGTCGTTGTCGATCACATAGACGCAGATCTCTTTGGCGCACTGCTTGGTGTACTTGAATTTTTCCGAGCTCAGATTGTTGATCAGGAAGGTGACGTCGTCCCTGATCCGCTTGTCGTAAGTCCTGAAGGCGTCGGTATCGTAGTCCTTGATGGCCCGCCTAAAGTTGGCGTTTTCCAGGAAAGGTTCCAGAACCTTCTCCTTGAGGTTGAAAACGTAGCGGTCGTGCAGATCCTGGAAAAGCTGAGTCTGCTGCGGCTGCTTCCCTTCCACCAGGATCTCCTGGGTCAGTGTGCGGCCGGTGTACTCTTTTTGGGTTTCCTGCCGAAAGGCGACGCGCGCCTCGATCGGGGAATTCGCGCCTAAAAGACGACCCTCGATCCCCGCCAGCAATTCCTCGGTGATCTCCAGCCGCTCCCCGGTATAGCGGCAAATCTCTACCGCGCCAACCTCGAAGTTTACCGCAAACATGTAGTGCAGGATATCGCGCTCAATCTGCGCCTCGTTGTAGTAGTAGAGCGCCTCTTTCACCTCCTGCAGCACCACGTAGTCGTAGTTGTGCACCAGCGACTCCATGAACCCCTCCGGTATCGACTCCTTCAACTCCTTGTGCCAGCGGGTGAAGAAGGTGGAGAGATGCGACATGGTGATCATCTTGTCTTTTCTGGCGTAGGCGGCATAGAAGTCGGAGAAGATCTTGATCGACTCGCGCCCCGAGAAGCCGTGATCCCCCTCATGCTCGCTCTCGGCGATGATTTTCTTCCTTCTCTTGGCGTTCAGCCTCTTGCGGTCCTCCTCGGAAAGCCAATCAGGGATGTGCCCGGTATAAATCTCCATCTTGAGAATCTGCAGATGCTCGTCGCAGTAGAGCCGGTATTTCTCCGGATCGCCGATCCATTCCAGCAGAGCATCGGACTTGATGTTCATCCGGGTCGAGATGATGACCCTGGCGAAGTTGTGCAGCACCCTGGGGAGGAAGCTCGCGTCGATATGCTTGCCGAAGATGTTCCGGTAGATTTCCACCTCGGTGTTCAGATCCATCACGTAGGGGATGTTGATGAACTCGATCCGGTCGGTGAACGACTGGACCCCCTCTATGCTCCTTTCGTCCTCGGGATTCATCAGCGCGATGAAAAGCGACCTTACGTTCTCCTCGATGTCCTCGACCTTGTGGATCCCCTCGCTTATGATGTTGTGCAGCTCGAGAAGCCGCTCCGCGTTGTGGGATTTCACGTCCATCAGGGCATAGATGCCGTTGTTGGTCTTGGCGAAGTTGGAGAAGATGTACTTCACCTCGTTGCTGTCTCCCAGGAGCAGGTCGATCTTTCTCTGCAACAGCTCGTTGGTGAGGATATTTTGTTTCACGGAGCGGTCGCCCGGGTTGAATACCGTGATCCCCTCGCCGAGCCTGCGGGTGAAGCGGTAGGGGCGCACCTGTATCATCCGGAAAAGATCCGCCGGGTCCTCGAGTCGCGCCGAAAGCGCCTGGAAGATGGAACTGCAGATGGTGCAGGGGGAGTCCCTGAAGACCCAGTCGTACTCCTTCTCGGTGAAAAGCCGCCATTTGAAGGCGTCGTTTTGGAACAGGTCGTCGAAGAAGGCCCGGCGCTGCTGCTTGTCTATCATGAGCAGAGGGCTGTCGTGCGAAGGGCAGGAAACCTCGACGATGTCGGCGCCGCGCTGCAGAGCGCTTTTGGCGTCGCCGAAATCCTGCGGGTCCAGCTCGTACTCGTCCAGCAGGTGCGATAACTTATCGAGGAAGGCGTTCACCTGGTGTTCCTTGAATTGCCCCAAGATGCGGCGATCCAGATGCCAGACCACCTCGTAGCAGGTTCCCGCCTCGGTGGCCGCGTACTCCTCGAACTTCATCAGCAGGTTGTTGAGAAAGGTGCTCTTGCCGGAACCGGGAGGGCCCTCGAAGATATAGATCTTGTTCTGACGCGCCCCGCTCTTCATGGCTGCCACATGGTTCAGGAAACGGTTGGCGAAGAGACGGTCGGCAAAGAAGGGACGGTCCGAGTTTTCTACGAAAAGCCTGCGGCAGTCGTAGTTCACGAAGTTGATCGACTCGGGGTCGTCGGGGTATTCGTCCATCCCCTCGCTGACGTAGCTCTTCACCATGTCGTGGAACAGCTGGAAGATGTTGCGCATCATGGCATCGGGCCTTTCGGCGACCAGCTGCATGTACTCCTGGAATGGGAGCGATGCCGTCTTCTTGTGCTCGACGATGGTGCGGCTTAACTGTTTTAGTACCGTATCTAGGTCTGGCATAGCTTTCCCGCCTGTCACAGCGCCTGTCGATTCAGGGTCTTGTCCTTCATTGTGTAGACCACGCGCTGCCATGTGATCTCCGCCTCCTCACCGCCTTCCCTACCGGCAGAGCCGCGTGTCTGCTCGATCACAGCTTCGCTGGTTTCGAGTTGTACCGGTGCCCCCCAGAGAAACTCTATGCCGATCAAGGTATTGGCGATGTACTCCTGCACCAGCTGCTTCCCCTCGAAGTGATGCACCAGGTAAAGCGTCCCCCCCTCGCCGCGCTCCGGGGCAATCTCGATGTGCGGAGGATGGTACAGCGAGGCGAGCACCATGTCGCGATACTCGGCGGCGTCCCGGCTTTTCACGTAGTACTGCCAGACCATGCGCTGCGGATCGAGTCTCTTGCCGGTAACGAAAAGGTCATAGCGGTTGGTGAAATCCTGGTCGATGAAATCCTTGATGAACAGGTAATCGCAATAATCAGCACGTATTCGGAAGATGAAGTCGTCGCCCCCCCCGCTTTTGTCGTCGTACTTCTTCCTTTTCTCCGCATCGGCAATGCGGTGAAAATCGAAGCCGGTCCTGCCGGCATCCCCGGCATCCTTCAGGAAATACATCAGCCTCATGCCGAGGGCATAGGGGTTCATGCCGACTCGCGGCATCGAGGTCACCCCGGCGTGCACCCGGGCGAAATCCACCTCGTGCCCGCGGATCCGATCATCCTCGAGAAAGAGCTTCTCGTGCCAATAGCTTGCCCACCCCTCGTTCATGATCTTGGTGCGGATCTGGGGCTGGAAGAAGACCGAGGTGTTGCGGACCACCTCAAGTACCGATTTCATCCAGACGTTCTCGTCACGGTTCAAAAACTCCGAATTCTCGATCAGAAAGCGCAGCACGTCGCGCCGCTCCACGCGTTTCACGCTCGCGCTCTTGACAAAATGCGCCTCCATCTCCGGGTACTTGGCAACCACGTCCTCGAAGAAAACCCGCTCCCCCTCCTCTCTGTTCTGGGCGATCGCCTCGTTGTACCTTGCCACCTCTTTGAGATATTCCCCGACCGGAAGCTTCTTCTCCACCTGCAAGAAGACATCGAAATAGTAGTTGAGCCGGCTGGAGCAGGCCGCCTCGCGCGAGGCGAAAATCGGCGAGAGCTCGGCATGGTAGCCGACCAGATTGTCGAGCGAGCGGGCAAACTCCAGGATGTAATCGACCCAGCGACCCTTTTCCGCGCGCAGTTTCGCGATCACCCTCTTGTCCGAAAGGGCCTGACCGGTGAAGTCGTACTCCCAGGTGTGGCGGAAGTAGAGGTTGTTCTGGAAGAAGTCGATATGGCCGAGCACGTGGTAAAAGATCATCACGTTGAGCCAATCCGGGTTGTTGTCGTTGTAGAAGGAGATGGGAGGCCGGGTGTTGATCACGGTCTCGTAAGGGTTGTGCGGGTAGAGTTCGTACTCCCCCTTTCCCCTGAGCACCTCAACGTCGTGGACCCAGTAGTCGTACAGGGTAGGGATCATCACCTTCGGGGATAGCTCTATCAGGTCCCGGTTGGTGACGATGTATTCCAGGCTTTCGTCGGTGAAGCTGAGCCCTGCCGCGCGGGCTCGCACCTTGCACCCTTCCATGATCTCTTTAGTATGCTGGTTGATCAGTTCCATGACTGCCTCAATGCAGATTAAGATTAAGATTAAGATTGAGATTAAGAACAACCTTTAAACCGACGATCTCAGCCTGTCCTCCCGTGTCCACCGGTGTTTCTCAATCTTAATCTTAATCTTAATCTGCTTCTCACGTGCTTCTCACGATATGAGCTTCCTGATCCCCTCGATCACCCGCGCCTCTTCGGCGTCTTCCGTCATCACGTCCATCCTGAGCAGGTCCGGCTTGTCCCGTAACAATCCGGAATTCTCCAGGTAACGAGCCACCTCGGTCCACTGTGTGCCGCTATGCTCCGCGATGGTGACTCCCATCCGGCTCACGTAGCTCAATATCCGCACCAGCTCCGGGATCGATTTGTCTCCGCCGGTATCCCAATCGTCGCCGTCCGTGCCGTGGAAGACATATATATTGTAATCCGCGGCAAGGTTCTCCTGAGCCACGATCTCGTTCACCAGCTTGTAGGCGCTCGCCACCTCGGTCCCGCCTGCCACTCGTGAATTGTAGTAGGTGTGGAAGTCGGGAACTTCCTTCGCCTCGGTGTCATGCAGGATGAAGCGGGATTCCACCTGCCCGGCATACTGGTACAGGAGCCAGCTGTAGATCATGACATGCTGGGTCGCCACCAGCTCGGTCACCTTCCCCGCCATGGAGCCGGAATAATCGCGCAGGAAAAACACCATCGCCTGCGGTTCGTAATCCTTCTCCTGAGAGAAGATCCGGTACACCTTGTCCCTTGGTGAAATGAGAAAACGGGTCGGATCGAGGTCAGCTAAGTCAGGAAGGTTGCCGAGCGCGATGTTGGTTTCCACTATTTTTCTCAGCGTTGCCTTTTTGTCCAGTATCTGTCCGGAGCCGCGGTTGCGATCGGTCAGGTCGTAGATGTAGCGGGTGAAGGAACGTTTTTTCCCCTTTTCCTTGAGGTTGGGCAGCTGGAACTGCTCGGTGAGCACACGTCCCAATTCGTAGGCGGAGGCTCCCATCTCATGACTTTCGCCCTCGCCCTGCCCCGGTCCGGCACCCGGCTCCTCGCCGGTTTCCCTCACCTTCTGCTCGCCGATTACCTCGCCTTCGTCGCCTTTACCGCTGCCGCCGGTGGAGCTACCCTCGCCGGGAGGCCGGATGGTCGGGTCATGGACCAGCTTCTCCTCCTCGGTCGACGGGACCACGACGATTTTCCCCTTGCCGCCTTTGCCCGGCTTGATCAGCCTGCCGACCTTGATTTTTCTGGGGAAGCCGTCTTTCTCCCGCTGCCTGTCCCGCTCCAAAAGCTCGTCCAGCGACTTCATCTGGGTGAGGTACGGGTTTGAGAGCCTCCCTTGGTCCTGCAGCACGGCCAGGTCATGCCAGGCGTAGACGCCCCGCGAGAAGTCGGGAAAAGGACCGCGCAGGTCGCCTGCGCTAATCTCCCGGCTCACGGCAAGCTCCTTCCTAAAGCGCGCCTCGCTCTCAGGATCCAGCCCTCTACGTTTCAGCTCGTTCAGATATTTTAGGGGATCTTTCATGGCGAATTCCGCCCTCTCTGCCACTGTTCAGGGTCTACTCCGGCCGTATCTCAGGCAGCTGTCAGCTCTCGTCTTCCTGGGTGCAGAAGTATTCTATGGTCTTCTGTGAGCAGGTGCGGCAGTAGCCAAGTTTGCCCAGCATGGTGACGATCATCCTGTCGTAGAGTTTCTGGTTCTCCTCGTTGGTACGGTTGGCCAGGGCTCCGATCAGGCTCCCCGCCCCGGCGATGTCTGACTTGAGCCGCACGTCGGTGACCGCCTTCACCAGCTCCAGGTTGTCCATGAAGTCGTAACTCGGGTCTACGGAGATCTTCTGACCGTAGATCTTGCGAATCGAAGTCCGGAAGGAAGCGCGCTGCTCCTCGGTCTTCAGGCCGATGCGCTCCTCTACGCTCTTAACGTAACGCTCGTCGATCTTGAGCGCCCTCAGCTCTCCGGTCTGCGGGTCCTTATACTTCCACATCCGGTCCGGCCCCAGGTTCTCCGCGTCGATGCCGATGATCATGTTCACGTAGTTCTGCACGTCCTTCCGGATCGCGTAGGGCTCGTCCATGTAGGCGTTGAACATCTCGGTCATGATTCTTTCGCGGTATAGCTTCTTCCCGGTCTTCAGATCCTCCAGGTACTTGGCGCGCTCGTTGGTTTCCACCACATAATCGAGCACCACCCGCTCCAGGCTCCTGAAGACGTCATAGGCCACCATGCAGCGCCCCTCGTTGGTCTCCGAGCTCTCCTTGAGGATCTGTATGCTCCGGCCCAGGCTTCTGTGCCCGAGCCCGCGCTGCCCGAAACGCTTGGTTATATCCGGATCTTGCCCC
>Ga0209317_1001140_pt1 | contig 25349 bp, 24 predicted proteins | sample RifGroB2_FD_183994 | JGI IMG/M metagenome (GOLD analysis project Ga0209317, IMG submission 183994) | Soil microbial communities from Rifle, Colorado, USA - Groundwater B2 (SPAdes) (version 2) | ecosystem: Environmental > Terrestrial > Soil > Unclassified | place: Rifle, Colorado | collected...
CGGGGGAAAACCATTGGGCTTGCGCCTGTAGGATGCGCCGTTCTTGCTTATAATTATCTTGATATTGATATGTGTGAAGCTGCCCATGGCCGTCCGCCTGCTGTCGCTACAGGCATCAAAAGGGTTCATCCCGACCATGTCGTATTCGCCTATCAGGGAGATGGAGATTTGGCGGCGATTGGAACAGCAGAGATTATCCATGCTGCCAATAGAGGTGAGAATATTACCTTTATTTTCGTCAATAATGCCGTTTATGGTATGACAAGTGGTCAGATGGCTCCGACGACTTTACTCAGACAGAAAACCGTTACCACGCCATCAGGGCGAGATCCAATAAACTCCGGGCATCCCATCCGTGTCTGTGAACTATTAGCCGTTCTGGATGGCAGCAGCTATCTCGAAAGAGTCAGTTTGTCCTCCCCGGAAAACATCCGCAAGACAAAAAAGGCCATTGAAAAAGGGTTTAAAACCCAAATGGAGAAGAAGGGTTTTTCCCTGATAGAAATTCTATCCCCCTGCCCGATCTACTGGAGAATGGACGCCAACGAGGCGATGAGGTATATTGACGAAGAAATGACCAGAACCTTCCCCTTGGGGGTGGTAAAAGATTGGGAACACAAAAATTAAGTTATGACGGAAAAGATAATCTTAGCCGGTTTTGGCGGACAGGGGATGATGCTGTTGGGGAAACTGCTTGCACAGGCAGCCATGACCGATGGCAAATATGTAACGTATTTCCCCTCTTACGGCACTGAAGTTCGGGGTGGAACAGCCGTTTATTACCTCATCATTTCAAACGAAGAAATCTTTTCGCCGCTTATCGAAGAAGCCGATACCCTCATAGTCATGAACCAACCCTCATATCAAAAGTATAAAGACATGTTAAAACCCGATGGGTTGCTTGTCTTGAATTCCTCCATGATCAAATTAAACAACCTTCCTGAAGTAAAGACATATAAAATACCCGCAACAGAAATTGCCAGTAAATTGGGCAATGTGCTGGTCTCGAATGTTGTTATGTTAGGCGCTTTCCTTGCGATAAAGAAGCTGTTCGCTACCCATCTCATTTTGGATCAATTGCAGGCAATGCTCAAAGGGAAAAAGGGGAATTTGTTTTCCCTCAATAAACAAGCCCTCGAAAGCGGCATGCAGGTAATAAAAACCGCATAATTACACATTCGCTTTCTGTCATCGAGGAGCGAAGTGACGAGAAATCTTTCGCTCAGGGCAGACTCCGGGAAAAATCTGTAAACCTTGATGTTCAGGAATCTCAAAATAAAGAGCAGGATGGGTCAAGCGAAGCAGATCCATCAACCATTAACTCTATATTTTGTTTCTTTTAAACAAAGTGCGTAAAACAAAAATCGTAAGCACAAACGAGACGGTAAACCCATTCGCAAGAGCGATGATGGGGTTTTTTAAGTGAATCCCATAAGCCAACCATAAACTACAGCCCACCAATAAAAGTGTCAACATTACCGGCGAAACGTCTTTTAATTCCCTCGTTTTTATCCCCTGAATGATTTGCGGTATAAATCCCACCGTTGTACAAATTGCTGCAATTGTTCCCATTATAGACCACAGCATAACTCTTCCCTCGCTAATTTTCACCCTGCTAAGCTATTTCGTTGAACATAAAGAACTAACATGATAGCATAGTATCACATATTTTTGAAAATTTCATTTCTTAATTTAGGGTTATAGAAACTTCTATCTTTGGACACTGATAAACACAGATTGTCAGGATTTTAATTTAGCTCCTTTGTTCCGTTCAGACCTGTCCTGAGCGAAATCGAAGGAAATGAGATGACAAAGAATCTCAATATGAAAAATCCGTGGAATCTGTGGTTTCAAATGTTTTTTATTGGTCTGAGGCTCTGTCTCGCTGGAATTTTTGTCCGTGTATGTCTGCGAAAATCCGTGTCCTCGGTTATTTAAACAATACGATGGAATTATAGTAGATGGGTATTTGGGAAATTATTTTATTTGCGGTTTCACTCATAATAATGTTTGTGGGAATGGCTGGCATTATTGTTCCCATCATACCCAGCATGCCTCTTATCTGGCTGGGCGCATTTCTCTATGCTGTATTTACCCATTTTGAAAAGATCACCTGGATGGTGTTATTAATATTCGCCCTGCTCACCATCTTTTCCATCGTGCTTGAAAATCTTGGGAATGTGTATGGCGCAAAAAAATTTGGCGCTACACGATGGGGAATCATAGGTTCGGTAATTGGTACAGGTGTTGGATTCTACCTGGGTGGCCCTATAGGCTTGATATTAGGCCCTGTCGTAGGCACTGTCATCTTTGAGCTCATCGGTGGGAAGGGTTACAAGGGCGCATTGAAATCAGGACTCGGCAATTTTGTGGGTTTCCTGGGAGGTTCGCTCATAAAAGTAATTATCGGTCTTGCAATGATCTCTGTATTTGTTTGGAAGGTGTTTGTGTAATCGGGAATCGAAAAATAAATTAAACAGTTTCACAGTTCTAATACACTATGTTTAAGATTTTTTAACAAATGATGTTAGTCTTTTATCAGCACAAACGAAGGTAATATTATTATCTGAGATTACTGAAAAGATAGCTACTTGCATTGCATCGAGAGAAAACAAATGATTCAATTTGCCATATTTCTCAATCAAATCTAAAGCTGCATCAACTATTGATGAGACTATTGGAATAACTATGAATCGATCGGAAGAGTCAGCAAAAAACCTTACTCTTAGGGCTTCTACAGCCTCTGAGTTAATCTCGTTATTTCTGAATTTCTTATAGATTGTTGATAAAAACTCCACCTTACTAAGCCCAGAAATAATTATAGAACATTTCCCTTATAAAAGGGCAAGATAGCTTCACTGCCATCTTCCTGATGATAAATCTTTACTATTGCAGAGGTATCAAAAAGTAATCCATTACCCACGTTCCCGCCTCTCTTTTATAACGTCTTCAGACCACGTTGATTTTGATGTCTTTGTCATCTGTCTAATTTCTTCCAAAGAAATGGCCCTAATATAAGAAGGTTTCGTTTTTTTCAAGAGCTTTATTTGTTCTGAAATTATAATAAGTTCATCAACCCTTAAGTTCTCTATATCCTTCTTAATTAATTCCTTTATCCCCATGAAGAAATCTCCTTTTGTTTTTATCATGACATTAAATCTTCCTAAAAACTCTATTTCCTCTCATGATAAACGTTTAATAAGCCAAAATATTTTGATTCAGGCTAAAAGCATGAATTGATATGCAGGAAACCTATTCATGCCGTGTTAACCTTTATTACACCTGAGATTGCCTTAAATACAGCGGAAGTGAGGCTTCCTGCCTTCCATCAATTGCCAGGTCAAAAGAATATTTCCCGAACTTTTCAAGTTTTAAGCCCTGAATATGAAGCACCATGTTCATTACGCCTGAATCGAGATGGGGAGGAAAATCTACTTTCGCGCTGGTTTCTAAACTGGGTATTATTAGTTTACCATCTTCATTAACCAGATTTAGTTTTATTTTATGCTCTCCTTTTTCTATCTGATTGAACCTTACCCTGAACGCTATAGCGCACTGCGAACTCACAGCCGGCAATTTTTGGGCACAGATTGTGTCAAAAGTACCCAATATATTTAATTTTCCCTGTGATTCCGTTGCTGCATCACAGAGTGCCATAACTTCTATATACATCACGAATCTCCTTTCTATAATTATTACCCTGTAAAAACTTCTTTTTTTAGCAAATATTTTCAGTAGCGAGTGCCGGGTGTCGTGTGACGACAAAAACGTCACCTGTCACTTGTCACACGCCACCTTTATTCACATTGGTTGCGGCTGTGCTGCGCTGTGAATTCATATTGTTACCACTACCAACGCTATACGTTGACCGTATCCGTTGAATTTTGTCCCGTAATTCTGCTGCGCGTTCAAATTCCAGCGACTCTGCCGCCTTGAGCATCTCTTCTTCCAATTCATTAACAAACTCCTGCGTAACATATTCTTCTTCACTCTCGGCAACGGACTCATAAACGATCTTGTGTGACGAGACCTCGTCTTCGATGCCCTTCTTGATCTCTTTTTTTATGGTGGTTGGTGTGATGTTGTGCTTTTTGTTGTATGCTATTTGAAGCTCCCGGCGGCGATCTGTTTCATCTATTGCCCGTTTCATCGAGTTTGTTATTTCATCCGCATATAAGATCACCTCGGCATTCACATTCCTTGCCGTCCGGCCAATCGTCTGTATTAATGAAGTTTCTGAACGCAGAAATCCCTCCTTGTCTGCATCCAGTATTGCTACCAGAGAGACCTCCGGCAAATCCAGTCCCTCCCTGAGTAAGTTGACGCCTACCAGGACGTCAAATTTTCCCAACCGCAAATCCCTTAAGATCGTCACCCTCTCTATGGCATTTATCTCTGAATGGATGTACATGCCCTTGAGACCCTCTTCCTTGATATACTCACTTAAATCTTCAGCGAGTCGTTTCGTCAATGTGGTTACCAGCACCCGTTCCTTTTTCTGCGCCCGTTTCTTGATTTGTTTCAAAAGGTCATCTACCTGAGTCTTTGCGGGTTTCACGTAGATTATCGGGTCGACAAGACCGGTTGGCCGTATAATTTGCTCGACCACTTTGCCCTGGCATTTTTTCAACTCATAAGGAGCGGGTGTTGCTGAAACGAACACGATCTGATGAATCCTCGATTCCCACTCGTCAAACCGTAAAGGACGGTTATCCAGCGCAGAGGGTAAACGGAATCCATATTCGACCAGAGTCTCTTTGCGCGCCCGGTCTCCGTGGTACATGCCCGCAATTTGAGGAACAGAGACGTGAGACTCGTCCACAATCAGGAAAAAATCTTTGGGGAAGTAATCGAAAAGGGTATATGGTGTCTCCCCTGGCGCGCGACCGCTGAGGTGTCTCGAATAGTTTTCGATACCATGACAATAACCTACTTCCATGAGCATCTCCATATCGTATCGCGTCCGTGCCTCAAGTCGCTGTGCCTCAAGGAGTTTTTCCTGAGAACGAAGCTCTTTAAGGCGGTCGTTCAATTCATATTCGATAGATTTGACAACCCCTTCGATTTTTCCTTCCGGCATGACAAAGTGTTTGGCTGGATAAATGGACACCTCCTTCACCTCTTGCAAAGAGTTACCCGTTGTGGGATTGATTATGGAAATCCTGTCGACTTCATCCCCAAACAATTCTATGCGATAAGCAGTCTCTTCGTAGGCGGGAAATACCTCTACAACGTCCCCGCGCACCCGCAATGTGCCACGAACGAAATTGATATCGTTCCGCTCATATTGGATGCTAATGAGCTTTCTCAAAAGTTTGTTCCGTTCTATTAAATCACCCTTGCAGAGATGCACATACATTTCCTGATATTCTTCGGGGGATCCCAAGCCGTAGATACAAGAAACGCTGGCAACCAAGATGACGTCTCTCCGTGACATGAGATTACTGGTGGCGGCAAGGCGCAGACGGTCGATTTCCTGGTTGATGGTAGCCTCTTTCTCGATGTAGATGTCACGCTGTGGAATGTACGCCTCGGGTTGATAATAGTCGTAATAGCTCACAAAGTATCCCACGGCATTTTCCGGGAAGAAGCTCTTAAACTCGCTGTAAAGCTGGGCGGCCAGGGTTTTATTGTGAGTCATAACCAGCGTAGGCTTTCCCAGAGCTGCTATGACGTTAGCCATGGTAAATGTCTTACCTGAGCCCGTAACTCCCAATAAGGTTTGATAATTGACGTTATTTTTGCAGCCATCGACCAGTTGCTGTATTGCGCGTGGCTGGTCGCCTTGCGGCGTAAATGATGAAACTAACTTAAAAACAGACATTACAATTTATGATTTGCGATTTTTGATTTGTGATTTATTTATATTCTTTTCCGTGCTATTCTGCATCATTCCGTGGTAACCACTCACTCTTTATAATACTGCGAAGACTTATATTTCAAGAAGAATTCGTCAATAAATACCTTCACCGTGGAGGCAATGGGAACCGCCAACAATAATCCCAAAAATCCCAGCAGTTGGCTGCAAATCAGGATAGAGAGGATTATCATGACCGGGCTTAATCCTAACCCTTTTCCCATAATCCGCGGTGTTATAACAGTTCCTTCAAGTATTTGACCAACACCGAAGGTTATTAAAATATATATTATATGTTTGAAATCATGAAATTGAAAGAGCGCAAGTGCGGAAGCCAGGACAATTCCGGTTCCAGTCCCAACGTATGGGATCAGATTACCAAAGCCGCCGATAAAGCCGATAAGAAATGACAAGGGGACGCCTGTGATTGTCAGACCTATGCTGTATATAAGAGAAAGGATAAGGCAGATAATAAGCTGGCCTCGAAGGAAAGAGCGGAGATTATTATTTACTCTGGACAGGAGACTTATTGCCCGATCTCTTTTCGATAAAGGGAAAATGTTTTTTATATTCTGGGCGATGATATTGAAGTCCATGAGCAGGTAAACAGACACGACGCCAAAAATAATAAAATTTACGAGAATTCCCACGAAACCAAAGGTGCTGTAAAAAATGTTTTTCACGATATTCAGGAAAAAGCTGACAACCTGTGGAATATATTTTTTGAATCCGCCTAACATCTCAGTTAAACGTATTTTTTGCAAACGGGATTCTTTCCCGGCATCAGACTCCTGGTCATCGGAGGGTTCCTGTTTATCATGATTTTTTATGTCTGCCTCTTTTTCCGGATTTGCAGGTGTAATCTTTTCATGATCATGTTTGAAGATTGGCTCGATGCGCCCTTTCATGAGCGACTCAACTGATTTAGCAAGTTCTATATTCCCGTATTTTTCTATCCACGCCTCGATAGTGGTTTCGTATTTTGGATATTGTTTCTTAATCGTACCGCCCACCTGATAAATTCCTTTAGTAGTCTTGGGAATCGCATACGTCAGAAATCCAGCCGTAGTGAGCAGAACGGCAATAATAATGAAGACTATCCCAAATCCGCGGTGTATGTGCTTACGGGTAAATGGCCAGCATCTGCGTTCGAAGAAATCAACTACAGGATCGAAAATATAAGCGACAATAAAGGCAAGTAAAAGGGAGATGAGCGTCCCTCTCAGGAAATAACATAACACAAGAAAGATAATAATTGAAAGGCCAATGAGTAATACACGGACCCATAAGTTTTCCAATATTTTTTGTCGTTCTTTTTCCATAAATTAAATTTTATATTTTTTGTTTTTGTTACTCTTGATCATTCAGATCGATATCGGCCGTATCTGCCGCAATCTTTACATAATCCCTTATTGCCTCTATGACCGATGCATTTAGACCTTTTACCCTGGACAACTCATCCAGGGTCTTAAAACTTCCGTATTTTTCCCGGTATGTCACAATTGCCTTTGCCTTTACTTCTCCCAATTTTGGCAGCAATACCAGCTCATACCATGTGGACTTATTGATATCCAGTTTTACTTTTATATCTTCAGGTTTAAGGGTACTCACGATCTCCGTTTCGGGCATCCACCAATGGTGATCCATACCCAGTTTTACTATAGTACCAATAAACAACGTTGTGGCCAAAAAGAAGATAACAATAAGTTGCTTTCTTGTGGGAGAGGTATTGCTGGATGGCTTCTGTGAATTTTGCATAATTCTTACAGCCATTTTGAAGGATTTTATATATTCTCAAATTTCTCGATTTTATTCTAACAGTAATTTAAAGGCTTTCAAGGGAATTTAATTATTTTAGCATTTTTCCGTGAATTTAAATATCTGTTCCCATTTCAATGATGCATCAAAAATCCCTTGATAATAAAGAAGATTTAAGCTATAAATTGACCGGCTTATATGCTGCGAGAGGGAACAGGATAATTTAATTTAAAAACGTGGGTAGCTAAAATTTTGAATGAAACACACACCATTCCCCTTTAAATATCATGGCTGGGCGGGACTCGGATTAATTTGTTTTGTGGAGTTCTGCCTGCTCACCCAGCACCGTATTCACTTTACGTATAAAATAAGCGTTTGGGCAACACCGTTGTGCTGGCTGGGCTACGTGATGCTTCTGGATGCCGTCATATTCAAGCTCAAAGGGGATTCACTTCTCTGCAACAGACGTCGGGAATTTTACATCCAGATGCCTTTGTCAATCGTCTTCTGGCTCTTATTTGAATTTTACAATCTCCACCTCGTAAACTGGGAATATCACGGCCTGCCTGAAAACAAGGTCGAACTCTGCATCGGGATGGGACTCGCCTTTGCCATGATTATGCCGGGCATGTTCCAGACAGCGGAATTCCTGGAAACCCTCCACTTTTTTGACCGATTCCGGATTGCCAAACTACGGGTTTCAAACAGGGTTATTTACAGCAGCATTGTGCTTGGATTTTTCTTCATCATGGCGCCATTACTGATTAATAGAGATTATGCCCGATATCTCTTTGGGCTTGTCTGGACGGGATATGTAATGATATTCGATCCCATCGTATATTCGAGTAAGGGAGATTCTCTGTTAAAGGATTTGGAAGAAGGCAGGCTTTCACGGATACTGAGCTTATTTATGGCTGGTTATATCTGCGGTTTCCTGTGGGAATTCTGGAACTTTTGGGCTGCGTCAAAGTGGGTATATACAGCCCCATTCATGAAGGATATAAAAATCTTTGAGATGCCTGTGGCGGGATTCCTGGGATTCGGGCCTTTTGCATGGGAATATTTCTGCTTTTACCATTTCTGCAGACTCATCGAGCTAAGATATCAAGCCAATTCCAAGTAAATTTCTATTGACACAAATTTTACCTGTGGCCATTGTTGAAATCACAAGGGGAATTATGAGGATTAAAAAAGTGAAGGTGGGTATAAAGGATGTAAAAACATCCCTCCATGATTTTGTCAGGTCTTGCGAGGCAATAGATCGGGGTGAGAAGGTAAAAAAAGAAACGGGGGTTTACTTTACGAGTTTTAAGGTATTCAGAAAGGCATTAACCCCTAAACGACTGGAGTTATTACACATAATCAAGGCGAAGAAACCTTCATCAATAAATCAGCTTGCAAGCATTGCAAAACGAGACATCAAAAATGTCGCTGAGGATGTAAAACACCTTGCGCAGATAGGTCTTATTGAAAAAAAGAAGGCAAAAAGAGAGATTACTCCCTCTATCGGATATGATAAAATTCTATTAGAGATAGCGGTATGAAACGGTGAAATACACGATTGCTTTTATGCACCTTTCCAAACTTTCGATCCCATTGTATGGATAGGAAGCACAAGATATAAATAAAGTGTTTTATTCGATCTTTATTTCGAGTATTGCATTTCTGCGGAATGCCATGATGACTCCTCTTTTTTGGATCTATATACGTGCGGAGTATGTCTCACGGACTAATTCAAGAATCAATTCAGCAATTAGTTCGTCATCTTGTTTCAAATTAGATATTTCACTGTGAGATGGGTCATTTTTACGAGATGGATCGTTTTCAATAGGAGCATGGAGGACTTCAAGCTTTCGCCTATCTGGACTTTCTGTAAGTACTTTTTGGCGAACTTCACCAACATTTAGAACAGCTATTTTTGCACGCGCTCCTACGTTCAATTTTGTTGAGTAAATATTTTGAATTTCAGCAATTTCACTCTCTCTGCTTGAGCAGTTAAGAAATTCCAGCCAATTTACAGACAAATTTTCTTCACCTGCTCTCAACTTGAAAGCGCCTGGCTGGATTTGTCCATCCAATATACATTTAGGTTGGCAGTATCGGGTAATGTGGTGTTGGTTGGGTATCTTATCACCTTTCATTCTGAGATCCAATCCCGTACATGATAAGGTGCCACAGATTCCATAAGAATATCAGTTGTTGCGGTCCCTGATATCCGTATTTGTTTGTCTGGATGTCTTTCATTCGGTTTAAATATAACAAAGCGAGCATCCCCATTCGGCAAGAAATGCACGCTGAATAATCGATTCTGTTCACTTTTCCAAGAAGCGTAGATATTATCTTCAGGCATTAAAGAAATAGCGGGATATTTTAGGTTGGGATGTGACTGAAAAAAATTATAGAAACTGCGAAGAGAACCAACCGTTATCCCGGGACTGGAAGGATCCTCTTCCTTTGCGTCATTAAATAAAGTAAGAAGTCTATTTGCCAATCTTTCCCTATACGGGACGGACAGCGTTGTTTTAATTCGGTATATTATTTCTTGTGCCATGTCTTCTTCGCTATCAAGTAAATCCGATTGCGTAAAGGGATCTTCTTTCTCAGGCCAAGGGCTTATAAGAGTCTTGATATCCTCCTGGCTTCCGGCTGTCAAGGAATATGTATCCTTAGACACTTTTCGAGGTTTTTGGGGAAAGCGATTTCTTCGATTCCACACTTCATCATCTGGCTCACCGATTGAGGAATCGTCTACAAAAGATTTACTCCCATATGCTATGGTCTCATCTTGTACAAACTCTTCATATAAATGCAACTCAGGCATTGTCTTCTCGCTCCCAAATTTTTTGAATTTCAGGGGTTGTTAGATCAGTAAAACCTCGGACTATCCATTCATGTGCCAAGTCAAACCATTCACGAATAGCTTCTTTACCCGTTAATTCACCAATTTTTCTCGCTTTCAATTCGAGAACAAGTAAAGGAACTCTGTCTTCAGTTCTTGTAGCTTGTTTTAAATTAACGATCAGATACCCCTTTTTTCCCTGAAAGGTAAACTCTGCCTGCCAGGCAATTTTTTCAGGATTCGGTAAAAAACGTGTCTTTGTTTGCTTCCAAACAAAATCCGGAAATATTCCTGGAAGGTCATCAATTGTATTCCATCCTTGCCCCTTTGGGATATGATTGATATAACTAAGTTCATATTCGATTGGTTTAAGCTCGCCTAACTCAAATTCACCAAAAAAAGTTACGATATTATTCATGGCTTTCTCGAAATTCCTGATGACATAGTCATATCGAGGGTAATTGCTTTGTCTGCGTCGCCAATTGAAATAAAACCGATCGAACTGAAATTGTACCAACTGATCGTCCGACTTGTTTATAAACCATACTCTTGGTATCGCTAACTCATCCATTATAATTTCACCTTTAACTGACATTATCGGAGGGGCATGTTGGATAATCGGATAATCAGCACGGAATTTGTTCCAAAGAAAACCGATATGGGGGATCCTGAGCTTATCAGGAACCTGAAATCGCATCCCACAAACAACTTCATTAACAGGCGGATTCTTATAGCTCGGAAGAGCGCCTGTTAAATTTGTAACTGAGCCATCCATTAGAAGCTCTTACTCCTTAATTATTCTTTATAAAATACGCATGATATAATGTCCATTTAATTTAACTTTTAAATTAACAAATTTATGGAAAAAATACAAGAGGAGTTTTGGGACTTTTAAGGAACGTTTGATATTACTGTAAAGGAACTCAAAAGATATTCATTGAGGAATCTCTTGAGCTAACCAGTACTGTCGAGACGCTACTTAAGCTGATTACCTTTTATGATAAACAACTCAATTACTATGATTTTCGTTTCAATGTGAGATATACAAAATTTTCAGGCAACCTTGCGCTCAATGTCTTCGAACTTAACGGCAACCCTCTTGGATACGCCGGGCTCTTGCATCGTAATCCCATAAAGCACGTTGGCAACGCTCATGGTGACCTTGTTGTGGGTAATAACGAGGAATTGCGTATCGCTGGTGAATTCCTTTAAGATATGGGTAAATCTGTTGATGTTACTTTCATCCAGGGCGGCGTCCACCTCGTCCAGGATACAGAACGGACTGGGCTTGGACTGGAACACGGCAAAAAGCAGTGCCACGGTGGTCATTACCTTTTCACCACCCGAAAGGAGCGTAATTGAGCGAAGCTCTTTGTTGGGTGGTTGTGCCACTATCTCAATTCCCGCCTCTAACATATCCACATTTTCCTCTAAAATGACATCCGCCTTGCCCCCGCCAAACAGCTTCCTGAACATTGCCTGGAAATTCTGGCGAATGTCGTTAAAGACCTTCTCGAATAGCTCACGGCTGGTGTGATTGATTTTTTGTATCAGGTTCTGCAGGGCATCCTTTGATTTTTCGAGGTCATCCCTCTGATTCACCAGAAAGGTCTCACGGATTTCGAGTTCATCCTGTTCTTTGATTGCTTCGAGATTCACGTTTCCCAGTCTTTCGACCTTTCCCTGAAATTCTTCGATTTCTTTGGAAACTGATTCCCAGAAATCAATTGGAGGAGTAACTGCATCTGTCATTTCGGCCTGTGTTGCGGTCATTAACTCCAGATTGATTTCTCCTGTGGTAGCATCCAGGTTTGACAGGTCGAGTTGATATTCCTCCTTAGTGCGCTCTTCTAAATTCAATATACGAATCTGGTATTCATTTTCTTTGAGTTTCAATTCCTGCAGTTGTTGTTCGGTTTGCTTGAGATCTGCCCGTTTTTCTTCCAGGGATGTATTTAGCTCCATAACTTTGAGATCGCGTTCTTCCCGTTCAGCCTGAAGAGAGGTTATTGTCTCTTCCAATGCAACTTTCTTTGCCTGAAATTCGTTTATCAAAATTTCCAGTTGTTTAATCTCTTCCTCGGCTTTCTGCTTTTTCTGCTGGCAGTTCTGGCTCTCGTTTATGATATATTGAATTTGTGCCTGCATCTCACGCAATTCAACCTGGAGTTTGTTCTGGGCACTGCTCAATCCGTCCCTTTTTTCCTGCCTTTGTGCAAGGCTGACCTTTAACGCCGTTATTTCATCCTGAACATTCTTCTTCAATTGTTCTTTCTCTTTTACGAGCATGGATGATTCTTCGACCTGCTGTTCTAACTGCATGTGCTGCTCGCCGAGATGTCTCAATTCATCCTGCAGAACCTTCTCACGTTCACCAGCCTTTTCCAATTCCACCTGAATCTCTTCCATCTCATTCTCGTTGATCTTTTTCTCTGCAACAAGTTCTTCTCTCTTCCGTTCGTTCTGAGTAAGCTCATTATCCTTCGAAATCCTCTGGATATTTACCTGGTCGATTCTCTTTGCCAGTTGCGCCGTTTCGACTTCGAGTCCTGTAAGTTCATCGATAAGGATACGCTTGTCCTGTTCCAGCTTTTCAAGGGTTTGTTTAATCTGGGTCAATTCTTCTTCAATCTTCTTCAATTCGCTCTTACGGGATATAATTCCCACCTGCCCCTGCCTCTTACCCCCGATAAGTGTACCTTCCGGTTCCAGGAGCTCACCGTCGAGCGTCACGCAACGAACGATATGACTATGACCGTTCAGGGACAACGCAGCATTAAGATTTTTTACAACGATTGTATTATTTAAAAAACCACCGATAACCTTGCAAACCTCTTCTGTGCCGTTTACCAGCTTGCTGGCAATACCCACAACATCGGGTTTTTGCAGGATTTCTTCTGGAACGGCCGTATGGCTGTTTACTCTGTCTAACGGGAAAAAGATGGCATGTCCCTTCTGGTTCTTTTGCAGGAATGTAAGCGCCTGAACGGCATTGTCGGTAGTATCCGTAACAATGCCCTGCACCCTTTCACCCAGGGCGGTTTCGATAGCGAGTGCATACGGTAGATCGACTTTCAGGAGATCGGCTATCATGCCCTTTATTCCTTTCACCGAAGCGTCATTCTTTTTAGCTTCCTCCAGGATGGCCATTGCACCTGCCCCGACTCCCTCTGACCGCATTTCGTAATCCATGAGGACTTCATATCGGGAAGTTTTGCTGCTCTGCAGTTGCTTCTGCTGATTGATTTGTTCATCCAAAGACCGTACGCTACTAACCAGTTCCTGGATGCGTCCTTTTGAGGCAGATAATTTTTGGTCTAAACTGTTAAATTCATCCGTCAATGCGTTTTTTTCATTCGTGGTTTCATGGTGTTTGGAAATCAAGGTCTCCACGAATGCTTGAATTTCCTCTTGCCGCTTCGCAAGCCGCATTTTTCGGCTTTTCAGGGCATCATTCTCGGTGGACAGGCTGCCAATCTCATTCTGGAGGCTGGATTCTTTTTGAAGGATGGAAATGACCTCAGACTTCTTCTCTTCGATGCCTTGATACAACAAATCACATTCAAAAACGATTTGCTTTTGTTCCGTTTCTTTTGTTTTCTGGACTTCGACAAGCCTTGAAATTTCCTGCTCTAAGGCGTTCAGCAACGTCTTCGTTTCTGTAACCTTATTGTTTGTTTCGGATACCTTATTTTCCAGGCTTTTTTGCTGCTCACTATATTTTTCGCGTTGAGTATCCAGCTCTTTTATGCGTTCATGGTCGTATTTTACTTTATCCTGATTTTTTGATATTTGAGACTCAAGATTCATCATGTCGGTTTGCATCTGCGATAACTGCTGCGCTAACTGTTCTATCGCATCTTCAATCTCATGTATTTGTATCTCAAGTTCGTTAATATCCTCAGCCGTCTCCTTGCTCTGCTCTTCAATCTGGCCAATTTGCTCTGAGACAGACGCCTTTTTGCCTTTAAGTTCCCGATAGTTTCTCAGCGAAAGGCCGACCTTTAATTTTTTTAAATGTTCCACATATTCCTGATATTTACGCGCCCTGGATGCCTGGATTTTTACCGAGCGAAGTTGCTTTTGTAATTCCTCTATAATATCGCCAACCCTGAGTAGGTTCTGCTCAACGTGTTCAAGCTTGCTCAGGGCGGATTTTTTACGTACCTTAAATTTACTGATGCCAGCGGCCTCTTCGAATAAGAACCGCCTCGTATGAGAATCCGCCTGCAGCAAGGCTTCCACGTTGCCCTGCTCAATCACGGAATATGCGCTTGTACTGAAACCCGTATCAAGGAAAAGCTCCCGAATATCTTTTAACCGGCTTGCTTGTTTATTGACAAGATACTCAGATTCGCCCGAAGTATACAAACGGCGGGTGATGCACACCTCGGTGTATTCGAGCGGCAAAAGGCCCTTATTGTTTTGAATGGTCAGAGAAACCTCTGCATAGCCGAGGGATGGGCGTTTATCAGTCCCGTTAAATATCACGTCTCCCATTTCATTGCCTCTGAGTGATTTCGCGCTTTGCTCACCCAGCACCCACTTAACAGCGTCAATGACATTACTCTTTCCGCAACCATTTGGCCCGACAATGACGGTTATTCCATCTTCAAAGAGGATTTCTGTTTTTTCAGCAAAAGACTTAAATCCGAATAATTCCAGTTTTTTTAGTTTCATAATCCTGAATAAACCCTCATGAGCCGAAGGCTCACAAAAGACCATGAAAATAGATCACCCTCCCTTAAATCCCTCCCATTCCTTCGTCTTTGCTCAGGACAAGCAAGGGAGGGAAAGTTTCCTCGCCCCTTGCGGGAGAGGGTCTGGGTGAGGGGTATTTTCGTAACAAATACTACAAAGAGGGGAGTTTCGATGAATCGAAACACCCCTCTTCCATTACACATACATGGTCCAACAAATAAAATATAACGGAATTACTTTATTACTAATTTTTGTATGTATTATGTATGTACTTGCAAGTTTTTTAAATATTACTAAACATATTGATTATTTCTTAGTTGTCTTCTTCTTTGCCGGTGCCGCTTTCTTAGTTGCTACTTTTGACGTCTTTGCAGAAGTTCCACACTTCTTCATCGCCATAACAAATCACCCCCTCTCTTAGGCCTTAATTAGGACCAAAATGTATAATGAAATTACCAATTTCTCTGTAAAACCTTCCCTGTTTCACCGCGTACACAGCAAAAATCTACGTATTTGCCGGCGCTTGTTGCGAAATCCCGGAGAGTTTCGACAGGATATGGTTCAATAGTTAGCATCTTTGTATCCAGACAGTGATTCGGCTTAAACGACTGTATTATATATCGCCCGGCGCCTTGAATAGACCTGGCAATAGCCTCGATATCATCTCCATCGAGTTGTGTTGGGCATACCGTGGTACGGAATTCATATTCAATACCGCTTTCCATAATAATACGGATGCTCTTTTTAATATCTTCGATGTTGCAGGGTACACCGGAAATCTGTTCGTACTTTTCTTTCTGAAGAGGGGCCTTTATATCCATAGCCACGCAATCAATAAGGCCTCTGTCAATTAAATCCTTTAACACATGAGGATTGGTGCCGTTGGTATCCAGACGTACCAGAATTCCTGTGTCCTTGAATACCTTAAGGAGAACATCGAGACGCTTGTGCGAGGTTGGCTCACCGCCGGTGACTACAATACCATCAACCCATCCAAGATTTTGCCGTATCTTGCTCACGACGGAATCGACAGGAATGGATTCCAATTCATTCGGCGACTGAACCAGATGAGGGGCATGACAATAGGGGCACCGAAGATTGCACGTCGGCAAAAAGACAATAGAGACTATCTTTCCTTCCCATTCGATGAGGCTATTTTCTATAAATCCCTTGATTGGTACAATCACGCTATCCCATAATTTAAAGTAGGATGGGTTAAGCGAAGCGAACCCATCTTTTCATCTATTTTTGTTGGGTGCGCTCCGCTTCACCCAACCTATATACTATTTGTATGGGCACAAGATTTTGTGCCCATACTTTGAAATGCCTGTACCTAAATTTAACACTTCGTTACACATGATTCCTCAGACACGCGCTCCTCTTTGGGTAAAAAATCACCGACGCTGTAATTACCCTTATGTCTGTCTGCCAGCTCACCGATCTTTGATTTGTTCCAGTTATTGATGCGGCTAAAATATCCCACGATCCTTGAAATGCCGTACACATTTCTGGAACCGCAGTGTCCGCAGATATCGGTAAGTTTCTGGGTAACCTTCTTGCAATCATTGCAAATCGTGAATTCCGGGGAAATCGTGACCTGCGCTGCTTGCGTGTTTTTGAAAGTCTTTTTTACCAGATTCATGATGCTGGCTGGAGACGGCCTTTGTTCACCTACAAACGCATGTATGATGGCGCCCGATTCAATCATGGTATGAAACTTACTCTGGAGGAAAATTCGGGTAATCATATCCACAGGCGCATCCGGACGCAGATGCACGCTGTTGGTGTAGTAGAATTCATCCCTTTCGATACTTCCCTTGACCATGTCAGCAGCCTCCGGATAATTCCTCACGTCGACCTTGGCAAGCCTTCTGCTGGCGCTTTCAGCAGGTGATTCCTCTAAGGAAAATTTTAATTTGTATTTCTTTCCTGCTTCCTTAACACGCGTATACATGTGAGAAACGACCCGCAGCCCCTGCTTAATCATATCATCGCCTTCATGCAACTCTCTCCCCGTCATAAATTGCAGGCATTCGTTCAGTCCCAGGATACCCACAATATAGGTTGAGGCCTCCAGATCAACATAAGGACGGCCATCCCTGGCCTTCTTGCCAATCTCCCAGAGGGGCATTTCAGGACTTGACATTAATTTTCCCACAAACTTCTTTTTCTGGATATGAGCCTTGACGGCAATTTCAATACCTTTATCAATCTCTTGATACAACGCATCCCAATTGCCTTTTCCCGCTCTATAGGACGCCTGCGGGAGGTTAATGGTAATATTCTGGAACCCGCAGAAACGCATACTCTCTGGATGTTTGATCATGTAATTATCATCTATCGTTGTACGCAAACGGCAGCAGGCGGAAAGCGTAATCTCATCCCTATCAAAGATGAAATAAGGGACACCGTTTTCGCTGGCAATCTGGCACGCATATTCCAGGAGTTCGTACTGCTTGGGGTCGCTGAGGGTATCTTCATTGATATGGAAGTCACACTTCGGGAAGGCAAAGACGTGTCCATAACAATCCCCTTCGCGCCATACATCCAGCATGGCTAATGTGAATTGCCGGGCCGTTTCCTCATAATCTCCATAGGTCTTCCCTGTAGGTTTTCCACTGGGTCCGATAGCAGGAATGTTCCTTAAGTACCGCGGGATGCCTGTATGAACATTGAAATCTAAGAATAACGTCTGACCTCCCCGGGAAAAAGAGCTCTGAGAGCAACTGAAAATAAGGTGCTGCGCCTCTTGTTTCATCTCTTTATAGCTCATGCCTTCCAGATAAGGGGCATACATGATGTTGACATATGCCACGCCAAGCGCACCCGCATAGTAGGCCTGCATGGAAGCCAAAAACGTGTTAAGATGCCCCGTCAGGGTACGCGCATGTTTTGCCGGAGCTGATTCTGTATCCAGATTCTGGAGTGACAATCCGTATTTTTTCAAATATTCAAGTGAGTGGGAAGAACAGTATACCCGCGTCGGATATCCCAGGTCATGAATGTGTACCATCCCGTTCATGTGGGCATCTGCCACTTCCTTTGAATATACCTCCTGAAGTGCATACTGCTTCAGTGTATTCTCGGCAATCGCAAGGTTGATAGCTTCAGGGTTATTCGTGGCGATATTGCTGTTTTCCTTATTTTTTGACATGATCAACTCTTCGAGGTCATACTTGGGCATACCGATTACCTGCTGTTTTTCGAGTTTCTTGTTAAACCCCCTCTCGAAGAGTTCATTATCTACCAGTTCTCGTATCAGCGCCGTCGAAATGCGATTTAATCCGGAGGAAAAAACCCGCTGCTCTACGGCGCCCGCAATTTCTCCCGAAACCTCTTCCGACAGGTCGGCTTCCTTTTCCAGAGCCTCTGCAATCTTCCTTTTATCCCATGAAAACGTTTCGTCTTTTGTTTCGGTGTTTACCAGAAGGGAGACGTCGGTTGTGTCTGCCTTTTTCTTAGTCTGTTTTCGCACACGAAGGGATTCACGACTCCTTGCCCTTTTATCACGATAGAGGATGTACGCCTTGGCCGTTTTGGCATGTCCGGTCTCAATGAGTATCTTTTCTACAATATCCTGGATGTCCTCAATACCCGGAGTCTGGCCTGGATATTTTTTTTCCAGAAACATGCTAACAACAACCGCCAGTTCATCTGCCAGGGCACGGTCTTCACCGCCTACCGCATGTGCCGCCTTGAAGATGGCATCGGCGATCTTTCTCTCATTAAAAGGTACCTTTCTTCCGTCACGCTTTAACACATATTCTATCGTTGCTGTTGTGTTCATGCCCCTTTTCCCCTCCGGTCTAATGTTGAAGAGATATACTGCGGGAGCTACCCCCCCCATCGTTTTTTTTCTTCTTTACACCCGTCATTAACGGTTTAAGCTCATCAATAAATTCCGAGATATCCTTGAATTCTCTATACACCGACGCAAAACGCACATAAGCCACCATATCCAGCACCCTCAGTTTTTGCATCACCAACGACCCTATAAAACTTGTAGTTACTTCCCGGTCAAATTTGTTATAAATCTCCCTTTCGATTTCATTCACAATGTTTTCCAGGGTATCTGTCGAGACGGGTCTTTTTTCACACGCCTTCAACAGCCCGCTCAGAATCTTCTTGCGTTCAAACGGCTCCCGCGTGCCATCTTTTTTAACCACACGCAAGGGATTTTCTTCAATCCGCTCATAGGTCGTATAACGACGACCGCAACTCAGACACTCCCGCCGGCGTTTGATGCTCAAACCGTCTACAGAAGTGCGCGAGTTTATAACCTTATCATTGTCTACTTTACAGAAGAGACATTGCATAGAATTTGTGGCAAAAGGCTTGAAAAACTAACTATTTTCTCGATGCGGTATAACTTTGGAAATATTCTATATATTGATGGTTTGATATATATAGCATACAAGATATAGTCTGTCAAGCGGATTTTTAGAAAAACGGAAAACCCCCTTTATTTCAACAGTTTTCAGCAATGAAATATTAATAAAGGGAATGTAAATCCATGAATACTTTGCTGTACAACGTCGATATAATAATATGGGAGCGCGTTTTACCTTCCTACCTTATTTTGTTTTTCAGGTATCGAGAACCTATAAAATCTTTTCGAGAAAAAGTCAAGACCATCAGCGTGGCTAGTAGCTTGACTACGTTCTATTCAAGAAAAGGGAGATGAATTCGCCAGCTTCAATTCACCTCTTATCTGCCTTCCTTTTGTTAAAGTTCATTAATGGTTAATCAACTTTGAATAAAGACTGAATCTTCATTAGTCCCCTTCTTCATCTGTGGATGTGTCGACAACAACGCGCTGAGCCTCAAAGGTGTCACTGAACTCATCAATTGGTTCCGCATCACCCGGGTTCAGCGGGTCTATGCCGGGACTATAGATCTTCCCCTCAACCGTCCCTGTCACAGTTCGAAACGTTTTATCAAACTGCAAGTCGTAGCTGGCAACAGCCATACCAAGGAAATCGCCCGTTTCGAAATCATACGACAAATCGAGTACCGTAGCGCGAATCTCACGAGGTCCAACACGTTTCCACACCCCTTGTTGGTTACTAAACCCACCACCGCCAGCCCCTCCGCTGAACTGGCTTGACTGGATACTGCTCAAGTTGCCATCAGCAAAGATCGTCAAAATCCTGGAGATACCTGCGTCCGGTTCACGGGCCACTATGTAAGTGCCGGCAATTCGACTTCCGAATGCCTTGACGGCCTCCTTCCCTTTGGCTACTGCTAAAGCCGCTGACTTTTCGACCGAATGACTAATTTGTTTCGCCTTTTTAGATTGTGGTTCTGGCGATACAGAAAATCCTAAGGAAGGAAATACAAACACTCCAAAAAGAACTAAGACTCCGCCGTATAATGTTTTTATTCTCATTTAAATCTCCATAAATAGCAAATCTATTTATTAAATAGGCACGAAAACTAAATTTTATTGTTTGCATTCTTTTTTCGTATCATCAGGGTTACTATGACCATGTAGATCAGCACCCCCTGGAGCGAGAGGAGTAAGGCATCCAGGGTGTTTCCATTTCTCAATACCAGGGCGCCCAAACCAAGAGTAGCGGCGATGAAAAATATAAAGAAAACGGTTTGTTTCCTGGAAAATCCCAGCATTTCCAGGCGGTGATGGAGGTGGTCCTTTCCGGTAAAACTCAGCCATTCACCGAAATTGGATATTTGTTTATTTTTAACGCGCGTAACCGTGGTATAAAGCATATCGAAAATGAGTATTCCTAAAATGAGCACGGGCATTGCATAAGCCTTAATAGGCTCTTTCGCTCCCCATCCTCCCATAACCGTCAGACTTGCAAGCATGAATCCCATAAAGGTGCTGCCGCCGTCACCCAGAAAGATACTGGCAGTTTGCTTATATCTCAGATTGTACGGAAGGAATCCGAGGCTGCTGCCCAGGAGCGCAATGGATAGATACATCAAATAATGCTGTCCTGACTGAATGGCAAGAAGTCCGATAAATAAGGAGCTTACGACAGTCAATCCTGTTGCCAGGCCGTCCATGCCATCAAAAAAATTAAGGGAGTTGGTAATACCTAACACCCAAAGCATGGTGATCGTGATTTCAAACAAATATCCCCACCAGGTGTTTGGCAGGAAATCTGCAACTACGCCACATCGGATCATGATAAATGTGGCTATAATCTGAACGGCTAGCTTTAAAGTTGCAGGCAGTGATTTTATATCGTCAATAAGTCCCATGATAAAAACGATTGTCGCGCCAATGGCTATACCTTTTAGTTCAAGCGAATATACATCGTTGTGAAAAATGGTGGCGGCAAAGGCTACATAAATTGCGGCGCCTCCCATAAGCGGTGTTGCGTTAGAATGAATCTTGCGCCCGCCCGGTTTGTCAACCACATTGAAACGAGCTGCAATTGCCCTTACAACGGGCGTGGCGACGTTTGCAATTATGTAAGAAAACAAAAGGATATAAAGCCAGAGAAAGTGGTGGGACTGAAAGCTCTTTTGCACACCTGGAATAAGGAGAAAGACAAGGAGGGGAAAAATAATGAATGAATAAATACGGATTATCTGTTTAGTTTCCATAAAACTTTTCGAGTTAGCAATTCCCCTCTTGGGAGGGGCCAGGGGTGGGTCCCTTGGTCGTGAAATCTCAGCGAATATCTCGCAGTTACCGACTTACCCACCCCTTAAATCCCCTCCGAAGAGGGGAATTGTGGAGTGTTTTTGCTGGTTCAATCGTCCTCGATTGAACCGAAATGTTTTGGTTCAGGCTACAAGCTATGAACCAGCACATAACAGTGGCAGGAGAAAACTCCTGCCACCACAATAACAACCAGCGTAAAGTAAAACAACAATGTTATGCCAAGCCTGCTATTGCATCTTTGACAAATTCAGTAATGCTATTTATGTTTTTTTCTGTAAGTGTCGGATAGATTGGAATCGATACGGCCTTTTCCCAAACACGATCCGTATTGGTGAAACCTGATAAATTCAGATACCGATGCAGTGGTTTAAATACAGGCCTTTCACAATTTATACCTTTCTCTTTCGATAATTTCAAGAAGCTTTCTACATCACGGCGCAACGTAACGGTATAGCGATAATATATGTGTTTGCTGTCATTTTTATGACTCACAGGCAAAGAACAGAGATTTTTAAATTCATTATTGTACTTCTGGGCAATGCTTCTGCGTATTTCAATAAAGTGATTTAATTTTTTTAGTTGTGAAAGTCCCAGAGAGGCCTGGAAATCCGTCATTTTATAATTGTATCGTGTAACGTAGTTTTCCCTGTTGTCATAATCCCTTAAGTCCCTTATCTTCCCCAAAAATTCTTCTGAGTCTGATACAACCATACCTCCCTCACCGGTGGTAAGCATCTTGGTGGCATAAAAGGAAAAAATGGAAATGTTGCCGAACGACCCTGCCATCTTGTTTTTGTATGTAGCGCCGATAGATTGGGCACAATCTTCAATCACGGGAATACCCAGGGCTATGATTTCTTCCAAATCTGCGGCAAGACCAAATGAGTGCGGTACAATAATGGCTTTGACCTGCGGTCTCAACTTCCTTTTTAAATCTTCAACATCCATATTGAACGTATCCGGATGAGTATCAATCAAAAGAGGTAAAGCGCCTACGTGATGAATGGCGTTCAGGACTGCCGTGCATACATAACTGGGCAGGGCAACTGTGTCTTTCCCGGTAATATCCAGCGCCAGCAACGCGAGGTGGAGGGCTGCAGTGCCTGAAGAGGTTGCAACACCACCCTTCACGCCAATATAACCGGCAAGTTCCCGTTCAAATTTTTCGACCGCACTGCCCTGTGCAATGTTTCCGGAATGGAGGACGCTTGAAACGGCCAGAATATCAGTTTCGTCGATAGTAGGTCTTGAATGTGGTATCATTAATTAGGCCTTCGGCAACTTTTTTCTGGATAAAACGTTTCATCGTAGGGGCTGAAAATCTTCAGCCCCTACCAGATTGAAATTCCTTGACGTTAAATGGTGAGGAAGAGGCGCTCTGATACAAAACCTTCGGCATACCTCACCCTGCCTTGAATACCGCGGAAAGTTGCAGCAGCCTTCGCTATCTCAAGGATTGAAAGACCCTCGATGTTTGTTTTGAGCACCTGAGATGCATGAGCGCTCAGGGCTGATAGTTTTTCATTTAAAACGGCGCCAATATCAACAAATACATTGGGAGTAAAGTTTTGTGTGGTTGGCCCTTCATAAAAAAGCACGTTTTGAACGTAGCGCGTTGCTGATACCGCAGCCATTGCAAGATTTCTATGATCCTGGTGGGTGTCATCCGGATAAGTTACAAATATTAATTCGGGTTTGACTCTCCGCAGTGTCTCCTCTATCTTAGAAATGAGTACTTTATCAACCGGAATCCGTGTATCAGGATAATTACTGAAAAATACTTCTTTTGTCTGGAGTATTTTTGCGGCATTTAATTGTTCCGTCCTTCGAACGCTGCCTATCCCTCCCGATTCACCCTCTGTCACGATGAGTAAAAATACCGAGTGCCCTTTTCTGCCATACTGGATTAATGAACCACCGCAGCCAAATTCAATATCGTCAGGATGAGCACCAATGGCCAATACATTCATAATCTATTCTGACTCCTTATGATTTCCAGGCTGCTGCGGCCATGATTAAATAAAAGATCGACAATTGACATAAACGGTTCAAATGGTTCATGGAGCTGGGAGTATGCGGGGTGATGAAAGTCCTGGAATGTAACCTGTATATTTGCCTGAGCAAAGGTATCGGAATTCATGTATTTTGCGCCATCCTTACCTGATAGATACGTATCGGCCTGAACATGTTTGCAGATGTCGACAAGCCGCTCGGTTGGTTCTTCGCGCAGTGAAAGGCGGGATGCCAGCACAATTTCTTTATTGATCCCCAATGCCCTGTTTAAATACTGAATGATATGCACATTGATTTCTACCAGGTTTTCCCAGTGGCGGGAGAATGTTTCTTCGAAAAACAACCGGTGTTCTTTGAAGAATGGGGCTTTTGAATAATTGTAAACCAGTGCATTCAAGTGTTTTCTTCGCCAGTCTGTTGTATTATTTATCTTCACGGCATCGATCTTCTCAGGATAATGATACAAGACGGGAACGGTAATCCACTGCCAGCCCTGCGAAGTCCTGATGCGATTTCGGTTCTGCCACTCATTTTTTTTGTACTGGACATTATCCAACAGCACAAATACATCGGCACGGTCGAGCTTATCAAAGTAACCGATCCACGGCAAATATTGCGGCTGATGTATTGCTACAATCATTAATCGATGTATTTACACTTTAGCGGTGACGTGTTTTTCGGAATATACCAATGCCCCTGTCTTGCATGCCTCCACACAGGCCATGGTATCGAACCCCATGCAGTCATCGCAATTAAAGGCAAATTTGAGTTCGGTATTTTTCGTGATGGCGCCAAACGGACACGCCGTCACGCATGCCCAGCAACCGACACATTTTTTTGTGTCAATGACTACGTTCCCATCCTCATATTTTGTGATAGCCTCGTACTCACAGGACTCCAGGCACTTGGGTTTTGCACAATTCTGGCATACCGTCATGTGGGGTTTGTCTTTTCGTATGGATACCTGTAATCGGTATTGGGATTTGGGTGTTTCCGTGAATGCCTCATACAAATTTCTTGATGCAGAGTGTCTCACGGCACATTCGATCATGCACTGCTTGCACGTCACGCATTTGTCTTTGACGAATTTCTTTTTCAACATTTGCAGATGCTCCTTGAGTTTGTGAGATAAATAAGTAAAATAATTTTATAATAAATCTCAACGAGTCGCAACCAAAAAAGATGAAGCGTTCCAAATCAAGATTAAATTCATTTTGGTCGCGGCTTCGCTGCATTATAAATAGTGGCGAGTCCTTTGGAAAACAGTAAATAACAAGTACACATTTCATCATTCACTAAAAAGGGGGCAAATGAAGATAATGAAATTTACTATAATCAACTATTTATTGTCTTTTGTCATTATTAATATTGTAATACTGACAGTTACTATTGCTGGTGAATCAGAGCAGCAAATAGGGTATGGCAGAGGAGGAAGGATGCAGGGTGGCGCTGTATCAGAACGTTCAAAGGAACCTATCCAGCCAATTCCTATTAGCTTCGACTACGACAGACCAAAGATAGAATTAGGAAAGAAATTGTTTTTT
>Ga0209317_1001141_pt1 | contig 25318 bp, 30 predicted proteins | sample RifGroB2_FD_183994 | JGI IMG/M metagenome (GOLD analysis project Ga0209317, IMG submission 183994) | Soil microbial communities from Rifle, Colorado, USA - Groundwater B2 (SPAdes) (version 2) | ecosystem: Environmental > Terrestrial > Soil > Unclassified | place: Rifle, Colorado | collected...
TGCAGGCTGCTCTCGATCAAGCGGTCATCCTGGTACTACCAGGCCACCGGTGAGACACCGCTGAACCTGGAGCTGATGCGCCTGGTTGACGAGCAGTTTCTGGAGACCCCCTGGTATGGCGCCCGGCAGATGGCCCGTCACCTGCGCCGCCTTGGGTACTGCGTGAGCCGCAAGCGTATTGGTCGGCTTATGAGGGTCATGGGGCTCGTAGCTATCTATCAGCGGCCAAACACCTCAAAGCCGCACCCGGAACACAAGATCTATCCGTATCTGCTGCACGGCATGACAATTGACACTCCGAACCAGGTCTGGTGCGCCGACGTCAGCTATATCCCGATGCGGCGCGGCTTTCTCTACCTGGTGGCTATCATGGACTGGGCCAGCCGCAAGGTCCTGTCCTGGCGGCTGTCGAACACCATGGACGCCGATTTCTGCGTGGCGGCCCTGGAGGATGCCCTGGCACGCTATGGACGCCCTGAGATATTTAACACCGACCAGGGAAGCCAGTTCACAAGCTTCGCTTTTATCAACGCGCTCAAAGGCGCCAACATCCGGATCTCGATGGACGGCAAGGGGCGCTGGATGGACGATGTGATGATCGAGAGGCTCTGGCGCTCTCTCAAGTATGAATGCGTGTACCTTAATGCCTATGAAACCGGAAGCGAGCTCCGGGAGGGACTCTCTCGCTGGATCAGCTTCTACAACGAGCGCCGTCCTCACTCAAGTCTGGACGACAAGACCCCTTTTGAGGCATACTGGCAAAAACCCAGGGCCGGCTACTCCAGCCGTCCCTCCATACAGGCGGCTTAACCCCTATGGCTTTCCACCTTATTTACGCCGCCAACCTGTCCAAACAACCGGGGCCACCTCTTAACCTCTTACGCCGCATCATCTTAAAAACGGATTGTTTTCCTGTTTGAAGAGCCTTGATAGCCTTCTTGAGAGGATTAATAATACAAATGGCAGAAGGATAAACTGACGTTTTGCCCTTAACGGCTCTCTCATTAGGCGGAAGAGCCATTCGAGCCCGCAAGACAGCATCCATTTCGGCGCCCTCCTTGCCCTGCCCGATACGAAGTCAAGGGCGCCTCCGTTCCCGAAACATACTGGCACATTTAACCTGTGCTTGTTCCTTTTTATCCACATCTCCTGCCTGTACATGCCAAGGCACACAACCAGTATATCCGGCTTCTTGCTGATCACATCGTCAATGAGTTCCTGTTCTTCCTCCTCTGAGAAAAAACCATGCCATGTGCCGACTACGTTTACTTCAGGGTACAAAGCCCGTAATTTCTCCGTAGCCTCCTCAGCTATGCCAGGCCTGCCACCGACAAAATACAACCTGAACCCCTTTAAGGCGGAGGCCTCGGCTATATAATACATCATATCGGTTCCGGTGACCCTTTCTTTCAAGGGTTTTCCAAATATCCGTGACGCCCAAATCAAGCCGATCCCGTCGGGGGCTACGATATCCGCGCTATTTATGAACTCCCTATAGTCACGCCTCCTTCTGGCGAACATGACTATCTCAGGATTTGCGAAGGACAACGTATGTGGTTTGCCGGAGAGGATCCAACCCTCGATCCTATGCAAGACTTCCTCAGAGGTCAAAATATCTATGCCGACCCCTAATATCGGTATTCTTTCCAAGCTACTCATCGCGATGCGTGTTCCCAGTTGAAGTCCGGTTTGCCTTGATGCCTTGACGCTACTTTACTTTCTGCCTGCCCTTATACCTTCTCGGCTAAGACCAGCATGTTGTCACGGAAACTTACGGGGATTATCATTCCGCCTGCGACCCTGTTAATAAAATAACTTTTGATACCCATACGCTTTGTGATGCGGCTGACGGTCATTTTAAGGGCTGGCCTCCTTATCTCAAGTAGCCTGAAACCGGTTTTTTTCATGAGGATGTCTACTGTCTTGGGTGAAAAATAGATTATATGCTGAGAGGCTATGAAAGGATAGCGCCGCCCCATGAGCTTCGCCCTTATAGAAGATATGTCCTTTGTCCAGAAACAGACGATACCCTTTTTTTTAAGGAACCCGTTTATCTTCGCGAATTCAGGTACCGGGTTCCTCAGGTGCTCTATCACGTCCCACAAGGTGACCACATCAAAGCTCCCCGAAGGAAGGTCCGAAGAAGCAAGTATGGTACCCTTTGCAGTCTTGAACCCCTGGCTACGGCAATACTCCGCCATCTTCTTGCTCGGCTCAAGGCCCCAAGCATCCCAGCCATTGTCCCTGGCTATTTTCAAAAAATACCCCTTGCAACATCCTATGTCAAGTATTTTGCATGGCGGCTTTTTGTATTTCTCGATTTCAGCCAGGTAGCCCCTGAAGTTGATGTACCTGTCAACGGGCTCGGCGTCATAAAGCCCGCTCTCATCAGCACCCTCGTAGCCCTTCTGGAAATACACGTCCTTTGGCAAAGGGTTAAGATACTGCAGACCGCATTCCCTGCACTGTACGAGGTTTGTCTTTTGCTTTACAAAAGGCGCATCGACCCCCTCATACAAAACCTTTGAGGAACCGGAGCCGCAAAGGAGGCAAGGGATATTTTCAAAGACTTCATTCAGGTTTTTTTTCTTCATCGTACCTTCATAATAGTTTGGAACACCTCAAGGAGCCGGTTTGCGGACCGGCGCCAATTGTACTTCTCTGATACCAGCGTGAATGCCTCATCGCCGATATTTGAATGCATGGAGATGTTCCTGGAAAGGTTCGCCAGGTCTTTGGCGAAGATAACCGGATCATCCAAGGACACATAGACATTCTTCAGGTGTTCAGCCTCTTGTATTCCGCTCACGCCGTTTTCGGTGGAAAGCACAACCTTCTTTCTAGCAAAAAAATCAAAGACCTTATTCCGGGCCCCGCCGCATACCGCGTGCCCTGGGTATGGCGAAAGACAGATATCGGCGTAATCGATGTACGGTATTATATCATCAACGTGTCCCGCATACACTACATTCGTGGGGGCCGGCAGTTCAGGCCCGCCTCCGAGAATTACGAATGTCAATGGGCTCTTATCCAGGCTTATTTTTGCAACCTCTATGAGGAACCTAACAGATTCCACATTCGAATGGAAGTTCCTTGGGGCTATGGCTAGGGCTACCCCACCCTTTATCTTTTTATACGGGGACTCGACTGCCTTCCCCATCTCAAGCAAGGAAGAAGGAACCCCGTTCGGGACGACATGCCACCTGTCATTATTTATTTCTCCGTATTCTCGGATGATAGTCTTTTTCAGGTAGTCTGACGCAAGGATTATTGCATTGCCTGACGACAGGAGTTTTTTTTCTATTGTCGCAGCCCTTATCCTCTTGAGCGCAAAGCCGTTTTCCTTATACTCGAACGCGGGGGAGGCGTGGAAATCAAAAACATGCCTGTAACCGCCCCTTAAGTGCGAAAATATATACGAGCTTATATTAGGACGGTTTTCCTGTGAATAAATGATATCCGGCCTGAAGTCTCTAGAGGCCCGCCTGATGAATTTAATATAGTTCAGCACGGAATACGATTTTGCGGATAGGGAAGGGGCGTAGTAGACCCTTGAGCAATCGTATCCGAGCTGCAATACCTCGGCATGCTTGGAGAGTTCCTGCCCAAGATAAAACGGCCTTGTAAAATTGCCGTATGGCTTTCCTGAATCCATGTTTGAGGCTATAAGTATCTTCATGCTCACCAAAGAAGCCTGTATATCAATTTATCGCCGTCCCTCCAGAGCCTTCTCACCTCTTTAAGCGTCTCAGCCTTGATGCACTTCCTTTTGCGTATTATCCCGGGTAGGCTTACAGCGAACCCTGCGACACCCCTGAGGTATGCCAGGAAATACCCTTTCTGTATCCCCCTTACCCCCAATACGAATAAGCGAACGGCGGTCTGTTTAAGGGCAAGCATGAATGGCAGGTACTTCCAGACGACCGACAGGTTGTTTTTCGTGGAATTGTAGAACTGGAACGGCAGGGAACGCTGTGCCAACGATTGTTTGTGGTATACGACAATATTGGGGCAATATTTTATTCTATACCCCGCGTCCATGAGGCGGACGCAAAGGTCAATTTCTTCGTCCTGTCTGAAAAAATCATCAGGGAAAAAACCTATCTTTTCAAAAATTTCTTTTCTGAGCGCGCTACAACATCCAACGAAGATAGGTGAAAAAAACGACCGTTCAGAATTGGGAATATAATTGTAAGGATGAAGCCAATCAGTAGGCGATATCTCTCCGGTATAAAAGTTCATGATCTTTGCAGTCACCACGCCGATCTCTGGAGCTGAAGAAAATTCTGTCAAGAATATCTCAAGAGCGTCCGGGGCCATTATGGCGTCATTGTCCAAAAAAACAACGATTTTCCCCCGTGTGTTTTTTATCCCGACGTTCCGCCCCCCAGCTACACCCAGATTTTTTGGCAACCTTATGAGGCGTATATCAGGAAATTCCTTCTCGATCACATCGTCCACGCCATCGGTGGAATTATTGTCTACAACCACGATTTCGAAGTCGCGGTAAGTCTGGTCCCTGAGTTTCTGAAGGGTCTCGATGGTATCTTCCTTCCTGTTCCACGTCAAGATAACAAGACTCACCAGAGGCTGACGGTTCATATAAGCCCCCCCAGCGCATCCTCGATAAAGGCCACCCTGCTATCCCATGTATTCATGGAAGCGAACCTCATGCGCCGGTCGCGCATCACCCCGGCTTCTGAGAGCGCGCGTCCGATGGCGGAGTGGAACCCTTCCCTGTCCGGGGCGATGTAGACCATATCCCCGAGTTCCTTCGCCTCAGGTAGCGGGGTGCTTATGACAGGCCTGCCGGCGGCCATGTACTCATATAATTTCAGCGGAGAGATGCCTTTTGTGAACTCGTTTATTATATAGGGTATGATGCAAACGTCCATGTGCCCTAGATAACCGGGCAGGGCGTTTTTGGGTTTTCTGCCCAGGAAAAAGACGTTCTTACACTCCATTAACGCCTGCGCCTTTGTAGTGACATGCTCAAGTATGTTCCCTATTATGACAAAATCCTTGTCGCTGTTAGTTTTAATAACGCCTTCAAGCAGGCTGAAATCAACCCTGTCATCGATCGTGCCGACCATGCCTACTACAGGCCTGCCCGCGTTTGAGACCATATCATCGGGTTTCGCTCTCACGGATCCGCCCGAAAACGCGTTGAAGTCAACGGCACTCGGCAGATAATATGTCCTTGGATTCAGGTGTCGCCTCTTCTCGTAGATGCTCCTGCTTGATGCAAAGACAATGTCGCATTTCTCTATGAGTTGCCTTTCTACGTTCCATATGCGGGCGCTGGAAGAAACGGACGACGCGAGCTCGGTGTATTCGTCTATGCAATGATAGACCCTGAGCTTCTCATTGAAACACCCGATAATGCCGGCGCAAGGCACCGGATATATCCACATCAAAACCTTATCAAAACCGATATCCTTCATGACCCTTTTGACCTTCTGCCTCAATACGAGCCTGTAGCCAATGAAGTTCGTAACAGGCCTCAGTCCCCCTGGCACTACAATCCCTGGAGTGTAGACCCAAAAACTCTTATTGAGCCTTCTCAATTTCCCCGTAAAGGCTTCCTTTATGTAGGCTCGCTGGCCATTAAACTCCTGGAATCTTCCGTAATTCAAGAGATTCCGGGGCGGCTCCACAAAAAGGACCCTGTTTCTGGAGGCGAGTCTTTCCATTATTTCCTGTCTGCTTCCGAACTGGGCATCCCAGTCCGTCGTGGAGAAGCATAGGATATCCGTATTTCTCAATGGCGACATAAAGATCGTAAGTCCCTAAATGTTGGATGCCTGGTTGCCTGTCCTTGCAAGAGACAGCATCCATCCCAAAGCCAGCCATGTTGTATAGTCGCCAAAAAAAGGTCCTGGATTGTGTGCCATTCCGTTAACCATAACAGAAATAAATGCCGAGGCCGAGGCGAGGGTCAGCATTTTGGCCTGTGTGCCCATGTCTTCTAATCGCGCCCTGTCCAAGACATTCTTTAAAATCTTGAAAGAGGCATAGACAAACAGAAGCGAAGCAATTATTCCGATCAGTCCGTAGAACAATATTGTCGTTATAAAGTGAAAGTGCGGGAGGTGAACGAGCCTGATCTCCGAAGGAAGGGCCTGCAGGTATTCAAAATCAGTAACGTTACCCTGTCCAACGCCCCAGATATTCGATGGGAGGCTGTAGAAGGTTGCAGCCTGGGCATATAGCTTATCGAGCAGATCGAGGGCGATGGTTTCAGACTCGAACCTCTCGCTTATGGCGAAAAAACCGCTGGATAGGATCAAAACAAGAACGGCTACTGGAACGACAGCGTATATCAAATGTAACGCCCTTATCTTTCTGCTTGAATAATAGCTAACCGCGATCCCGATTAGGCTGCTGATGATAGTCATCCTTGTGCCAACTATGCCTATCATCAGGAGAAAAAAACAAAAGATGGCAAGGTACGCCAGCCTGAGCATGCCAGCCTTTGAAAATTGATAAAGAAAAAAGGATAACGGTATGACCAGGGCCAGATGATAAGAGAACAGATAGGCGCCCGGCGTTAATCCGGACTGATGATGATGGAAAGGCAAACGCCCGAGTTCAGGATACAGCCTGTTTGGAAATATAAGGGCATCCCTTATCTCCAGGAATATCGAAGAAAGGTCAAAATATATCCCTACAGAGATCAGCGACGATATTAAAACGGCGAGAATGGCGAGCTTCATCGATGCCAGAAGCGTACCCTTGTTCTTTATAAGCAGGACGAACAGCAAGAAGAGCAAGCCGTATTTCAAATCATGTATTGTGTAGCCGAATAAACCGAAGAGGTTGAGCGTGCCGTCTGACAACAGGGTGATCGCTTCATACGCCCTTATGAGAACGTAAGAAAAAATTATTATTATGTAAGGAACTAATTCTTTTTTGAATATCAGGAAGTCTTTCAATTTCAGCATCCCAATCTTGAGCAGGGCAGGCGAAATCAGCCAAAGGGCGACGGTCATCCATATAAAGAGGGTATCAAGCGAATAGAATACAGGCAATTCGAGCCTGGGGGTCGCTATAAAAACGAAAAAAACAGCCGCCAGAACGCCTTGATAAGGTCTGAACCATATTGCTATAACCACCGGGATAGCCAGAACGGAGGTCGTCTTAGTCGCTATCAAGGCAGACAAGGTCAGAATGCCAAGCACTGAAAAAGCTTTCCTGTACTTCAGGCAAAGATGCCAATATGGATTTTTGAAGATGTAATTCACGTCGACCTTAAGAAATATAGATGATATTCCCAGAAATTATATTCGTTTGAAGACCATAAAACTCATATGCCCTGTGAACCATGTCACAAGCCTGTCAAGAAGTGACCGCATTATCCGCGCCCGCGTGTCTTGAGAGTTGTAAAACCTATTCAGCTGTCCCTTGAAAATGCTTATCTCGTCCTTGAGCCCCTTTACGCCGTCAAAGCGGCTCTTTTCCATCAACGAGAAACCTGCCTCAGAGATCTTCCTTATTACATCGTCCTCATTCAATGCGAACTGGTAGAATTCCCTCCGCAACATCTCGCTTTCAACGTAATCAGGGTATCCACCAGCGAACGCCTTTATCTTCCTTACCGGGGACATCGACGGGACAGTGAGGAACAGGTACCCACCCTTTTTAATGACCCGCGCCATCTCCCTCACTATCAAGTCATAGCCATCATAGAAATGCTCAATCACACCGAGAGACCAGTACCCGTCAAAAAAACTATTTTGAAAATCCAGCCTCGTAACATCCTGACAGGAGACCTTCAGCTCAGGGGCGAGGCTATTTATTATGGCAACGGTCCTTGCTGCATAATCGATGCCGTAAGCGTCATAACCGTTTTTTGAAAGCACATAAACCTTATCTCCCCTGCCGCAGCCGCCTTCAAGTATCCTTGAGCCAGGCGGCAGGTACTTGCCCGTGTTTTTAGTTATGAACCTGTTGCCATCGACCTTTAAAAGGCTTGCGAATTCAGCGGCATCCCAGTGCCTGTCCCAGAAGTCCTTATCGGCAGCCGAGCCGGCATAGATGAGCCTGTTATTATTCCGGTCTAAATACCTGTTCATGCAGAAAAACGCTCCATGATCTGCAATTCCTTTTCAACAAAGGCTTCGAGGGAAAAATCTCTCAATATCCTCTGGGTCGCCCTCTCGGAGATAGACTTATCGTCAGAATTGACGGCCCGCATTATCGCTTCCAGTATCTCCGGGCTGTCTGTCCCCCTGGCGAGAAAACCGGTGACATCGTCCTCTATGACCTCGTTTATGCCATCAACGTTTGTCCCTATGCAGACAAGGCCGCATGCCATCGCCTCCAAAAGAGTCTTCGGCATCCCTTCGTATCTTGAGGGCAGGACATAATACCGGTACCTGGAAAGCACGCTAGGCAGTTCCGCATTCGGGACAACACCCATGAAATTGACCCTCGCCTTCATTGCCTTCGCATGTGCCTTTAGAGCGGTCTCCTCCTCACCGGCCCCATATATATCTAGGGTCATATCCGTCCCTGACATGGCTGCAATAAGGTTTGGAATGTTCTTCTGCGGAGTCAATCTTCCGACAAAAACAATCCTGTCGACATAGACGGCGTCCCTGCATGACGGCGAAAAGAGATTTGTATCTACGTAGTTGTATATCAGTCTTATCTTCCCGGGGGCTGAACGGCTGTTCTTTGATATTACATAATCCCGGTCTTTCCTGCTAGACACAACTCCGGCATCGCACCATCTATAGGCAAAGCGTTCCACTATCCCATAGAAAATGCGCCTGGCGTTGGTTTTTGCAAACAGGCTGGCGGTAAAACCAGTCCGCACTATGAGGGGCTTTTTGAAGGTCCATTTTGCCAAAACGGCGGTCCAGCTCCCGTCCATCTGGTTGGTTTTATAGACGTCCGCGCGCCTAAAAACACCGCTATGGACTATCGGCATAAGAAACGTATAAAGAAAACGCCCGACCCTGCCAGTAAAAAACCATGGTATAGGCACAACCTCTATGCCATTGTGAAGCCTCCCATCCTTTTTTAATTCCGTAGCTAATCGCCTGTCGTCATCCCCGTAGGTCAGCCAGTATATTTTTTTGAAGTTGCCTCGCTTAAGGTGCTCCTCGTAAAGGAGTTTCTCCCTGTCGAAGATGCCAGACTCGATCCAGGTTTTAAGCGATACTCCTCTTGTGAAAAAAAGGGCCAGTTCCATGCTAAGAAAGTCTCGCCATGCAGGAGGCGTATATCTCGCCGAATTTGACGCTGTGCTCGATGATCTCTATCCCGGCACGGCTCAACTCGTCCATCAACTGTTCCAGTGTATATTCGGTAAAATGCGTCGGGTCGAGCCTGTAGTCGATCCCCAGCTCCTTTTTATAGATGACGAGCCACTCACGGTCTATCATGGGCACCCGTATGAGAATCCTTTTGTCCCCATTCCATCTGAGGTTTTTAATAATGGCCTTTAGAAACCCGACTCTATCCTCAATATGCTCGATGACGTTTGAAAGCGTGACGCAATCAACTGTCTTGCCGCTGAAATCATATTTTGTAGCATCGGCGCAGATGTACTCAACGTTGGGCTTCTGCCTTTTGGACTTCGCCTCCATCACAAGCCTCTCCTCGATCTCTACGCCGTATACAAACATGGCCTTTTGCGACAGGAGCTCCGGCATCAAGCCGGTATTGCAACCGACATCAATGACGACCCAGCCCGGCTCGATATGGTCCAAAAACCATTCCTTGTACTTCATTATCCTGTGCTTGGGGTGGAGGCCGCCCTCAGCAGCTGTGGCGAATTCTCCCATGTACCTGTACGACCTTTGGTGCACCCTCGCCAGTATGCTCACAATACGCTTCGAAACAGAAGGGCAAAGGGCGATCCTCTTTAATAACTTTTTCATCCAGAAAACCTATGAAGGCAGGACTTAAGCCTTGAGAGCGCTTTCCCTGCACCCATTCTAATTTTAATTTTCGAGAGCTTTACAAATGTTAAGCTCTTCGTGCTATATCGGCCTGTGACGAAATCCGTATATATGCCTTCAATAAGCTTGTAATATCTGTCGCCGGTCTCATCCATGTGCGGCAGATTGATGCTTGACGCATAGAATTGATAACTTCCAGCGAGTTTATCTATGGCCGCAAGCACATCGCCTTTATCGTTGAAGACAACACCGGCTCTCCTTATAATTTCAGGGTGTCCGCCACTATTTCTTACAACTGCCGGAAGCCCGCAATGGAGGGCCTCTATAAGGGAATTTGAGCATGGATCGTCGATACTTGAAGTAATAAAAATATCGTGCCCACGGATTTCCTCAGCGAGCCTAAAGCTGTCAAGCGGCCCAAGTTGACGAATATTTTTGAACCTTATAGGCGAATTTCCTGCGAATGTGAATTCATAGCTGGCGTAATCAAGATTCTCATCGAGGAACCTGTAAATATCGAAACCTTTTTTAACATTATACGACCAGCTTGTAGCTATAAGCCTTATTTTCTCCTTCCCGTAATGCTTTTGCCTTTTTGGATAAAAAATCGCCGGATCCGGGGCATTCAAGATAATGTCTGAATAGGATGTCTTTTTTAACCCTTGCTCAAAGCATTTCGTCATAGACCATCTTGACTGGAAAATAGTACCGTCCGCAACAATTTGATTAGCAGCAAAAACCAGGTTGTCTATCTCCCTATCGCACCCTCTTATAAGGTACACAGGCCCATCGACCCTATGTACAAAAATTTTCTCACGATAGTGCTTTTTAAAAGATAAAAGCTCGTTCATACGATGATGACTGTTGAACAGTATCGCATCAGCGTCAGCTGGCGCATCTGCGTAAGCGTTGATGCTCTCAAGATATCTCCTAAGGCCCTTCAGAAACTGGTTGCCGCCGCCCCATGGGCCGTCAACAAACTCAAAAAGGATATGTATTTTCATCTTTCAGCAGCACCGTAACAATCAGTTGTATTCTCCGTAGATCTCTCTCCACCTCTCCTTCATCGCCTCATACGAACAAATGGAGTTGACCTTATCGTAATTTTTGTTACGGAGGCCTTCATAGAACAAACTTTCACCCCGGATCATCTGCTCAAGATCGCTTACCACAGAGTCCTTCCCATTGTAAATACATCTTGCATCAAGAAAATCTGGAGCAAGACCAACATCAGTGCTGAATAAAAGGGTCTTGCAGAAGCTTGATTCGATGACGGCCTTTGGCCCACCCTCGCTCTTCGAGGTCACGACATAGCAATCAATAAGATTGTAAAGAAGCGCCATTTCCTTCTCGCCGAGGGTATTTACCGCTATGTCATCCTTTCCAGGTTCCGGCTTGTGGCCGCAAAAAAGGTATGGTATTCCCCTACTCTCACATTCGGATATAACATAATGCCGCCTTGGGCCGGCGAGTAGCAGGAGAATCTTTTCCCTGTCAGCCAATGCGGAAAGTATTTCTACGAGTAGCTCTGGCCCCTTCTGCCATTTTGGGGATTTGAGGTCGCTGCCAAGCGTGTCACGCTGAAATGAGCCGATAAGGAACCTGTCTCTTATAGTATCAAAGTTTATCCCGAGCGACGCAGCTATCTCTTGCCTTGTCAAATCAAGTTTTCTGAAGATCCTCTCATTGACGTAAAATGGTTGATAAAAGGCTTTCACGCCGTCATTCCAAAGCCTCTCAAGCTGCCGTCTGCTGGGAGCCACCCAGGCATTCACCCATTTTTTCGCCTTCTTGTATTCTTCATTTGATGGGTCGATATTGTTTGTAGCTGTTGTGATGATATTTTTATTGAATCTCAGCAGGACATCCCGCCCCGAAAGGAGCTGGTTCCACCACACCGAATGGACCAGCCTAGCTATAAACGGATTCCCAGTAATAGTATGGCCAAGGTCCTTTATGAACATTCCCGCATGCCTTCTGTCGGAATCAATAGACCAGCCTATATTATCCCTACCGTGAAGATATATTCTCATATCTACTTTTTCGCCACCACGAAATACCCGGTAGTTATAAATCTTTCCGATTTATTGAGAACTCTGTCCATAAACAAAAATAATGGCTTTGAAATTTTAAGCGCCTTCAGGAGCAAGGAACCTCTTTTTACCTTGCTGAAGGATACATACAGAATATCATGTATCACGGAGCCAGTGCCACCCATTGAGCGTATCTCTATCTCCGAAAAGCCTGCCTTATTGAGCATGGCCCTGAGCTTAACATCGGTAATGCGCTGAAAATCGTACGGATCAGCATGGTACGGATACAAAAAAGGTGCCGTCAATATGAGTACACCGCCCTTTTTCAGGATCCTGAACGATTCCCTTATGACCCCTTCCGGGTTTTCAAGATGCTCTATAACCTCGCACATAAGGGCGCTATCGAAATGGCAATCTTTTACCGGGATATCCTCGGCGCTGCAGCAGTAATCCGGATTAACAGAAGCATCTATATTAAGGTACTCCCATGAGGATACATCTTTCGGAGGCCTGAAAGCCCCCCGCTTGTTCTCCTTTTTACCGCCAATATCTATAACATCCCCCCTCATGAGGGATACGGAATCAAAAAGGAAATTATCCAGTAACGTCCGCCTTTGTGTTCTCATAGGTTATTATTTTTGCTTCTTTCCAGGTTTTTCACTTGTAGAGCGCCCCAAATGTTTATAGGCTTTTAACTAGATACAACCATCCCGATGGAGCCAGCCTCCTCACGAAAAAAAGTCGAACAGATACCATCGTATTTGTCATCGTCTCATCTCTGCATCCTTTTTTTAAAGAGCCCTATAATCTTATGAGAAAAAAAATCGCGTTTAACTCTGTTCCAAAGGAAACCGCCAGTCGGCTCTATCCTGATCTCGTCAAAACTGGCGGAAGCGACAGACCTCAGTCTTTTAAAATTATATTTTGCCACATGGGTCGGGTCGTCTTTGATTTTTTTCAAGTCCATCACCTGAAGCGCGTTCCAGACATCGTAAAACCTTTTAATTGGATAATTTGGGGTCATGACCAAGATAACACCGGAATTAGAGAGGACCCTGCCGAACTCTTTCATGTAAAAAGGTATCTCCCCGGCCGGTATATGCTCAATGACCTGGTCGAAATTTATGAAGTCAAAAAAGGCGTCTTTGAACGGCAACGGCTCGAATTTGCCGACCTTAACCACATTTTTCCATCCCAGCCTGCGGCACCTCTCGACTCTGACATTGCTGATTTCGGCGCCAAAAACGTTTTCAGGGCGTGCGAACCCCTGAAAAAAATCAAGATACTTCCCGTCACCGCAGCCATAATCCAGGACCCTGCAATCCCTCCCGAGCACAGGCCGGGCATATCTCATGAAAAAATCGACGTAAAGGGGAGAGACCTTGCCGTTCATCGGGCGTTCATGGGCATATTTCTCAAAATCCATGTTCCCCTTACCCCTTGGCTAGCCTGTTGATTAAAAAGTAATAATATCCGCTTACGACTCCGTTAGTGATCCCCCGCGAGAGAACGATTCCGGTAAGACCGAAAAACCAGCCCAGCACTGGAACCAATATCAATGGGGATAACGCCAATATCAACCATGCCTTCATGGTCTCATTTTTCAGGGCATGGGCCTTAAGGAGGGTACCTTTCAGGAAAATTGGAGTGCCCATCATTATACAGAGAAGGAAGAGGTGCGCATAGAAAATGCTGTCATTGTATTTTTCCGAGAAAAGTAGCGGGTATGCAAATGGTATCGCTACGCCGATAATAATAACGCTAGCAGCCATCCCGCCGATGAGATAAAACTGTTTTTTCTTGATCCAGCGCGCAGCCTCGTTTACATTCATTTCCGCTAGCTTGGGGTGTAATATCTGCGCCAGTATCGCCCCCGGGGTCTTGTACATATAAGTGTAGAGCAGCTCTCCGACCGTAAAAACGGCGAGGGATTCAAGACCGAAAAAAAACCCTATCACCAGCTTATCCAGATATGCGACAAAGGATCCGACCAAGTACAGCTTTGTAGAAAACACTCCGAAACTCTGGTACTCCCCTGAGATATCCATGTTCGTACTCTTACAACCCATTATCCATAGCGCAGCCCCGATATTCGCGATGACATAGATAACGTTCTGTGCCACAAATACCCATAACGGGTTTGAGCTGAAAAAAAGAACCAAGGCCGTCAAAAGGAGCTGGATGAGCCTGACCGGGATCGACCACATGAATATTGCGCGGAAATTCTTTTTTCCGTTCCAGTAGCACAGGTGGGTATCAAGCCATAAGCCAGGGCCGAGGACGCCGGCCACAAGAAAGAGCACCGCTTTTATCTGGTCATAGTCAAAGAACCAATAGTAGCCGGCAAAACCAAGCAGGACTACGCCGCCGAGGGTCCCTCCGGCGAGCTCAAGCAGCGTGCCTTTCCTGAAGTTGCCATCAAAACCCTTTGCAACGGCCCCCGTGATTGAAGTCGATATGCCGGGAAGACCGAAAAAACTCAGGAGAGATACGACCGTACTGACCCAGATGAGAAGCCCATAGTCCTTCTTAAGCAGGTAATGCGTCAGCAGATATTGCCCTATAAGCCCGGTAGCGCTAAAGATAACTAACTTAAGCCCTAGGTAACCGCTCGCGGAACGGAAATAGACCGAGGCTGAAAACAAACCACGCTTTTGACGTGAAGTATCGCTGATTTTCTCCATTTTGCTCTTCTGAAATCCGTGGGCCTATTTCCCCACTGAAAATTATCTCAACCTTTTATGTTTCTTTTGAGTTGTTGATTGGCAGGCGGCCCTTAAATTCCTGACAACGATTAAAAACTGCCTTCACAGGAGAGCCCTTAAACCGCAATCATTGAGTTTTGCTTCCCCAGATAAAAATCCAGATACTTAATATTTTCCCAGAGAATGATAACGCTCAGAAACCTGACTTGTTGCGGAGTTTATCCGTTCCCTTCTGCTCATCTTCGAATCCAACAACATGGATAAGGTTATGCTCAAAACCATGTACAGAAAACTCAGCACGACCAGCACCAGCAACCCTCCTGAAGCCTGAGCAGGAACGCCAAGACTAAACCCAGAGGATAAAGGTTATATCCCTGTAGCGTATGCAGAATTTTTAAAGCAGGTGATGAATGTGCGTTTTATCGGCAGAAAACGGGTTTTTCCCTTTCATCACCCTCCTCGACATGACCCTTAGCGTATCGTATATGGGGACAGCGATGAAGAATATGGTATTATAGGCTCATAAAGTCGGCGCGCTGGAATACGGAGATGTTTGTTATCGAAAGGGCGTACCCCAAGAGCATGCTTCCAGACTCGTTGAGGAAAATCTTCCCGTGCGAGAAGTTATATACAAGGAAAGCAATCCGCGCGCCCGCGAAGGCGATAGAGATATAGACAAAATAGATATTACAGGCAAGCTGGGAGAAGTACGCAAGAAACATAAAAGCAAACAGCGAAATCCCCGTAGCTAACCCGTTGATCCCGTCTATGAGGTTCGCCGAGATTATCCCGAGAACGCAGAAGTTGTGAACGGCACCGACCAGTTGCCAAGTAGCACGTCGCCGTACCCGAACAGGTTGCCAAGGTTATCCAATTTCAGCCCTCCATAAAAGATGGTCACGGTGGTGGCTATGTCACTCCCATCATCTTTATGAGCCATCTCAGTCTCTTTATATCGTCTATCAGGCCAAGCGCAAGGACCAGTCCGCTGGCGATGAGGACGCCCGCGATCCTTCCATCGAAGGACAGGAAGGGGATCACCATAAGGATCCCCATGCAGACACCAAGCCACTACTATACTAGGTATCGGCCTTTCATGCACCTTCCTCCTGTTAGGGGGTTGATGCCGATCTTTTTAGTGTAAGCGATGCTCATTACCCATCTGATAGACAGCAGGGCGCACAAAAAAGAAAAACATTATTGATGTCAGCTTCATATACCCTTGTTTTATAGTTGAAGACTTGGCTTGCGAAAGCCCTCAAAAAACTCAAGGACAAAAGCCATGAAAATTCCAATCACAAACGATGCAAATACGGAAACCAGAACCATCCTGGTCCTTTTGGGCCCAGTTCTTTTATCGGCAGGTTTTGCGCTGTCCAGTATCTGTACTGTGGGGGTATCCTTGGCCTCCTCTATCCGGGCGAGCTCAGACTGCTTGGTCAGGATCTCGAAAAGGGTTTCCTGAACCTTTGCGTCCCTCAAAAGCCTCATGTATTGCATGGTAAGATTGGGGAACATGTTCGATGGGATAAAGACATCTCCCCTGCCGGCTTCGCCATACTCAAGCTCACTCAGCTTCGTCTTGAGTTCGTCGACCTGCGTTTTAAGAACCTGCGCCTGGGGGTTCTCAGGCGTGACGTACGAAAGAAGCGTCTTATATTCAACCTCCTTTGCCATTACCTGGCCTTTGATGGTGCCTATCGCTTCAATTATCTGCTTAGACTGCTCATCAAGCTTCACGGCCTTATGCTTCTCCTGAAACTTCTTCAACGCATCCTCTGTCCTAGTCAGGTCGGCCTCGGCCTGTTTGAGCCTCTCCTCGATGAACACCCTAGTCCTCTTCCCTGACGTGGTAATCATTTTCCGATTGAGCCTGTCGAGCTCCTCCGTATATGCGTTGGCTATCTGCGCGGCCCTTACAGGATCCTTGTCCTCTACGGAAATGGTAATGATACCCTCCTTTGACTTAGAGACCTTGACCATCTTCTTGAGGATGTATCTCATCTCGTCCATGGTCTTGACCTTGCTTGCCGTACGAAGGTCGAAGCGCTCGATTATGGCATCGGTTACAGTCTTGCTGTTAAGCATCCCTACCCAAAGGTCAACAGACGAGCCCCCTCCAAGGAAGCTCGACGCAAGTCCGCCGATGCCTCCTGGAAGCTGCGCGCTAAGGATGGCGCTGACGTCGTTGCCCTGGTTGGGAGGCATTATGCTGGCCTCTGATGTATATGTAATAGGCATCGTAAAGCTTACGACAACGGAAAGGACAAATGTGAATGCGACAAAAAGTGCGATCATTTTCCTGTACTTCAACAACACGGAAAAATATTCTATAAAATTTATTTCGTCGCTCTCATTCATCTGTTTTTTCATCGTTCAGTTTTACCCTCAAAGGACATTCTAGGCCCGTCCGGCAGACCCTATTTTCACACAAGGGCCAAACTACATATACGGCACGTAAATATCTACCATACCTAAAAAGCCACTATCAAGACACCGGCAGTAACCGCAATCTGATAGAGTATCTGGGTTACGTCCTTCAGATCCTTCATAAAAGTCGTCTTTTCGAGGTCTTCTGGAACCACTATGGTATCGCCAGGGTCAAGCTGTATTGAATTAAAACGCTTAAGCACCCCGGAGTCCCTATTGCTTACCGCCGTCCCGTTTATTTTAAGAACGTATATCTCATCTTTATCGGCGTTCTTTGTAAAACCGCCCGCGTTCCCAAGGTAGTCAGAAATATCTTTATTCCTCTCATACAAGAATGCGGTCTGGTTGTAGACAGCGCCTATGACCTGCACCTGGTCAGGCACTTCAGGTATGTAGAGGAAATCGCCTTCCTCGAGCGTTACATCGTTGGCCGAGCCCTTGAATCTTTTCATCTCATCTAACTTGAGCGTGATCCTCCCCTTTGCCTTGGCCGACCTCATCTTCGCAAGAAGGGATTTTTTTTGCTCCTGGACAGCCTTTTGCTGCATCGCTTCTTCGGTACTGAGGGCCTTCTCCATGCTGGAGGAAGACGAGGCTATCAACTCATGCTCAAGCCTGTCTATCGCCTCATCGAGCTGCCTCTGCTGGAGCTGCTTAACGGACGACCTCGTGAACACGGCCCCCTTAAGGTAGGCCCTGTCAGTGAAACCGCCGGCCCTCTCGATGAGTGAGGAAAGCCGCTCGCCTTTTTTGCTCGTGTACTGACCCGGGTTCTTGACTTCACCGCCTATATTAACGATCCTGTAGAGTTCCCATTCAGGTATACTCCTAACAAAGAGGAAATCATCCTCTTTGAGGGATAGCTCCAGGCCCGTGTTTGCCTTGATATCTTCCAAATTGATGCCTATCCTCTCGGTCAAAGGACCTTCCTTGCCGACGATTACCCTCGTCAGCTCTACCTCTTTGGAAGCGAAATACTTGAGCCCTCCTGCAAGGCTCAGCAGGTCAGAGAGCTTCATGTTCGGCCTGAACTCATATTCCCCCGGTTTGTTAACCGCCCCCGCTACCCTCACCTTAAACCTGTCTTGGATATCCCATTTATTAAAGACGGTTACCTTGTCATACGGGTGGAGCTCTATGTTCTCGCCGTCTTCCCCGCCGACCATGAGCTTGTGAAGGTTTACGGAGATGTACTCCTTGTGGTAATCAGGCGCTACGAGCCTCTCAATGACGCAGGCATCGAGATATGTATCCGGAAGCAACGAGTCGAGGCCCCTGATGATATCCTTCAGCCTTAAGCCCTGTTTCCATTCATAAGTGCCAGGCCTCAAGACGTTGCCCTTAAGCTCGACAGGATTCGTCACGGCATTTGACGCCGAGAACACCTTTACGATATCCCCGTCCTGAACGGCGACGCCGTCAAGTTCCTTGGATTCACTCAGGTTCAGGTCGAATATGGTCTTTGCATTGTGGTCGAATATCCTTTCGACCTGCACCCTCTGCAGATACCCTCTCGCGTTTATCCCTCCTGCCATTCCGATGAGCTCTTTAAGAGTCGTCTCACCTTTAAGCTCGTATATAGCCGGTGACTTTACGTTCCCGGCAACCCCTGCCAGCGCCCCTGCATGTGGCACGAAGATAACGTCCTCGGGCATAAGCCTTATATCCTTTGATTTGTCCCCCTTGAGAATAAAATCATACATATCAAAACTGGCAACGGTCTTATTGCCTCGTTTGACCTGTATATCCCTCATCGAGCCCGCCTTGCTCGGCCCTCCGGCGGCAAACAACGCATTGAACAGGGTTGAAAGTGAAGATACTGTGTAGCTACCCGGCCTTTTAGCGTTACCGACGATAAATATCCTGAAGGTACGAAGCCTTCCCATGCTCATGTTCATCTTGACTTCAGATATCTTGTAATATTTCCCAAATTCCTTCTCCAGGTAGTCCTTCGCCTCCGAGAAAGTCAGACCAGAGATTTGAAGCAGCCCTAAAACGGGAAAGTTCACCTTCCCTTCCCGGTCAACACGCAAAATGTGCTCGCCACTTATCTTCCCCCAAATGCTTACAACCAGTTCGTCGCCCGGCCCAAGGAGATACTCCGGGCCGACCGGCAGGTTTTCCATTGGGGCAAAAGCGCCCTGCTCGCGTTCGAAGAGATCATAGCCGAACTGCCTTATCGCCGTGAATATTTGATCCTCGTTCTGCCCCCTTGCATACAATTCGAAAGCGGAAAGCGTTTCAGTCCCCGCAACCGGCGCCTGCGCAGGTTTGGCTCCGTTTGCTGAATTGTCAGGGGAGGCTTGTATGTTTGATTCGACCGTGGAAGGGCTTTGCGCAGGCGCCTGTTGCACATTTCCAGGTAATAAGAACGGCGCTTGAACCGGAGACAACGCCTGTGGCGTTGAAGGCACGGCCTGGAGTAGTTCGGCAGAAGACGCCTGGTTACAATTCAAAAGCAATAGAGAAAATAAAATATAAGATACAAAAAATATTTTTTTCATAAGGTTGAATGGGCTTTCCACAGACTCTCTGTTGTCAAAACATGCAGATGATGCTTCGAATTCGAAAAAAGGCTATTGCTGGGTGACATGGTAATGGTTAAGAGGCCCGGGCATCCAAGCCACCATGCCTTGCCATCTGGGGATTTGAGTACAACCTCGGCTGGGGCGAAGGTAGAGTAGTCGCTCTGAAGAGGTCATGCAGGAATTGCTTTATGTCTTTGATTGCATGGGATTCGAGCGCTGGATGTGATGGTGAAGCGGTTTTTTCTGCTGAAGCGGCTTGGGATGCAAAAGATACCGCAAACAATAAGATGAACAGGATGTGTAAAAAACGCTTCAAGTTCCGCCTTTGATGAATGACCAGGGATGCCGAATCCTAACGGATAATCACGAGTGAAAAAAACCAGATATTCGCTTGACTGCAGTCCGCCCCCAGTTTAAAAAACAAGCAGGCTGTACGGTATACTATTCAAGATATTAAAAACCATGGTTTTTGTCAACAGAAAAAACCTATATGCCCCTCAAGCCGGAGCGATTGAGGGCCTTCAGAGAGGAACCATTACAAGCTACGCTTTTTTAACCGGACTGTAGTGTAAAAAACCTAAAATTCATTCCAAAAATTCATTCTCGTTAAGCAATAAGCTTTTTCTTATTTTTTTTAATTTTGCTGATTTTAGAAAATTTATTTTTTTAGGCCAATAATGATCTTCAGCTGCATCAGAGTAAACACCTGCCATAAAGCTTAAATAACTATGGCTTACAAGATCGAAATCATAAAGCGCTTCGTTTTCTGAAGCAAGCCCATTCTGACCTGAGAGTGTATTTATTTTCGAAAGAACATCCTCCGTACCATTAAATAACAATCCAGAAGCGCCCAATATTTCCGGGTACGCACCGCTATCTCTAACAATAGCAGGTAATCCGCACTTAAAGGCTTCAGCAAGAGATACTGGACATGGATCGTCTAGGCTTGGGGCAAGGAAAAAATCATGACTCCAAAGCTCTTCTGCCCATTCTGTGTCCGTAAGCCCTCTTAAAAGACGTATATGCTTAAAAGTAACTGGGGAATCCCCCACATAAGTAATTTCGAATTTATTAAAATCTAATTTTTCGTCTAAGAAGGCTAAAATGTCAATTCCCTTATTAATAAAAGGGGCATAACAGACGCTTATTATTTTTTTCTTTCTGCTTATGTTTTTTTCCTTTTTAAAGAAAATCGCCGGATCTGGTGCATTCAAAATTACAGTGTCGATTGGTGATGAAGAAAGTCCTTGCTCAAAACATTTAATTTTAGACCACTCCGATTGAAAAACTGTTCCATCAGCAACAAGATGGTTAGCCGTAAAAATCAAATCGTCAAGTTTATCATTTTTATTATCAATAAACTTCAAGGGTCCGTCAATTTTGTGAATAAAAATTTTATTCGGGTATAACCTTTTTATTTTTATAACCTCTTCAATGCAATAATGATTATAAAAAAGAATCACATCAGCTTTATCAGGGATGGTAGTGTAAACATCTTCCTGCTCGAAAAAATTTCGAAGATCTCTCAAAAATTTACTGCTTTTCCAGGGGGCACGAATAGAATTAAAATCAAAAAGAATGTTTATCTTCATATGTGACATAATGGAGGTTCTCCGGATTGGTCGAAACCCGATTATATTAAATCAATTATGCTCGAAAAATCAAGAGGTTTTATATAGCCCAAAATCATATTTAGAATTTTTCTAAGCTTAATCGACTCACAAATAGAGATGGCCCCGGTTGACTGGACAGGTTGGCGGCGTAAATAAGGTGGAAAGCCATAAAGGTTATGCCGCCTGTACGGAGGGACGGCTGGAGTAGCCGACCCTTGGTTTTTGCCAGTATGCCTCAAATGGGGTCTTATCGTCCAGACTTGAGTGAGGACGCCTCTGGTTGTAGAAGTTAATCCAGCGTCCGATCCCCTCTCTGACCTCGCTTCCGGTTTCATAGGCGTTCAGATACACGCATTCATACTTGAGCGACCGCCAGAGCCTCTCGATCATCACATTGTCCATCCAGCGCCCCTTGCCGTCCATTGAGATCCGGATGTCGGCGTCTTTGAGCGCGTTGGTAAAAGCGAAGCTTGTGAACTGACTCCCCTGGTCGGTGTTGAAGATCTCAGGGCGCCCGTAACGCGCCAGGGCGTCCTCCAGGGCCGCCACGCAGAAGTCGGCATCGAGAGTATTCGACAGCCTCCAGGACAGGACCTTGCGGCTGGCCCAGTCCATGATCGCCACCAGGTAGAGAAAGCCGCGTCGCATCGGGATATAGCTGATGTCGGCGCACCAAACCTGGTTCGGGGTGTCGACCGTCATGCCGCCCAGCAGATACGGGTAGATCTTGTGCTCCGGGTGCGGCTTCGACGTGTTGGGCCTCTGATAGATCGGCGAGAGTCCCATGACCCTCATCAGCCGGCCAATACGCTTGCGGCCTACGCAATACCCGAGGCGACGCAGGTGGCGGGCCATCTGCCTGGCGCCGTACCATGGGGCCTCCAGAAACTGCTCGTCGACCAGGCGCATCAGCTCCAGGTTCAGCGGTGTTTCACCGATGGCCTGGTAGTACCAGGATGACCGGTTGATCGAGAGCAGTCTGCATTGCCTGGCAATGCTCAAGCCATGGGCATGCCCGGGTTCGACCAGGCTTTTCCTTCGGACGTGGCTCAACGACCGAAGGCTTTGGCTAAAAAATCCCGCTCCACCGTCAACTCCCCGATCTTGGCGTGGAGTTCCTTGATCTGGGCTTCGGTGGCGTTGGCGGCGACTCGCTCGGCCTTGCTGGAAAAAGTCTCAACCATATTCTCGATGGCCTGCCGCTTCCAGTTGGTGATCATATTCGGATACAGGTCGTATCTCGTGGCCAGCTCGGACAAGGTATGTTCGCCACTGATAGCCTCCAGGGCGACCTTGGCCATGAACTCTGCTGAATACCGCTTACGTTTCGTCTTGCTCATCGGTGATCTCCTTCGTCAGTGTGCGGCTCTCCACCTTATCACACTGTCCGAATTTTGGGGACCACCTCTCTGTTTTATTTTCTATATTCGTTTTTTCTGGAGATGTGATGCTCATTTCTATTTTGCTAAATAATAAAATCCCAGACTCGCCGCATTTACATTTCTTTATATAAACAGCATCGCGTAGAATTTCAATCGTTCTGTTTGATAGACATTTACAGCAGACTGGAAATGTGAATTTTTTTATCATTTTATCCCTCGTGTTGTTATGCACTAAAATCAATGTTTTCTCCAGGCATCCACTTTATGGCCTTATCATATAGACCTCAAATCTTATCAATCAGGAACGCTTCCAAAAGAGTGATCAGAGTTTCTTTTTCTTCTTTTGAGAGGAGCTCGCATCCACAGGCAAACTTATTCATGAGACAAGCCTTACTCGATTTTTCAAATGGCTTTCTTTTGGACAGATCTATAATCTTGGCTTCCATAGTTGCGACCTCCGGTTAAAATTAAAAAGCATCGAGTGCCCCTCTATATCTATATACTGTTTTTTTTCTACCCCTGTTTTTATAACTACATGAAAACACTATATTTCTTAATAAGATTTATTCTTTTCTATGGACATCCGACTTCTTTGCGTGACAGCGGATATGTCGTAGCCTCTTTGGAAGCCGCCTTGCGAATTATAGACAGATATTATCCCGAGTCATTTAATTATTCGAGGCTCGGCGAGACTGGCGACCAGCCATCTTTGAGCGGTGCGCACATAGGTTTCGATGCGCTCGTTCTTGAGCCTCTGATGCGTATCGGTCTGTTTCTTTCTCTCTTCGGCTCTGCCGTGTGCCCTGTGGGACATATAGAGCCTGTACTCAGGCGTTGAATTGCGCTTAGGCTCCAGTGAGACGGTGCTCTTACTTCTTCCGAGGGCCTTTGCTATTTCCCCGAGAGACTTCTTCTCGATAAGCATGGTGGTTATTAAATCTCACTGACAAAGACAGGTGAACATATTCTCTTTATTGTTAGCTAAACCAACTTTCCATTGACATGGCCTAATCTCCTATTCCTGAAATAGAAAAAGCCGCGAGGCTAATTGAGCCTGCGGCTTTTATTCGTGGTCTACTGAAAAAACTCTATATCTTCATATTACCCACAGCGTGATAATATAAATTGACATACTTAAGAATAAGCGTTATACTTTTTCTAATTGGTAAAACTATTTACGAGAGGTAAAACTATGCCCTCAGTGACTTTATCATCAAAAGGCCAAATCGTAGTACCGAAGGAGATAAGAGACGCCCTTGGCATAAAGCCCGGCCAGAAGGTCATGTTGAAGGTCGTAAAGGACCATGCAGAGATCATACCCCTTCCGGCAGATCCGGTGAAAGGCTTTTGCGGTATCTTTGAGAAGGGTTCCTCATTGACCAGAGCGCTCCTGAAGGACCGGAAGGAGGAGGCAAGGCTTGAAGAAAAAAAGACTGCTTGACTCCTATGCCATGCTGGCGTATCTGCAAAAGGAGGATGACTATCAAAAAGTCGTAGAGCTGATGTCGTCCAACTCCAAGGATGGCTTGCTCATAATGAATGAAATTAATGTGGGGGAGGCCTACTACATCATCGCAAGGGAAAGGGGCACAGGGCCGGCGGACTATTTCCTGGAAACCATACTTCCAAGCCTTCCGGTAAAGCTCATTCCAAATTCGCTCGAAAACGTCATCGAAGCCGCCAGAATAAAATCGCGTTATCCCATCTCATATGCTGATAGTTTCGTTGTAGCAACCGCTGTTCGCGAAAAGGCGGTTATAGTCACGGGGGATCCTGATTTTAAAAAAGTAAAGGACCTTGTGGAAGTGGATTGGCTAAGATAAGACTCTGAAAAAAAATCCACGAAAAAGATTCCATATGGCGAACAAGTTCGAGAACGTCTATGAATTCAAGATCACATTGCTTGGAATTCGTCCGCCGATCTGGAGGACTATCAGGGTTCCCGAGACCTATACGTTCTGGGACCTGCATGTCGCCATACAGGACTCAATGGGCTGGATGGATTCGCATCTCCACGAATTCAACTTAAAAAACCCTTTCACGTCGAGGAAAACAGTCATCGGTATCCCGGACGACTCGTTCGACGACGAAAGGGATGTCCTGCCTGGATGGGAGCAAAAGATAGCGGCCTATTTTTCACCGAGGAATCCAAAGGCATCCTATTTATACGACTGCGGAGATGACTGGACGCATGAGATAAAGCTTGAAAAGATACTCGCACGGGAAAAGGGCCTGCGTTACCCGACCTGCGTTGCTGGTGAGCGTGCATGTCCGCCTGAGGACTGCGGTGGGATATGGGGTTACCAGAATTTTCTGAAAATCATTGTCAACCCCACCCACAAAGAACACGCGGAAACACTTGAGTGGGTCGGCGGCTCCTTCGATCCTGAACGTTTTGACCCGAAGGGCGTCCATTTCGACAACCCGAAGAAGCGCTGGAAGCTGGCGTTCGAGTGAGTTTAATCGCCTAATCCCGGTAGTCTGCCCACCCTGCATATCCACCATTCTATTCAAACATAAACCTTGACGCGGCCCACATTTTCAATCCGACATTTTCCAGATAACATCATTTTTAACCATTCCCATGGCAGGAATGCTGCCAATTCCGGTAAAGAGTGTCAAACAGATTTTGCCTGTCGCTGTTCTCTCAGGTCTTTCCATGATTTCCAGGTAAAAAGCCAGCCAATCACCGGAAAAACGTTTCTTTTGATGTGAC
>Ga0209317_1001143_pt1 | contig 25291 bp, 23 predicted proteins | sample RifGroB2_FD_183994 | JGI IMG/M metagenome (GOLD analysis project Ga0209317, IMG submission 183994) | Soil microbial communities from Rifle, Colorado, USA - Groundwater B2 (SPAdes) (version 2) | ecosystem: Environmental > Terrestrial > Soil > Unclassified | place: Rifle, Colorado | collected...
TAGAAAAATGATGGGAATACGCGACAATAAACAGTTGCAAGCAGCAGGATCAAGAGATTTTCAAGGCCCTTTTTGAAAGGAGGTGATTTGATTGAAAATTCTTTTTGTCATTAAAATGGTGGAGACGACAGAGCCCATGGGGATTATGCTTTTATCCGCTTTGGCTAAAAGCAAGGGAAGAGAAAATCAGTCATTTCTCCATGTTTTGGATAATGGCGGATTTGAAGAAAGATTGAAAACTCTTAATCCGAATTTGGTAGCTTTTAGCGCGAAAACTGGAGACTATAAGTATTATCTTGAAGCAGCAAAGTTGGTTAAGAAATTCAATCCAAAAGTATTCACTATTGTCGGCGGACCACATTGCACATTCAACCCGCAAAAGGTTATAGAAGACGGCTTTGATGCCATAGGAGTGGGTGAGTGCGATGACGCTTGGCCGGAATTTTTGGACAAATTCGGGAAAGGCCAAAATATCAATGACATTCCAAACATATTGACTATGGAAAATTTCTCAGAGTTGGCTGTTAAAGAAAAGGGCGAATGGAAATTAAAAAACATAGCGCCAAGAAAAACCAATTTGGATGATCTGCCTTACTTGGATTATGAATTATTTTACGAAAACACCGATTTCATAAAATTTTCTCCAAGAAGAACGATTATGACCAGCCGGGGCTGCCCTTTCAAATGCACTTATTGTTTCAACCGCAGATTCAATGAAATTTATCAAGGAAAAGGCAGGTTGCATAACCGTTACTCTGTTGATAGAATCTGCGCGGAACTGAAATATGTCAAAGAAAAATGGCCAAGCACCAGGTTCATAAAGTTTTATGATGATGTCTTTGCTCTTAGGGTTGATGATTGGCTGAAAGAGTTTGCCGAGAAATATCCGAAAGAAGTAGGGTTACCTTTTCTTTGTTTGACTAGGGCGGATGTTATCGCCGAACATCCTGATGTTTTGTATTTGCTCAAAGATGCGGGGATTCATTCGATTTCTATGTCAATAGAAAGCGGAAATGATTATGTAAGAAACAAGATACTAGAAAGGGGAATGTCCAAGGAGCAGATGGTTTATTCTTTCAACTTGGCTTATGAATTAGGCATTCCGACCTTCGCGAATACTATTCTTGCCATTCCGGTTGAAAAAGAGACAGAGCAAAAAGAAAAATTGCCTGATGCGGTCAGAAGAGATATAGAAGGACTTGGCCTAAACTTGGAATGCCGCGCCACTTTTGGAGAATTTCCGATATTGTTTCCTTATCCTGGCACAAAGTTGGGAGAGTATTGCGTAGAAAAAGGATTTTTTAACGGCAATTTTGATGAATTGCACGCAAGTTATCAAACGGATTCGCCGCTTTCTTGCTTCACCCGGAAAGAAAAAATGATTCAGCAAAACTTAGCTTTGCTTGGACCTGTTTGTATGTTTTTTGGCGGAAACAGAAAGTGGTTTTTAAGAATCATAACTCCTTTTATCAGAAAGTTAACGGTTGGACTTTTAATAAAATTGCCGTTAACGAAAATATATTTTGTATTTTATGTTTTAGTAAAAAACTATTTGTATAAATACAAAATATACAAGACGGGTTTTTCCTGGATAGAATATATAATGTCAACTTTTAAAATTTTTAAAGTTGACTTGTTTAAACAATTCGGGAAATAAGTTTAAACGCAACGCCCCATCTTTCTTTTAATGGAAAGGTGGGGCATTTTGTTTTTTAGTTATTGTTATGATAGCATTTATTAATTATATGAATTATTCGCTTTCAGTAATCATTCCTGTCTACATGGAGGCAGAAAATGTTCGTGATGCCGTTAGGGGTGCGATAAAAGCCACAGAAAGCGCCGGTATTAAAGAATACGAGATAATAATAATTGATTGTTTGCGCAAAGATGGAAGTCATGATGGCACGCCTGACATCGCCGATGAAATAGCCTTAATCATCCCCAAAGTCAGAGTTATTCATAATAAATCTTATGTTAATTTGGGTTATAAATATTTTCAGGGAGTAAAGAACGCCAAATATGACTACATAACATGGATTCCCGGTGATAATGAAAATTTGCCGGAGTCAATTACGGAAACCTATAAACTTATTGGTAAAACTGATGTTGTCATTCCTTATACTTCCAATATGGAAGTCAGGCCTTTTTTCCGGCAAGCGGTATCAAAGTTTTACACTTTTATAAACAACTTATTTTTCGGTCTCAATCTTAATTATTATAACGGATTGTGTGTTTATAAGAGAAATTTATTGCAAGCCATACCGGAGATAACTGACAGCTTTGCTTTTGCCGCCGAAATTTTGATTTATTCCCTGAAATCGGGCGCAAGTTATGTTGAAATACCTATAAAAATAAAAGCGCATTCATCTAAAAGAAAAAGTTCAGCTTTCAATATCAAAAACATAATCGGCACAATCAAGGCAATAATCAAACTTTTTTGGAATGTAAGAATAAAGAAAAAAAGAATAAGTGTAAAAAAATAAATGTGTTCCATAAACGGATTTAATTTTAAAAATGAAGACCTTGTTTTGAAAATGAACAAGGTTACTTCGCATCGCGGACCAGACGGTTCCGGTTTTTTTTACGATGACAACATTTCTTTGGGTCACAATCGGTTGAGTGTCATAGATTTAAGCGAGGCCTCCAGTCAGCCGATGAGTAATGACGGGAAGTTAGTAATAGTTTTTAACGGTGAAATATATAATTTCAAGGAACTAAAGAAAGAATTGCGCAACTATTCTTTTAGAACAAACAGCGATACGGAAGTGATTTTGGCGGCGTATCAAAAATGGGGAAAAAATTGTGTGAAAAAATTCAACGGCATTTTCGCTTTCGCCATCTGGGATAAGGATAAAAAAGAACTTTTTTTGGCCAGGGACAATATCGGGATAAAGCCATTATATTATCATTGGGATGGCAATCATTTCATTTTTTCTTCGGAAATAAAGGCGATACTGGAACATAATCTGCCAAGAATTTTAGATATGGAAGGTTTTAATCATTATTTGAGAGTTCTGTATGCCCCGGAGCCTTACACGATGTTTAAAGGCATAAAAAAGTTCCCAGCGGGACATATTGGATTGTTAAACGGAAAAAAGTTTATAACAGAGAGATACCGGCGATTGCGAGAAGAAAACGATTATTTAAAAGAGTCTCTTAAAGAGACGGCGAAGATTGTTTATAGGGAAGTTGAACAAGCCGTTGCTAGACAACTTGTCTCGGACAAACCCCTCGGCTTGTATCTTTCGGGCGGCATAGATTCCAGCGCCGTTTTGCATTGCGCTTCCCAGTACAAGAAAAATATTGACACTTTTTCCGTCGGGTTTGATTTGACGGAAAAAGAGCAGTGGGATAAGTTTAACGCAGATTTTTATTTGGCTCGTCGAACCGCCAAGCACTACGGCGCTAATCATAATGAAGTTTTATTATCGTCGCAAGATGTTTTGAACAGTTTAGAAAAATGCATCTGGCATATGGATGAACCAATCTCCAATCCCACCGCGCTTTCCATGATGAAGTTGGCGGGCTTTGCCAAACAAAAAGCGGATGTTGTTTTGGGCGGCGACGGGGGCGACGAGCTTTTTGGCGGGTATGACAGATATAGATTGAGTTTGATGGCTAGTTATTATCAAAAATTGCCGGGCGGTTTGAGAAAAATTTTGTCTCGCGGCGAAAGATTGCGAAAATTGAACACGCCGGCCGGCATAGACAGATTCGCGATTTTTATGTTTCAGAAAGATGCGCTTCTTAAGGAAACTATTAACGAGGATTTTTTAAAATTTGATACGAAAAATTTCTTTCAAGAAAAATTTTTCAATCAAAAAAACAAAAGCTCTTTTGAGGAACGATTTATGGACACGGACTTAAGAAGCTGGTTGGCGGATGAATCACTAATAATGACCGATAAAATGTCTATGGCTAACGGTTTGGAGGTCAGGGTTCCACTTTTGGATAATGAATTGGTTAAACTGGCGGCCCGTATTCCAATGAAACACAAGATTAGTTTGAGTAAAACAAAAATCGTGTTAAAAGAAGCCTTTATGGGCAAAATTCCAAGTTTTCTTTTTGATCAGCCGAAAAGAGGCTGGTTTTCGCCAGCCGCGAAGTGGCTAAGAAGAAAGGAATTGCAAATCAAAGCGAGAGAAATTCTTTCCAGTTCTTATTATGATGAAACTTCTTTGATTTTTAATTGGAAAAATATTGAAAAAATTTTAGACAACCATATCTCCGGAGAAAAATATAATTTGAATATTCTGTGGTCTATTTTAACCTTTCAAATATGGGCGAAAATGTATAAAATAAAACTATGACCGAATGGGATAAATTTTTTGACGAAAAAATAAAATTGATCGCCAAAGGCAATATGATTCTTGACGCTGGAGGAGGCAAGCCGTTTCAAAAACACATGGCTAAGTATAAAGGATTATTTAAGGACGCCGAATATGTTGTTTTGGACAAAAATGGCGAAGCTAAAAATGGTATTGTTGTGGGCGATATTCACGCCTTGCCGTTTAAGGAAGAGTGTTTTGACGGGATAATATGCAAGTCAGTATTGGAGCATATTGAATCGCCGGAAAAAGCGGTTTCCGAAATTCACCGAGTTTTAAAAAAAGGAGGCATGGCGCTGGTATATGTTCCTTTTATTTTTCCGTATCATGCCGAAAAAGGGTTGTATAAAGATTATTGGCGGTTTACTGAAGACGGCGTAATATATTTATTTAGAAATTTTTCCAAAATTGAGATTGAAAAAGTAAGAGGTTTTTTTGAAACATTGGCTGTTTTTATTCCTTATTTTAGAAAAATACTCATACCGATCGGCAGGGCAGCGGACAGGTTTTTCCCAAGCAGGAATCAAACCTCCGGATTTAATGTCTTTGTAGTTAAGTAAAGTTTTATTTAAAACAAATTTTTATGAAAATTTTATATATTGCCAATGCCAGAATCCCGACGGAAAAAGCTCACGGAATTCAAATAATTAAAACATGTGAAGCTTTCGTTGAATTTGGACATAAAGTAGAGCTCGTTTTACCATGGAGATTTAACCGTATTAAAGAAAATATTTTTGAATATTATAATGTCAGGAAAAATTTCACAATAAAAAAAATTCCTTCTTTTGATTTGATTGGGTTGGGCAAGGTTGGTTTTTGGATTCAATCTTTAACTTTTGCCAAACTGGCCGCATGTTACGCGTTTTTTAAAAAAACGGATGTCATATACTCCCGAGACGAATTGCCGATTTTTTATTTAAGTTTTTTCAAAAAAGATATTTTTTGGGAAACACATACCGGCCGATATAATTTTTTTGTCAAACAATTGCTTAAAAGGCGCGTCGGCATAGTAGCCATTACCGAAGGCCTTAGAAATTTTTACATAAAAAAAGGAGTTGATGCTGAAAAAATTATCGTCGCGCCGGACGCAGTTGATATTGGCGATTTTTCAAAAAATTATGTTCAAACTGATGTTCGCCGGAAGCTTGGATTGCCGGTTGACAAGAAAATCGTTCTTTATGCCGGCCGTCTTGATGGCTGGAAAGGGGCAGATACGTTGTTTGAAGCATCAAAATTATTACCCGATGAAATTAAGATGGTTATTATCGGCGGAGAAACAAAACAGGTGACTTGTTTAAAAAAAGAATATCCGCGGATAATTTTTCTTGGCTTCCGGCCGTACAGAGAGCTTGCGGAAAATTTGGCGGCGGCGGATATGTTGTTATTGCCCAACACCGGCAAAAATGAAATATCTGCGCAATTTACTTCTCCGTTGAAATTATTTGCTTATATGGCGAGCAAAAAGCCGATTATCACTTCAGATTTGCCTTCCATAAGAGAGATTCTTAACGAAGGAAACGCTTATCTTGTCGCGCCAGACGATGAATTTGCTTTGGAAAAGTCGGTTAAAAACGCCTTAAACCAAAAAGAACTTTCCGAAAGCAAAGCGAATAGCGCCTATCAAGACGTTCAAAAATACACTTGGCGGGCAAGAGCGGATAAAATAATCAATTTTATAAAACAATGGAAATGAAAGTCACAAAAGCTGATTTTTTAAAGGCGGCAATAGCGGGAGCGGCAATTGCTCTTTTTAGTCTTCCTGTGCTGAAAAATTTAAATTTCTTCAATTCTTTTTCTTTTTTTGGTTTGTGTGTTTTTTTAGCGGCTTGGCTGCTACTCTTGCCGCCACTATCCGTTTTTGCCCTATTCTTATCTCATAAATTGGCTTTTTTTTCTAAAAAAATTTTCTTTTTTGAAGTCGGCAAGTACGGTTTGATTGGAATGTTAAATACGCTGATTTCCGGAGGACTTTTTAATTTATTGATGGCAATCACGGGAGTGGCCAAAGGTTTGACGGCCGATCTGTTTATCGCCGTAGGTTTTTCCGCCGCCATTACGCACAGTTTCTTTTGGAATAAATTTTGGACATTCAAGGCTCACGATAAGAAAGAAATAAAAAGGGAATATTTTAAATTTTTTGCCGTAAGCGGCGCAGTGGCGTTGTTTAATTTATTTTTAATGCATATCTTAATCAATATTGTCGGAAACCATATAAAAATAGAACCGAAAATTTGGGCGAACATATCCATAGGTATCCTCATTCCCGTATCTTTTTTGGGAAATTTTTTTGGATATACTTTACTGGTTTTTGAAAAAACCAGTAAAGTCCAATGAAGGATGACTATTTCTTTATAAAACTTTTATAAAAATCCAACCATTGGTTTTGCGTCTCTTGGGATTTTAATTTTTCAAGAGTGTTAAGGCCACCCATCGTTATTTTTTGGTGCAAGTCGGGGTTTTTTAAAATTCTTTCAATGGCTCGAGCCAGAGATGTGGGGTCTCCTGGGGGAACGGACAATCCGTTTACTTCGTTTATCAGATGCTCGTTTATGGCGGGAACATCGCTGGCTACGACCGGCTTTTTCATTTCCCAGGCCTCGGTAACCGCTAGACCGAAACCCTCATAGCGGGAAGGAACAACGACCATTTTGGCAAGTTCGTAAATCTCCTTAAGCGGCGTCCCGTCCACTTTTCCCAGAAAAATAACATTGTTTCGAATTCTCAATTTATCCACTTTTTCCTTGACTTCCGGTGGCTCTGAATCGGAAGTCGCAGTTATAAAAATTAATTTTGCTTTTAAGTCTTTGTCTAGATATTGGAGAGCTTCAAGTATTGTATCCCAACCTTTCCTAAGTTTTATCTGGCCGATAAAAAGGATAAGGTTATAAGCGGAATTTTTTCTGACTGTCTCAACCTTCTCGTTTTTTTTCGATTTTTGATGTTCGGCCCACCTGCTGTCGTCAAAGAGGTGAGGTAAATAACGGAAATTTTTAAAACCCAGAGTGCCGGCAACTTCCAGGTTATGTTTAGAGATGAAAACAAGTTCATTGGCGTGGTTTAAAGCGAAATGAAAAGCGTAATTTCTGACATTGTTCTTTAAATTAAAATTCCTGAAAATTTTAAAGAAAGAAAAAACAGGGCCGTTCTTAATAAGTTTGTCTTTCATCGGATAAGGATTGTCTCTGTCTGAAACCAGATAATGGTTGTGCAATAAGCCATATTCGGTAAAGACGCACGGAATTCTAAAAATCTTGCATAATACGCAGACGATAACGGCGGTGTGGTTATTCCGCATGTTAAAAATATGAACGATATCCGGTTTCTTCAGTAAAAACATTTTTAGCAAAAGAAACATTTTTTTAAAATTTCCGAAAATCTTAAAAACACGGATATTGTCGGTGGCGTAAATTTCATCTTTGTTTTCTTCCGGTTCCGCAAAGACTGTTACTTGCCAACCATTATTTGCCAAAAGCCGGGCAACCGTAAATTCGATGAAATTCCTCATCCGGGCGTTGAAACCGTATGAAGTCGCTATTAGAATTCTCATTTTTTCAAGAAAAGATTTATTGATTCTTTGCCTCCCATCAGGGTCTCAAGATTTAAATTTTCAATTTTAATATTTTTTATTTTTCCATTTGATACTATTTCATACAACGAAAAACCATATGATTTTTGAAGGTTGTTTAAAAAAGAAAACGGAGATAATCCCAATTTTTGAAAATTGTCCGGAGTGAATTCCATAACTATTATTAAGGAAGACTGTTTGAAAATATTTTTACATCCGTCAAATACTACCGGTTCGCCGCCCTCAACATCTATTTTTATCAAGTCAATTTTAGCAACTCTATTTTCTTGAATGAAGTTGTCCAAAGTTTGAGTCGGAACGGTCGCCACTTCTTTAACGGAGTTTTGAGTTACAAGGCTGTGACAGCCGGTATTATTGGACTTATAAAAACTGATTGAACCGGCTTTATCACTCAAAGCCTCGTTAAAAATTCTTATATTTTTTGAATTCTTGGTGTTAAATTTAAGAAGTTTATAATTATCCTGGTCTGGTTCAAAAGCGTAAACAGCCCCCCCTTTTTTTTCTTTTGCAAGCTTAGAAAATATCCTGGAGTAATACCCAATGTGTGCGCCGATATCAACAATAATCATACCGGGCTTGATGATTTTTTTAAACAGTGCGGTCGTGTCCTTTTCATATAAATTTAAAAGCATTTCCAGTTTCCAGTCCCATTGGTATTTTGGCGGAAACTTGAATTTTTTTAGTTTAGCCAAGATATTTACAAGCAAAATCAGAATTATTTTAAAGGGTTCTTTTATAAAAGAAATATTCAGGTATTTTCTGACTATAAATCTTATTCCTTGAAAGATATTGCCTTGAGCCAGTTTAACATTATCCATTCTTTTGTTTTTTTGGGAAAACCTCTAAAAATATTAATTTGAGCGTATCATACGGGCCGCGTTTTACAAATATGCCGGATAATACGACAAGCAAGACATAAATGATTCCTAGAAAAGCCACTATGCCGATAAATTCAAAATTATTGAGAGGTTCAAATGTTTTCAACAAGAATCTGCCGATAAATAAAACTACGACGGAAGAAAAAAGAGGTATTGTCACAGGTGATATAATTTCTTTCATTTTGATTTTTAAAACAGCCATAACTTTTCGCATAGTAACAATACTTAAGCATAATGTCGTCAAAAGTATGGCGAAAGCCGCCCCGTTTATACCCTTTAATGGTACAAAAATTGCCATAAAAATGGACAAAAGAGCAAGGTTAATCAAGCCCAATTTAAATTGGGTGTTTGATTTTCCAAGGGCGTTTAATATTTGAGCGGAAGCCAAAGGGAAAATATTAAATATCAGATTTAGTCCAAAAATTTTTAAAGCGATATCCATATCCACCCAATTTGGACCCAAGAGAACAAGTATTATATTATGGCTCGCTTCAAAAAAAAGAATAGCCGTCGGAACGGAAACAAAAAAAATAACATCAAGACTTTTTAAAAAACCGTCTTTTATTTTTTCGTATGAGTTTTGCAGTCTGGCGTAAGCGGGAAAAGTAATCCTTTGAATAATATTGTAAAAAGGCGACACTGGTATGGACACAAGGTTCTTTGCCCTGTTAAACAAGCCAAGCTGGTTGGCGTTGGTCATTTTTGCCACCAAGCCGTTTTCCAAAGAAGGAACAATTCTGTTTACCAGACCTTGTCCGTAAAGCCATTTTATATAGTTCCATAAACCAAAGAGCCTTTTTAATCCAAAGGAGATTTTTGGACGAAAAGGATGCAAAGAATAAGTTGTCGCTGAAGCGATTGCCAATTGAGCTGCGTTTCCGGCAAAAAGAGCCCAAAATGATTTCAAAAAGAAAGCCAACATGATCGCAACGGAAGAATAAGAAACGGCGGCTAAGATATCCCTTATAAAAATTTTTTTAAAGTCAATATTTTTGAAGAAAAAAATCTGAGCGGGATTGGCCAAGGCGGGAATGATGATAATAAAACTGCTTAAGCGGATTGCGTTTACGGCCTCATTGACTCCAAAGAATTCGGCTATAAAAGACGCGCCGAAGAAAATAAGGATTGCCGCCAGCGCCGATTTGCAAAGATTAAAAGTCCAAATTTGGTTAAGATAACGATAAGGGTCTTCTCTTTTTTGTATAATTGCGGTTGAGAAATCGGGAGACAAAAACAATTCCATCAGAGACGGAACGATAAAAAGTATGGCGATGATTCCAAAATCATGAGGCAGAAGCAAGCGCGCCAAAACAAAAAAAGATGCGGCACTGATAAGTTTTTGAAAAAAAGTGTTCAAAAAAATCCACTTGCCGCCTTCTATTGATTTTTTGAGGGTGCCTTCGTTATCCATGGATTAATTGCAAATATCTGTATTATATATTAAATTAGGATATATTACTATAAATATGCCTGAAAACAAAGAAAATATAAAACTGTCTATAGTCGTTCCTTTTTACAATGAAAGCAACACTGTTGCCGAGTTGCATTCAAGATTGTTAAAAGTTCTTAATGACAAGGGAGATTCTTTTGAGATTGTTTTCGTTGATGATGGGTCGTTAGATGACACTTTTTCTAATATTAAGAAATTGCATCCTGTAAAAATCATTAGCCTGAGGAAAAAAAGCGGACAAAGTGCCGCCATTAGCATGGGCATCAAAAAATCCCAAGGAGCGGTAGTTGTTATTTTAGATAGCGATCTTGAAAATCATCCCGAAGACATTCCCGTTCTTTTAAAAAAGATTGACGAGGGTTATGATTTAGTTTCTGGCTGGCGCAAAAAAAGATGGTCTAGCCAACCATTCTCTCGCCGCCTTCCTTCCATTTTGGCCAACAAATTGATTTCTTTTGTTTCAGGAATTAAGCTACACGACCACGGATGTTCTTTAAAAGCTTATCGCAGAGAATTATTGAAACAGCTTAATATAAAAGGAGAAGACCATCGCATAATTGCCGCTTATGCCGCGATCCATGGGGCAAAAATCGCCGAAGTTGAAGTTAATTATACGCCGCGGCGATACGGCCGCTCCAATTACGGACTTCTCAGGGTTTTTAAAGTCTTGTTGGATATTGTGGCTCTTGTTTTTTTTCATAGATATGCGAATAGACCGATGCATTTTTTTGGCGGTCTTGGGTTTGTAACTTTTCTTTTTAGCGCGGTTAGTTTTTTTATAATGATTTATTTCAAGTTTTTTCTAAAAATAAGCTTTATTTCCACGCCCCTTCCAATTCTTGTTACGTTGTTTTCCACATTGGGAGTGCAGTTTGTCTTAATGGGTTTATTGGCAGAAATTATTATTCGCAAGAGCGATCATGGACGCGAACACAGCTTATTTGCAATAAAGGAAGAGATTTCCAATTTTTAATATATGTGTGGAATAGCGGGATATGTTGGCGAGGGTGGCCGCGGCGATTTAGAAAAGATGGTTGACGCGATAAAGCATAGGGGACCCGACGACAAGGGTATTTTTTTGGTTGGCGATGTTGGCCTTGCCCACGCTAGATTGAGCGTAATTGACTTAAGCGAACGAGGCCATCAGCCAATGTTTAACGAGGACAAAACCATTGGCATTGTTTTTAACGGCGAAATATATAATTTTAAAGAATTAAAAAATGAACTCATAAAACTAGGATATAAATTTAAAAGCGATACCGATACAGAAGTAATAATTTACTTGTATGAAGAATTTGGAGAGAGTTGTTTTGAAAGATTGAATGGAATGTTTGCAATAGGCTTGTATGATTTCAGGTTGGGAAAATTAATTTTAGCCAGAGATAAGATGGGAAAAAAGCCTCTTTATTGGGCGATTTTTGGTGGAACCTTGATGTTTGCCTCGGAATTGAGAGCGATTATGGAGCATCGTATTTTCAAAAAAGAACTAAATTTAGATGCGTTAAACAAATACTTAACATATGAGTATGTGCCCACCCCTCACTCAATCTTTAAAAATGTTTATAAATTGGAGCCGGCCAATTATCTCGTGTATCAAAACAAAGAAATTAAAAAAATAAAGTTTTGGGAAATTGAATTTAATAATTCTGATATTTCTTTTGATGAAGCCATCACGCAACTGGATAAAAAAATAAATGAAAGCGTTAAATTAAGGATGGTTTCGGATGTTCCATTTGGTGTTTTCTTGAGCGGAGGACTGGACAGCTCCACTATCGCTTATTACGCGCAAAAAAATTCTTCCAGAAAAATAAAAACATTTTCAGTCAATTTTGAAGAAAAAAGTTTTGACGAGTCAAAATACGCCCAAAAAGTTTCCGATATTCTGGGCACCGAACATTATGATCAATTGCTTACAACGAAAAACTTAATAGAGACTTTGTCCACGATAGATTTGATTGACGAACCGATTGGCGACGCATCAATAATCCCGACTTATTTATTGTCAAAGCACGCCAGAAATTATGTAACCGTGGCTCTTGGAGGAGACGGCGGAGACGAACTTTTTGCCGGATACCCGACATTTCAAGCGGATGTATTGGCAGGTATTTACGAGAAGATTCCAACTTTGATAAAAAAAATTTTTTTAGAAAAAATAATTCATAAAATTCCCGAAACGGACAATAATTTCAGCCTTGGGTTTAGGTTGAAAACTTTTGTAAAAGGTTTGGGTGGCGATAAAAATTACCGGCATCACAGATGGCTTGGCAGTTTTACGGCGGAAGAAAAGGAAAAATTGTTTAAAAGAGAAATATGGAATGAGATTGATGCCAAAAAAGATTTTGAAGAAATTGATTATTACCTAAAAAACATAAAGGCAGAAGATCACAGGAATAAAACATTAGGTCTTTATATGAGGACATATTTGATGGACGAGGTGCTGGTTAAAGTAGATAGGGCAAGTATGAAAAATTCTCTGGAGATCAGGTCGCCGTTTCTTGATCCTAATTTGGTGGAACTCGCTAATTCACTGCCTTTTTCGTTTAAACTCAAAGGATTTACGACAAAGTATATATTAAAAAAGTTGATGGAGGATAAGTTGCCTGGAAGTATTGTCTACCGGAAGAAAAAAGGGTTTGGCATTCCTCTTTCGCGCTGGTTAAGAAACGAACTTAAAGAATTTTGCGACGGGTTGCTTTCTGAAGAGAAAATAAAAAATCAAGGGTTGTTTAATTATGATTATATAGCGAAATTGAAACTTGAGCATTTTGACGAAAATAAAGACAACCGCAAAAAACTCTGGACATTGATGGCTTTTATGATATGGTATGAAAGATTTATGAGATGATTTTTTTAAGTTATGTCTTCTGAAAAAAGATTTGGGTATGAATGGAATAAGTATTCTTTTATGAATTCCGTCTACGAGGGGCAGTTTAAGGGTTGGATTTATCCGTTAACTAGCGGCGATTTCAAGGGGAAAATTGTCCTTGACGCCGGTTGCGGGATGGGTAGGAATAGTTATTGGCCTTTAAATTGGGGAGCTGAAAAAGTGGTTTCGTTTGATTATGACAAACGCTCCGTTGAAGCGGCTAGAAAAGTTCTAAGTAAATTTTCCAATTCAGAAGTAATGTTCAAAAGTATTTATGAAATTGATTGGCGGAATTATTTTGACATCACTTTTTCCATAGGAGTCATTCATCACCTTAATAATCCATCATTGGCTATTGATAATTTAGTTAAATCGCTTAAACCTGGCGGTGTTTTTTTGGCATGGGTTTATAGTTTGGAAGGAAACGAGTGGATTGTCAGGTTTGTAAATCCAATAAGAAAATATTTAACCTCCAAACTTCCTTTAGCCCTAGTTCATTTATTGAGTTATTTTTGTTCTGTTCCTTTATGGATTCATATCAAATTTTTTAATAAGAAAAATGAGTATTTAAAGCAATTATCTGATTTTAAATTTTGGCATATTCATAGTATAGTTTTTGACCAGCTTATACCCGATGTGGCTAATTATTGGTCCAAAAAAGAAATAGCAGAATTATTTAATAAATCAGAGCTCAAAGATTTGCGGATAATTCGCTCTCAAAATAATTGCGGTTGGACGGTGATGGGCGTAAAAAAATAGTTATTTTTTATAAACTCCTAATAAAGATACCCCGAAAGGAAATTTGATTCCTGGTATTAAATAATACTCCAGTCCGAATATTATTTTTCCGATTCTGTTTAATAGAAAATTATTGTTTGTCAGTTCTGATTGGGGGGTTGTTTTTATTATATTTCTTAATTTTCTGCTTGCATAAACAGCAGGAGACAGGAAAAAATTGAAGTATGATTGAGTTATTGGTTTAAAACCAGCATTTTTAAACTTATTGAGCAAATCGTTATAAGTATATCTCCTAAAATGATGACTTATGACATCTTGATGACCCCAAAAGCAATTTAAAGCGGGAACAAATATGATAGCTATTCCCTCCGGCTTTAAAAGATTATAAATATTTTTTATGGCCACTGAGTCATCATAGCAGTGTTCCAAAATGTCCAATGCGACTGCGCAATCGTACTCTCTTTCTTTTTTGTAATCAAATATGGAAATTTTTTCCGCTTCTACCCCTCTTTGAATGGCAAAATTAACCGCCTCGGTGGAAGGGTCAATGCATACCGTTTTGCCGTATTTTTGGAGCTCTTGGCTTAAGAGTCCGCCGCCGCATCCAACATCTAAAATCCTCAATCCTTCTCTTTTTGGGAGATATTTTTTTATCAGTTTGTGGACGATTTTTCTTCTTGTTAAGTACCACCAATGCTCTTTTTCGTTGTTATATATTTCGTTGTAAAAAAAAGTTTCCATTGCTTATTTGCATTCTAGAATATATTATAATGGATATGTTGGCAAATAAAATTGATTCTCTGAAATGTTTGTCTTGCGGCGGCAATTTGTCAATAAGCAAAGAGCTTGTTAAATGCTTAAGTTGCGCCGCAACATACAATAAAAAAAGGGAAACGATATTTTTTATTCGGAGCGTTGCTGAAAAAGACGACTCCATAATTTTTAGGATTAAGGATTATTTGAAAAAGTACCCAAGAGTATTTTTCTTGTTTTATAATACGCTGGGAGTTTTTATCGGAAAAAAACCGAAAGATATAATAAAAAATATTTCCAAAGACGGAACTTTGATAGTGGATATAGCTTCAGGCGTTAAAATAATAAGAGAAGATATTGTCAGGGTTGATTCCGAACCCTATGAAGGCATAGATATTATGGCGGACGCCTTGAATCTTCCTTTTAAAAATAACTCTTGCGACTTAGTTATTTGCGAATCATCGTTGGAACATTTTAATGACCCGATTTCGGCCGTGAGAGAGATGAACAGGATCCTTAAAAAAGGAGGGCTAGTTTATATTTCCGTTCCTTTTATTGTCGGTTTCCACGCTTCGCCGAACGACTATTTCAGGTGGACTGAAGCGGGAGTTAAAGAGTTGATGAAAGATTTTGAAAAAAAGGAATTAGGTGTCGGCTGGGGTCCGACTTACGCTTTTACTTCCATCCTTAGGGAATGGCTTGCCATAATTTTTTCTTTCAATTCTCAAAAAATTTATCAAATTTTATCTTTGGCTTTTATGTTTCTCTTTTCTCCTTTAAATTATTTGGATTATATATTCGGCAAATTTAAATCGGCGAATAGTATAGCTTATGGATTCTATTACATTGGCGCAAAGAAATAATTTTTTTAAACGGCATAAGTTAGCTTTAGTCGCATCTTTTATGGAAAAGAATATAAAGGAGTTTATATGATGCAAACGGCCAACGAGACTGAATATTTGGCGAGAATAAAGGAAGTAACCGAAGGCCATTGGAAGCTGGGAGCAGTTCCTTTTTACGAATATAAAAATAATCCGCCGTTGATGCCTCCCAATGTGTTGGACTTTTTATACGCAGGCGCTAATTTTACCACTGGCATTTCTATTTCAAATTTGGTGATAATCAGCAAGTTTTTCCTGCCAGCTTTGTTTTTTCTTTTGATTTATTTTTTAATCAGACAATTAACGAAAAACAAGGATTTTTTAAGCAATAAAATTAACGCTGTCGGAGGCGGCCTTTTAGTTGTTTTGGGATACGACCTCGTTGATTACGGTAGCCTTATTTCTTATATAAAAGGCGTGAATTCTCCCAGCGACTTTTTACTTTGGACTCGCCCCATAAATCCTATTTTGGGCGGAATGTTGATTTTCGGGTTTCTTTTAGCTTTTTGGAAATTGTATAAAAATGATACAGATGGCAGAAAATCAAAATATCTTATTTTTTCGGCCGGTTTTTTGTTCTTTTTGGCCATAACGAGTTATTTTTTCAGCTGGGGGATAATTTTGTCTTTTCTTGTTGTTTTTGGCGCAGTTTCTTTACTGTCTAAAAATTGGCTTTTATTAAGAAGAATCTGTTCAATCGCTTTTTTAGGTATTTTATTTTCAACGCCTTATTTGTATAACATATACTTAGCTACCAAAAATCCAATTTATAAAGAATCAGCCGTAAGGACGGGAATTTTTTACGGCAGAGAATTGATGTTGAATAAATTTTTGATTTTAGCGCTGTTTATATTCGCTTCCATTTCTCTTGTTGTCTTTATAAAAAATAAAAAGAAAGAAAGTTTCAATTTTTGGGGAGAAAAATGGTGGTTTGTTTGTTTGGCGATGATAGTTTGCGGTTTTATCGCTTTTAATCAACAGCTAATAACGGGGCAAACTGTTTGGCCGTATCATTTCGTGCAATACACTATACCATTAAGCGCAACAGCCCTTTTTATCACTCTGTATAATTTTTCTTTTTTCAGTTATGGTTTCAGAAGGGTTTGGGTAACGATAGTTTTTATCTCTATTGCGTCTTCCTTGTCTTTTGGGGTATATACTCAATCAATGGCGTATAAAAATAATTTTGCAAATTATAAGGAAAAACAAAAATACGCCGAAGTTTTTGAATGGCTGAACGAAAATGCCAAAAAAGATTGTGTGATTCTAACCGAAGATAAAGTTTTCTTCAACAAGGCCATACTTATTTACACTAATTGTAACGTTTATTTCTCCGATTTTAATTCTTTTATGTTGCCGAACGAAAGACTCTATCATAACTACATGACTTTTTTAAAAATTCAAGGCATTGATGAAAGACGGATAACGGAATATGCCGAAGAAAACGCTCAGGATATAGCCGTGCATTTTTACGGAGCGGAAGGGCTAGTTTATGGTTCAGCATCCCCTTCGTTTTTGGCGTCAAAAGATAAATTTATAAATGACTATAAGAAATTTTTGTCCGAGGATTTTATAGATAAAATAAAAAAATACAAAGCTGATTATTTTATAATTGAATCAAGAAGCAAAAATGGCAATTTTTCTCAATTGCCCAAAACTTATTCTTCGGAAATTTTTTTAATTTATTCTTTTTAAAGCGTCTGTTTGTTCAAACCTATTTTGTTTGCAATGAGAGAGGCTAATTTTTTTGTTCCGGTGTCATTTTTTATTTTCTCAAAGTTTCTTTCCGTAAGCCACAGATCCAGAAAATCAACATTAACAGACTCTTCAAGAATGGCAGAAAGAAAGTTGACCAGTTCTTCTTCGTTGTGTTTGAAAGTTTCCAGTTGTTCTTTTATCAGATATGGTAACCTTTCCGGCGTTTTGCAGTTTTTGATTATGGATAGTTTATTATAAAAAACATCGCCGAAAGTTATTACCGGCTTTTTTAAAACGGTTGCTTCCCAACCAGCCGTTCCGGAAATCGTAGTTACTATTTTTGCTTTTTTTATTAAATCATATCCGCTTATTTGCGAATTTATTATCTTAACATTAGGTATTTTTTTTAGTTCTTTGTAAAATCGCCTTGTTCTATAGCCATACATAATCGGATGGTCTTTTACATATAGCTTGAAACCAACAGGCAACGATCTTGCAATTTGACGAGCTATTTCTGGTTGATTTAGATGGAATGGAGCGTAAAGATAAAGAGTTATTTCCGGCTCCGCATTTAAAGGAAAGAAACAAAAGTCCTCATTATCTTTCGGGTTTTCAAAAATATCGTTATAGCCGATAATGCTTCTAAATTTTCTCTTAACTCTGTCAATCAAAAACCAGTCCAGTCTCTCTTCAGAATAATCTCTTTTTTTAAAGACCATTTGGGAGAGAAAAATTAAATTTTTCCATAAATTTCCCGGTAAAATGAATTTAATTTGCTTAAACCGGTGAACGATATTTTTTTGTGGTTTATTCATCGTGTGGTATGTCGCCGGTTTTTTCCGGAATTCATCAATGATTTTTCTCGCCTCGTCGGCGCGCGGACTTTTATAATCTCCGCATTGGATTCTTTCAAAAATTTTCTCCGAAAATGTTAGCCGGTTGTAATCCTCGGTTAGCGAGAGCAAATTTTTAATTCCGGGAAGATAAATAAGAATCGTTTTTACCCCCATTTTTCTGGCAAGGTGGTATAAAAGCATACTGCTTGTTGCCCCGATGAAAGAGAGAAAAATATAATCTGGTTTAGTTTCTTCCAATAGCTTAATGATAGTTTTCGCTTTCACCTGCAAAATTCTAAGCATATCCTCATGGGAGTACATCGGTTTGTCGGAAGGATATTCTCGAGGCAAGATACTGTACATTAATGTTCTGTCTATGGTTATGTGCGGCCACAGGTTCGGCAGGCCGTAATCATTTTCAAGTTTTTTAAGAAATTCATAATCTATTTTTTCTTTTTTGTATTTCTCATGTATATCTTCATCAAGCAACAACGGTTCGTATTTAATATCATTTTGACTTTCCAAAATTTCCTTGGCCAGTCTGAGATGAGCATATGCTGAAAAATTTTCAACAAGGTGTTTCTCCTTTAAATTAACAGCCAGCGCATGTCCGAAACGAGCGAAATTTCTATGTAGAAAAAATAAAATTTTCATTTCATTGGGAGTTGTTTTGTTTTAAGCTCACTTTTCCGATAAATGATATATTTGAAGCAATACCAAGATTGGCCAACATTTTTTTATATCTTTTGTCAGTATTTTTAATAAATTTATCCAGTGTGTTTTTAGTTTTTGCGCTAGCCCCACTTCTTATTGGAAAAGAAGGTAAGGAAAGACCGGGGATGCAACTTTCCTGCGGAAAATCATTGATTATCCAGTTCATATGGTTGAGAAAATTGTAATCCTGAGAGAAATAAATATTTCCTTTTAGGCCGGTTTTCTGAGTTATTTTTTTAAAACTTTTGTCGGTAAAATACCATAAATGAGCCGAGTGAAAGTAAAAGTTATAATAATAAGGAAGATTATAAGCATGAATAAGTATATCATTTAAATTCGGTACTTCTAAGTAAATTATTCCACCCGGTTTCAAGTATTGGATAATAGTTGAAAGAAAATTATATGGATTTTTAATATGTTCAAGGGTTTGAAAAGCGCAAATAATATCGAAAGTTTTTTTCTCAAGGTTTGTTTTTTCTATTTCTTCGGTAAAAACAGCACAGTCGCATTTTTCAGAAGCAAATTTTGCCGATTCTAAATCGTAGTCAATCCCCACTATTTCTTTTATGTGTTTTTTTATTTGGTAAAGAAACATACCAGCAGAACATCCTATCTCTAGTAAACGAACATTCTTTTTTAAATGTTTTTTGATTAAATTCACTCTATTTTGTTGGAACAGCGAATATGTATCAAAAAGTTCTTGGGGGGTTGTTTTTTTATCAATTTTTGGCTTGAATTTTTCACGATACTCTTTGCTGTAAAATTTTTTTAATTCTTCCTCATTTTTTTCGTTGTCAAGCATGCCCAGTTCGCATTTGTCGCAATAATAAACATTGCGGTTTTCTCCGTTCCTAATTTTTGTGGCGATGATTTTATTTATTTTTTTATTACAAAGTAAACACGTCATAAAAATTTATATTAAACATGTTCAACTAATTCTATAACTATCCCGTCAGTGTCGTAACAAAAACAGACTTTGACTTTACTGTCCGGCGACAATGTTGGACTAGAAATAAATTCAATATTATTATCTTTAAGTTTGACATACACATCCTCCAAATTATCTACCGTTAAGGCAAAATGGGAAAGGCCTAAATCATTTATTTCTCTTTTGATTGGTTTACCCCTAGGATTATCATATTTGAGCAGTTCAATAATACCACCTTTTTCATCAACCAGTTTTACGGTTATTAAAGAAGATTTTTTTAAATTCAAAATATGATCAATAAAATTTCTATCTTCAAAACTTTCTGTTTTAATTTTAAATCCGAGAATATCTTTGTAAAATTTCAAAGACTTTTCTAAATTTTCAGTAACAATTCCAATGTGGCGTAAATTTATGGACATTTAATTTTGAGTTTTATTTTTTGATATTACTTCTTTGAAACATTCGTCTATAACATCAAGGCCTTCAACTAAGGCTTTATCTAGTATGGTTAATGGAGGGCCAATTTTTATTGACTCTCTTCCGGTGTGAACCAACAGAAGTCCTTTTTGCATCGCTTTTTCGCATATTTTTGTCGCTAGTATCGGATACGGTTCTCCGTTTTTTGGATTTTTTGTCAATATTGCAGCCACAAGTCCTTTGCCAAAAATATGGGATATGTGATTATTGTATTTATTTTTTAATTCATTTAATCTTTTATGCAAAATGATTCCTTTTCTGGCGGATTTCTTCACGAGATTTTTTGATTCAATTTCCTCAAGGTTGGCTAAGCCGGCTGCGCAGCCAAGAGGTTGGGCGGAGTGAGTGCTGCTCATAGAACCAAATTCCGGCGTGTCCAAAATTTCCTTTCTGCCTATTACGGCAGAAAGGGGAACACCGCCGCTTATTCCTTTGCCCAGACATAGAAGATCCGGTTCTATTCCATAATGTTGGTAGCAAAATAATTTTCCCGTTCTGCCAAATCCGGATTGTATTTCATCAAACATAATCAGTATGTTGTATTTTTGGGCGAATCTTGCCAATGCTTGAATATACTTCGGCGGATAGAGAATGGCGCCCCAGCCCTGGTATGATTCTATGGCGAAGCCGGCGATTTTACTAAAGTTTACTCCGACCTTCTGGAGAACAGAGATATCATTTTGAAAGTGTTCTTCCCAATTATAATTAATATCTTTGGCCAGCCACGGATAGGGAAAAGGAATATGAAAAACATTAGGGTCTTTGAATCCTATCCATTTCAACATTTGTTCGTTGCCTCTTAACATCTCAGCTCCCATTGTTCTGCCGTGCATGCTCCCTGTGAACGCTATTATTCCGATTTTATTTTTATCTGTTTTTTGGCCATACATTCTTATAAGTTTGACGGCGCATTCCGAGGCTTCCGTGCCTGAAGACATAAGGAAAGCTTTTTGGCAGAAGGAAGGGGTTATTTCTATCAGTTTTTTTAAAAATTTAGCTCTAACTTCACTTGGAAAGGTGTAAGTATGAATTAATGGTTTTTTTAGTTGGCCTTGCAGGGCTTTTATAATTTTTTTGTTGGAATGGCCGCTGTTGGCGACAAAAATCGTAGCGGTAAAATCTATCCACATATTTCCCGCTTTATCAAATACTTGGAAATCTATGGCTTTATCCCAGAGAATAGGAAGCTGTCCATGCATTGAGCGGGATTCGTATTTGCGCAGGGCTTTTAAAATTTTTTCCGTTCCTAGCGCCGGTATTGCCGTTTTTATTTTTCTGAACCTCGTGTTTATAAAAGGAACTTTTTTGGGTTTGAAAGAAAAATCAGAGTGAGCCATGTTGTTTTTTATTAAAAATTATTTTTTAAATACTGATAAATTTCCCAGTTATTTTTTTGCAGATTAAATTCAATAAATTTTAAATCTTCAAACTTGTCTAACTCTCCGGTATCCGGGCTTTTGTAAGCTAAAATTTTGGTACCGTGAAGTTTTTGGTTTTTTATAACAAATTTCGGAATAATAATATCAACATAACCATCGGGCTGATAAACAGGCGGGAAAGCTTGCCTCGGCAAATTCCAATATTCAGGCCGTTTGTCTTGCGGAAAGAGACCAGTAAAAAAATCTTTTTTTATTCCAAAAAGCTTATGTGGCGATTCTCTTATTTCATAACCAGACCTCAAGGAAGTAGCTTTTTTATTGCTAATTATTTTTTCTATTGCTTCATCTATGCGGCAAGGTTCTCGCAAAGGGGTGGTTGGTCTTAGGTGAACGATATAATCTGGAATCTCTTTTTTATTTTCTTGAAACCATCCAATGGAATGATTCATAAAATCAAAATCTGTGGAAAAATCAGTCGCAAATTCTTTCGGCCTTAAATACGGTATTTCCGCCCCGAATTTTTTTGAAATATCGGCGATTTCTTCGTTATCGGTGTCAACCATTACCCGGTTGATTTTTTTTGATAACTTTGCCGCCGCTATGGAATAGGCGATTAAAGGGAAACCTCCCAAGTTTATTATATTTTTTTTGGGAATGTTTTTAGAGCCGCCACGGGCTGGTATAATTGCGACTATCATATATCCTTTTTTTCTCCGATTATTATATATTGTGTTCTTATGATTCCCATATCCGGGTGTTCCTCGTTTTGTATGTAATAAGGCAATGACTTCGTATGACGGTCTGTTTCTAGCCGTACTCTAAATCCGTTTCTGGCGAATGTCGTAAATATTTCTTTAAATGAGAATTGCTTCACAACATAAGGTTCAGAGCCATTTTTCTGATGATATCCTTCTTCATGTTTCGTCCCAAGCATAGTTCTTATAATGGCGTGTTTCCTTGTCGTTGAAAGGATATTATCTAGCGCCAAAGGTCCGCAGTGTTCTATTGTTGCGGAAGATATTGAAATGTCGGCCGACCGAGGTAGCTCGGTATTTATATCTAATACCACAAATTTTCCACTAGGAAACAACCCCACTGCCTTTTCTATGTAAATTGGTTCTATGTCGTATCCGATGTAGTTGACTTTATTCTTGTTGTTAAGAGCTTTGTAAAACTGCCCGACATTGCAACCAATATCGTTTATTGTACCGACCGGATCGCCGAGTATGTCCAAAAATTGATTCACCCAATCAAAATCATTTTTAAGAGTTCTTTCAACACACAGGTCTAAATACTCCTTATTTTGCGATTTATGAAACATAGACTTTGTTTTGGCTTGGAATAATACCAAGAAATGATAGTGTTTTATATTTTTTAAAGTTTATCTTAAAAAAGAAAAGTTGCAAGGCAATATTGACAAATGGGTATAAGGTGAGGTATTGTTTTTAAAAATATAATTCTTTAACAATTTTATAAGGAGGATTTCTGGTGAAACAAAATTTGGCGGGATTAGCTAATGTTAATATTGAACTCACAAGCAGATGCAATAAAAGTTGCTGGATGTGCGGCAGAAGGAAAATTGAAGGAAGCGATAAGGCTATAAAATATGGCGATATGGATTTTAATCTCGTAAAGAAAATTGCCAAACAATTGCCAAGTAATATAAGCGTGCAATTTCATCGTGACGGAGAACCCTTATTGTATTCCAACTTTGGAAGAGCGATTAAGTTGTTTAACAATCAAATCACTAATGTTGTAACAAACGGGAAACTCTTATTAGAAAAGTTTGACGAAGTAGTCGGTAATCTTGATACAATGGCCATTTCAGTTTTTGAAGGAGACACGGAACAGGAAGAACAGCTTGAAATAATAAAAAAATTTTTGGCTCGGAAAAAAGATAAAAAGCCTTTTGTCAGCATTAAATTGGTTGGCAATGTTAATTCTGAAAAATATCAAAATCTTGGAACGCTTGTAATCAGGAGAGTTTTGCATAATCCAATGGGTAATTTTGAGTATCAAAAAAAGAACCCAACAATACCCGAGATTGGAATTTGTTTGGATTTTCTAAGACACATGTGCATTAACAGGGAGGGGAAAATTTCAATCTGTGTCAGATTTGATCCGGAGGGCATTGGAGTGATAGGGAACGCAAATAAAGAGTCATTGTTAGAAGCCTGGAACAGTTCAAAACGTTTAGGGTGGTTGGAATTGCACAAACAAGGCAAAAGGGGACAAATCCCTCCGTGTAAAAAATGTCAATATTGGGGTGTTCCGACTGGATAAAATATTTATTTTATTTTATTTTAATAAGGAGAAATTGAATGAATCCCGTAAGAATTGGTAATTTTTTTGTGGGCGATGGTTATCCATGTTTTATTGTTGCTGAAATTGGAATAAATCATAATGGCGAAGTTGAAACGGCCATGAGGTTGATAGATGCCGCGGTTTTTGCTGGTTGCAATGCCGTAAAATTCCAAAAAAGAACAGTGGATATTGTTTATAGTCAAGAAGAACTAAACAAACCAAGAGAAAATCCTTTTGGTATGACAAACGGCGACCTGAAAAGGGGATTGGAGTTTGGCCAAAAAGAGTATGAGGAAATAAATAAATACTGTAAAGAGAAAGGCATTCTTTGGTTTGCGTCATGCTGGGATGAATCAAGCGTTGATTTCATCAATAATTTTAATCCGCCATGCTATAAAATTGCCTCTGCCTCTTTAACTGATGACGGGTTGTTGCGATATCACAGAAAAACCGGCAAGCCTATTATTTTGTCTACCGGAATGAGCGATTTGCCGATGATAAACCACGCAGTTGAAGTGTTGGGGGGGGGTGAGCTTGTTATCGCGCATTGCACCAGCACTTACCCGTCTAAATCTGAGGAGTTGAACCTTCAATGCATTAAAACATTGAAGAGAAAGTTCAAAGGAGTGCCTATTGGGTATTCAGGACATGAAGCAGGGCTGGCTACCACCGTTGCCGCAACAGTTCTGGGCGCATGCATGGCGGAGAGACATATTACGCTTGACAGGTCTATGTGGGGCAGTGATCAGGCAGCCTCAGTTGAACCGCAGGGGATGAGAATTTTAGTTCAAAATATTAGGGAGATAGAAAAAGCAATAGGGGACGGAAAAATCAAAATATATGATTCAGAAATCCCTATAATGAAAAAGCTAAGGAGGAAGTAAAAGTAAAGATTGCCGCCATTCAATTTTGAATGGCGGCTTTTGTTTTTCTCCTGTGTCCGTTATGTCCATTAGAAATGTCCGTTAGAAGTTAGGTTGTAGGAGTTAGCTTTTTAGGAATTAGGAAAATTTCTAAGATTTTAGATTTGATTTTTTAGATTTTATTTTGAAAGTTATCCACACCCTTTTACTTGCGGGAATTTTTTTAATCGGGTGTATAATAAAAGAGTTGAAAGTCCACAAAGTTTATAAAGTCAAAAGTTATTATTAGAATTTATTTCGAATTTTTAATATTTATGCGTTCAAAAATTTTGTTGTTTTTGTTTAGCGCGATGTTGGCTGTCGGCGCCATTTTTGGTGTCGCCAATTTCGCTTCGGCCGCCGTAACTCAATCCGGCCCGCCGATATACGATATGTTCAAAGACACGGTTATCGGACCGGGGGCTTTCGTCAAGTTGGCCAGATTTATGGTTCAAGGAGACGGGACCACGGCCTTGACCAAAGTCGGATTCACCATCAGAGCTTCATCCACTATGGATGCGCTGACGCAATTAGCCGGCGCCGCTCTTTATAAAGAATCGGGGACGAATCCCG
>Ga0209317_1001146_pt1 | contig 25219 bp, 26 predicted proteins | sample RifGroB2_FD_183994 | JGI IMG/M metagenome (GOLD analysis project Ga0209317, IMG submission 183994) | Soil microbial communities from Rifle, Colorado, USA - Groundwater B2 (SPAdes) (version 2) | ecosystem: Environmental > Terrestrial > Soil > Unclassified | place: Rifle, Colorado | collected...
ATGAAAAGATCGGCCAGCAGCAAGCTGGTGGTGAGAACCGTATAGCTCCAGTGAGGATCCTGCATATTCATTGCACTCTATGTGTTGACGGGCGGTACCGGGAAGGCGATGGCAATGCCGGCATGAATTTTTCGCCACGGCTACTGCCAGTGAATGGGCAGTGCGGGGCTTTCTGCCAATTCATGAAAACACGGGTCAATTCCTTTCGGTTTATGGCATAATCTTATTTTAAAGTAGCATAATCAGCCGGATAAGTGGTAGATGTATTTTACTGCAGGCAGTTTAGCCGTGCCTTGGGCGCGGAGCGGAGAAATGGTGCCGAGCACTGTCACGAGAGAAGCAACTGGTTTAAAGGATTAAATATTTCATGAAATTACAGGGTTTTTCATTTTCTGCCGTGGAAGCCGGCATACGTTACGCGGGCAGGCTGGACCTGGGGCTGGTCTACAGCGATATCCCCTGTGTGACCGCCGGTGTGTTTACTACCAATCAGGTGAAAGCGGCGCCTGTCCTCATCGATAAGGAGCGTCTGAAGGGCGGTTACGCCCAGGCTATTCTGGTGAACAGCGGCTGCGCCAATGCCTGTACCGGCGAAAAGGGCATGGAGGCCGCCCGGGTGACGAGTGCCATCCTGTCGATGTCGCTGAACATTCCCGAGACCATGATCCAGCTTGCCTCGACCGGGGTAATCGGCGAACAGTTGAATGTGGCCGCCTTTGAGCGCAGCATCCCCAAACTGGTCGAGGGATTGTCGCCGGACAATTTCGAACTCGTTGCCAAGGCGATCATGACCACCGACACCGTCCAAAAGATCGCCCAAAAAACGGTGAATATCGGCGACAAGGAAATCAAGCTCATCGGGATGGCCAAAGGGGCGGGGATGATCATGCCCAATATGGCCACGATGCTGGCCTTTGTCATTACCGATGCCCGGATTATTTTCCCCGAATTGCATAAATCGCTCGCGCATGGGGTTGCCCGGACCTTCAACAGGATTACCATTGATGGTGATACCAGCACCAACGACATGGTGTTGGTCATGGCCAACGGCGCCGCGGAAAACCGGTGGATTGACGGCGATTCCGCCGGCGACCGGAAGGTCTTTCAGGACGCCCTGGAAGAGGTCCTGATGGATCTGGCCCTGCAGATCGTGAGCGACGGGGAGGGGGCGACCAAGGCCATCACCGTCAGGGTATGCGGGGCAAAGGAAGAAGATCAGGCCGAGAGAATCGCCCGCACCGTTGCCAACTCGAGTCTCGTCAAAACCGCCTTTTTCGGCGAAGACGCCAACTGGGGAAGGATCATGGCGGCCATGGGCAGATCCGGGGTCAAATTTTCTCCGGACCGCGTGGATATCGCCTTTGGCGATGCGGTACTGGTGAAAAAGGGCCTCGGTCTCGGCAAGGAAGCGGAGCAGGCAGCAACACAGGTCCTGAAGGAGAAAAACTTCACCGTCTCCATCGACTTGAATGACGGGAAGGCCGATGCCGAGGTGTATACCTGTGATTTCTCGATCGACTATGTCAAGATCAATGCCGACTATCGATCATGACCGTGTCGTTCTCACGGGAAGAGGGAAAGCGTGAAACGATTGTTCATTATTCGTCATGCCAAATCGAGCTGGTCGCAGCCGGGGCTCGACGATTTCGATCGCCCGCTCAACAAACGTGGCCAAAATGACGGACCGGAGATGGCCAGACGGCTCGGCAACGCCGGCGCTCGTCCCGATCTCATAGTGGCAAGTCCCGCCAAGAGGGCGAAAAAGACGGCGCAATTCATGGCCGACGGGACCGGATACGACCCGGCGAAGATACGGTATGTTGAGGACCTGTATTTAGGTTCCTTGTCCGTTCATTTGCAGTTGCTGGCATCGCTGTTCAACGAAGCGGACACGCTCTTTTTGGTCGGTCACAACGATACCCTGACCAGACTGGCAGAATACCTGAGCGGAAAGAACCTCGGCAATATCCCGACCTGCGGCATCGTCGCCCTGGAATATGCCGATGACTTCGGCTTTACCACCATTGCCGGCATGGGCAAGCTGCTCTTCTTCTGGTTCCCCAAGGATCATCAGGAGGTGTAGGGGCGCAAAATTTTTTCGCCCTTATAGGTAAAGAGACAGAGTAATGACCGGGCTTCCCAATTGTTTGCAATGTATTCACTATTATATTACCCACGATCCGGTCAGGCCCTACGGCTGTCGGGCCTTGGGGTTCAAGAGCCGGATCAATCCGGCGCGGCTGGTCTTCGAAACTTCAGGCCTTCATTGTCAACTCTATACTGCCAAGAAGCGGCGCAACGATGACCCCGGTTCATCCCGGGTGGCATGAGCCTGCCCGGACTACCTCCTTTTCCCTATGACGACGTTCTCCCTGCAACAGACGAAGGTCAGGCTGAAGAGCCTGGCCGATTCCCTCCTGCGCGAAACCTGGCTGACCAGCTGGGAGTTGATCCGCATCACCATCCCCGTTACCATCGTCACCAAAATCCTTGAAGAACTGGGGATGATCGACACGCTCAGCGTGATTCTCGAACCGCTGATGGCGGTCATGGGGTTGCCAGGGCAGTTGGGTTTGGTCTGGGCGACGTCGATGCTCACCAATATGTATGGCGGGATTGCCGTTTTTGCCGCGTTGGCGCCCGGCCTCGATTTGACCGCTGCCCAGGTGACGGTGCTCTGTTCGGCGATTCTCATCGCCCATTCCTTGCCGATGGAACTGAGCGTCAGCAAGCGGGCCGGCGCGTCTCTCCTGCCAATCGCCCTCATCCGGCTGCTCGGCGCAGTGGTCTATTGCTTCATCCTCAACCGGGTCTGTCTTGCCTTCGGACTTTGGCAGGGTCCAGCTGAAATGTTCTTCAAGGCAACTGCCCGATCGGGCGATCTTTTGCAGTGGGGGCTTGATCAACTGCAGAACTTGGGTATGATAGTTGTCATCATCTTTTGTATAGTGCTCGGCATGCGGCTGTTTCGGGCGATCGGCGTCCTCGGGCTGCTGGAAAGGCTGCTCGCCCCGGTTCTGCCGGTCTTCGGCATGGGCCGGCAGGCGGCGCCGATCACCGTGGTCGGCATGATCATGGGCATTGGCTACGGCGGGGCCCTGATTATCAGGGAAACCGCTACCGGCAAGATGGCCAGGGAAGAGGTTTTCAATTCCATGGCCCTTATGGGCCTTTGTCACGGATTGGTGGAAGACACGCTGCTCATGGCGGCGATCGGCGGCAAAATCGGGGGAATTCTCTGGGGCCGGATTATCTTTTCCCTGATTGTCACCTTTGTGCTGGTCAGGGTGCTGCGCGGCCTGGCCGACCGGAGAATCAGCCGCGGGGCGTAACCAACACAATCAACACATTATAAATATGGAATTTACACAGTTCGGCCGCAAAATGACCGGCAATGCGGGCATTCTCTCCTTAATGGACGATCTGGGCAAGGCCACCGCCTGCGGCAGCAAGCCGATGATCATGATGGGCGGCGGCAATCCCGGACAGGTGCCGGAGTTTCAGGAGATCATGCGCCAGAGGTTGCTTGACATCTGCCGGGATCCCCAGCTCTTTCACCGGCTGATCGGCAGCTATTCACCGCCCCAGGGAGACAAGTCCTTCGTCGAGAATCTGGCGGCACTCTTGAAAAAGCGGCAGGGCTGGGACATCGGACCGGAAAACATCTGCCTGACCAATGGCAGTCAGACCGCCTTCTTCATGCTGTTCAACCTGCTGGCGGGCAGCATGGCTGATGGCCGGCAGCAGAAGATCTGCCTGCCGATGGCGCCGGAATATATCGGCTATGCCGATCTCGGGCTCACCGAGGGACTGTTTGTCACGACCAAGCCGGACATCGAGCTGCTTGACGGCGGCTTCTTCAAATATCACATCGACTTCGATAGACTTGAAATCGGCGACGATATTGGCGTGATCTGCATCTCGCGACCGACCAACCCAACCGGCAACGTGGTGACCGATGCGGAATTGGCAAGACTCATCGATATGGCTGCGCGACGGGGCATTCCGCTGATCATCGACAGCGCCTACGGCCTGCCATTTCCGGGCATGGTCTATACCAAGGCAGAGTCGGTATGGCTCGATAATCTGATCGTCTGCCTGTCCCTCAGCAAGCTCGGCCTGCCGGCGATCCGGACGGGGCTTGTCGTGGCGAAGCCTGCGATCGTTGCCGCCCTCACCGCAATGAATGCCATCATGTCGCTCGCCCCGACCAGCTTCGGTGCGCTGCTCGCCGGGCAACTCGTGGCAAGCGAAGAGATCATCGGTTTGAGTCATAACTTGATTCAGCCTTTTTACCGGGCCAAAATGGAGAAGGCGGTGGCAGCGGTGCGGGAGTTTTTCGCCGGTATTCCCTGTCGCATGCACAAGCCGGAAGGGGCGATGTTCCTCTGGCTGTGGTTCGAAGATCTGCCCATAACGAGTCTTGAGCTGTATCAGATCTTGAAAACGCATGGGGTACTGGTGGTTTCCGGCCACTATTTCTTCCCCGGGCTCGGCGGCGACTGGCGACACAAGGATGAATGCATCCGGGTCAACTATTCCTTGGGCGATGCAGAGGTCCGTCGCGGGCTGGAGATCATTGCGGGAGTGGTACGGCAAATTTATAATCGGAATGGTTGAAGAGAAATCCTTCATCATCGGGAGAGGATCATTGAGGAAGAAAACGGGTTGTTGCATCGTGTTGTCTCTCATGCTGAGCATTGCGCCGGCCGCCGGTTTCGGCGAATGCTTCAGGGGCGATTGTCAGGAAGGCACGGGGGTACAGGTGTCCAAAGATGGTCGTTACGAAGGGGAGTTCAAGAAGGGTCTCGCCAACGGCAAAGGGGTTCTGACCTCTCCCGACGGCTTGAAGTACTCCGGTCAGTTCAAGGACGGCAAGTTCCATGGCGATGGGCAGCTCAAGAGTCCCGATGGCCGAAAGTATGTCGGTTCCTTCCAGAACAATATCATCCATGGCTACGGCACGTTGACCCGGAGCGACGGCTCCCTCTATAAGGGCGAGTTCAGCTTCGGGCGCTTTCACGGACGGGGTGTTTTGTTCTTCGCCGACGGCCGTGAGTACCAGGGCGATTTCCGCAACGATACCATCGAGGGGCAGGGCAAGCTCATTTACGCTGACGGTACCTGGTACGAGGGCATGTTCCAGAACGGTCAGCCAAACGGCAAAGGGACCAGGAAATATCTCGACGGTTCAAGCCACACGGGCGAATTTAAGGGCGACAAACGGCAAGGTCACGGCGTCTTTCAAGGGGTCGGCGGCGAACGGTACGAGGGGAATTTCGCCGACGATGTCTATCAGGGCGAAGGAAGCTTGAAATACAGTGACGGCCGACTCTACCGGGGGGAGTTCAAGGGAGGGATCGCCCAGGGTCGGGGCCGGCTAGAGTATCCTGACGGCTCAAAGTACGAGGGGAATTTTGTCGACGCCCTGCCCGATGGTGAAGGAACCCGTGACTACCCCGATGGGACGGTCTATAAAGGCTGGATGGTAAAGGGCAAGAGAAACGGTCCCGGCGAACTGCGCTATCCGGACGGTTCTTTCTATAAGGGCGAGTTCAAGGACAACAAGATGCATGGCCAGGGGACGATCACCTATACCGACGGCAAAAGTTTTTCCGGGGAATTTATCAACGGTCAGCCGCAGATAGCGAAAAAATCGACTCCTGCCCCGGCGGAAACGGTGGTCGAAAAACAAGAAAAGGATGAAAAACCGGCGGTCGAGAAAAAGGCTGTCATCGAGAAAAAAGCCATTGTCGAAAAGCAGCCTGAGGTCGAGAGTAAACCCGTAGTTGAGAAGAAAGAACCGATAGTCGAGAAAAAAGAACCCGTAGTCGAGAAGAAGGCTCCAGTAGAGAAGGCTGCTCCGGTGGCCAAGACCGAGTCAAAACCGAAGGAGACGGCCCCCCCGGCGGCGGTTGCCCAAAAACCGGAAAAAGCGGAAAAAATCGCCGCGACGGTGCGGTACCCCGTGAAAAACGGCGTGGTGCACGATGGCGAAGGTGGACCGCTGAACGGCAGCGGCGAAGTCGTCTTTTCGGATGGCCGGGCCTACAAGGGGCAGTTCTCCGAAGGGTTGATGCAGGGACCCGGTGAACTCAGTTTTGCCAGCGGCGACCGCTATGTGGGCGAAATGGCTAAGGGTTTGCCCCATGGCTATGGCACCTATCGCTACAACGACGGCAGGGAATATAAAGGAGATTTAAGCGAAGGGAAAAAGCACGGCAGCGGGATTTTCGCCTATCCGGATGCCACCCGTTATGCCGGCGAATTCAAGAACGACCTTTTTGCCGGCCGCGGAGAATACTTTTATGCCGACGGCAGCCGCTACAAGGGCGATTTTGCCAACGGCAGTTTCAACGGTCAGGGTGAGCTGGTTTATGCCAACGGCAGCATTTACAACGGCGAGTTCCGCGATGATCTGCCCCACGGCCAGGGCGTTCTCACCTCTCCGGATGGCAGCCGGTATGAAGGCGAGTTTCAGTTCGGCCGCCGGGAAGGTCAGGGAAAGCTGATCCGCAGTGACGGGAAGATCTTCGAAGGGGTCTTTGCAAACGACAGACTGGTGACCAAGGAGTAGCAAGCATCTTCGCTCATGCTACGAGAGGAGTCGACGGGAAATAACAGGATGGTATCAATGCGTTGGAGTTACAAGACAGTACATTTTGAAATGAAAAAGGAAGGCCTGCTGGGCAGCGCGTTCCTCGATGAATCGGAAATTGAGCTCTCACTCAACGAATATGGCAAGGCCGGCTGGGAACTCGTTGCCATGCTCGAAACGCTCGATGGACTGATCGCCGTATTCAAGCAGCCGCTGAGCCTTGACAGCAGGTCGGTGCCTCAGAGCGATGAAGAGGCGGATCAGCAGGCAGTCATGCCGAAGCTGGTGCAGGTAAAGAAAGAGACGAAGGTGGAACCTCGCCGATTCGAGGAGAAGAAGGGCAGGGACGAAGTCAAACAGGAGGTCGTCCTGATCGACGATTTTGAGGAAGATCGGGAAGAGCCCGCGGTCCAGGCCAAGAAGAAGCCTTCCGACTCCTCCGATGTCGGCTCGATCCGCATCGAATAGAAATTCCCTCTTCCCTTGAGGACAGCATTGCCATACTGTCCTCAAGGTCTCTGTCACACTGCTAACCGAAGTTCAGCATGGTGCCGATCTGAAAGACTGCCACCGCCATGAGAAACGCAAAGACGGTGTTGAAGCCCATGGAAAAAAAGGCCCATTTCCAGGAAGCTTCCTTGGCGATACAGACCACGGTGACAAAGCACGGCGAGTAGAACATGATGAAGACCAGGGCCGCCACCGCCACAACCTTATTCCAGTGCGCGTCCTTTTGCAGCCGCTGGCCGAGCGACATCGGCTCCTCCGTATCGACTTCCCCCATGGAATAAGCGGTTCCGAGCGTCGAGACGATGACCTCCTTGGCGGCAAATCCGCCGACCAGGGCAATGTTGGTCCGCCAGTCAAAACCCGCCAGCTGCGACAGGGATTCCAAACCGATGCCGATCCTGCCGGCGATCGAATTCCGCAGGGCAACCTCCGCCTCTTCGTTGTTGATCTCGGCGATCCGTTCGTTGTAGATTTTTGCCTGTTCCGACAATTCTTCCGATCCGGCCAGGCTTTCCGCCACGATTTCCGGTGCGGTCGCGGTCGCTATCGCCTCGCGCTGTATCGCAAATTCCGCCGATTTTTCCTCCGGCAGTCCCGGATAGGTCATCATCGCCCACAGCAGGACGGAGATCCCCAGGATGACCGTTCCCGCTTTCTTGATGTACTGGTAGGTCCGTTCCCAGGTGTGGATGAGCAGGCCGCGCATGGTGGGGAAGCGGTACGGCGGCAGTTCCATGACAAAGGGCGTAGGTGCGCCTCTCAAGACGGTTGATCGCAGAAGTTTGGCGGCAAGCAGGGCGACAATCCAGGCAAGCATGGTGAACAGAAACATGTATCTTGCTTTGTTCTCGCTGAAAAAGGCGCCGATGAGCAGGGCGAGTACGGGCAGCTTGGCACCGCAGTTCATCAGCGGGACGGTCAGCAGTGTCGCCATCCGCTCTTTCGGCGACCGAAGGGTGCGGGTCGCCATGACTCCCGGCACGGCACAGCCGCCGGCAATACCGCCCGAGACAATAAAGGGCATGACCGAAGAGCCGTGCAGGCCGAAGATCCGAAAAATCCTGTCCATCATGAAGGCCACCCGGGCGAGGTAACCCGAATCCTCAAGGATGGCAATGCCGAAAAACATGAACATGATCAGCGGCACAAAGCCGAGAACCCCACCCACGCCTTCGATGATGCCCGAGATGAGCATCGACTTGAGCAGGCCGTCCGGCAGAGTCTTTTCGACAAACCCGCTGAGCCAGCCGATGCCCTGTTCCAGCCAGGCGACCGGAGCCTCGCTCCAGCCGAAAGTAAATTTGTATAAGACGAAGAGGATGAGCAGCATGATCGCCGGTCCTACCAGCCGGTTGGTGAGAACCTTGTCGATCTTGTCGGAGGTGTAGAGCCGGTCGGAGTCGAATTTTCTCGTTATCACGCCTTGGCGGAGCAGGGATTTGATATAACCGTAACGATGATCGGCAATGACGGCTTCCGGAAACACGTCGAGGGTCGTCTTGGTGTGTGCGGTGATGCCGGCGACGATTTCCTCCAGGGCCTGAGCTGTCCGGGAGTCGATCTCCCGGCCTTTTTCCACGATCTGTTCGTCGTTTTCCAGGTACTTGATGGCGGTGTATCTAGCGACGTAGGTGTCGGCCATAAATGAGGCGGCATCGATGCGGGCGATAAGTTCCTTAATGCCGATATCGAGATCTTCGCCGTAGGAAATGTCGAGCGGCAGCCATTCTTCTTTTTCAGAAGCCACGCGCAGGGCGGCTTTGAGCAGATCTTCCTTGCCGAAACCGCTCCGGGCGATAATCGGCACCACAGGCACCCGGAGATGCCGTTCAAGGACGTCAGCCTTGATTTCCATGCCGCGGGCCTGGGCGACGTCAATCATGTTCAGGGCAATGACCAGAGGTGCGCCGAGTTCCAGAAGTTGGCAGGTAAGATAAAGATTTCGTTCGAGATTCGAGGCATCGACGATATTAATGACAACCTGGGGCCTTGTATTCACCAGATAATCGCGGGCGACGAGTTCTTCGGCGGAATAGGCGGTCATCGAATAGGTGCCGGGAAGATCGGTGATAATGATCTTCTGCCCCTGGTGATGCAGGGAGCCTTCTTTATGGTCTACCGTGATACCGGGATAGTTGCCGACATGTTGCCGGGCCCCGGTCAATTGATTGAAAAGTGTCGTTTTGCCTGCGTTGGGATTGCCCGCCAGGGCCATTTTCAGCTGCATCGGTCTGTATATCGTTATTTTGAAAGAAAAAGTAAATGAGGGCGATAGAAAGAGAATGGCGTCAGTCAACCGTGACGAAGATATGGTCTGCTTCGTTATTGCGGAGAGTGAGGATTACTTCCATGACTTTTACGGCAACGGGGTCATAGAGCGGAGCCCGGCCGCAAACCGAGATTTCGGTACCGGGAACAATGCCCATTTCGCGGATCCTGCGGCCGAGTTCACCGGCGACGTCGATTGATTTGATTGTTCCTTTCTGATTTTTCGTCATATTGCGTAAACGTATAGTTACCAATTTCCCTCCTTTATGCCTTAAGAGCGGGTATTTACAGGTGCGTGCCCTGTTGCCGTCTTCCTTCGGCGTTTTCCTTTCCCGCCGCCGTTGATCGTTATCGCTCTGTGCCGTTCGATTTGGGCGGGCAGATCGAGCCATTGTCGCACGAGCAACCGCAGCCGCAGGAAATCATTCCTTTTTTTGACGTGGCTGCCCGCCACTGGCGCCAAAACTTTCGACCGATAAAAAAGGCGCAGACGGCAATGATCGTCCAGACTATAATTGATTCAATCATCTTCGACCTTCACGTTTTGTTAGGAGCACCTAACTGAGTGAGCAAAAAATATGCCCGACGTATCGGACAAGAGCACTTCTCAGAACCTTACAGCTGAGATACTAAAATATTGGCAGTTATGTCAGCGTCGAGGCTGATAGTTCCTCCATGGACTTTCAGGACACATCGATTGCCGCCTCCGGAGCAAAGGACATCGGCCTCGACCCCGGGATATACCCCCATCGATGCCATGCGTGCACAAATTTTGCGGTCCCCCGTAACTTTGCAGACCTTCACCCGTCCCGGATGACCTTTCTTGGAAAGCGGTGCGATCTCCTCATGGCATCGCCTGCCGGCAAAGCACTTCCTGACTTTATCGGCGAAACGGCAATTATTTTTTTTCTCTCCATTCCGGTCCATGCAGTTCTCCCCTTTGCTTAGCTCTTAGGTAACCCAAACAATGAACCAAGTCAACACTTTTTTCAAGATATGTGAATATGATTAGGGCTCACTAATAAAAAGTTGTCGAGAAGAAGAGCGCGGGAAGTCAGGATGTTTAACAAAATTATTCAGGAAGTTACTGAGAATCAACGAATTTCGTGGAGACAGTCGGCGGACGGTTTAAAATAAAACCAAAACTCAAGGTATGCTGCCGGTGGTTTCAATTTGAAGTGGTGGCAGCCACTTCTCTGGAGGTTCATGGCTGATCTTGTACTTCTACCAGAATGAAATCTGCCTCGTTGTTGCGCAGGGTGAGGGTGCAATCCATAACCCGCAGGGCCACGGGATCATTGAGGGGGGCTCTGCCCTGTACGGTGATCTCCGCGCCGGGGACCAAGCCCATTTCACGGATCCTACGACCGAGTTCGCCGTCGACTTTTATTGCCTTAATAATGCCGGATTGATGTTTTGCCATGTGGCGCATGTTGATGAGGGTCATTTCCTGTTGCCTGAAGAAGGTTGTGAAGGAGTCTTGCATCACGATTCCGGCTTGGGCAAAGAGAATCCTGTCCCAAGCCGGATAACCTGCCGGGTCTTTAGTTATTGTTACCCTGCCAGGAGTCGCGTAGCGTGACGGTTCTATTGAAAATCGGCTGCCCCGACCGTGACTCGACCGGATCGGCACAGAAATAGCCAAGACGCTCAAACTGCACCTTTTCCCCTGGCTGCAGTTGCTGGAGGCTTGGCTCGGCCATTGCCGCATTCACCACTACCTTTGAGTGCGGATTCAGTTGCTGGAGAAAATCGATATCCTTGTCGGCTTCCGGATCTTCCACCTTGAACAGCCGGTCATACAATCTGACCGTTACCGGCACTGCCTGTGTGGCCGAGACCCAGTGGATGATGCCTTTCACCTTGCGGCCGTCGGGTGTGGCGCCTCCTCCCGACTCGGGATCGTAGGTGCAGTGGATTTCGGTGACCTGGCCGTTTTCGTCCTTTACGTGGGAAACGTAGCGGATCAGATAGCCAAAGCGCAGGCGAACTTCGCGATCCGGTCCCAGTCGATGGTATTTCTTGGGTGGTTCTTCCATGAAATCGTCCTGTTCGATGAAGATCTCTTTCGTGAAGGGCACGGTTCGCTCGCCCATGGCAGGATTCTGCGGATGATTCAGAACCGTCAGCTTCTCCACCTGACCGGCCGGATAATTGTCGATGATCACCTTCACCGGGTTGAGAACGCACATACGGCGCGGCGCGTTGATGTTCAGATCGTTGCGGATCTCGTTTTCCAGCACGCTCATATCGATCCGGCTTTCACTCTTGCCGATGCCGATGGCGCGGCAGAAACTACGAATGGAAGCCGGAGTATAGCCCCGCCGCCGCAGGCCGGAGATGGTCAGCATGCGCGGATCGTCCCAGCCGTCGACATATTTGCCTTCCACCATCTTGAGCAGCTTTCGCTTGCTCATGACGGTATAGGTCAGATTGAGCCGGGCAAACTCGATCTGGCGCGGATGACAGGGAGTCTGTAGGGTGTCGAGCACCCAGTCGTAGAGCGGACGGTGATCCTCGAATTCAAGTGTACAGAGCGAATGAGTGATATTCTCCAGCATATCGGACAGACAGTGGGTGTAATCGTACATGGGGTAGATGAGCCACTGATCTCCCGTCCGGTGATGCGGGACCTTCAGGATCCGGTAGATGACCGGATCTCTCATATTGACATTGGGCGAAGCCATATCGATCTTGGCGCGAAGAACATGGCTGCCTTCCGCGAATTCGCCGTTTTTCATGCGGAGGAAAAGGTCGAGGTTTTCCTCGACGCTGCGGTTGCGGTACGGACTCTCTTTGCCGGGCTCGATAAGCGTGCCGCGGTACTCGCGGATCTCATCCGGCGACAGCTGGCAGACATAGGCCTTACCCATCTTGATCAACTGCACTGCAAAATCGAAGAGTTGTGGAAAATAGTTGGAGGCGTACAGCGCCTTGTCGCCCCAGCTGAACCCCATCCACCTGACGTCCTCCATGATGGATTCGACATAGGTGACGCTTTCCTTGCTCGGGTTGGTGTCGTCGAAGCGCAGGTTGCAGCTGCCGCCGAATTCCTCGGCAATGCCGAAGTTGAGACAGATCGATTTGGCGTGGCCGATGTGGAGAAAACCATTCGGCTCCGGTGGAAACCTGGTAATGGTCCCCCGGTGTTTGCCCGACTTGAGGTCATCGGTGATTATCTGGCGGATGAAGTCGAGTGGTCTGTTGTCGGAGGCTTCTTTATTTTCCATGAGTAATGACCAGATTTTAAGGGGACTATTTTTTATCGAATAATTTCTTCACGTCACTCAGCCGTCGGACAACCTTCTCCTGACCCAGGGTGAGGACGATGTCGAACATCGAAGGACCGGCCAGCTGACCGGTGAGCACGGTCCGCATCGCATTGATGATGATACCTGGTTTTACCTCGTGTTGTTCGGCAAGTTCCCGGGCGATTCTTTCCGTTTCCTCGAGACTAAAATCGGTGCATTGTTCATATCGGCCGGCAAGTTCAGGGAGCCACTCCTGCAATTCCGGGTGTTTCAACACGTTCTTTTCCAGCGGCTTTTGGTCGATGGTGAAATCGTCGGCAAAATAGGCCCGGCCGAGGGTGGTGAAATCCTTGAGCGTATGAAAACGGTCGCGAATGAGCGCGAGCGTCCGCAGATACCATTCTCTCTTGACCGTGGCGTATTCTTCGACCCAAAGGTTTTCCGCCGCGAGTTCACTTTTGACCATCTCCGCCAGCTCTTCGATGTCCATATTACGAAGATAATATTCGTTTATATGCATCGCCTTGGGGTCTGTAAAGAACTTCGGGTCGTCTTTGCGGAAGTTGAATATGGCCGCGGATTTGTTGATGCGCTCCAGGGAAAAATCCCTGATGAGTTCCTCTTTGGAAAAGATTTCCTGGTCATTGCCGGCCGACCAGCCGAGCAGGGCGAGGAAATTGTTGAACGCCCAGGGAATGAATCCGTTGTCGCGGTAAAACTGTACGGCGACAATCTCGCCGTGGCTGCGTTTGGAGATCTTGGCCTTCTTATTGTCGAGGGTGAGCGGCATATGGCCGAACACCGGCAGCGGCGCCCTTAGGGCTTCGTAGAGCAGCACCTGCTTGAGGGTATTGGTCATATGGTCCTGGCCGCGGATGATATGGGTGATCCGGTCCCTGATATCGTCCACCACGTTGCAGAGCAGGTAGAGCGGCTTGCCGTTTGAACGAACGATGACGAAGTCGTCGATTTCCGAATAGTTACATTCGATCCGGCCGAAGACTTTGTCGTCGTAACCGAGTAGCCCTTGCCGGTCCGGCACCTTGAAGCGGATGACGTGAGGGATCCCTGCAGCCTCCTTTTCGGCGATTTCCGCAGCAGAGAGATTCCGGCAGGTCCGGTCATAACCCAGAGGCGTCTTGGCGGCGAGGGCGGCCTCCCGTTTGGCATCGAGGTCTTCCTTGGTGCAAAAGCATTTATATGCATCACCCTGACTGAGGAGTTTATTCGCTGCGGCAATATGGTCGCTTTCAAAGTCGGTTTGGAAATACGGCCCTTCGTCGAAATCGATACCGAGCCATTCCAGGCCTTCGAGAATGCCCTGGATCGATTCCTGGGTCGACCGGCCAACATCGGTGTCCTCGATGCGAAGAATGAGTTTTCCCCCGGTTTGTCTGGCATAGAGCCAGTTATACAGAGCCGTTCGTGCGCCTCCGATATGCAGATATCCCGTCGGACTCGGCGGAAAGCGCAGTCGTGTTTCAGTCATGCTCGCTCCTTTGGGCAGTTCAGGCAGTCTGCCGAAAAAATATGAAAAAAATCGGTTCTTTGAAACAGGAAAGATCCGAGTGATGCGTCTCAAGGTTGGTATAGGACAGCTTACAGCGCGATATATATATCTTTTTCACCTTCAATGTACAACATAAATACCGTTGGGGCAATTCCTGCGGGGAGACCTTGGCGGTTCTCTCCGCGAAGGGCGCGGCAGTCTCATTTTTTTCGGTTGTTCTCTGTAGATGATCTATGTATAGTTTTTCCAGCATTACCGAGACGTTGTTGCCCATCGAATAGATTCTGTTTTCGAAGTGAGCAGTTGTATTCTTGTGGCTGTTTCAGGTCGGGGTAGGGATCTGGGACAATCGAGATCAGATTGCATACAGGGGAGAAGAGATGAAAGTACTGGTAAGCGACAATTTGTCCCAGGTCGGTATCGATGTTCTGCGGAAATCAGGCCTGGAAGTGGACGTCAAAACCGGACTTGCGCCGGAGGAGCTGAAAGAAATCATCGGTCAATACGAAGGTCTGGTGATCCGCAGCGCCACCCGGGTCACCGCCGACCTGCTCGAATCGGCGCATCGGCTGAAGGTTGTCGGGCGGGCGGGCATCGGTCTCGATAATGTCGATATTCCTGCCGCGAGCAAAAAAGGCATTGTGGTGATGAATGCCCCGGACGGCAATGCCACCACTGCCGCGGAACACGCCATCTCCATGATGATGGCCTTGTCCCGCAACATTCCCCAGGCGTGCAGGTCGATGAAGGAAGGGAAATGGGAAAAGAAAAAATTCATGGGCCGGGAGGTGACCGGCAAGACCTTCGGGGTCATCGGCATCGGCCGAATCGGCGGGATCGCCGCCAGCCGGGCGCAGGGACTGAAGATGAAAACCATCGCCTACGATCCTTTTATGCCGAAGGAAATGGCGGAAAAGATCGGGGTCGAACTGGTCACTCTTGAAGAATTGGCGAAACGCGCCGACTATATCTCCGTCCATGTCCCTTTAACCCAGGAAACGAAAAATCTCGTGTCGACCGCGTTCTTTGAGAACATGAAGCAGGATGCCATGTTTATCGACTGTGCCAGAGGCGGGGTCTGCGATGAAGAGGCACTCTATGACGCCCTGGTCAACAAGAAAATTGCCGGTGCCGCCCTTGACGTTTTTGCGAAAGAACCTACTACTCTCGAAAACTGTTCGCTGCTCGGCCTGGATAATTTTATCTGTACGCCGCATCTCGGGGCATCCACCAATGAGGCCCAGGAGAGCGTCGCACTGATAATCGCCGAACAGGTCGCCGATTATCTCCTGAAGGGCTCGGTTACCAATGCCGTCAATGTGCCTTCGGTGAGCGACGATGTTTTGGCTCAGGTCGGACCGTATCTGACCCTCGGCGAGATGCTAGGCTGTCTGCATATGCAGATTGCCAGGGGCGGAGTTGCGGAAGTGAATATAGAGTTCAGCGGCGAGTTGGCGGAGTTGAAGACCAATCCCATCACCGTGGCCTTTCTGAAAGGACTGTTCATGCCGATCCTGAAGGATGCCGTGAATTATGTCAACGCCCCGATCATAGCGAAAGAAAGGGGAATCAGAGTTATCGAATCGAAGAGCGGCAGGGCGGACGATTTCATCAACACCCTTTCGATCAGGGTATCGACCGGCGAGGGGGAGAATGTCCTGGTCGGCACGGTTTTCGGTCGAAACGAACCGCGCCTGGTCAGGTTGAACTCATTCCGGCTTGAGGCCTTGGTCTCCGGACCGATGCTGCTGGTGTACAATAACGATGTACCGGGGGTGATCGGTGCCTTGGGGACCACCCTCGGCAATGCCGGAGTCAACATTTCCCGGATGACTGTCGGTCGTGAAGAGGAAAGCAATCAAAATATCATCCTCCTCAGCACCGATGAACTTGTATCGAAAGAATTACTGGCTAAAGTTCAGAAGCTGGCAAACATAACCAACGCACATGTTCTGGACCTGACTTCCGTGTAGTGTCCGGGATTTCTGTTTGCTGGAAAATGAAGTGCTCTTGCCCTGGAGAAAAGTGCAGCCGGGGCAGGATATGATAATAGATTCAGAAGGAGTAAAAAGATGGCGGTCGAAGGGGTGAAAACTGAGAGTGCTTGTGGATGTCCGGAGGGGAAGGTTCCCACGAAGGAAGGACGATGTGTCATGCCTGAGGTTACCTTTCCGGCTTTTGTTATGTCGTTGAATACCTCTGCGCTCTACCATCTTGGCGAGATTGCCGATCCGAGAACGGGAAAAACCATTATCGATCTCGATCTGGCAAGACATGCGATCGACACGCTGGCGCTTATCCAGAATAAGACAAAAGGGAATCTTTCCAAGGACGAGGAGGCGCTGTTGGAAAACATTCTCTACGATATCAAGATCCGATTTGTCAAAGCGGTCAAGAAATAGCCTTGCGGGATGATGGACGCTCGTTTCGGTAAAATGACGGTGCGCGCACCGGCAAAGATCAATTTGCTGCTCCGGGTTGTCGGCAAGCGAGCGGACGGTTACCATGATCTCGAAACGTGGATGCAGAAACTTCAACTGCATGACACCCTTGAGCTTGAAGTCTTTCCGGGCAGTGGGATTCACTTTTCCTGCGATGATCCGAGCGTGCCGGGGGATGCGAGCAACCTTGCGGTGCGGGCGGCTGAAGCATTTTTCTCCGCCTGCCGGGAAACCGATGGCTGCGGGGTTCGCATTCATTTGGCCAAAAGGATCCCGATGGCTGCGGGCCTCGGTGGCGGCAGCAGCGATGCCGGAGCGGTTCTGCGGGGACTGAACGCCTTTTTTGGTTGCACCCTCGGCGAGCAGAAACTCATCGATCTCGCCCGCCCGCTGGGCGCGGATGTTCCTTTTTTCGCGGTGGACTACGAGGCGGTAAAGGCCTGCGGCATCGGTGACTTGATGTGCCCGGTGGCTTCGATAACCGACTGTCATTTCATTCTGGTCAATCCCGGTTTTCTCGTCTCAACCTCGTGGGTTTTTAAAAATTTTACGTTGACAATGCAGATGAAACACTCTAAATTGTCTTGCTTTCAAAAGTTCAAAACGGGGGCTTTGCCTTTTGCGGAGATGTATAACGATCTTGAGCAGGTTACCTGTGCAAGGCATCCGGAAATTGAAAAAATTAAAGAGGCGCTGACCGCATTCGGTGCTGTAAAGGCCTTGATGTCCGGGAGCGGCCCAACGGTTTTTGGCATATATCCGGATTCAGGAAAAACGACAGTTTCAGAACTAGAGCGTATTATCCGGGAATTACGGCTGGAATACGGAACAAAGGTTTATTTGTCAAGAGCATGTACTGGGGCGTCGCCAAGCGGTAAGGCACCGGGTTTTGATCCCGGCATTCGTAGGTTCGAATCCTTCCGCCCCAGCCATCACTGATCCATTCAGTTTTCCGGGTAACTAATATCATGAGAGATTTAAAAATTTTTTCAGGCAATGCTCACCCAAAGATGGCGGAGGAGATCGCCCTGCATCTGAAGATTTCCGTGAGCAAAGCTGAGCTGAGAAAATTCAGTGATGGAGAGATCTTTGTCGAAATAAAGGAAAATGTCAGGGGAACCGATGTCTTCGTGGTTCAACCGACATGTACTCCGGTAAATGATCATCTGATGGAACTGGTGATCATGGTGGATGCACTACGCAGGGCCTCGGCGAGAAGAATTACCGCCGTGGTTCCCTATTACGGCTATGCCCGTCAGGACAGGAAGAATGCACCCCGTGTGCCTATTTCCGCCAAGGTCGTTGCAGAAATGTTCATGGCGGTCGGTGTGCGCCGGGTTCTCTGTATGGACTTGCATGCCGGCCAGATCCAGGGCTTTTTCAACATTCCGGTTGATCATCTGTACGCCGCCCCGGTAATCCTCAGGCATATTAAAGAGAACTTCGGAGACGATGTCATCATGGTTTCGCCGGATGCCGGAGGGGTTGAAAGAACCAGGGCTTTCGCCAAAAGATTGAACTCAGGGCTGGCTATCATCGATAAACGCAGGGATAAGCCGAATGAATGTGAGGCGATGCATGTTATCGGCGACGTCAAGGGAAAGACGGCTATTTTGATGGATGATATGGTCGACACCGCCGGTACGCTTTGTGCAGGAGCGAAAACATTGATCGAGAACGGTGCCAGAGAAGTGCATGCCTGCTGCTCTCATCCAGTCTTGTCCGGCCCTGCCATAGAAAGACTACGCAACTCGGCGTTGAAGACGCTGGTCGTCACTAATTCGATTCCTCTTCGGGGCGAAGCCTTGAACTGTGACAAGATCAAGGTGTTGTCCGTCTCCAATTTGCTGGCGGATGCGATTAATAGAATACATAATGAAGATTCAGTCAGCTCGCTTTTTGTCTAACTGATTTTTTTATGGATATCCTGAGGAAATAGGCTCAGGGCTTGTGGCACTCATTACTCAAAGAGAAACCAAAAGGTGATCTCTTCGAGAGAAATTGTAAGAATCTTACGAGAATCATTTAAATTTTTGTTACCATATCCGCTCAGTCGTATTTGTTCATGTCAGTGGCGACTGGTCGGCAAAGGAGGAATTATGTTTCAGGTTGAAATGTCTGCTGCGGTAAGAAGTGCCACCGGGAAGGGACCAATGCGGCAAATGCGGATGAAGGGGATGACTCCTGCGGTTGTTTACGGTGGCGGTGGAGAGGCTATTAATCTCCAAATGGACACCAAAACCCTTATGGCACAATTGCTGGAATTTTCCCGCCGCAACACCGTTGTTACCCTGAAAATCGAAGATGGTCCGGGGAAAAGCGTTGCAATAGGCGAAATTCAGACTGACCCTATTACGGATAAACTGATCCACGTCGATTTCTGCGAAATCGATATCGAGAAGACCCGGAAGTACTCCGTTCCCGTTGTCTATAACGGCACGGCTAAAGGTGTCGATCTCGGCGGGGATATGATTATCAGTTACAACAAAGTGGTTCTCGAAGGGAAACCTCTTGATATCCCTAACGAATGCGTGGTCGACGTCACCCCTCTCGGAATGGGAGAGGCTGTTAAGTGCGGCGAAATTGCTATCCCGGGGAATGTGAAAATGGTCACGGACACCGAGGCTGTAGCCGTGAGCGTTATCAAGCCTGGACAAAAAGCGGCAGCCTGATCGCCGGCTGCTTATGAGGCAAGATCAAGTCGAAGAGGTCTGATATAGCTGCTCTTTTTACGGATGCGCTGAAGGGGTGCCCCTGGGCGTGTCTGCAGATATCTTTATAAAGGTCCGGAAAAGTAACTTTTCCGGACCTTTTTCAGTTTATGACCCATGGAAGCAAATACCTGGTTGATTGTCGGGCTGGGGAATCCCGGCGAACAATACCATCTTACCCGCCATAATATAGGCTTTCTGGTTGTCGATCACCTGGTCTCAAAATGGGGATGGGCGGCCTATCGGGAAAAATGGCAGGCCCTCTATGCTGCGGACTCTTGGTCGGGAAAGAATCTGCACATCATCAAACCCCTTACCTTCATGAATCGAAGCGGCAAGGCGGTGGTGCAATACCTTCGTTTCTTTAAAATCCAGCCTGACCATTTACTGGTCATTCATGACGATCTCGACATGGCAACCGGCCGGATCAAGTTGGTCAAGGGGGGTGGAGCCGGCGGCCATAACGGCATAAGATCGATCGTCGAAACTTTGGGAGCAGGTGACTTCTTCCGGTTGAAGATCGGGATCGGCAGGCCGGGAAAGGGCGACATTCATCCCGAATTCCCCGTAGAAAAATATGTCTTAAGCAACTTCGACGATGCCGAAATGACAATCTTTACCTCAAGGTTTGACAGCATTCAGCAGGGCATTGAATTGTTGCTGGAAGGTGAGACGGCCAAGGCCCTAAATCTTCTGAACAGCCTCAAGTAGTCCGCATCTGCCCCACGAACTTTTGAGGTAAGAGCCTCATCTTTTGCCAAAACGCATCATTATTGCCAGACTCAGGAAAAAGTGCGGCAATTTTATGAGAAACGTGGTATATTAAATCCAAAGTTGTAGTCAGACCTAGATGTCATCTAGTATTGCCCGCTGCAGCAAAAAAGTCAAATTCAATCGGTAACAAGAAATGTTTTCTTGGCGGCCGTTACTTCCCTTAGTTCGTAAACGTTCTGTTGTGTCTTGTGCTTCTGTTATTAATGTGTTCGGCCTTGTGCAAGGCGCTTTGATAAAAGGAGAATCCTGTGTTTTCTGAAGGCGATATGGCTGTATATCCAGCCCATGGTGTTGGTGTTATTAAGGCCGTTGAAACAAAAAAAATCGGTGGAATCGATCAGTCGTTTTATATCCTGGAAATCCTCGACAACAGTATGAGGATAATGATTCCAACCGCGAGCAGTAAAAATGTCGGACTTCGAGCCATTGTCGGAAAAAGCGAAGTGAGAAACGTCTTCAACATTCTGGCAGACAGATCTGTTGAACTGGGGACGCAGACATGGAATCGTCGCTACCGGGACTATATGGAGAAAATCAAGACCGGATCAGTCCATGAAGTGGCGGTAGTGCTCCGCGATCTCTTTCTCCTGAGTGTCGATAAGGACCTGAGCTATGGTGAGAGAAAGATGCTCGACACTGCGAAAAACCTGCTGGTGAAGGAATTGTCGCTTGCCCAGGAAACGGAAGAAGCAGCGGTCAGCAAGACTATCGAAGCCATCTTTTCCTAGAATCTCTCTGTAGTAACCGTGCAGGCGAGTCTTCTGTCGATAGTAATCCCCGGGACAACGATGGTATTGAACGAGGAAACAGCAGGCGACGCTTTATCCACCGCAGGTGGTTTTCAACTTACCGTTGATCCGGGGCAGGCTGGCATTCGGCTGGATCAGTTCCTGGCGCAACGCATTACTTTAGTTTCCAGAGCCTTAATCAGTACAGCCATTCGTGACGGCCATATTCTGGTCGATGGGGAGCAGCGAAAAAGCAGCTACCGTCTCCGTGCAGGAGAAACGATCCGTGGATTTGTCGAGAAACCAGAACTGGTTCATGTCGAACCGGAAAAGATAGATTTCAGCATCCTTTACGAGGATGAATTTCTCCTGCTCCTTTCCAAGCCTCCCGGTCTTGTCGTGCATCCGGGGAACGGCAATAGCCGGGGAACGCTGGTCAACGCCCTGCTGCATCACTGCCGCTCTATTGCCGATGTCGGAGATAAATTACGTCCCGGCATCGTGCACAGACTCGATAAAGATACTTCCGGCGTAATGCTGGTGGCCAAACAGGATGTTATCCACCGGACTCTTGTTGACTGTTTCAAAAACAGAAGAGTGACGAAAGAATATATCGCCCTCCTGCATGGCGTTCTCAGGGAAAAACGCGGCCGGCTGGTAGCTTCCATCGGTCGCCATCCGATCAATCGCCAGAAAATGGCAATAAGCCTTGTCGCCGGAAAACACGCGGTCACTAACTGGGAAGTCCTGCGGGAGTTCGGCGGCCGGTACAGTCTGGTCAAGCTCGTCATAGAGACCGGCAGAACCCACCAGATTCGCGTCCATATGGCCTCCCTCGGTTGTCCCGTAGCTGGAGACGTAGTGTATGGTTCACATCGTGATAATAGTTTGTTTCCGAGACAGATGCTGCATGCGTCGCGGTTGATGTTCCATCATCCCGTTACCGGCGAACTGTTTGATCAGCGTGCCGATCTCTGGCCGGATTTTCAGGAAATCCTTGAAGATCTGGAGCACCGGTATGGCGGGGAGGAGACACGATGATTATAGCCGTTACAGGAAGTTTGGGCTCCGGCAAGAGTACAGCAAGTAAAATCCTTGCAGGTATTCTGGCGGCCGAACATGTCGATACGGACCAGCTCTGCCGAATGGAAATGCTCCCCGGCCGGCAGGGTTATGAAGAGTTCCGGAAGATTTTCGGAACCCGCTACCTGAACGCCGACGGCAGCCTCAATCGAATGCTTTTGCGACATTCGGTATTCAACGACAGCCGGACCAAGACGCAGTTGGAAAACATTCTGCATCCTCTCGTGCGCGGGCACGTTGCGGATCTGTACCGGAAATGCCAGTTGCAATCCCAACACCTGGTGGTCGAGGTGCCGCTGCTTTTCGAGGTGGGATGGCAGCAGGATTTCGATGTGTCGGTGGTCGTCTATGTACCCGATGATCTTTGCCTTGCCCGGGTTCGGCTGCGGGATGCCCTGGTCGCTGAAGACATCCGGCGGGTTTTTGCGCAGCAACTGCCGATTGCCCGGAAGCGCGATTCTGCTCATTTCGTCATCGATAATACCGGCACCTTTGTCAGCACCGTATCGCAGTTGGCGTGGCTCGGGAAAAAGCTGAAATGTGAAAGAAAAAGTGGGAATTTAACCGTTTCCCGGCTAACCCGTTGTCAAAATAACATAGCCAGGTAATGCTCGGAACGGGGTGGAAATGGCCTAGTTATTTCGTGACGGCCCCTAAAAAGCTTGACAGTGCAGATTTGAATACGTATAAGAGAAACAACGGTTTGAAACTCAATCCCTGTCTTTGCTGAATCACCTCATTGAATCCTGTTGTAAAAACCACTCTGGAGCAAGCTGTCAGTGGATGACGGCTTCTGGACAATCTGCAGACTTCAACTGGTTGATTCTTCACGGATCTGGTCATTTACCCCATTCTGTTTTTGTATCTGACAGACTTATAGAACTCAACGAGTTTTTCGTAACGATCACGTATGGTTTCCATTGCTGTTCGCTCTTGCGTAGAGTGTGCGGTTGTGAAAATAGCTGATGTTCGCATCGGTTCGGTGTAACCGACTGCCAACTTGCCGATAATTATATTGTCCTCTTATCATATCCTGCCGAAATTCCTAGAAAGGAGAAGTTGATTACATGAATCTGGCGGAACTTAAACTGATGAAAATCGGTGAACTGGTAGCTCTTGGCCGATCGTTGAAGGTCGAAGGGTACAGTGCACTGCGTAAACAGGAACTCATCTTTGCGATTCTGAAGGCCCAGTCCGATAAGGACGGTAAGATGCGAGGCAACGGTGTGCTTGAAATACTGCCGGATGGCTTCGGTTTTCTCCGAGCTCCTGATTACAACTACCTGCCGGGTCCCGATGATATCTATGTTTCTCCATCGCAAATCCGAAGATTGAACCTTCGCACCGGAGACACCATCGAAGGTCTGGTGCGGGCGCCCAAGGAGGGGGAACGTTATTTCGCGCTGCTGAAAGTCGACAGTGTGAATTTCGATCCACCCGAGGCAGCGAAACAGAAGACCCTGTTCGGCAACCTGACGCCCCTGCATCCCAATGAAGCCTTCTCCCTGGAGTGGCAGCCGGACAACATTTCGATGAGGATCATGGACATGTTCGCCCCGATCGGCAAGGGCCAGCGAGGACTGATCGTGGCCCCGCCCAGGACCGGCAAGACGGTGCTCATGCAGAAGATCGCTAATTCTATTGTGAGGAATCACAAGGAAGTCTACCTGATCGTCCTGCTCATCGACGAACGCCCCGAGGAGGTCACCGAGATGACCAGGAGCGTCAAGGCCGCCGAGGTGGTCAGCTCGACCTTTGACGAGCCGCCGCAACGGCATATTCAGGTCGCAGAGATGGTTATCGAAAAGGCCAAAAGACTGGTTGAGCACAAAAAGGATGTCGTCATTCTGCTGGACAGTATCACCCGGCTGGCGAGAGCCTATAACACCGTGACTCCTGCCAGCGGCAAGATTCTCTCCGGTGGTGTCGAGGCCAATGCCCTGCATCGTCCGAAGCGCTTCTTCGGTGCGGCCAGAAATATCGAGGAGGGCGGCAGTCTGACCATCCTCGCCACAGCCCTGATCGAAACGGGCAGCCGGATGGATGAAGTTATCTTCGAGGAGTTCAAAGGCACCGGCAACATGGAGCTGGTACTCGATCGCAAGATGGCCGATAAACGTATCTTTCCGGCTATCGATCTCAAACGGTCTGGCACGCGGAAAGAGGATCTGCTCATCAAGCCCGATGCGCTCAATCGGATTTGGATTCTCCGCAAGCTGCTCAATTCGATGAATCCTGCCGATTGTATGGATTTCCTGATCGACAAGCTAAAACTGCAGAAGTCCAATGCGGATTTCCTGGATTCAATGAACACGTAATTTCTTCCCGACCGTGGAGCTGCCTTTTTAGTTGAAAAAAATTATTGTTTGAGTAATATATCTCCCTCGTGTCGAGATAATTCTAGCTTTTGTCAATATTAACTCACCGCCTCAAGGTGTGTTGGAGGAATAGTAACTATGAAAGAAGGCATTCACCCGAAATACAATAAGATTAAAGCCGTATGTGCCTGTGGCAATGAAGTCGAACTGGGTTCCGTCATGCCGGAGATGAAGGTCGAGATCTGCTCTGCCTGTCATCCCTTCTTTACCGGGAAGCAGAAGCTGATCGACTCCGCCGGGCGCATCGAGAAGTTCAAGCAGCGCTACGCTGACCATTACGCCAAAAAAGGAAAAGGCAAAGCCTGATTTTCCTTACCGTAGTGTCGGATCTTTTCCGACAGCCATCACCTTTCTGTGCCGTCCACAACGATGCTTGCGATGCTTGACATGGTTGTGGACTTTTTTCTTTTTACTCCTCCCGGACGATAGCTATGTTTGACAAATTTGCTGATCTTGACGATAAGATTTCTCATCTTGAAGGCAGGTTGTCCGATCCCGATCTGGTTGGCAATCAGAAAGATTATCAAAAGGTGGTACGGGAACATTCCCATCTTATCAAATTGAACGATAAGTATAGGGAATACAAGAAAGTTCAGCAGGAAATCCTGGAAATTAAAACTATCCTGTTCGATGAGAACGAGGACCTTGAGCTAAAAGAATTAGCCAAGGCCGACCTGGAAGATCTCGTCAACCAGGAGAAGCGCCTCGACCAGGAGATGAAAATCATTCTCCTGCCGAAGGACCCTAATGACGATAAAAATATCTTTCTGGAGATACGCGCGGGAACTGGCGGCGACGAGGCGGCTCTTTTTGCCGGGGATCTGTTCCGCATGTACAGTCGCTTCGCCGAAAGCATGGGCTGGCGGGTCGAGGTGATGAGTTCGAATCCCTTGGGTATCGGCGGCTTTAAGGAGATCATCGCGCTCATCAGCGGCGAGCAGGTCTATTCCAAGCTCAAATACGAAAG
>Ga0209317_1001147_pt1 | contig 25204 bp, 26 predicted proteins | sample RifGroB2_FD_183994 | JGI IMG/M metagenome (GOLD analysis project Ga0209317, IMG submission 183994) | Soil microbial communities from Rifle, Colorado, USA - Groundwater B2 (SPAdes) (version 2) | ecosystem: Environmental > Terrestrial > Soil > Unclassified | place: Rifle, Colorado | collected...
GATGCCTTATAAACGTTCGACAAGAGGTGGTTTGGTGATCAATCTAGACATCGCATTTGTATTCCAGCTGGTGAACTTTCTGGTGCTGGTACTGCTCCTGAACGTCTTCCTCTACAAGCCGATCAGGAAGCAGCTCGCAGACCGCGCCGCACAGATCAACGGCGCCAAGGTGAAAAGCGCCGAGGTCGACGCGGAGGTGCAGGAGAAAATGGCCAGCTACGAGGCACGCATGCGCGAGATCCGCGCCAGCGCGGCCGACGAGCGCGGCACCCTGAAGAAGGAGGCCCAGCAGCAGGAGGCGGCCATCCTCGACAAGGCGCGCGCCGAAGCTGCCGAGTCCCTTGCCTCCATCAAGGCGAAGGTGGCCAAGGAGGCCGAGGAGGCCAAGCGCCTGCTCACCACCAGCGCCGAGACCCTGTCCGCCGAAATCTGCGAAAAAGTTCTGGGGAGGAGTCTCTAGCATGCATAAGAAAAGGACCATCGTCACCACCCTCTCCGTTTGCGTCATGATCCTCGGCCTGGCCTCCCTCGGCTTCGCCCAGGAAGCAGCCGAAGGCGGTCACCACGCAGACACCGGCGCACAGATGAAGGACTTCATGTGGCGCTGCATCGACTTCGCTGCCCTGGTCGCCATCGCCGTCTGGGCACTGAAGAAGGCAGACCTGAAAGGGACCCTCGCGGCGCGCCGCGCCGGGATCGAGCGCACCCTGCAGGAAGCCGTCCAGGCCAAGGAGGCGGCCGAGAAGAAGTTCGCTGAGTACTCCCAGCGTCTCGACCAGGCCAACCAGGAGATCGAGGTGATCTCCGCCAACATGAAGCGCGAAGGCGAACTCGAGAAGGAGCGCATCGTGGCAGAGGCGAAAGACGCCGCTGCCAGGATCAAGGCCCAGGCCGAGGTCGCCGCAGCACAGGAAGTTCTCAAGGCGAAGGACGAGCTCAGGGCCGAGGCTGCCCGCCTCGCGGTCGAGCTTGCCGAGCAGAAGATCGTTAAGAACATTGCAAAAGGCGACCAGGACAAGCTGGTGGGCGACTATATCTCCAAGGTGGTGACTCTACATTGAGTACGAACGCTATAGCCAAACGTTACGCCAAGGCACTCGTGCAGATTGGCTCGGAAGCAGGGAGCGTGGACGGCTTCAACGCTGAACTCAGCCGCTTCAGCGCGCTTCTGACGGAAAGCCGGGAGCTCCCGGTGATCTTTGCCAATCCTGCCTATGGCATCGAAGCGAAGAAAGAGATCCTCAAGGACCTGGTGGCGAAGCTCTCCATCTCCCCGATGATCTCCAACCTGATGATGCTCCTTCTCGAGCGCGGCCGCCTCTCGGTGCTGCCGCAGATCGCCGAGAACTACGGCGTCTTCGCAGACGAGCTCTCGGGCGTGATCCGCCCGACCCTCTCCTCGGGCCTGCCGCTGGATCCGGCCCAGGTGGAGGAGATCAAGGGCGCCCTCGCGAAGTCGACGGGGAAAAAGGTTGAACTCAAGGTGGTAGTTGACCCGTCGCTCATCGGCGGCGTGGTAACCCAGATCGGCGACAAGGTCTTCGACGGCTCCGTAAGGACACAGTTAGCTAATATTCAGGATATATTACAGAAGGGGTGAGCGGTTCTATGGAAATCAAAGCGGAAGAAATCAGCGAGATTATCAGGAAGCAGATCAAGGAGTACGGCAAAGAGGTCGCGGTCGCCGAAACCGGCACCATCATCTCCATCGGTGACGGTATTGCCCGTATCCACGGTCTTGACAAGGCGATGGCAGGCGAGCTCCTCGAGTTCCCGCACGGCATCACCGGCATGGTTCTCAACCTCGAGGAAGACAACGTCGGCGCGGCGATCCTCGGCGAGTTCTCCGAGATCAAGGAAGGCGACAGCGTAAAGCGCACCGGCAAGATCGTCGAGGTCCCGGTAGGCCAGGCCCTGGTCGGCCGCGTGGTCGACGCCATCGGCAACCCGATCGACGGCCTCGGCCCCATCAACACCAGCACCTTCGGCAAGGTAGAAGTGAAGGCGCCCGGCATCGTGAAGCGCAAGTCCGTGCATCAGCCGATGCAGACCGGCCTCAAGGCTATCGACTCCATGGTTCCGATCGGGCGCGGCCAGCGCGAGCTGATCATCGGCGACCGCCAGACCGGCAAGACCGCCGTCGCCATCGACACCATCATCAACCAGAAGGGCGGCGACGTGGTCTGCATCTACGTCGCCATCGGCCAGAAGCGCTCCACCGTTGCCCAGGTCGTCTCCAAGCTCAAGGAGCACGGCGCGATGGATTACACCATCGTCGTTGCCGCTACCGCTTCCGAGCCGGCTCCGCTGCAGTTCATCGCCCCCTACACCGGCGTCACCATGGGCGAGTTCTTCCGCGATGCAGGCAAGCACGCCCTGATCATCTACGATGACCTCTCCAAGCAGGCCGTCGCGTACCGCCAGCTTTCGCTGCTCCTTCGCCGCCCGCCGGGGCGCGAAGCCTACCCGGGCGACGTCTTCTACCTGCACAGCCGTCTCCTCGAGCGCGCCTGCAAGGTTTCCGACGAGTGCGGCGCAGGCTCCCTGACCGCTTTGCCGGTCATCGAGACCCAGGCCGGCGACGTTTCGGCCTACATCCCGACCAACGTCATCTCCATCACCGACGGCCAGATCTACCTGGAGAGCGACCTGTTCTACTCCGGCGTACGCCCGGCCATCAACGTCGGCCTCTCGGTTTCCCGCGTCGGCGGTTCGGCACAGGTGAAGGCGATGAAGCAGGTCGCAGGTACCCTCCGTCTGGCTCTGGCGCAGTACCGCGAGATGGCGGCCTTCGCACAGTTCGGTTCCGACCTGGACAAGGCCACCCAGATGCAGCTCGCCCGCGGCGCACGCCTGGTCGAGATCCTGAAGCAGCCGCAGTACCGTCCCATCCCGAACGAGAAGCAGGTTCTGATCATCTTCGCGGCCAACAACGGCTTCGTCGACGACTACCCGGTCGGCGTCCTCGGGCGCTACGAGACCGAACTGTACGCTTTCTTCGACTCCAGGAAGGCGACTCTCCTTGCTGAGCTGCGCGACAAGAAGGCCATTGACGACACCATGAAGGGTGAGATCGTCGCCTCTCTGGAAGAGTTCAAGAAGGAATTTACTGCCTAAACCAAGGACGGACTTAGCGAATGGCAAACCTCAAGAGCATCAAAAAACGGATCGTATCCGTAAAAAATACCAGGCAGATCACCAAGGCCATGAAGATGGTCTCTGCCGCCAAGCTGCGCCGCGCCCAGGAAAACGTGGTCGCTGCGCGTCCCTACGCGGGGAAGCTCGCGGAGGTGCTTGAGCGGCTTGCCAGGACCCAGGAGTCGGATGCCAATCCGCTCATGGTGAAGCGCGACACCGGTCGCGCGCTCCTGGTGGTGGTCACCTCGGACCGCGGCCTCTGCGGGGGCTTCAACGCCAACCTCTCCAAGGCTGCGGACCGCTTCCTCAGGGAGCGTTCCGGCGAGTACAAGGAAATGACCCTGATGACCATCGGCCGCAAGGGTTACGAGTTCCTCCGTAACCGCCACACGGTCAGGAAGCATCACGGCAACATCTTCTCCACGCTCTCCTACCAGACCGCGGCGCTGCTTGCCGCCGAACTGGTCGAGGGGTACCTGGCGGACGAGTACGACGAAGTCTTCATCATCTACAACGCCTTCAAGAGCGTCATGACCCAGGACATCACCCTGGAGCAGCTCCTCCCCATCGCCCAGAAAGCGGATGCCGAGGAGGAGGTAGGTACCGAGTACATCTACGAGCCGTCCAAGGCGGCACTTTTGGACGAGCTCCTTCCCAAGCACATCGAGGTGCAGGTTTTCAAGGCGCTCCTCGAGTCGGTCGCTTCCGAGCACGGCGCCAGGATGACGGCGATGGATGCGGCCTCCAAGAACGCCACGGAGATGATCGGCAAGCTGACCCTGATTTACAACAGGGCGCGCCAGGCCGCCATCACCACGGAGCTGATGGAAATCATCTCCGGCTCTGAATCGATCAAGGGTTAAACACTTATAAACATATGTGGCCCCAGGGCCGCAGGAGGAAGAGGTTTACATGAGTCAGAACTTCGGAAAAATATCGCAGGTCATCGGCGCAGTTATCGACGTCGAATTCGAGCCGGGCAAGCTTCCCCCGATCTATCAAGCTCTCAGGGTCACCAACCCCGCGATCGACGATCAGGAGATGAACCTGGTTCTGGAAGTCGCACAGCACCTGGGCGAGAACGCGGTCAGGACCATCGCAATGGACTCCACCGACGGTCTGGTTCGTGGCCAGCAGGTCCTCGACACCGGCAAGCAGATTTCGGTGCCGGTCGGCCGCAAGACCCTGGGGCGCATCCTGAACGTCATCGGCGAGCCGGTTGACGAGATGGGCCCGATCGGCAACGAGAAAGAGTACGGCATCCACCGCGAGGCCCCGCTCTTCGTGAACCAGTCGACCAAGGTCGAGGCATTCACGACCTCCTCGCTCCTTACGCAAGGGGGGGCAAGATCGGCCTCTTCGGCGGCGCAGGCGTCGGCAAGACCGTACTCATCATGGAGCTCATCAACAACATCGCCAAGCAGCACGGCGGCTTCTCCGTCTTCGCCGGCGTCGGCGAGCGCACCCGCGAAGGGAACGACCTCTGGATGGAGATGAAAGAGTCCGGCGTTCTCGACAAGGCGGCCCTGGTGTACGGCCAGATGAACGAGCCCCCGGGGGCGCGTGCCCGCGTCGCTCTCTCCGCGCTCTCCATCGCCGAGTACTTCCGCGACGAGGAAGGGCAGGACGTGCTCCTCTTCGTCGACAACATCTTCCGCTTCACCCAGGCAGGTTCCGAGGTGTCCGCACTGCTGGGCCGCATCCCTTCCGCCGTCGGTTACCAGCCTACGCTGGCCACCGAGATGGGAGAGCTGCAGGAGCGCATCACCTCGACCACCAAGGGTTCCATCACCTCGGTCCAGGCGATCTACGTACCGGCCGACGACCTGACCGACCCGGCTCCGGCAACCGCCTTCGCCCACCTCGACGCCACCACGGTTCTCTCCCGTCAGATCGCCGAGCTCGGCATCTACCCGGCAGTGGACCCGCTCGACTCCACCTCCAGGATCCTCGATCCGCAGGTCATCGGCGACGAGCACTACGCGATCGCCCGCCAGGTGCAGTACGTGCTGCAGAAGTACAAGGATCTGCAGGACATCATCGCGATCCTCGGTATGGACGAGCTCTCCGAGGAGGACAAACTGGTCGTCGCGCGCGCCAGGAAGATCCAGAAGTTCCTCTCCCAGCCGTTCTTCGTCGCAGAGGCGTTCACCGGTTCCCCGGGCAAGTACGTCGAGCTGAAGGACACCATCAAGGGGTTCACCGAGATCATCGCCGGCAAGCACGACGATCTCCCGGAGCAGGCCTTCTACATGGTCGGCACCATCGAGGAAGCTATCGAGAAGGCACAGAAGCTGGCGGTGTAAATAATCAGGCTTACGGCATAAGGCGGCAGGCCGGAGGAAGGGGTCTCCCTCCCTTCGGCCCAACCCCTTAGCCTCAAGAGGTTTATATGGCTGAAAAACTGAAGGTTGAACTGGTTACACCGTACAAGAAGGTCCTCTCCGAAGAGGTCGACGAGATCACCGCTACCGGTGCGCTCGGCGAATTCGGCGTGCTGCCGGGTCATGCCCCCTTCCTCACCTCGCTGAAGATCGGCGAGCTCGCCTACAAGAAGGACGGCGTGTCGCACCACATGGCGCTCAACTGGGGGTACTTCGAGGTCGAGAACGACACCGTCACGGTGCTGGTCGAGACCGCCGAGAGGGCGGACGAGATCGACCTGGAGCGTGCCAAGGCCGCCCTGGGGCGCGCAGAGACGGAGCTCAAGCTGCTCACCCCGGAGGACAAGAACTTCCGCATCCAGGAAGCCGCTCTCGAGCGCGCCCTGATCAGGGTCCAGGTCGCCGGCAAGGCCTCCGGGCGCTAAGCGTCACAGCATAAAACGATTTTCGAAAGAGCGGCCAGCCCGCTCTTTTTTTTTACCCGGTGAACGTGTAATCTTAACTCTTTCCGGGACAGCAGGCCTTCCCCCGCCCCTTCCCCCGGGGAAGGAGCTGGAACCCCCTCCGGGAAGGAGTGCCATCGAGGGCGCCATGAGTAACTCAGGCCAGGAACTGCTGCACCAGCCGATCCCCGGGTTGATCAGGAAGCTGGCCGTCCCCACCAGCGTCGGCTTCTTCTTCAACACCATGTTCAACGTGGTGGATACCTTCTACGGCGGCAGGATCTCGACCGAGGCGCTGGCGGCCACTCTCCCTCTCGTTCCCGGTGTTCTTCCTCATCATCGCCATTGGGGCGGGCATCTCCACCGGAGCCACGGCCCTGATCGGACACGCGCTCGGGTCCGGCGACCGGCACGGTGCGCGTCACCTGGCCGGCCAGACGGTCTCATTCGGGCTGCTGCACGGCGTCATCGTGGCGATCCTGGGGCTCTTCCTCGCTCCCCATCTCTTCTCGCTGCTGGGGGCGAAGGGGGGGGTGCTCGGGCTGGCTCTGCAATACATGGGGACCATCTTCTCCGGCAGCATCTTCTTCCTGGTGAACTACGTCCTGAATGCGATCCTCAACGCGACCGGCGACAGCCGCAGTTTCAGGAACTTCCTGGTCGCCGGCTTCTTCCTCAACCTGGCACTCGACCCCTGGTTTCTCTACGGCGGGTTCGGCATCCCTCCGCTGGGGCTCCCCGGCATAGCGTTGGCCACGGTGCTGGTACAGGCGGCCGGCAACTGCTACCTCCTGGTACAGGCGGCCGGCAACTGCTACCTCATCTCCAGGGTCAGGCAGTCAGGAATGCTGGAGGGTTTCCGCTGGCGCGAGCTGATGCCGGACCGGCACGCCTACTGCCAGCTTGCCAAGCAGGGGTTCCCCTCCAGCTTGAACATGATGACGGTCGCCATCGGCATCTTCGTCATCACCTGGTACGTTGGGCGCTTCGGGAGCGGGGCCGTGGCGGCCTACGGCATCGCGTCGCGCATCGAGCAGATCGCCCTGCTCCCGGTGATGGGGATGAACACGGCGACCCTCGCGCTGGTGGCGCAAAACTCGGGCGCGCGGCAGCTGGAGCGGGTGGTGCAGACCATCCGTACGGCGCTCAGGGCCGGAGTGATCCTCATGGGAGTCGGGACGGTGGCGGTCTTTCTGGGGGCCCGCCCCCTGATGAGCCTCTTCACGCACGATCTGCAGGTCGTGGAGATCGGCGTCAGCTACCTCAGGATAGAGGCATTCGTCTTCATCGCCTACGTCATCCTCTACACCTGCGTCGCCGTGCTGCAGGGGCTGAAGAGGCCGGTATTCGCGCTGGTGATCGGCCTGATGAGGCAGGTCGTCTTCCCGGTCCCGGTGTTCTACCTCCTGTCGGTGCTGCTTGGCTGGGGTATCGTCGGGATCTGGTGGGGGATACTGGTGGTCACCTGGGGTGCGGCCCTGGTCACGCTCTTCTACGTGATCAGGCTCGCCTCCAACCTCGATCTCGCCTCCCTCCCGCTGGAAAAGGCGGCGAACCACGGTCGCTGCGGGTGACGCCCGCTGCATCCGGCGGGGGCTCCCTTCCTGCCGCCATGGCGGTCCGAACCTTGCCCGAAGGGAAGGGCGGCCCAAGGGGGGGCGAGGGCGCCCCGAAGCTCCCCGCAAGGGGTGACGGCTCCCCAGCCGGCCGGGGGAGTGCCGGCTTTCCGGGGGGGCGGGCGGGGTAGCGGGCTTCCTGGAGGTGGTTTATGGACATGAATCGTCTGTGTGCCGGGATCAGGGAGAGGGTGTCCCTCGGGTTGCAGGCTCCTGCCGGTCCCGGGGGGAGGACGGGAATCCTCATCGAAGCCCTCTACGAGGTGAGCCGCACCGTGCTCCCGGCGCTGGGGCCTCCCAGGAAATCGCAGGAATACCAGAAGGCGCTGGAAACGGTGCTGGAGCTGATCAGCTGCATAGCCATTCCGTTGGTCCGGGAGGGGGAGCAGCGCGGCGTGGCGGTCCTCTCCGAGCTGGCGGAGGGGTGCCGGGACCCGCTGCTCAAGAAAAAGCTCTCCGTCTACTCCCAGGAACTGCTGGCGCAATCGGTCCTGCGCCCCCGGGAGCGCATCTTCTCAGGCAAGGCGGTTGCAGCTCTGCTTGCCTCGTGCACGGCCGCGGCCCTGGTGCTCTACCTGGCCCGGCCCGGCGGCGTCGAGAGGAACCGGATAGAAACGGCAACGCCTTTGCCTGCGGCGGCACCTCTTGTCGCGCCACCGGCGCCTGCAGCGGCTCCGGCTGCTCCACCGCCACCCGAGCGCGGCGCCGGGGGGAGCACTGCGCCGGAACCGAGCCAGCCGCCACCCCATCAACAGGAGAAGGGCTCGGCGGCGGTCGCAGGGGCGCCGCAAGGGGAGCAGGTGACCAGGGTTCGGATCCTGAACGACCAGGTGCTGGTCCCGGTCGTCCTGAAGTCCTGAAGCATGGCGGCGCTTCGCTCAGGGTGGAGCTGGTGCTCGACACCGGTGCCACCCGGACCGCCCTGCACGAGGGGATTGCCGGCAGGCTCCCTATTGATTTACGCTCCGCCCGGAGCGCCATGGCCGAGGTCGCCGACGGGAGGATGGTCCGTTCCAGGGTCGCGAGGATCGACCTGTTGAGCGTCGGCCCCTTTTCCCATCCCTCCATGGAGCTGGAGCTGATCCCCTACCAGGGAAGCGAGCGGACGCATGACGGCCTGCTCGGCATGGATTTCCTCGGCAGGCACCGCTACCAGATCGACATGGAGCACGAACAGATCCACTGGTTTTGAACGGCATGCAAGGAGGCTTTTTTTGCGACTGGAACAGATTTGTCAAAAACTGGAGACGCTGCTCTCCTCCCGCCAGGGGGGGGAGGCAAGGGTGGAGGCGAGCGTGGATGCCCTTTGCAGCATCTACGGCGTGGAGAGAAACGAGGTGGCCGTCTTCGCCCTGGACCCGGGGAAGGATGCCTTCAGGTTCCTCTGGCCTGCCGAGATGCGCAGGTCGGGGTCCATCCCCTTCTCGGCCGACCGGTCGCTGCTGGCCGCCACGGCCCGGGAACGGCAGGGCAAGGTGAACAACAGCTTCGCCTCCACGCCGCACCTGTTCGTCTTCGAGTCGTTCGGCAGGGAGAAAGCGGCGCCGATACAAAGGATCATGAGCGCACCGATGCTGAAGGGGGAGGAACTGGTGGGGGTGATCCAGGTCTGCCGCAAGGGGGGGGACGCCGACGCCGCCCTCAAGAACTTCACAGAGCCGGAGCTGAAGGCGCTTTGCACCCTGGCCAACGTCGTCGCGAAGCACCTCTAGCATGGGCGGCGGCTTGGGAAGGATCTACCTGAAGCTGGTGCTGACCGCCTTTTTCTGGGGGGGCACCTTCGTGGCCGCGCGCCTCGCAGTGGCGGAGGCGCCACCTTTTTTCGCCGCGAGCTGCCGTTTCGTCCTTGCCGCGACCTCCCTTTTGCTCCTGACCGCCTGGCGTTCCCGCCGGGAGGGGCGTGGCTTCCCCCTGCCGCAAGACCTGCGGCAACTGGCGACGCTCTTCTGCCTGGGGCTCACCGGCGTGTTCCTCTACAACGCGGTGTTCTTCACCGGGTTGAAGCTCACCACTGCGACCAGCGGCGCCCTCATCGTCGCCATCAACCCGCTCCTCACAGCGGTACTTTCCGCCCTCTGGCTCAGGGAGAGGGCGAGCGCCACCCAGGGGGCGGGGCTCCTCATCTCGCTTGCCGGCGTGGCGACCGTCATCTCCAAGGGCTCCTGGTCCGTCATCGCGAACCTCTCCTTCAACGCCGGGGACATGATCATGCTGGGCGCGCCCCTTTGCTGGGCGCTTTACTCCATCCTCGGCAAGAAGGCGCTCTCGAGCTTCACCCCGCTGGCGGCTACGGCGTATGCGGCGCTCTTCGGAGCGGCGTTGCTGGTGCCGGCGGCTCTCCTGGAGCATCTCCTGGCGGGGGGGGAGTTGCCCGGCTTCAGCTGGGTCGGGTGGCTTGCCATACTGCAGCTCGCCCTCCTGGGGACGGTGGTCGGCTTCGTCTGGTGGTACCAGGGGGTGCAGGCAATCGGCGCGGCGCGGGCGGCGCTCTTCGTCAACCTGGTGCCGCTTTTCGGTGCGGCGCAGGCCGCGCTCTTGCTGGGTGAAAGGGTGGTGGCACCCCAGCTCTGGGGAGGGTTGCTGGTGATAGCGGGGGTTTGTCTGGGAAGCCGGAGCGGCGCCATGGGGGTGAGCGCAAGCGCTGGATGCGTCTTCCGGGGAGCCGGAGCGGGAAAGGGGGGGGAATGATCCAGGTTGCCCGCGTCCTGAATACGTTGAAGATCTGCTGTTACGCCTTGCTCCCCTCCACCGGGGGGGACGCAGAGCCTGCGGGGAGAAAAGAGGTGCTGCGCTGCGAACCGCGGCAGATGCGTGGCGGGATGGGAAGGTTTCTGGACGACGCAGGGGAGCTGCGGCTCTTTTTCCCGGACTCTTTGCCGATCGCCGCGCCGTTCATCCTGTTCCGCTTGAAAAGGGAGGGGTTTTCGCGCTGCAGCGTGCACGCCTCCCACCAGGGGCTCCTGGTGCAGGGGCGGCGCTAGGTCCGATTCAGCTGCGTATCTTTCCTATCTCGAAGCCGATCTGGTCCAGAGGGAGGATCACGTCGGCCACCTTCCCTTCGATGCAGGCTCGGGGCATCCCGTAGATGGTGGAGGTCGCCTCGTTCTGCACCAGGGTCAGCCCCCCTTTTTCCTTCAGATGCTTCATCCCCTTGAAACCGTCGTTCCCCATCCCGGTCAGGATCACCCCGAGCATGGAGCCGTTGCTGGCGTCGCAAAGCGAAGTCATCATCTGGTCCACCGAGGGGATGTAGATGTAGTTGGGGAAGTCGCTGATGGGGGCGGTCCGCACCACGATGTTGCTCCCCTGCCTCACCAGGCTGGTGTGCTGCCCCCCGGGAGCGATCAGCACCTCGCCCCCCTTGACGATGTCGCCGTTCGCGGCCTCCCTGATGGAGAGCGAGCACTTGGCGTTCAGCCTGTCGGCGTAGGGGCCGGTGAAGGCCTTGGGCATGTGTATGGCCACCACGATCCCGTGCGGGAAGTTGACCGGGATGCGGGAGAGCACTTCCTGAAGCGCGACGGGGCCGCCGGTGGACGCCCCGATCCCTACGCAGCCGATCCGCTTGTGGGCGAACTGGGAGGGACGCACCTGGGGGGGCTGCACCACTCTGGGCGCGATCCCCACCCCCCTTCTCGGCACCGAGGAGAGGGACGCCTCCTGCACCTTGGCGAGGAGCGCCGCCTGGAAGATCTGCTGGGCGTCCTTGCAGTCGCTCACGTTCTTGGGGACGTAGTCTATGGCGCCTGACTCGAGCGCCTCGAAGGTGGCCCGCGCCCCCTCGCAGGTGAGAGTCGACACCATCAGCACGCGGGTCGGCTGCTTGGCCATGATCTGCTTCAGCGCCGCTATGCCGTCCATGCGCGGCATCTCGACGTCCATGGTGATCAGGTCCGGCTTGAGCGCCAGCGCCTTCTCCACCCCTTCCTGCCCGTCAGCCGCGATTCCCACCACCTCTATCCCTTGCGCCTTGGCCAGAATGCCGCGGATCGCCATGCGCATGAAGGAGGAATCGTCGACGATGAGCACCCTCAGTTTGTTCTGCCTTTCGGGAAACATGATGTATCAGGCTCCTATTCCCTGGAAGATCGATTTTACCATGTCCTGGATCTCGGGTACGCGGTCGTCCAGTTCGTAGCAGAAACGCTCGACATCGAGGTCCGCCAGGTGGGGGGCGTATCCCTTCAGTATCGCCCACGCCTTCTCCTCGGCGAGGTTGAAGGAAACCCAGGAATGCCCGCCGTAATCAAGCTGGCGCACCGAGCAGAACAGGTCGGCCAGGTTGACGATGGCGCAAAGGGTCGGGTCCAGGGCCGCCTCCTCGGGGGCGTGGTGCAGGGCGATCACCTCGCAGTACTCCGCCGGGAAGTTCCATTTGCGGGCGATGCAGAGCCCTACCTCGTTGTGTGAGGTCCCAAGGAACTCCGCCTCCTTCTCCACCAGCCGGAAAGGCTGTCCCTGCACCGAGTCGAGCAGGGCGCGGAAGGCGTCCTGGCGGTAGTAGGAAAGGAATACCTCCCCGATGTCGTGCACGATGCCGACCAGGTACGCCTTCTCCGTGTCGGGGTAGCGCACCCGCTGGGCGATGATCTTGGAAACCACCCCTACGCCGAAGGAGTGCTCCCAGAAACTCTTGATGTCGAAGATGCCGTCGCGTCCCTCGAAGACGTCCACGAAGGAACAGGTGAAGGCAAGCTCGCGTATGTGGCGGAAGCCCAGGTAGATCAGGGCCCTCTTGACCGACTTTATCTGGTGCGCCGGCTTGTAGAGCGGCGAGTTGACCATCTTGATGACCCGGGCCGCCAGGACCTGGTCGGCGAGGATCATGTCCGCCACTTCGTCCAGCTCGACACCCGGCCGGTCCAGAAGCTCGATGACCCGGGTGGCTACCTGCGGAATGGTGGGGAGGTCGACGAAGCTCTCCACCATGTCCTGAGCAGTCTGCATCATGGCTGCTTTTTCCATACCATCATCCTCACTTGTTATAGGTGAACCCGCCCGGGAAGTGTACGGTCTTGAATTTGTCGTTCACCCCGTGCAGCGACTCGGACTGCCCCACGAAGAAGTAGCCGTACGGCTGCAGGTTGTTGTAGAAATGCTGGACTACCTTGCTCTTGGAGGAGGTATCGAAGTAGATCAGCACGTTGGCGCAGAATATGAAGTCGAAGCTCTTCATGAAGAGCATCTTGTTGTCGTCGTAGAGGTTCAGGTGGCTGAAGGATGCCAGCTTCTTGACCTCGGGCGAGAGCAGGAACTTCCCGGGAGACTCCTCCTTGAAGTACTTCTTCAGGTAATAGTCCGGGGTGTTGCGCACCGAATAGCTGTTGTAGGCCCCTTCCTTGGCCTGGGCGATCACCGTCTCGTTGATGTCGGTCCCCACGATCTCTATGATCCAGTCCTTGAGGAGCGTGCTCCGCTTCTCGAGGAGAATCATGGCCATGGTGTAGGCCTCCTCCCCGGAGGAGGAACCGGCGCTCCAGATGCGCAGCTTCTTGAAGCCGATCTTCCCCTTGGCTGCGACGATCTCCGGGAGGAACTTGTTCTCCAGGGCGTTTAGCTGCGGCATGTTCCTGAAGAAACAGGTCTCGTTGGTGGTGATCTCGTCCAGGAGCTTGGTCAGCTCCGTCCTGCCGGTGGCGGCGCCGCGCACGTACTGGTAGTAGTCCGCGTGGCTCTTGCACCCGGTGCCCTCCATCCTGCGGGCGAGCCTGCTTTCCAGGAAGTACTTCTTGGAGCTGTGGAAGTAGATGCCGCAGACGTTATATATGTAATCCCGAAGCTGCTCGAAATCCTTGTCGGAGATCTTCGGGGCGCTCTTCGCGTCGAATGGTTTCAGATCTAATGCCATTTCTCTTCCCCTCAGGCAGCTCCGCCACCGACTAGTCCGATCGGATCCACAATGAGCGCCACCCTGCCGTCCCCCATGATGGTCGAGCCGCCGATGCCGGGGAGGTTGGACAGGAACTTGCCGAGCGACTTGATGGCGACTTCCTGCTGCCCCAGGAGCCTGGTTACGATCAGGCCGATCCGCTTCTCGGCGACCCCGACTATGACCACGTAGCAGGTGTCGCGCTCCGAGTAGAACTCCTGGCAGCCGAAGGTGTGCTGCAGCCGTAAAAGCGGCAGTACCGAGTCCCTCAGTTTCAGCACCTCCTGCCCGCCGATCATGTGGAACTCCTTCTTGCTGACGCGCATCGTCTCGATGACCGAGGCGAGCGGTATGGAGTAGACCTCGCGCTCGACCTCCACCAGCAGGGACTGGATGATGGCGAGGGTGAGCGGCAGCTTCAATATGAACTCGGTCCCGTTGCCGATGTCGTTCTTGATCTCGATGATGCCGTTTAGCTTCCTGATGTTGGTGCGGACCACGTCCATGCCGACGCCGCGCCCGGAGAGGTCCGTGGTCTGCTCCTTGGTGGAGAAGCCGGGGAGGAAGAGGAGGTCGAGGATCTCGCGGCTCCCCATCGAGGCAAGCTGCTCCTCGGTGATGAGCCCCTTCTCGAGTGCCTTTTTTGACACCCGCTCCGGATCGATGCCGCGGCCGTCGTCCTTAATGCTGATGACGATCTGGTTCCCCTCGTGGGCCGCGGAGAGCACCACGGTCCCGGTGCGCTCCTTGCCGGAGGCAAGCCGCTGGTCGGGGGTCTCCAGGCCGTGGTCCAGCGCGTTCCTGATCAGGTGGATCAAGGGATCGCCGATCTCGTCCACCACGGAGCGGTCCAGTTCGGTCTCCTCGCCGTAGATCACCAGGTCGACCTCCTTGCCGAGGTCGCGGGCCAGGTTCCTGACGATGCGGGGGAACTTCTTGAACACCTTCTCCACCGGGAGCATGCGCATCTTGAGGACCTGCATCTGCAGCTCGGAGGTGACGAAGTTGAGCCTCTTGGAGAGCTTCCCGAAGTCGTCGCCGAAGCCGGTCGGGTCGAGGCCGCTTTGGTAGTCGCTGTGGAGCTGGATCATCCGGTTTCTTTCCAGCACCAGCTCGCCCACCTGGTTCATCAGGTCGTCGAGACGCTTCACGTCGACCCTGACCGTCGAGTTGTCGGAAAGATCCTCACCCTTGGCGGCAGGTTTCTGGGGCTCCTTGACCGGCTGGGGCTTGGGCTGTGCCGCAGGCGCGACCGGCTGGGGCGCCGCGGCACGCTCGGCGGCCGGGGCCTCCTGGACGGCGGTTGCGGCGGCCTCGGCAGCGAAGGACGCAGCTCCCTCGGCGGGGCCTTCGGGCTGCGCTTCCGGCGCTGGGGGAGGGGTAGCGGCACTCTGCTGTTTCGGGGCGAAGACGGGGGCGAGCACGGTCGCCTCGAACGCGTTCTCCGAGAGGTACGGGATCAGCTTGGAGATGGTTCCCTCCAGGTCCCGCTCGACGATGTCGCCTCCCTTGATGTCGGAGACCAGCGTCTTTACCAGGTCCACCGCCTCAAGGATCACGTCCATGATCTCGGGGGTAAGGGAGAGTTCCAGCTTTCTGAGGCGGTTCAGCACGTCTTCGGTCTTGTGGGTGACCTTGACGAGCATGTCGAAGCCGAGGAAGCTGGAGGCCCCCTTCACCGTGTGGATGGAACGGAAGATCCGGTTCATCAGTTCGGCGTCTTCAGGGCTCTTTTCAAGCGAGATCAGATCGTCGTCGAGTTTTTCCAGAAGCTCCGTGGTTTCGGCAAGGAAACCTTCAAGCAGCTCCTGATCTTCGCAGTCTATGGACATGTTGCACTCCGGAATCGGGGCGTGGTTCCCCCGGTTGTTGCCTTAGGCTACGTTGCTGAACATCCTGCGCTCGTCGGCGGAGAACATCTTCTCCAGGTCGAGCAGGACCAGGAGCCGCTCGGCCTGGTTGATGACGCCGGACATGCACTCCTGCTCGATACCGCTGGAGACAACGGGGGGCGGGGGCTGGATCTCCTTCTCGGAGATGCGGATCACCTCGGAGACCTCGTCCACGATGAAGCCCATCAGCTCGCCGACCACCTCCATCACCATGATGCGGGTCCTCTTGTCGTATTCCGCCTCCATCAGGTCGAACTTGCGCCTCAAGGAGATGATGGGGATGACCTTGCCGCGCAGGTTGATGACCCCTTCGACGTAGTGCGGGGTGTTCGGCACGCGGGTGATGTTGAGCATCCTTATGATCTCCCGCACCATCAGCACGTTGATGCCGTACTCCTCTTTCTCCAGGTTGAAGCTGACCAGCTGGATCAGCTCACCACCATACTCTTCGCTCTTTACCTTTGTGAGTGCGGTCTCCATGGACCCTCCGTGTGGGTGAAATCGGTGGCGGCGGGGACGGGCATCCGCCGCATTAGTTTCCTATCGGTTGACTGAAGCAAAGGTTAAATATTTTTTTGCGCTCTTTTACGGCGGCACCGCCCGGTGCAAAGGGAGGCTCCACGGGCCTCGAGCGGGCCGGGGGCGTTTACGTGCAAAAAATTGACACCCGGGGCCCATCCGGGCAAGTCATTTAATTGACATTGGAGAAATATACCGTTATAGTTCCGGGCGACACCGTTTTGTATCGGCTTGATTCAGAGCAACTTTAACCGAAATCGGGGAAACGATGGAAACGCCGAAAATACTGATCGCAGACGATGACAAAAAGACCCGGGACTTCGTGGCCGCCTTCCTGAGCTACAAGGGGTATCAGGTCCACCAGGCTTTTGACGGGCAGGATGCCCTGCAGAAGATCGAGTTGCACGACGTGCAGATGGTGATCACCGACATCATGATGCCGCGGGTCAACGGTCTCGAATTCATCAAGCAGTTGAAGTCGCTGCGCCCGGAGATAGTAACCATAGCCTACAGCGCCTTTGCCAATTTCGAGATGACGGCCAATCTCCTTAAGGCAGGGGCGTTTTTCTATCTGGAAAAGCCCTTCAACCTGGAGGAGCTGGAGACCCACGTTAAGAGGGGGCTCGAGCACCAGGCTTTGCAGAGCAAGAGTTTTCGGTCCAAACCGTGCATAAAGAACAGGGCCCTGTTGAACAACATCATCGGGGAGAGCGAGAAGATGCTGTCGCTCTTCGAGATGATCGAGAAGGTGTCCACCTCCGACTCCACCGTGCTGATCCAGGGTGAGTCCGGGACCGGCAAGGAACTGGTCGCCCGCGCCATCCACGATCTTTCCAACCGCTCCGACAAGAATTTCGTCGCCCTGAACTGCGCGGCGATCCCGGACGAGCTTCTGGAGAGCGAGCTCTTCGGCCATGTAAAGGGCTCCTTTACCGGCGCGGTGGCCTCGCGCATCGGCCGCTTCGAGATGGCGGACAAGGGGACCCTGTTCCTTGACGAGATAGGGGACATGAAGGCAAACCTGCAGGTGAAGCTTTTGCGGGTGCTGCAGAGCAGGGAGCTGGAGCCGGTCGGCTCCACCCGCTCCAAGAAGGTCGATGTCAGGATCATAGCCGCCACCAACCAGAACCTTGACCAGATGGTGGCCTCAAAGGAGTTCCGGGAGGATCTGTACTACCGGCTCTCCGTGATCCCGATCATGCTGCCGCCGCTTCGCGAGCGCGGCTCCGACATCCCGCTTCTTCTGAACAGCTTCCTGGAGAAGTTCAACAGGAGCAAGCAGCGCAAGGTTCAAGGTTTTGACAAGCAGGTCATGGAGGTCCTCAGCAGCTACGACTGGCCGGGGAACGTACGCGAACTGGAGAACCTGGTCGAGCGCCTGGTGATCATCAAGGGGACCGGGGTCATCAGCATCCACGACCTTCCCGAGAAATACCGCGGCGAGCGCACCTATGCCGCGGCGCCTGGGGAGCATCTGACGCTTCCGGACGACGGTTTCTGTCTGAACAGCGCCGTCGAGGAGTTCGAGAACCGGCTGATCCTGCAGGCGCTGGAGAAGAGCGGCGGGAACAAGAAGGAAGCGGCCGAGCTGTTGAATCTCAAGCGCACCACGCTGATCGAGAAGCTGAAGAAAAAGAAACTCATCTACGGGGAGGGTCCTGCCTTCCCGTAACAAGGGGCGGTATCCATGTCGATCAATCCGATAGCTACGGCGCAAAATCCCGAGGCGGCCAAAAAAGCCGGGTCGTCCAGCGGAGCAGCACCCGCCGGTGCCTTCGCGGAGCTGCTGGCCAGCACCGCCTCGGACGAGCAGGTTTCTTCAGAGACCGCGGCAGAGGTGCTGCGTCTGAAGATGCTGAGCTCCGCCGTCTACCTGGGCGACGAGGGGCAGGGGGGGGCGCCGCTGCGTTCCGGCGTACAGGGGCTGTTGGACCGTTTTCTGGAGCAGCTTCCGGCAGGAACAGCTGAGGCTGGCGAAGCAGGCGATGCTGCCGGCGATGCGGGAGTTGCCGGCCAGTTGCCGGGAAGCGAGGCCCCGCAGCATTCCATTGCCGTTGAGGGAGCAGGTGAGAGTCTCCCTGTCAATGCCGGCACCGAGGCCATCATAGAGAAGGCGTCCAGGCGCTACGGCGTCGACGGCGAGCTTATCAAAGCGGTCATCAAGGCCGAGAGCAATTTCAACCCCAGGGCAGTCTCCTCCGCGGGGGCCCAGGGTCTCATGCAGCTCATGCCCGCCACGGCTAGGGGATTGGGGGTCAGTGACGCCTTCGATCCCGAGCAGAACATCATGGCGGGGACCAGGTTTTTGAAGGACATGCTGAGGCGCTACCACGGGAATCTGGACGAGGCCCTGGCCGCCTACAACTGGGGACCCGGGAAGGTGGACAAGTACGGCACCGACCGTCTCCCCGGTGAGACCAGGGCCTATTTGAGCAAGGTGAAAGGGTACTACGCGCAGTACGTGGCGTAGAGCAAGTAAAGGTTGAGACAGGGACAGAGACAGAGATAAAGATAAAGATAAAGATAAAGATAAAGATAAAGATAAAGATAAAGATAAAGATAAAGATAAAGGTTGAGGTTGAGGTTGAGGTTGAGGTTGAGAAACCGGGGCTTCGCTTCCTCGGCCGCCGGACACAGAAAAGCCTCCGCACCGTTTAGGTGCGGAGGCTTTGTCTTTTTGACACCCTGTCAGGCCACCGGGTTCACTGCGTCCATCAGGCGGGGAAAAGCGTGGCGCCGGTGCCAACTATTCCCTGACATAGATGTTCTGGTCGGAGCTGTGCACCATGGTCATGACCCGCATGTACTCGTCCTCGATCATGTCGTGGTGACCCTGGGTCTCCCTGATCACCGTCTCGAAGACGCGGCGCACCAGCGGGTCGACGATGTCCTTGGCCAGGATGGTGTAGAAGTCGATGCAGGCTTTCTCCTCTTTCAGGGCTATCTCCAGCGCCTTTTGTTCATGGACGTCCTGGACTATGGCCTGCTCCAGTGCCAGATGGGTTGCCGATTGCTTGTCCGGGGGGGAGGCCAGGAAGGTCTCCAGGTCTCCCAGGTCCCCCCCCTTGTAATGGTCGAAAAAGGCCGTCAGGTGCCCGACCTCTTCCTTGGCAAGCAGCTCGAACACCTTCTTGGATCTCTCATCCGCTGAGACGGAAGCAGCCCTCCGGTAGAAGTCCATGCTCTCCTTTTCCGTCTTGATTGCCATTTTTAACGCCTCTTGCAGTGTGTATTCCTTGAACATGGCTGCACCTCCGTGAGCTTCAATGAGTTTGCTTGGCAAAGAGTATATCCGAGCAGCCAGCAAGGTCAATGGACAAACGGAGCGTGAGGTGGCGTTAATTCAATGACTTAGGCAGCAGCTGCCGCTCCTCGAGCCGGAAGAGGCGGATGGCGTTGGAGGTCGTCGCGCGCCCGAGCTGCTCCAGCGTTACGCCCTTGATCCGGGCCACGCTGCGCGCGGTCTCCAGGAGGTATGAGGGGTGATTGGCAGCGCCGCGGTGAGGTTCCGGCGCCATGTCGGGCGCGTCGGTCTCCAGCAGCAGGCGCTCCAGCGGTACCTGGAGGGCGACCTCGACCGGGCGCCTCGCGTTGGCGTAGGTGACGCTGCCGGCAAGGGAGATGTGCAGGCCCAGTCGCAGGCAGGAGCGGGCGGTCTCGGGGCTCCCGGAAAAGGCATGCATGACGCCGCCGCAGCGGGCGACGCCGGCCTCCCGCATGATCTCGAGGAGGTCCCCGAACGCCTTGCGGCAGTGAACCAGCACCGGGAGACCGGCCTCCACGGCCAACCGGAGCAGCGCGCGACGCCGGCCTCCCGCATGATCTCGAGGAGGTCCCCGAACGCCTTGCGGCAGTGAACCAGCACCGGGAGACCGGCCTCCACGGCCAACCGGAGTTGGGCGCGAAAGGCATCTTGCTGTACCTGGCGGGGGGGGGCGGGCGACGCATAGTCGAGCCCGATCTCGCCGATGGCGACGGCGAAGCGGCTCAGGTGACGCAATTCCGACACGGTCTGGGGAGTCAAAAGCCGTGCATGCACCGGGTGCACGCCGAAGGCGGGAACAACGTGGGGAAAGGCGGCTGACAACGCCCGGATGCCCTGCCAACCTGGCGGTGCGATGCCGGGGACCAGGAAACCGGAGATGCCTGCGGCTTCTGCCTCAGGGATGAGGGTGTCCAGGCGGGGGAGCAGCCGTGGGTCATCCAGGTGGCAGTGGCTGTCGAAAAACATGGGGCCCTAGCTGGAGATGCCGGGGTGATCCTTCAGCTCCTTGATGATCTCCACCTGGCGCTGGAAGATGAACTGGGAGATGCTGAGTTCCGCGGCACGGGACGGCTCTATCTCGAAAACCAGGCGGCAGCCGCCCGATTTCGGGACCACCTTGAGCAGCGAGGCCGGAACCGTTATTGCTCCGGCCGGCAGGGCGACGGTGAGCTCCCCCTTCTCGCTGGCGGAAAGCCCGGGGTCGTCAGCCACGTTTATCGAAAGACCGGTGAGGGACATGTCGTGCAGCTGCCCGTCCGCCCGCTCGTCCTGGGTGGCGAAGGAGGCCTCGATGGAGGTGCCCATCTCGACCCTGACCGACATCCTGCGGTCTGCCCGTACCACGGCATATCCGAGCTTTGAGAGCACCACCCTGGATTTTTCCACGTTGACATAGGTCACTTTGGCAACCACGTCCTTAGGGAAATGGCTGCTCTTGAGGACGGTCAGCTTTTCCTGGTCGATGACCACCGCCTGGACCTGGTGGACCAGGAGTTCGGCGGAGTCCGGCTCCACGGTCAATACCTCCGCGCCGTAGCTGACCGGGACCTCGCGGTAAAAATTGAGCAGCCTCAAATCATTTTTAAGCTTCCCTTGCTTGATGGCAGCGAGGGTGGCGATGATCTCAGCGCTGTCCTGCGCTTCTCCAGTGAGTTGCAACCTCTGGTATGTGTCGTTCATCGTTTCCGCCTGAAAAAAATTATTGCCCTTTGGGCTCTGGCTGTGCAATTATGATACCTTGTCACGATCCGGCGAAGATACCCTCTTCGCCTTTCTTTTGTCCAGTGATTTTTACAGGGAGTCTGGGTAGATGCGGTACAACGAGCAAGAGATAGAAAGACGGCGCACCTTTGCCATCATCAGCCATCCGGACGCCGGTAAGACGACCATAACCGAGAAGTTGCTCCTGTTCGGGGGGGCGATCCAGCAGGCCGGCGAGGTGCGGGCCAGGAAGTCGGCCCGCCACGCCACGAGCGACTGGATGGAGATGGAGAAACAGCGCGGCATTTCCGTCACCTCCTCCGTCATGAAGTTCACCTACAGGGATTACGAGATCAACCTGCTGGATACCCCTGGCCACAACGACTTCTCCGAGGACACCTATCGTACCCTGACAGCGGTCGACTCGGTCCTGATGGTCATCGACTCCGTGAAGGGTGTAGAGAGCCAGACCAAGAAGCTCCTGGAAGTCTGCCGGCTGCGCCACACCCCGATCATGACCTTCATCAACAAGCTGGACCGCGAGGGACGCGAACCGCTCGACCTCCTCGACGACATAGAGAGCACCCTGAAGATCCAGTGCGCGCCGATGACCTGGCCCATTGGGATGGGGAAGCGCTTCCGCGGCACCTACCATCTATACACCAAGGAGATCACCTTCTACGATCCGGAGGCGGACCGCGGCGTGGGTCAGGTCGTCACCGTCAAGGGTCTGGACGATCCCCTGCTGGACGAGCTTCTGGGCAGCCAGGTGGAGGAGCTGCGTAACGACGTGGAGCTGCTGGAAGGCGCGGCCCACCCCTTCGACGCGGAGGCCTACCTGGCCGGCCTGCAGACCCCGGTGTTCTTCGGCTCCGCCATCAACACCTTCGGCGTGCAGCAGCTTCTGGACTCCTTCGTGGAGAACGCCCCGTCGCCGTTGCCGCGCGAGGCGACCACCCGTACCGTTTCCCCCTACGAGGAGCCCTTCACAGGGTTCACCTTCAAGATCCAGGCGAACATGGACCCGGCGCACCGTGACCGTATCGCCTTCTTCAGGATCTGCTCCGGAAAGTTCGAGCGCGGCATGAAGGTGAAGCACCTGAGACTCGGGCGAGAGGTGCAGATATCCAACGCCACCATCTTCATGGCGCAGGACCGTACCAACGTAGACGAGGCGTATGCCGGCGACATCATCGGCATCCATAACCACGGCACCATCAAGATCGGCGATACCTTCACCCAGGGGGAGGATCTGAAGTACACCGGCATACCCAACTTCGCGCCGGAGCACTTCCGGAAGGTGCGGATACTGAACCCGCTCAAATCCAAGTCGTTGGAAAAGGGGCTGGTGCAGCTTGCCGAGGAGGGGACCACCCAGGTGTTCAGGCCGCTGATGGGCGCGGACTGGATCGTCGGGGCAGTGGGCATGCTGCAGTTCGACGTCGTCATGCATCGCCTGGAGCACGAGTACGGCGTCAAGGCGGTGTACGAGCCTGTCTCCTATGTCACGGCGCGCTGGGTGACCGGCGACAGGAAGAAGCTTGACGACTTCCAGAAGAAGGAAGCGCTGAGCCTCTACCTGGACGGCGAAGGGAACCTGGCCTACCTGGCGGGGAGCCAGTGGCGCCTGGACAACACCATGGAGAACTGGAAGGAGCTCACCTTCCACGCCACCCGCGAGCACAGCTAGTAAATCGGGTCGTCCTGCTGTCGCCAGGGGTTGACAGGTCGATTAGCGCACCCACAAGGAAATTCTGCACATGCCATCCGAGTCCGAATCAGCAGCCACCGCGGCATCCGTCATACCCGGTGCAGGGAGCCTGAGGGGGGGCGCCCTCCTGGTCCTGGCCGCGGGGGTCCTCTGGGGGACCTCGGGCACCTCTCAGGCGCTTGCGCCCGAAGGGGTGGATCCCTGGAGCCTCGGCACCCTGCGGCTTGTCGTGGGGGGCGCCGCGCTGATGCTGCTGGCCTTTCTCAGGGGAGGTCTGGGAACCGGTCGCTGGCCGCTTTGGGGAACCCTGCTCGCCGGTTTTTTCGTCGCAGCCTACCAGCTCAGCTTTTTCACCGCGCTGAGCCGGACCGGCGTCGCGGTCGGCACCCTGGTGGCTATCGGTAGCTCGCCCGTCATGGCCGGGGTGCTCGGCTTCATCTTGAGGGGAGAGAGGCCGGGGCGGGCCTGGGGCGTGGCAACGGTCCTGGCAGTTGCCGGCTGCGGCCTGCTGGTTGGCGGGGGAGGGGGGATCGCCGTCGACACGGCCGGCGTCCTTTTGGCACTTTGCGCCGGCGCCTCCTATGCCTGTTATACCATGGCGATCAAGGTCCTGCTGCCGGGGCGCACCTCCGAGGCGGTCATGGCGGTGGTCTTCTCGCTGGGCGCGGTGATGCTCTCGCCGTTACTGTTCTTCTCGGACCTGCAGTGGGTCGCCGAACCCAGGGGGATCGCCGTCGTCGTCTACCTCGGCGTGGTGGTCACCGCTCTCTCCTACTGGCTTTTCGCCAGGGGGCTAAGGAGCGTGCCGGTGGCGTCTGCCGTGACCCTTTCCCTGGCCGAGCCGCTGGTCGCGGCCCTGCTCGGCATCCTTTTCCTGGGTGAGCGGCTCTCCCCGATGGCCCTGTGCGGCATCCCGCTGCTGTTCGCTGGGCTCGCCGTGCTGGCGGCGTCCATGTCCGGCAAGGGGCGCTAAAACCCCAACCCTCCTACCTCCTTTCCGGGGGGCAGGGAATGCAAAGGGTAAAGTCTGGCGGCTTCAAAAGACAAAAGGCCTTTTGGTGTGAAAACCAAGAGGCCTTTTCTGTATTAATCCCCTGTCCCCTGCATCCCTGTTGCAGGGGACAGGTTTTGCAGGTTATGCGCAAGTCCCTCAAAAGCCTCTTCTACTCTGCGATCTCCAGGAAATCCAGCAGCCTCTGCATGGAGGAATTGACCACCTGCCCCTCGGGAATTTCCGTCTGTGCCACCAGCTTCAGGGCGTCATCGAAGATACCCACCCCCTGCGAGATGTGCGCGTCACTTCCTATCATGACCGGGGCACCGAGCCTGGCGCAGAGCCTGGCGATCTCGCTGCAGTTCCCTGCGCTCCCCTTGCGGCTCACGGACATGAGCGACGAGTTGTTGATCTCCAGCGCGGTCTGGGTAGCCAGCGCCCCCATCACCACCTCTTCGTAGTGAAGGGGGAAGACGGGGTTGCCCGGGTGCGAGATGCATCTGACGCGGGGGTTCTCCATCACGGCGAGCACCGTTTTGGTGTTGCGATCGATGTCCCTACCGCAGAAGCCGCAGTCCTCGTGCAGCCCGGCCATCACGAAATCGAGCTCTTCGAGCACCCCCTGGTCCATGTCGAGCGTCCCCTGGTCGTCGAGGATGTTGGCCTCGATGCCGCGGAAGATCCGGACTCCTGCAATGTGTCTGGGTATGAAGCGCATGGCGCAGAAATGGTAGCGATGCGGCCCGCCCGGCAGCCCAGGTCCGTGGTCGGTGAGGGCGAGTCCCTGCAGGCCTGCCTGTGCGGCGGCAAGGGCGAGTTCGTTAACGGTGGAGTAGGCGTGGCCTGAGGCCAGGGTATGGGTATGCATGTCGGCTATTATTCTCATGGCGGGATCATTCCATAGCGGTGGGTAAATGTCAAGGCAGAGCGGGAAAGGATTCCGGCCCGCTTCCCGTCATCTTCCCCGGGAGGGCGAGGGTTTCTGGGAGGAGAAACAAAAAAGGGCGCGCCTGGCGGCACGCCCTTTCTCCGTCTCTTTGGGGAACGGATTACTTCACGATGGTTTTAGCCAGCTCGAGTGCAACATCCTTGTACGGGTTAGCGAAGAGGATGATGAGGCAGACAACCAGGGCGTAGATAGCGAGGGACTCGATCATGGCCAGACCGATCATCATGGTGGTGAGGATCTTGCCGGATGCGCCGGGGTTGCGGGAAACGCCTTCTACTGCGCTCTTAACTGCGAGACCCTGACCGATGCCGGTGCCGAGGGTGCCGAGAGCCATGCCGATGCCTGCTGCGAGTACACACATAGTAAAAAATTCCATTTGTTTCTCCTTTGCCGCGTATTTTTCCTAAACAGTATAGGAATTAAAAGCTGTTCTAAGTTCTATGTTCCGGGTTCCATGTCGAAGGCTCTTGGTTTCGGGGTCCTAACGTAGCACGTAGACCTAGAACCGCCTCTCAACAAGTTCCTAGTGCGCATGCTCCAGCGAGCCCTGGATGTAGATCATGGCCAGCAGCATGAACACGAACGCCTGGATGAAGGAAACCAGCACGCCCATCAGCATCATCGGCAGCGGTACCAGGAATGGCGCCAGGCCGAAGAAGATGATCAGGACGAGCTCGTGGCCGTTCATGTTGCCGAAGAGACGCAGGGTCAGCGAGATCACGC
>Ga0209317_1001148_pt1 | contig 25190 bp, 26 predicted proteins | sample RifGroB2_FD_183994 | JGI IMG/M metagenome (GOLD analysis project Ga0209317, IMG submission 183994) | Soil microbial communities from Rifle, Colorado, USA - Groundwater B2 (SPAdes) (version 2) | ecosystem: Environmental > Terrestrial > Soil > Unclassified | place: Rifle, Colorado | collected...
AGTTTCTCTGTGGCTATGCCGAGAGGGCCACACCCGTTCCCATCCCGAACACGGAAGTTAAGCCTCTCAGGGCCGATGGTACTGCACTGGTAACGGTGTGGGAGAGTAGGTCGCCGCAGGGAATTTAATAGAAAAGCCCTACCAGGAAACCCTGGTGGGGCTTTTCGCTTTGCGGCCGCCATCAACCCAGCCCATCGCGGCGGGAATGCCGCTCCTGCACATCGCCTTCCCACCTCGCATTCTCCTTTCTTACGCGACATCTCTTTCTCTTGTGGCTTTTCTGGACGCGCCACGTTGCAATCACACCTTACCTGTATAGAATTAGCGGGGTGTAATTTTACCGCCAGACAAGGAGGTGCATCGTGAATTTCTACTCGTTCGGTCTCATTGGCGTGTTGCTGGTATCGTCGGGTTGCGCTACTAAGGGATATGTCCGGAAACAGCTCGATCCTGTTTCCTGCAGAGTCGATGTCCTTGAGACAAAATCCACATCTCTGGATGAGAAGGCAAATTCACTGGAGGCACGTGTTGCTGCTTTGGAAAGCCAGGTAAGCCAGGCTCAATTGGCTAACAAGGCGATGCTTGATGAGGCAACCGCAAGAGCTCTTGAAAGCGCCCAGAGAGCAGAGACTGCTGCCGCGGCAGCGGAACTCGCGGCGCAGAAGACGGAGAAGATGTTCGAACTCGGGCAGAAAAAGTAGCCCGGGAAATGCAGCGAAGGGTTTAAAGGCGGGGCCTATGTGTTTCCGATGCTCTCTACGACACCTTCCCGCATGCCTGATAGCGTCAGTGATGCTAGGACTTCTCTTTTCACCAGTCACGCGTGCGGCTACATTTACCCACACCGGGGATTTCATAGGTGGGCTTCAGCAGTACAAGGTAGGCAAAAACGAGTCATTGATAGAGATAGCAAGAAGGTTCGACCTGGGGTACAACTCCATTGTTGATGCCAACCCTGGCGTTGATCCTTTTCTTCCAAGACCAGGCACCGTTGTCACCATTCCTACTGCCTGGATTCTTCCCGGCGCCACTACGCGACCGATCATCATAGTCAATCTACCCGAATATCGTTTGTACTACTTCCCAAAGGAATCCACAGGGACTGTTGTGACTTTCCCTTTGGGGATCGGTGACGAGGGGACAGATACACCTGTAGGCGAGTACACCGTGGTAGAGAAGCTCACTAACCCCTCCTGGTATGTTCCCTGGTCCATGCGCGGAAAAGCAACGGGATTACCCGGATTGGTTCCTCCTGGACCTGAGAACCCTATGGGGAGCCATGCACTGCGCCTTTCCCGGGACAGCATTCTCATTCACGGCACCAACAGGCCGTGGGGCATTGGCAGACGATCCAGTCATGGTTGCCTCCGCCTCTACCCTGAGGACATCGTGACCCTTTTTGATCTGGCTCAGAAGGGGATGCGGGTGCTTATACTCAATCAGCCTGTGAAGATAGGTGCCAGGGGGCATAGGGTCTTTGTGGAAGTGCACCGGTATGAGGGGGAGGAACCGACTGTTGGTGAGGTTATGCATATGCTTTCTGATAGTAACCTGATTGTCAGGACAGACTTCTCCAAGCTCATACAGGCGTTTGCAGAAAAGAAAGGCGTGCCGGTCGACGTGACTTTGGCCCACCTCTCCTCTGCGGACCACTTGAATCACTTCTTTTGCTTCAACGGGCTCTCCTTCCAGAATATTCCAAGAACCTTTTGCTCGTCAGCGGAAAGCTTTACCCCTTTCAGCTCCATGCGCCGTTGAACCTCTTGCATGTCCTTGCCTGCCGAAAGAGCAGCCTCGATGCGTTTCGCGCTGTGGCACTTAAGGCATTTGTTGTCGATGACGAGGTGCGCATCCTTGAAAACGCCACCCGAGACACTTCCAAGGTCGGAGCCGGACGAGGGGGGAGTCTGTGCGGCATGCAGTGAGGTGACTGAGAAGAGTGTCAGCGCCATGGTTGCGATCAGTTTCAGTTTCATCGTTACTCCCTTTCTGAGTCCTACTAGCTGTTTTGTCAGCATAAGATATAGCACAGTTTTTTCATAATGCCCTTTACGTGGTGAATTTCCCAAATTCTTGACAGGAAAAAAGTGAGCGCTATTATCGTTGAGTGCTTCAGATTGGCTACTGCTAATTAGCTGGGATGTTCTCAGGCTGAGACGGAAACGTCTGCAGCCAAAAGCTCCGGATGAAGCTCTCTCAACGACCCCGCCAAAGCCTTGAGCCTTATTGCTAAAACTAAAGGTTCCTGGTTTGGGCAGACCCAATCGTTAGCCTGTGTAAACGACTGCAAGACATGGTAGAATCAGTTTGTGTCACAGTGCAAACTGTTATAGAGGACGCGGTAATCTATCTGGTCGCTTGAAGAGGAGACTGGCAATGCTGAAATTGAAACGCATCCTGCTGGTTGAAGATAACGCCAACGACGCCGAGCTTACCATGGAGGCATTGGCTGAGCACAATCTGGCGAACGAGGTTGTTTTGGTCAGGGACGGTGCCGAAGCGCTGGATTATCTGAACCAGAGGGGTAAGTATGCCGGGAGCGAAGCCGGCAATCTGGCCGTTATCCTGCTGGACCTGAAGCTCCCGAAGGTGGACGGGCTGGAGGTCCTTAGCGTCATCAAGGCAGACGAGAAGCTGAGGTGCATTCCAGTAGTGGTGTTGACCTCTTCCCGTGAGGAAAAGGATGTGGTGGAAAGTTACCGGTTAGGGGTGAATGCCTATGTGGTGAAGCCGGTGAATTTCACGGAGTTCATCAGTGCGGTCAAGGAAATCGGCGCATTTTGGGCAATCGTCAACGAGCCGCCTCCTGCGCAGCAAAGGGACAGGATCAGATGACGCAACGCTTGCGGATATTGCACCTGGAGGACGATCCCATGGATGCCGAACTCGTGCTTATGGCACTTTCGGCAGAGGGGCTGGACTGCGAAGTACAGGTGGTGGCGAGGCGCGATGAGTTCAGCGCCGCCCTTGAACGCGGGGGGATGGACCTGATCCTTGCCGACTTCGCCCTTCCCGCATTCGACGGCATGAGCGCGCTCGGCATGGTGCGGGAAAAGCTGCCGGATCTCCCGTTCGTGTTTGTGTCCGGGAAGCTGGGGGAAGAGGCTGCCATCGAGTCGCTTAAGAGCGGCGCCACTGACTACGTGCTGAAAAGCAGGCTCTCCAGGCTGGTGCCGGCCGTCAAGAGGGCTCTGACCGAGGCGAAGGAGCGCGTAAAACAAAGGCAAACCGAAAAGGAACTGGAAATAGCGTATGTGGAGATAGAGAAGCGGGCCGAAGATTACCGCAACCTTTTCAACTCCATACGTGACGTGATCGTTGTGGCTGATCACAACCGCACCATATTGCATGTGAATCAGCCGGCGCTTCTGGACATATTCGGCTACGCTGCCGAGGAGGTGGTGGGTAAAAATGCCGAAATCCTCTACGCGAACAAGGACGATTTCGTGAGCACTGGGAAGGAGATCTTCGACGTACCTGTGCCGGTCGAAGGCAAGCTGCTGGAACTGAATTTCCGCAGGAAAAGCGGCGAGGTCTTTATCGGGGAGCTTTATGCGATGAAACGGCTCGACCGTTTCGGTGCGGTTACCGGCAACATCTCCATCTTCCGGGACATCAGCCAGCGTAAGAAGGCGGAGGCCGACCTGAGGGATAGCGAGCTGCGCAGGTACCAGTTGCAACTCGAGCTGGTCTACGCCGCAGAAATCCAGGCTAAGCTCCTGCCGCGCTCCTATCCGGACATTCCGGGCTTCGACGTGGCGGCGAGGTGTCTTCCCGCCAAGCAGGTGGGGGGGGACTTCTACGACTGGCAGCAGGTCTCTCCGACCGTTTTCAACCTCACGCTCGGTGACGTCATGGGGAAGGGAATGGCAGCTGCCATGCTCATGGCGACGGTCAGGGCCGCCCTTCATGCCGTCACCCTCTACAACCGTCCGGCTGATGCCGTGCATCTTGCGGAGAAGGCGCTCAACAGCGATCTGGAGAACTCAGAGAGCTTCGTGACCCTTTTTCACGCCCAGTTGGATGCCTCTGAACGGAGGTTGTCCTTTGTCGATTGCGGCCACGGCTATGTCTTTGTGAGGCGCGCCGGCGGTGCCGTGGAAACCTTGTCGCCTAGGGGGCTTCCCCTGGGGGTGCAGGGGGGAGAGGTGTACCAGGAAGGGCACATCGTCTTCGAGCGGGGCGATGTGCTGGTGCTTTACAGCGACGGCCTCATCGACGCCAACCCGCATTTGGCGCTAGGTCACGAGATTCTTGCCGAGCAGATCTCCGGCGGGGAGAGCGCCCTGGAGATGGTGGAGAAGCTCATCAGCCTGACACAACAGCCTGAGCCGCAGCCGGACGATATCACGGTGCTCGTGGCCAGTTTTACCGGTACCTAGCCTTTGGCCATCCTCATCGTCAGAACCTGCGGATACCTTATTCCCCGATAATCTTGATCAGCACGCGCTTCCTGCGCATCCCGTCGAACTCTCCGTAGAACACCTGCTCCCACGGCCCCAGGTCAAGCTTCCCTTCCGTTACCGCCACAACCGCCTCGCGCCCCATGATCGTCCTCTTCAGATGCGCGTCCCCGTTGTCCTCTCCGGTATTGTGGCGGTAGCGTGTATGAGGCTTCTCCGGCGCCAACCCTTCCAGCCATTGTTCGAAATCGTGGTGCAGCCCGGACTCGTCGTCGTTTATAAAGACGCTGGCCGTTATGTGCATCGCGTTGCAGAGCAAAAGACCCTCGCGGATGCCGCTTTCTCCTAGAGCGCGCTCCAGATCCCCGGTTATGTTGACAAAGCCGCGCCTGGTCTTGATCTGGAACCAGAGTTCCTTCCGGTAATGCTTCATCTGATCTCCTGTGTGGCCTTCATCCCTTTGCCGTTGCCTATAGCTGTCGAATCAGCGGCGAAGGCTGCGTCCAGCATGGCCGGGGCGATACGCCAGCGGCTCCTTGCGTGCATGAAGATGAGAAGCACCTTCCTGTCCTGCCGCTGGGCGAGAGCCACCAGGCATTGCCCCGCGTTGGGCGTGGTGCCGGTTTTCACTCCCAGCGCCCCGGGATAGCTGCCGATGAGCCTGTTTTTGTTCCTGAGGTAAAAGGTGCGGTTCCCTTTGACGGTGGAGATGCGCATACTTCGTTTTGCCACGAGCCTGGCAAAGAGCGGCTTCTGCATCGCCTTTTCCGTGAGAAGCGCCAGGTCGTGCGCGGTGGAATAAAGGCGTGAACTGTCGTGGCCGCAGGCGTTGCTGAAGCGGGTGTTTTCCAAGTTCAGGGCTCGTGCACGCGCGTTCATCTGTACCACGAAACTCCTTTGATTTCCACAGGCGTGATCGGCCAGGGCGCGGCACGCATCATTTGCCGAGGCCATGAGCGTCGCCGCGAGGAGGTCGCGCACCCTCAGCCTGTCGCCGCGCCTGAGGCCGATCCTGCTGCCGGTCTCACTGGCAGCGCCACGGCTCACCACCACCACCTCGTCCAGGTCGCATGTTTCCATCACGATTAGTGCCGTCATGATCTTGGTAAGGCTTGCGACGGGACGACGGGTGTTGGCATTTCTTTCACGGAAGGTCTCCCCGTTGACCAGCAACAGGTACGAGGGAGGGGGGGCGGCGAATGGGGAAACTCCCCCCTCGGCCCGGTCGCCGGAGAGGGAGAAGAGAATGAGCAGGACAGAGATGATACTCGTTTTTGGTGAGAAAAATTTCATTTCACAGGTTATAGCATCCTTTCCCTGGCCTGCAACGACCGGTATGATTCGTCCACTCTTTCCGATGAGTGAGCAATCTTGGATTTACAAGAGGTCGCAGCTTAAGGTATCTTGGCTCACCGTTTATCGCGCTTTCTGAGAGGATTGAATTGGCTACTAAGATACGCATACTCCCTGAAAACCTGACCAACAAGATCGCCGCTGGCGAAGTCGTGGAGCGTCCCGCTTCCGTAGCCAAGGAGCTGGTGGAGAACGCTCTCGACGCGGGTTCCAGGGAGGTCGTGGTCGAGATCGAGTCGGGGGGGAGGAGGCTCATCAGGGTGTCGGACACCGGCAGCGGCATGTCCCGGGAAGACGCGCTTTTGGCCCTGGAACGTCACGCCACCAGCAAGATCGCCTGCGACGAGGACCTTTTTTCCCTCTGCACGCTAGGTTTTCGCGGCGAGGCTCTCCCTTCGGTCGCCTCCGTGTCCCGTCTCACCATATCCACCCGTACCAGCGATGCCGTGGAGGGAACGGAGATCTACGCAGAGGGGGGGAGGATCAAGGAGGTCAAGGAATGCGGCATGGCGGTCGGTACCGTGATCGCTGTCAGGAACCTCTTTTTCAATACTCCGGCGCGTCTAAAATTCATGAAGAGTTCGGAGACCGAGGGGGGGCATGTCGGCGAACTGCTGACGCGTCTTGCCATATCGAGACCCGACGTCCGCTTCTCCTACAAAAACGACGGGAAGCTGGTGTTCCGTGCGCTCGATGCTGATCTCAAGGAGCGTGTAGCCACCATGCTGGGGCGCTCCATCGCCTCTTTCTTGTACCCTGTTTGCCATGAGGAGGCGGGCGGACTGAAGGTGACGGGACTGGTTGCGGCACCGGAATGCAGCCGCAGCGCGGGGAGCCACCTCTACACCTACATAAACGGCCGATTCATCAAGGACAAGGTGGTGCAGCACGCCATCCTCCAGGCCTACCGGAACTTCCTGGAGCGCGGGCGTTACCCCGTGGTCGCCGTATTCATAGACATCGCTCCGGGCGAGGTCGATGTAAATGTGCATCCCACCAAGCACGAGGTGAGGTTCCGCGAACAGGGGAGGGTGCACGATGCCATCCAGGCGGCGGTGGAATCGGTCCTGAAGCAGACCCCCTGGCTGCAACGCGGTCAGCTGGTCGGAGCACCCCCTCAAAATAGCGGCGGGCCGCGCCCCGCCGCTTCGATTGCGGGGGGGAGCCACCCGCGGCAGGCGGAGCTGTCGGAACAGGCCACGCCAGCAGTCCCTTCCCTCTTTGCCGTGGCACCCCCGGCCCATGACGCTTTGCTACCTGCGGGAGCGGCCGGATCTGCCGAGCCGGAAAACGCGTCGGTGAGTGCTGCCCGGGTGGCCGAGGTGAGGGAATTGCTGGTAAATTACCAGCCGCAGCCCCCGCTTCGTCCGCAGTACCACTTCCCCGAGACGGCCAGGGAGCCTGTCCCTCTCCCGGTGGGGGGGAGTGCTGGAGCGGCACCCGGGGCGGTCGAGGCGCCCCCCGAACCTGGGGCTGCACCGGGGTACTTCTCGTCCCTCTCCGTGATAGGACAGTTCAACGCCTCCTATATCCTCTGCCAGAGGGGGACGGACCTCGTCCTCATCGACCAGCACGCGGCCCATGAGCGGGTCGCCTTCGAGAGGCTGAAGAGGGATTTCTCCGGCAGGGAGGTGGACAGCCAGGGGCTTCTCTTCCCCGAGACCATGGAGTTCTCCTTCCGGGAGTCGGCCGTGCTCAAGGAGCACCTGGTGCAGCTGGGGCGTCTGGGGTTTGCCTTCGAGGAGTTCGGAGGCAACACCTGGCTTTTGAATGGCGTGCCCCAGATACTGTCGGGGACCCGGTACCTTGAGACCGTACGCGATATCCTGGAGGAGCTCGGCAGCCTGAGCCGAAGCCGCACCTTCACGGATATCCAGGAGGACCTCCTGGCCCGGATCGCCTGCCACAGCGTCGTGCGCGGCAGACGCACCCTCAGCGCGCAGGAGATCGCATCGCTTTTCAGGCAGATGGACGAGACCGACTTCTCCAGCAACTGCCCGCACGGCAGGCCGGTGATGCAGGCCATAACCCTTTCTGACGTGGAGAAGATGTTCAAGAGAGGCTAGGCCTCGTTTCAAGTGAGGCAGACGTGGAGAAACGTGAGTAAGCAATTGGATGCCGTTACGGAAAAAAAGATCAAGCTCCTCGTCATTGGCGGTCCTACCGGGTCAGGCAAGAGCGACCTCGCCGTCAGGCTCGCGGAGGAAATCGGCGGCGAGATCGTCAACGCCGACTCGATGCAGGTTTACCGGGGGCTCGACATAGGGACCGCGAAACCCCCGCCCGAGGATCTCGCCCGCGTTGCGCACCACCTGCTGGACATCGTCTCCCCGGACCAGGAGTTCACCGCCTCCGACTTCAGACGCGAGGCGACCGCCGCCATCGCGGACATACATGGCAGGGGAAGGAAGGCGATCGTGGTCGGCGGAACCGGCCTGTACATCCGGGCACTTCTGGATGGGCTGGTGGACTCCCCCACCGGCGACCCCGAACTGCGCCGTCGGTTCGACGGGGTGCCGGGCGAGGAATTGCTGAGGTGCCTGGCGCTCGTTGATCCGGAGACCGCGCAGCGCCTGCATCAAAACGACCGCGTGCGCATCGTCCGGGCGCTGGAGGTCTATACCCAGACCGGCCGCCCGATCTCGGCCTTTCGCTCCGAGCACGCCTTCTCCGGTGACTACTACGACACGCTCAAGATGGCGATCAGGGTCGAGCGGCAGGAGTTGTACCGGCGCATCGAACTCAGGGTCGAAAAGATGCTGCAGGATGGGCTGGTCGATGAGGTCCGCTCGCTGATGGAACGGGGTTACCGCCGTGAACTGAAATCGATGCGCTCCATAGGCTACAAGGAGATAGCGGCCTATCTGGCAGGTGAAACAACGCTAGATGAGGCAGTTGCACTCATAAAAAGGGACACCAGACGGTATGCCAAGCGACAGATGACATGGTTTGGTAGGGAAAATGAAATTTATTGGCTTGAATATCCCGGAAGTTTTGCTAATATCCTTGGGCATGTCATTGAATTTTTTGGGTAAAGGAGCGGAATCATGCCGAAAACGCCTTTTAACATCCAGGACCAGTACCTCAATCAGTCTCGAAAAGAGCGTGTAAAGGTCTTGGTGCAACTTATGTCCGGTGAAAAGCTGGAGGGGCATATCAAGTCCTTCGACAACTTTTCTGTGCTCATGGAAGTTCATGGCGATATCCTCATCTATAAGCATGCCATTTGCAGCATCACGTCTGTAGATGGTGTTTTCCGCCTGCATCAGTAAATCCAAGAGAGAACAAGAGAAACCAGATCCAATCTGCCCGGTGTAAAGTAAGTCCCGCAGCAAAAAGTTCACATAGGCCCTTTTCTCTTACAGCCGGCCCGGGAGGGTCGGCTGCTTTTTATCTGTTGCCAAAATCCTCCTTCTCCTCATATCATGTGTTTTTGCGTGCCGCCCGATCCCCGGGACGATCCTGTCCGCGGCTCTTCGGGTAACGGCCATGCTGCAGCCGGAAAATAACGGCCTGCGCAGCCGACAGGCGCGCAAGCCGGGAGGAAGTTTGATGTCAGGTCTTATTGTTGACAGGGTCATGCCCGGAAGCATCGCCGATGAACTCGAGATCGAGCCGGGAGACCGCCTCGTATCGGTGAACGGGCATCCCTTGCGTGACGTTATCGATTACAACTATTTTGCAGGCGACGATCTGCTCGACCTCGAGCTGGAAAAGGCGGACGGCGAACTCTGGGAAATGGAGGTGGAGCGGGAAGAGGGAGAGTCGCTGGGACTTTCCTTCGAGGCGCCGGCGCCCGCGCGCTGCGGGAACAACTGCGTCTTTTGCTTCGTGCACCAGCTCCCCAAGGGGCTGAGAAGCCCGCTTTACGTGAAGGACGAGGATTACCGCCTCTCCTTTCTTTACGGCAACTACGTCACCCTGGCGAATATAGGGCGCGCCGAGCTGGAGCGCATCAAGGAACAGCGCCTTTCACCGCTCTACATCTCGGTCCACGCCACCGATCCGGCACTGCGGGAAAGGCTGCTCGGCAAAAGCGGCATCCTTCCCATCCTGGAGGTCATGAAGGAACTGGCTGAGGCTCGCATCACCATGCACACCCAGATCGTCCTCTGCCCCGGGTGGAACGACGGCGAGGCGTTTGCCCGCACCGTCGAGGAGATGGCCCTGATGCATCCCTTCGTGGCCTCCCTTGCGGTGGTTCCGGTAGGTCTTACCGAGCATCGAAGGAATCTACCCCCGTTGACGCCGCTCACCAAGGATTTCGCCGCCTCCTTTGTCGAGGAGTGGGGGCCACGGGCCGTTTCCTTGGAAGAGCGGCTGGGTGAGCCGTTCATGTTTCTGGCCGACGAGTTTTACATAAAAGGGGAGCGTCCCTTCCCTTCCCTGGAAAGCTACGGCGATCTGCCGCAGCTGGAAAACGGCGTTGGGATGATCCCCCTTTTCCTGTCGGAGGCGGAGCAGGTGCTGGAGGAGGCGGAGCCTCTTCCGCCGGGACGCGTCACCGTCGTCACCGGCGAGTCTCCCTACGGATACCTGTCGGGCTTTCTTGAGCGGCTCTCCGAGGCTACCGGCGCCTGCCTCACGCCGGTAGCGGTGGAGAACCGGCTCTTCGGCAAGAGCGTCACTGTGACCGGACTTGTCTGCGGCAGGGACATCGTCGCGGCGCTTAAGGGGAAGGAGCTGGGAGACCTCGTGCTGGTGCCGGATGTGATGCTTAAGGAGGGGGAGGGGGTCTTTCTGGATGACCTTACCCTGGACGATCTCGAAAGGGAGCTGGGAGTGCCGGTGCAGGTGGTGGAGTCGACACCCTATGGCATCTATGAGGCCGTGGCCGACAGGCAGGGGTAGTGTGCAGTAGTTTTCAACGGATAAAAGCAAGTAAGCCGGAGGGATCCTGGATCACTTCCGGCTTTTTCGTTTCAGCGGCTCATGGCGTCGATGGTGTCGAAGTCGAAAACGCTCTCGGCGGTCGACTGGATCAGGCTGATCTTCTCCAGGTCGTCGGCGCTGATCTTGGAGACGTGCTCGGAGAGGGTGATGAAAACCTCGGCGGTATTTTGCAGCGTGCGGATGTAAGGGATGTTGCTGTCGTCCAGGATCTTCTGGCTGATGGCCGAGATAGGGGCGATGCCGGGGATGATCAGGCCGGCCAGCTTTTGGCGGTAGGCCGGGATATTGTAAAGCGCGGAGGTGGTGACTATCAGTTCGTCCCTCGAACTCGTGGTGATCAGCAGCGTCGAATCCTGCAGGGTGTCGATGACCCGCTGGGAGGATGCCGCGCCGAGCTGGATGTTGTGGATGATCCGGTTTCTCCCTCCCTGGTCGCCCTGCAGCGGCAGTTTGAGCAGCTTCGATACGTCGAGCAGCGTCGGGTTCGCCAGGGTCCTCGAGTAGTCGAAGGCTCCGGCCACCTGCTGCTGCCGCGCCTCGAAGAAGGTGTTCAGGTACCCCAGCGTCTCCTCGCGCTTGTTCGGCAGGACCTTGTTGACCAGGATCAGTTTCACATCGGCCCCCTCCTGTCTGAACAGGGAGAGGTTCAACTGCACCGAGTCTATGACGCATCCGATCCCGCCGCTGGCCACCATGATCACCGGCGCATCCAGCGCCCGGGCGATCTGGGCGTTGTTGACACCGACCACGGACCCGACTCCGCCATGGCCGGACCCCTCTATGATGAGGAAGTCGTTCTTCGCCTCCAGTTCGCGGCACGCCTTCTTGATGCTCTCAAGCGGCGCTTCCGGGCTGATCTCGCCGGAGAGGTACTTCTTCGTGTACCCCCTGCCGACGACCACGGGCGACATGAGCGCGCGGTCGGCTTCCATGCCGTAGATCGAGGCGATCAGCGCGGCGTCCATGTCCATTTCGACGCCGTCCAGCATGAACACCTTGGGGCCAATCGGCTTGATGAACCCGACCCTGGCATATTTCTTCTTGGCCAGATGGAGAAGGGAGAGGCTGATGGTGGTTTTACCGCAGTGCTGCCCCGTTGCTGCTATGAAAATCTTCTTGCACATAGTCCCTAAGCCCCGCGTGCCGCTCTTTCCGACAATTTTCCTGCTGCCCTAATTACCCGAATTATACAGAGTTGCGATGTTGAGGGTCAACATGGTATACGGTATGCGCGCCGGGCTCCCGTCATCACGGTTTTTCCCCGTGGCCGCTTCCCCCTGGAGCCTGTCCGGCGGTCTTACCACATCTCCAATACCTGCTTGACGTTACAACGATATTCTGCAATAATCCGCCGGTCGAAACGGCTGTTTGTTTACATCAAATTTTCTTAAGAGGCACCATCTCGAATACAGGAAAGAAAAGGAGCGTAAACGTGAAAAAGATCTTGGGTATCCTTTCGTCACTGCTGGTCCTCACCTTGGCCGTCTCGGCTTTCGCCGCGGACGGATCCTTTAAAAGGGTGAAAACCCAGGGGAGCCTCACCATCGGCCTGGATGACGCCTTTCCCCCCATGGGCTACCGCAACGACAAGGGCGAACTGGTCGGCTTCGACATCGACGCCGCAGAAGAAGTAGGCAAGCGCCTCGGGATCAAGATCAACTGGCAGCCGACCGCATGGGACGGCGTCATTCACTCCCTCAACTCCAAGAAATTCGACGCCATCTGGAACGGCATGACCATCACCGACGAGCGCAAGAAAGCGGTCGCCTTCACCAAGCCGTACAAGATGGACGGCCAGGTCGCCGTTATCCGCTTCGGCGAGAAGAAGTTCAAGAAACTCGCAGACCTGAAGGGTGCCAACGTCGGCGTCCAGAAGGGCTCATCCGCGCTCGAGGCGGTCAAGAAGCTTCCGGCTCCCCCCGCGTCCGTTCGTGAGTACGAGGACAACCCGAAGGCCCTGCTCGACCTCGAGTCCAAGCGCCTCGATACCGTCATCATCGACGATGCTACCGGCCGCCATTTCATCGCTCAGCGTCCGGGCAAGTTCCAGGTGATCCCGGGTTACATCACGAAGGAGCCTTTCGGCGTGGCGTTCCGCAAGGAGGACGTGGAACTGCGTGCCGCCGTGCAGAAGACCCTGGACCGGATGGTGAAGGACGGGACCATGGCAAAGATCTCCAAGAAGTGGTTCGGCGAGGACATCACCAACCCGAAGAAGTGGAAATAGTTATTCTTCCCCCTCCCTGCAGCCGGGGAGGGGGGTCACTCAAATTTGATCAGGTGTCCCGATGAAATTCTTTTCCGGCAGGGTCTCCAAGGCGATCCTGCTTTTTTCGTGTCTGCTCCTGCTCATGGTCCCGGTGTCGCATGCCGCGGATTACGACCGGATCCTCACAGAAGCCAATGACGCCATGGCGATCGGGGACCTCCCCGCTGCCATCGCCCTCCTGCAGAAAATCCCCTTTGACGAGAAGGACGAAAGCGGCGCCTTCTCGAGAAGCAGGATGCAGATAGCGAGGCTCCAGTTCGCCCTCCAGGATTTCGCAGCCGCCAGCGCAGCCGCGAAGGAGGTGCTGGCGGTCTACCCTGACCACAGCGAGGCCTTGAGTTTCATCGCCTCGGTGCAGCAGGAGCAGAAACCGCGCTACGCGGTCTTCATCGAGGATTGCCTCCGCTTCCTGCCGCAACTGCTCAAGGGTGCGGTGATGACCATCACCCTGGTGTTCTGCACCATCCTGGTCTCCCCCCTGGGGGGGCTTCTGATCGCGCTGGGACGCCTGAGCAGCTTCAAGCCCATCTCGGGCTTTTGCTGGTTCTTCATCTGGCTCTTCCGCGGCACGCCGCTTCTGTTGCAGCTCTTCTTCATCTACTACGGCCTCCCCTCGCTCGGCATCACCTTCAAACCGTTCACCGCGGCAATTCTAGGTCTTGGCCTCAACTACTCCGCGTACCTGGGCGAGATCATCCGCGGCGGGATTCAGAGCATCGAACACGGGCAGATGGAAGCGGCAAAGGCGATCGGGATGAGCAACTGGCAGGCGATGCGCCGGGTCATCATCCCGCAGACCTACAAGCGGCTCATGCCCCCGATCGGCAACGAGTTCATCGCGCTCATCAAGGACACCGCGCTCGTTTCCACCATCGCCATGGTCGAGCTGATGCGCTCCGCGGACCAGATGTTCAACGCCTACTTCAACATCACGGCGCTGATCCTGGCGGCGCTGATCTACCTCCTGTTCACAACCATCTTCACCTTCATCTTTGAAAAGATAGAGATACGGGCCGGCATCTATGAAAACCGCTAACCAACCGCTGTTAAGCCTCAGGGGGATCACCAAGCGCTTCGGCGCGCTCACCGCGGTAAACGGCGTCGACCTCGACGTCTGCCCCGGCGAGATCGTCGTCATCATCGGCCCTTCCGGTTCGGGAAAGTCGACGCTGCTTCGCTCGGTGAACTTCCTGGAGGAGATCGAGGAGGGGACCATCTGCTTCGAGGGAAGCGAGATCGGTTATGTGAAGAGCAAGCACGGCCGTCGCCATCTCGACACCCCCGCCAAGATCTGCGCCCTCCGCTCCGAGATCGGGATGGTGTTCCAGCACTTCAACCTGTTCCCGCACATGACGGTGCTAGGCAACGTGATGGAGGGGCCGCTCACCGTGCAGAAGAAGAGCCCCTGCGCCGCCCGCGAGATAGCCCTGGACATGCTGGCCAAGGTGGGGCTCTCGGAGAAGCGCGACGTCTACCCGGCCACCCTTTCCGGAGGGCAGAAGCAGCGTGTCGCCATAGCAAGGGCGCTCGCCATGCGCCCCAAGCTGATGCTTTTCGACGAACCGACCTCCGCCCTCGACCCCGAGCTGATCGGCGAGGTGTTCGACACCATCCGCGCCCTGGGCAAGGAAGGGATGACCATGATCATCGTCACCCACCAGATGGGGTTCGCCAAGGAAATGGCCGACCGCGTGATCTTCATGGAAGCTGGTTCCTTCGTGGCCCAGGGGACCCCTGAGGACTTCTTCGCCAACCAGATGGAGCACGACAGGATCAAGTCTTTCCTGAACCGCATCCTTTAAAAAAGATCTCCCACGGACTCACCCTCCCCCTCAGGGGGAGGGTACTCTGCACCCCCCCCCGCACATCCGCAACCGGCCCCCGCCCGGTTCGACATCAAACTCCCCCGTGATACAATCTACTCCGTTGCTTTTTTAGTTGGCCTTGCGCTGATGCTTGGCCTGCCGGGTTCTCCAGGGAAACCACGGGCCGAAGGGGCTGCTCATTCCACCGGTCAAGCTGATAAAGGGGGACGAACCATGATACGAGAGCAAGAGGTAGTAGGGGCAATCCGTGCCGCGCTGGAGCGCGAACCGAGGGTGAATCTGCACAACCATCCCATTGAGCTCAGTTTCGCCGACGGCGTAGTCACCATTTCCGGCGAAGTCGGAGGGATCGCTGCCAAGAAAACTGCCCTCAACATAGCCGCCAAGCCGACTCCGGTAAAGGGGCTGGTGGACCGGTTGCGGGTGGAGCCGTCCGAGCAGATGGAGGACGGCGCCATCCGTGATCATGTCTGCAACGCCCTCACCAGCGAACCTGCTTTCAGATCCTATTCGGTCAGTGTCATGGTCAAACAGGAGATGGAGTCGGTCCGCTCGGTGGATGAGGAGCGGTTCTTCGAGGTGGAGGTGAATGAGGGTGTTGTGATAATAAACGGCATGGCGGAAAGCATCTCGCACAAGCGTCTGGCGGGGGTGCTTGCCTGGTGGGTACCCGGAAGCCGGGATGTGGTCAACGGGATCGAACTCTCCTCTAACGCCGAGGAGAACGACGACGAGTTGGTCGACCTGATCCGGATCGTTCTCGAAAAGGACCCGCTGGTAAACGCGTCCCAGATCTCGGTCCGGAGCGAGGAGGGCGTCGTCACCATGGAGGGGGGTGTCGCCACCCCGAACGCAAAAAGGGCAGCCGAGTCGGACGTCTGGTACGTGCTTGGGGTAAACGACGTCGTGAACAACCTGGTGGCCATCGGCTAGCCGACAGTCCTGAAGAGCCTTGAAACATGGCCGGCGCAGAGCGTGAAAGCTACTGCGCCGGCTTTGGTTATGGAAAGTAGCGGGGAAGGTTATGAAAAGCAGATCCAAGGAGCCAACGATCCCCCCTGACCGTCACGATACGGTGCGCCGGGAGATAATCACCCTGCTGGACGGGGAGAGCCTGACCGCGAAGGAGATCTCGGGGCAGGTGGGAATCGGTGAGAAGGAGGTACTGGAGCACCTCGAGCATATAAGGATCGCACTCCATGGCGCCCTGGTCGTGATCCCTCCCATCTGCCTTGAGTGCGGCTTTTCGTTCCGGAAAAGAGAGCGCCTGAAAAAACCGGGGAGGTGCCCGGTTTGCCGCAGCGAGCGGATCGTGGATCCCGTCTTCACCGTCAGCTAGCCATTTTCAGACATCCAGCACGACGGTTGCCCGCCACCCACAGGCCACCTGCTCCAGGGAGTATCTCAGCATGGTGACCGCCTTTACGTCGGTGTTCATCCGGTGCCTTCCGACCTCGATCTCCTCCCCCTTAAGCGTCGCATGCACCTTGAACCCCTCTCCATCACGGGAAATCGTCATCTGTGAGGGGAGCAGGATCAGCCGCCTGGCATCCTTGTAAAATATCAGCTCGTTCAGGAAATCGAACAGAAGCATCTCCTCGTTCTCCTGCTCAAGTTCCAGCTCCACGGTTTGCGCCGGCCGGACCTCGGCCAGGTTCTCCACCATGACCTGCATGGTCGCCCGGGCCGCCTCCCGGAACAGCTCTTCCAGGGTATCGCCCCACGCGTTGAAGGCGATGTCGGCATGTGCTATGTCACCGCGATATTCAAATGGCATCCTCTACCTCCGGATTCTCCCCACGCCTGTCGCCCGACTATCCCTTGATGTTGCCGATCGGCACCAGGCGCGCCACCCTCTTGCTGAGGCCGGCGAGCTCGGTCGCTTCCACGACCTCGTCGATGTCCTTGTAGGCAGGGCCTGCCTCCTCCGCAAGTCCTCCGAACGAGTCGGTGCGGACGTAGATCCCCCTGGCCTCCATTTCGCGCTGCAGCTTGTCCCCGCGAAATCTCTTCTTCGCCTCATGCCTGCTCATGGTCCTGCCGCTGCCGTGGGCGGTGGTGAAGAAGGCGTCGGCGCCGCTCGACATCCCCGCCAGGAGGTAGGAGCCCGTTTCCATGCTCCCCCCGATGATCACCGGCTGTCCTGTCTTTTCGTAGCACTCCGGAAGACCGGGTGCCCCGGGGCCGAAGGCCCGGGTCGAGCCCTTGCGGTGAATCAGCAGTTCCTTCTCTTTGCCGTTCACCTTGTGCTTTTCCAGCTTTGCCGTGTTGTGCGCCACGTCGTAGACCATGCGGAGCCCCAGCTCATCGGGAGAGGCGCCGAAGAGTTCGGAAAACACCTCCCGGATGTGGTGCAGGATCACCTGCCGGTTGGCAAAGGCCATGTTGACGGCGCACTTCATGGCGCTGTAGTAGGCCTGCCCCTCGGGGGAGTGGAAGGGGGCGCAGGCAAGTTCGCGGTCCCTGATCCTGATGCCGTACTTGCGGTCCATGACCGAGAGGAACAGTTTCAGGTAATCGGTCGCCACCTGGTGCCCGAAACCCCTGCTGCCGCAATGGAACATGATCACCACCTGGTTGGGGATGGTCAGCCCGAACGCCTCCGCGAGCTCGGCGTCCATCACGTTTTCCGGCTTCACCACCTGGATCTCGCAGTAATGGTTGCCGCTCCCAAGCGTCCCCAGTTGGTTGAATCCGCGCTCGACCGCCTTGTCGCTTACATGGGAAGCGTCCGCACCGGGGAAGCATCCCCCCTCCTCGGTCATCTCCAGGTCCTCCTTTGTCGCGAACCCCTGCTTCAGGCACCAGCGCGATCCCTGCTCGATCACGGAGCGGAAGTCGTCCTCCTTCAGCTTGACGAAGCCGTGGCACCCGACGCCGGTCGGTATCCTGGAGAACAACCTGTCGACCAACTGATGCAGCTTGGGGAGCACCTGCTCGGCGGTGAGGTTGGTCAGCACCAGGCGCATGCCGCAGTTTATGTCGAAGCCGATACCGCCGGGGGATATCACCCCGGTCCCCGGGTCCATGGCCGCGACACCCCCGATCGGAAAACCGTAGCCCCAGTGCCCGTCCGGCATGCAGTAGGCATATCTCTGGATCCCCGGGAGCGTGGCGACGTTGCTCACCTGCTCGAACACCCCGGCATCCATCTCCCGGATCAACTTCTCGGACGCGAAGATCCGTGCGGGGACCAGCATACCCTCCTTGTAGCTCACCGGCAGTTCCCAAACCGTATCGGAAATGCGTTTCAACGCCGCTGGCATGTTCATACCACCTCCGCTGCTGCTGTTCTGATGGCCGTGCACCCGGAGATGTTACCATAGTTTATTTCGGCTGAAAGAGAGGGAGGGATGTTGCATTTGTCGAGGTAACGCCAGGCGCGTGCATGGGATGGGGGACGAGCTGAAATGCGGCCGGGGGAGAGTCGTTCCCGGCAGGGTTGCGGATAGACGCAGCTAGCTATCGCAGATTGTGGGCATGCCGCCCGGGCTAGGCAGGGCGAGACGGCAGTTTGCCGGGGGGGGCAGGGGCCGGGTGGGAAAGGGCGTCCTGTTTCACCCAATGTTCTGACCTGTCGTATCCGACAATGCAGCCGGTGGTGACCAGGTAGTCGAGATGATAGTCATTGATCACGTCGTAGGTGAAATCGTCATAGCAAACCAAAACGCCCATTTCGTTCTCCTTTTTTCGGCTCTTTCTGACAGGACTACAAAACCTATCGGAATCATTTGCTATGACTTTAGCTGCTTTGAAGAATTAACGGTATTTTGTGTGCCAAACGGCAGGGGCGGTGAACGCTTAAGTGCGTCAGCTCCATTAAAACCGGCGTAGATCCACGATTCCCGCGATGTTTGCCACTTTTTCCCCGCCACGGATACAGTGAACAATCGGCTCAAAGCTAGTTGACAAGGGTGTGGGGTCACCTGTATGCTCCATGGGTTGCTGAATCGCGACAAAAACGGACGAAGAGGTCATTTAAATGGACAACGACAACAGGGAAGAGATGGAGACTGATGAGGAAAGCTTTGCCGACTTGTTCGAGCGCAGCCAGAAGGATGCCGGCCACCTCGCGCCGGGCTCCAAGTTGGAGGCAACGGTCCTCAAGATCACCAAGGACTGGGTCTTTCTGGACACCGGTCGCAAGGGCGAAGGGGTCCTTGACATAAAAGAACTCACCGATGCAGAAGGGAACGTGAGCGTCAAGGTGGGCGACAAGGTCACCGCATGGTTCATCTCTTCGCGCAACAACGAAATGCGCTTCACCACCAGGGTCGGAGGCGGGAGCGGCCAGTCTGCCGGTAACGCACAGCTGGAAGAGGCATATGCCGCAGGCATACCGGTCCAGGGGACCATCGAGAAAGAGGTGAAGGGGGGCTTCGAGGTGAAGGTTGCCGGCTCTCGCGCCTTCTGCCCGTTCTCCCAGGTCGCATTGAGAAGGGTGGAGGACACCGCCTCACTGATAGGCAAGCAGATCTCCTTCAAGATCACCGAGTACGCCGAGAACGGCCGCAATATAGTGCTGTCGCACCGCGCGCTGCTCGAAGAGGAGCAGCAGCAGCAAAAGGATGCGCTCAAAGAGACGCTGAAGGTCGGCGACCGGGTGTCTGGGAAGGTAACCTCCCTGCGCGATTTCGGCGCCTTCGTCTCCATCGGCGCGGTCGAGGGTCTTTTGCCGGTTTCCGAGGTGGCCTGGGCCCGCGTCAACGACGTGAGCGAGGTCCTCTCGGTCGGACAGGAGATAGAGGTTGTTGTGAAGGGGATCGACTGGGAGAAGAACCGTATCTCGTTCTCCCTGAAAGACACCCTGGCAGACCCATGGGAGGAGGCAGCCGCTGCCTTCCCGGAAGGGTCCTACCAAAACGGCAAGGTTGCCCGGCTCACCCCGTTCGGCGCCTTCGTCACGCTGGCAAGCGGCGTGGACGGCCTGATCCACATCTCCAAGCTCGGTGCCGGCAAGCGTATCCAGCACCCGCGCGAGGTGCTCTCGGAAGGGCAGGAGGTGGAGGTGAAGGTAGAGGGTATCGACCGTGAGCAGAGAAGGATCTCGCTCTCGCTCGCCTCGATTAGCCGCGCCGAACAGGAGCAGGCCGAGACCATGGATGCCTACAAGAAGACGGTTGCCGAGGCCCCCAAAGGTATGGGTACCTTGGGCGATCTGCTGAAGGCAAAACTCTCGAAGGGGTAGCCGCTTGGAAGAACTGTTCCCGGACCGCGCCTACTTGCTGAAGCTGGCACGCACCAGGATGCCCTATGGCAAGTACGCAGGAACCCTGCTCGTGGATCTGCCGGAGCCGTACCTCGTGTGGATGCGGCAGGAAGGTTTCTCCAAGGGGGAGCTCGGCGCCATGCTGGAGTGCATGTACGAGATCAAGGTGAACGGCCTCGAGTACCTGTTCGACCCGCTGCGCGAAGGTAGACGCTAAATAAAAAGACCCCCTTGCAGGTGACTGCAAGGGGGTCTTCCTTTTCCGCTGCGGGGGAGCACCGGGCACCGTCAGCGCATCCAGTTCACCCGGACCATGCGCTGGTCATGGCTCCACTGGTAATGTAACTCTCCCTTTTGGGATTTGTATATCTCCCTGCCGATCTTCTGCGCCAGTTTGTCGTCGGTCGTCGTGATGATGAGCTGGCCCTCTTCCTCCTTTATCTGCATGATGCGACCCAACGGGTTTTTATCCCGGTGCTTGGCCTCGTGCTGCTTGAGCGAGTTGAGGATCTCCTCCTTGTGCTGCGCGAGGTAAGGGCCCGAAAGCGTCACCACGCCGGCGGGGTGATCCCCCTGGATCCGTTGGCAGGCCGGGCAGAGGATCTCTTCGCCCTGCTCTGCGCGCGGTACGTTTTCCAACTGCCACCTTTTGTTGCGGTAGACTATGCCGCACCCTTTGCATACCGACCCGTCCGTCAGGCTACCTTTAGGCGGATAAGGCTCCAGGTTCCGGCCGGCCATTTGTCCCTTTTCCTCCATCCCAATCTTGGCACCTTGCGGCATAGCTACCTCCGTGTGCGTTTTAGAATATGCCAATGAAGAGCCCACCAAGTATAGCACCCGGATCTTTCGCTGCAGCACACCCCTTCGGAGCACCCCTGGTCACCCGCTGTAGCATCGGCCTCGGCCGGTGCCTGCATCGAGGCCGACGCAGAGAGCCGCGGAGTCGAAAACTCAACCCGTAGAATCGAAACAAAAAAGGCCCGATGCAGTTGGCATCGGGCCTTTTCAGAAAATAATAACTGGCGCTTAAATATGGGATCCTTTACTCATATCCGTCGGTGGATGTACCCGGCAGATGCGAAGGACATGCTCCGTACGGACCATGCCACCCGCTGAACCTGCCTGTCTACCCCTTTTGGAAGCGGTTGAGACGCGCATGACGGATGAGATTATAGGCCAATCGGCTTGATCTCCTTAAACGCCAGCTATGAGCTCCGAAGTAACCGTAAAGATCTTGTGAGACCACGCTCTTTTGTGAAGCATCTCCCTGGAAAACGCTTTAGGTAATTCCCTGATACAACCAGGAATTGCACACCGCGTCTGAAACCCGGGAAACATTAGTGTGGAATACTCAGGGTACCTCACGCCACCTTTACCTGCACCCCAGAGCTTTTTCAAAGAACTCTCTGCTATAGTTTTAGTGTACGCTTACCCCAAAAAAGAGTCAACAGCTTGAAAAGGCGTGAGTATTTGCCGATGTGCTGAGTCATGTCGATGCGCCGTCTGTTTCTGCGACTCCCCTGCCTGCTGACAATCTCGCGCATTTTAAGTGGGAAACCCTTGATCCGCGCCGGTTGTCTGCCTGCTGCCGTATGGTACCATTGAGGCTTTTGGAGGGGTTATGATGATCGATCCGGAAAGGGCACTGGAGGCGAGGAAGGAGCGGATGCTAAGCGAGCACCTCGCGGCACGCGGCATACGCAATGCGGTAGTCCTCAAGGCGATGCGGGATGTGCCAAGGGAGGCGTTCCTGCCGCCGGGGATGGAGCTCTTCGCCTACGACGACGGGCCGCTGCCGATCGACGAGGGGCAGACCATCTCTCAGCCGTACATAGTTGCCTACATGATTGAAGCGCTGGAACTTGACGGGAAGGAGCGGGTACTGGAGATAGGGACCGGTTCAGGCTATGCCGCGGCGGTGCTGAGCCGCTGTGTTGCAGAGGTGTTCACGGTGGAGCGGCTGGCCCCCCTTGCGGAAACCGCAAGTGCCACGCTGCGGGAGCTTGGCTATCACAACGTGTCGGTGCATGTGGGGGACGGCACCATGGGGTGGCGAAAGCATGCCCCGTACGACGCCATCGTGGTGACCGCCGGGGCGCCCGGTGTGCCGCGCGAGTTGCTGGAGCAGTTGGCCCCCCTGGGGAGGCTGGTGATACCGGTAGGCCCCACGCAGCATCTGCAGGAGCTCGTGCGTGTGCGGCGCCTGGCGGACGGCAGACTCCAGCACGAGGATCTCTGCCCGGTCCGCTTCGTGCCGCTCATAGGCGAACAGGGGTGGTAAGGGCTAGAGTGGGAGCGTCTCCGCGGAGGGGACCTGCTCCAGGGCACCTAGCAGTGTCTCCTCGCTGACCGAGCCGAACCTGGAGGCGAGCCGCAACAGCTGGGTGGGAAGCGGGGCAGGGATCTCCACCTGCTCGCCGGTTGCCGGATGAACCAGGCTGGTGTTGAAGGAGTGCAGGGCGTGGCCGGTAAAGCCGGTAAGGGGCCTGCCGCCGTAACGTTTGTCACCAAGGATCGGGTGACCGATCATCTTGAAATGCTGCCTGATCTGGTGCATCCGCCCGGTCAGCGGGTAGACCGCCAGAAGCGCCACGCCCCCCCCCTGGAAAAGCCTCACGTAGCTCGTCTGGGATTCCTTTCCTTCCAGGGGCGCATCAATCACCCCCTGTTTCTGCAGTTTACCCTCGACCATGGCAAGGTAGAGCTTACCCAGCCCCTCTTCCTGCACCATCTTCCCGAACATCCCCGCGGCGACCGCGCTCTTGGCCAGGATGATGGCGCCGGAGGTCCCCTTGTCCAGACGGTTCACCGGTCTCAGCCTCCCCACCCCGTCCCTCTTTTGCAGCAGGGTGTCGGCAAGGTCCACCAGGGTCTCCTCGTCCGGGTCCTCGGTTCTGTGCACGGAGAGCCCGGGCGCCTTGTTCAGGCAGATGATCCAGCTGTCCTCGAACAGTATGTCGAGCTCCGGGGTCAGGCGGGCCAGGAAGGCGGCGGTTTTGGCGCTCTCCTTCAGCGTGACCTGGTCGGAGTGGCGCAGGAGCTGTCCCGGCTCGGAAGGGGCGCCGTTCACTTTCAGGTGTCCGGCGCTGATCAGTTTCTTTAAGTAGGAAAATTGGGCGGTCGGCAGCAGGTTTCGCATAAAGCTATCCACGCGCCTGCAGTGGTCTTTGGCTTCTATCTGGTAGGTTAACATGGAGCCGAGTATACCTTCATGAGGAGGAAGGCGCAAGGGAATCCAGTGAAGGTAAGAGATCCGGGCGGATGATTATTCGCCCCTGCGGGGGGCGCGGGAAGGGAGAAAAAAGAAGGAGGCGCATCCGTCGGGATGCACCTCCTTTGTTTCTACTGCAGGGGGGACAGCCTATTCCCCTATCTCTTGACGTTGTAGAACACCTCGTGCCCCCTGAACAGCGCCACCTCGTCCAGCTCGTCCTCGATCCTCAGGAGCTGGTTGTACTTGGCGACGCGGTCGGTACGGCAGAGGGAACCGGTCTTGATCTGACCGGCGTTCACCGCGACGGCGAGGTCGGCAAGGGTGGTGTCCTCGGTCTCGCCGGAGCGGTGCGAGATCACGCAGGTGTAACCCGCACGCTTGGCCATCTCGATGGCGTCGAGGGTCTCGGTCAGGGTGCCGATCTGGTTCAGCTTGATCAGGATCGAGTTGGCGATCCCCTTCTGGATCCCTTCCTTCAGGATGGCGGGGTTGGTCACGAACAGGTCGTCGCCAACGATCTGGATCCGCTTGCCCAGGCGGTCGGTCAGCTGCTTCCAGCCGTCCCAGTCGTTCTCGGCCATGCCGTCCTCGATGGAGATGATCGGGTACTTGTTCACCAGCATCTCGTAGAAGTCGATCAGTTCCTTGGCGCTCTTCTTGGGCTGTGCCTCGTTCTCCAGGGTGTAGACCCCGTCCTTGAAGAGCTCGGAGGACGCCACGTCGAGTGCCAGCAGCACTTCCTCGCCCGGCTTGTAACCCGCCTTGACGATCGCCTCCATGATGACCTCGAGAGCTTCCTCGTTGGACTTCAGGTCGGGTGCGAAGCCCCCCTCGTCGCCGACGGCGGTGTTGTACCCTTTCCCCTTAAGTACCGCCTTCAGCGCGTGGAAGATCTCGGCGCCCATCCTGAGGGCCTCCCTGAAGCTCTTGGCGCCTGCCGGCATGATCATGAATTCCTGGATGTCCACGTTGTTGTCGGCGTGGGCACCGCCGTTGATGATGTTCATCATCGGCAGCGGGAGCTCTTTCGCGTTGCACCCGCCGATGTACTGGTAAAGCGGCAGCCCCACTTCGTCGGCCGCGGCCTTGGCTACTGCCAGTGAAACGCCGAGGATGGCGTTGGCGCCCAGGCGGCTTTTGAAGTCGGTGCCGTCGAGGGCGAGCATCCGCTTGTCGATGCCGACCTGATCGGTCGCGTCCATGCCGGTGATCTCGTCGGCGATGATGTCGTTCACGTTGGAAACGGCCTTCTCCACGCCTTTGCCGAGATAGCGCGCCTTGTCTCCGTCGCGCAGCTCCAGCGCCTCACGCTCGCCGGTCGATGCGCCGGAGGGAACCGCTGCCCTTCCCATGGCCCCGGAATCCAGGAATACTTCAACTTCCAGCGTCGGATTGCCCCTGGAATCAAGGATCTCTCTGGCATAAACGTCGGTTATCTGGCTCATCTCTCCCCCCCTGCTTGAATTTGATTGTGAACGGGCAACGCCGCCCGTCTTAATGGAATTCACGTTATATAACATATCTGCGGTCAAAGGGAAGCTGTTTTGTAAATTTTTGCTAACATGCCGTGATGGCGGCCCTTCCGGATATTTTGGTTTAGATTGACACTGATCCGGTAAAAGGGATATATTGCCCACTTGCCTGCCAACCTGCAGTTTCTGTCTTTACGACACGGGAACTATTGAAATAATGCCCACCGAAAGCGGCGATAAACAGATAAAACAGAAGAGCTCGCTCATCCGGCTTCGCGACAGCTGGATGGACGCGGTCGCAAAGGGTTTCTCCTGCGACAGGTATGAAAAGCGCAGCCGCGTTACCATGCTGTTTCTCACGGCGTTATTCCTCACCCTGCTCATCATCCCGAGCCCGCAGTTCCTCTCGGTGCATTACCGCGAGGGGGACATTGCCACCTCCGACATACGCGCGACCCAGGACTACCTCATCGAGGACCTGCTTCTGACCGAGAAGAAGCGCGCCGAGGCGGAAGCCTCCGCGCCTTTTGTCTACACGCTTGCCCCCA
>Ga0209317_1001149_pt1 | contig 25158 bp, 21 predicted proteins | sample RifGroB2_FD_183994 | JGI IMG/M metagenome (GOLD analysis project Ga0209317, IMG submission 183994) | Soil microbial communities from Rifle, Colorado, USA - Groundwater B2 (SPAdes) (version 2) | ecosystem: Environmental > Terrestrial > Soil > Unclassified | place: Rifle, Colorado | collected...
CGACACACAGGATTTGCGGCTTGACGGTTCGGCCGCCAAGGTGACCATGAAAGGCAGCGTCGACCTGAACAGTGAAACCCAGGATCTGCGCGTGAAAATCCTGCCGACGCTGGGCGATAGCGTATCGCTGCTGGGCGCGTTTGCCGCCGGGCCGGTAGTCGGTCTCGGTTCGCTTCTGATCAATAAGGTATTGGGCAATCCGCTCGATAATCTGGTGTCGTTTGAATACAATGTCAACGGTACCTGGAGCGATCCCAGGGTAGTCAAGGTCGGCCAGGCTCTGGCCAACTCAAAAGAAAACGAACAAAACAAATAAGAAAGCACTTAATGTCAGATGCGAATCCCGTGCAACAACGCCATGCCGGACAAATGAACGCCTTCAAGGTTGCCGCCATTCAGATGGCATCCGGGCCGAATGTCTCGGGTAACTTGAACGAGGCGCGCCGCCTCATTACCGAAGCCGCCGAACGGGGCGCGCGCCTGGTGGTGCTGCCGGAATTTTTTGCCATCATGGGCATGTCCGAGCAGGACAAGATTGATGCGCGCGAGCAACCGGGGCGGGGAATGATCCAGTCGTTTCTCAGTGAAGCTGCACGCCGGCACAAAATCTGGCTGGTGGGCGGTTCGATCCCGCTGGCGGCCAGCACACCTGGCAAGGTGCTGAACAGTTGCCTGGTGTTTGATGAGCAGGGCGAACAGGTAGCGCGCTACGACAAGATTCACCTGTTCAGCCTGGCATTGGGCAACGAGCGTTATGACGAGGCCAAAACCATTGAGCCGGGCAACCGGATCGTGGTGGTAGATAGCCCGTTCGGGCGCATCGGTTTGGCGGTTTGCTACGACCTGCGCTTTCCCGAGCTGTTCCGCGCGATGAAAGAGGTGGACATCATTGTGCTGCCCTCTGCGTTTACCGAGACCACCGGCAAGATGCACTGGGAAGTGCTGGTGCGCGCGCGCGCCGTGGAAAACCTGGCGTATGTGATCGCCGCCGCGCAAGGCGGATATCACGTCAGCGGGCGCGAAACGCACGGCAACAGCATGATTGTCGGGCCGTGGGGATGCGTGCTGGATCGTTTGCCGCGCGGCTCGGGCGTGGTGCTTGCCGAAGTGAACCCGTCGTACCAGGCCAGCCTGCGCGCCAGCCTGCCCGCACTGACGCACCGCGTCTTGTTTTAAATGATGGATACCATGCAACAGCCATTTGACACGTTATTCGCCACCGCGCAGCAATCGTTGCTGACTCCGTATGCCATCGAGACGCGCAACATCGAGCAGGTGTTCGCCAGCATGCTGGCGCACCGTCTCGACTATGCCGACCTGTATTTCCAGTATAGCCGTGCCGAGAGCTGGTCGCTGGAAGAAGGTATCGTCAAGTCCGGCAGCTTCAACATCGACCAGGGCGTCGGGGTGCGCGCGGTGAGCGGCGAGAAGACCGCCTTCGCCTATTCCGACGACATCAGCATGAACGCGCTGGAAAGCGCGGCGCAGGCGACGCGCGCGATTGCCAAACAGGGCGGCGAGCAGAGCGTGCCGATGCTGTACCACGGCTCGCGGCGCGAGATCTACCTGCCGCACGACCCGATCGCCAGCCTGAAGGATGCCGACAAGGTCGCATTGCTGGAGCGGCTCGAAGGCTACGCGCGCGCTCTCGATCCGCGCGTGAAGCAGGTAATGGCCGGGCTGGCGGGCGAATACGAAGTGGTGATGGTGGCGCGCAGCGACGGTCTGATGAATGCCGACATCCGCCCGCTGGTGCGCCTGTCGCTGCAGGTTATCGTCGAGGATAACGGCAAACGCGAACAAGGCTCGGCGGGCGGCGGCGGGCGCTTCGATTATGATTATTTCGACGACGCGATGCTGCGCAAATATGCGGCGCTGGCGGTGCATCAGGCGGTGACCAACCTCGATGCCTCGCCCGCTCCGGCAGGCAATATGACCGTGGTGCTGGGCAACGGCTGGCCGGGCATCCTGCTGCATGAGGCGATCGGCCACGGGCTGGAAGGCGACTTCAACCGCAAGGGCAGCTCGGCGTTCTCCGGCCGCGTCGGCGAACGCGTCGCGTCCGAAGGCGTGACTGTGGTGGACGACGGCACGCTGGCAAGGCGGCGCGGCTCGTTGCAGATGGACGACGAGGGCAATCCCGCGCAATGCACCACATTGATCGAGAACGGCATCCTCAGAGGCTATTTGCAGGACAGCCTGAACGCGCGTCTGATGGGCGTGGCTACAACAGGCAACGCACGGCGCGAGTCCTACGCGCACCTGCCGATGCCGCGCATGACCAACACCTACATGCTCAACGGCGATAAAGACCCGCAGGAAATCATCGCCTCGGTGCAGCACGGCCTGTACGCGGTGAATTTCGGCGGCGGGCAGGTGGACATCACCAGCGGCAAATTCGTGTTCTCCACCGCCGAGGCCTATATGATCGAAGACGGCAAAATCACCCATCCGGTCAAAGGCGCGACCCTGATCGGCAACGGCCCCGACGTGCTGACGCGCATCTCGATGATCGGCAACGATATGGCGCTCGACCCCGGCGTCGGCACCTGCGGCAAGGAAGGCCAGAGCGTGCCGGTTGGGGTGGGGCAGCCGACGGTGCGCATCGACGGACTGACGGTCGGCGGCACGGCGTAGAATTCAGAAACAGGAACACGCCTTGCGTGCTCCTGCAATCGGCAATCTGTTTTCCGGTATCAGTCCTTGAACGCTTCCACCGGCACAATGATTTTCACTTCATCCCCCACGCCAGGAAGAAATTTTGTCATGCCGAATTCCGAGCGTTTCAGTGTGGTCGCCGCGTCCGCGCCGCAGGTGTATTTTTTGTTCATCGGGTGCGGGGCGCAGCGGAAATTGCTGACGGTGAGCGTCATCGGTCTGGTCACGCCGAGCAGGGTGAAGCTGCCCTCGGCGGCCACCACTTTGTCGCCGTCGAATGTCAGCTTGTCCGAAACGAAACGCATGGTGGGAAAAAATTCGGCGTTGAAAAAATCCTCGGACTTCATGTGCTCGTCCCACTTGTCCAGTCCCATGTCGATAGAAGCGGCTTGAATGACCAGCTCCACGCTGCCTTTTTTCATGGCTGTGTCGAGGGTGATCTTGCCGCTGGACTGGTTGAAGCGGCCGCGCTGGGTGGAAAACCCCATGTGGTTGACTTCAAATACCGGAAAGGTATGGCGCGAATCGATGGTGTAATTGTCCGCCGCGTAGGCGGGCGTGGTCAGCAGGGCGGTCAGGGCGATCGCAACGGCGTTGGTGAAGGTCTTGCTCATGGTCGTTCTCCTTTCGGGTTTGTTGGCGGGTTACTGTTTCGGTGCTGCAACGGCAAAGCGGAAGCGAATCTGTACTTCGTCGGCAACCGTATCGGTGTCGCTCCAGACACCGGAGCCGATGCCGTAATCGAGCCGTCTGAGCGGGAGCATGCCGTCGATGATCAGCGCGTTATCTTCTTGTTTGAGCGTGAAAGGCGCCTTGATATTCAGCGTCCTGCCCTTGATGCTCATCCTGCCGGTCACCTCGTAGCGGCCGTTGCCGGTTCGCGTGACGTTGCTCGAAACGAAACGCGCGACCGGATGGTTTCTCGTGTCGAACCACGCCTTGCTGGCGACTTCCTCGTTGGCTTCGTCGCTGCCGGTGTCGATGCTGGCGAGGTCGATATCGATGTGCGCCGTGCCGGTTTCCGCCTTCGCCGGATCCACTGCGATGTTTGCGGTGAATTTTCTGAAGCTGCCTTCCACCGGCACACCCATCTGTCTTGAAACAAAGGTGACACTGCTCTGCTGCGGACGCAGTACGCTGAATTCCGCGCCGGATGCCGGCAGCGTGGTGAGCAGCAGCGGAATTATCATGAAAAATGCAGTTGAAACCTGTAGGAGCGCGCCCTGCGCGCGACCAGATAATTCGCGCGCAGGGCGCGCTCCTACAGGGGGGGCGACCAGAGGGTGAGCGGCATCAAAGACGCAAGAATCAATCATCACGCGGGCTCGCATGGAAATACAAACGGTTCAGGATAATCAACAAATATTTCATGTGCCTCTCCCGAGAAACGGAATCATGCGCGCCAGTATTCCATCGCGTTCGATGAAGTGATGTTTAAGCGCGGCGCCGATATGGGCAAACACCAGTCCGAGCAGCAGAAAATTAAGCGTTTCATGCAGCTCTGTGAGCAGTTCGCCGAGCGCCTTGTCCTTGCCAACCAGGTCGGGCAGCGGCAACACGCCGAACCATACAGTCTGAAAACCCTTGGCGGAGCTCATCAGCCAGCCGCTCAGCGGCACAGCGAATAGCAGCACGTATAACAGGTAATGCACGGTGTTGGCGGCCAGCTTTTCCCAGTGCGGCATGGCGGCGGGCAACGGCGGCGGGCGGTGGGTGCTGCGCCATGTGACGCGCAGCACGGCCAGCAGGAAGATGCTGACGCCGATCCACTTGTGGTAGCTATAGAGCCGGAGCTTGTCCGGGGAGAGCGGCAGTTCATGCATGTACACGCCGAGCGGGAAGGCGGCGAAGACCAGCAGGGCGATTGCCCAGTGCAGCGTGACGGCGGTGCGGGTATAGCGATCCGGCATGACTGATCTCCGTGAAGCTAATGCGGCAATCCTAGTGCCATTCGATGGTGATGGCAAGCAGGCGGAGGTGAAACTTATTCATTTCGCCATCGTCGAACCGAGCGCTTGAAAATTGGGGTAAATGCCCCACATAGCTGGGCGTAACAGCGGGGTGCTAAACTGCGCGCCGCAATTTATTGATGATGGAGACAGCAACATGAAACGAATTTTTTTGTTCATTCTGACTAACCTGGCAGTGGTGGCTGTGATCAGCATCACTCTGCGCCTGCTCGGCGTGGATCGCTGGATAGATGAAACCGGCGGGATTAATTTCAGCGCGCTGCTGGTGCTGTCGGCGGTGATCGGTTTTTCCGGTTCGCTGGTCTCGCTGGTGATGTCCAAATGGTCGGCCAAGCGTATGGTCGGCGCGCATGTGATTGAGAATCCAAGCGACCCGACCGAACGCTGGCTGGTGGACACCGTGAAACGTCAGGCGCTTTCGGCGGGCATCGGCATGCCGGAGGTGGCAATTTACGACGCGCCGGACGTGAATGCGTTCGCCACCGGCTGGAACCGCAACGCCGCGCTGGTGGCGGTGAGCACCGGGCTGCTGCGCAACATGAGCCGCGACGAGGCCGAGGCGGTGCTGGCGCATGAGATCAGCCACGTCGCCAACGGCGACATGGTGACGCTGGCGCTGATTCAGGGCGTGGTGAACACCTTCGTGATTTTCTTCGCCAAGCTGTTCGGCTACTTCGTCGATCGCGTGCTGCTCAAGAACGACGGGCGCAACGGCCACGGCATCGGCATGATTGCGGCGGAAATTGTCGCGCAACTGGTGCTGGGCATCCTGGCCAGCATGATCGTGATGTGGTTCTCGCGCCGACGCGAATTCCGCGCCGACGCGGGCGGGGCGAACCTGGCCGGGCGGCAGAACATGATCGCCGCGCTGGAGCGCCTCAAGGTCAACCACGGACAGGCGATCTTGCCGGAGCAGATGGCCGCGTTCGGCATTTCCGGCGGCAAGAGTTTTGCGAAGCTGTTCATGACCCACCCGCCGCTGGATGAACGGATCGAAGCGTTGCGTTCCGCACGCTGAATATCGGGATGGTGGAAACACCATTCCGTATCGCACCTCTGCAATAAGGAGCAAATCATGGAAGACCTGCTGGATGTTGTAAAAGTCGAGGTGAAACCGCACTTCATGCTGCATCTTGAATTTGAGAATAGCGAAAAGTGCATTTTCGATATGTCGCCATACATGGACAAAAAACCATTCGTGCAACTGGAGGACTCTTCTTTGTTTGCCTAGGCTTTTGTCGGTTACGGAACAATTGTTTGGCCCGGCGACATCGATATTGCACCTGAAACGCTATATGACCGGTTTCGGCCAGCGTAAGTTAAGGAAACACTGAATAAGTCCGTTCGCCCTGAGCCTGTCGAAGGGCGAGCTTTGCAACTTATTGATTGCACATTGCCTTCCATTTATGGTTCGACAGGCTCACCACGAACGGAAGGCTTGTTCAGCGCTTCCTTAAGCATGAGATGTTGATGCAGCAATCCAAAGCAGCCCGAAATGGGCGGCTTTCTTTGTAGCTCAGCAGAAAAATTTACGCCGAAAATACCCCCCTGAAACATTACATCCTATTGAGCATTCCATAATTTGTGACAATAGCCCGTTCGGGCTGAAGTATCAAAGCCCCCTTGTTTCGTGACGTTCCCTTCGATACATCAGGGCGAACGTGATACTTTAATTCGTACCGGATCGATGGGGACGGAAGATGGAAATAGCTTGGTATCAGCGGTAGGCGCGGATTTCCTCCAACTCGGCCAGAGCGCCCTCTGTGATGCTCTCCATATCCTCGGCGCTTAGGCCGAGGTAGTCTTGTGCCATCTGGCCACTGACGAGCCATTCCGCATCATCCGGCTTGCTAAGGAAGGTAGCTACAACATGCTCGGCCACCTGTGTCATAGCTACCAGGGTGCAGACTGCCGGCGTTGAACGTTCACCGGGTTGGATGAAAATGGTATGGTCGTGATGCACAAGGATGGCTTGGCTGATATGGTCGGGCAGATACCAGTTGCGAGCCAGCATGTTACCAACTATTGCATGGTTGGTGGCGTAATGCTGGTCTTCGATGGCGATGACCAATTCGGCGGTCTGGTTCGAAGCAGCGAGTTTCTCTTTGTAATCGGAGAATTTCTGCATCAGGATGGGGATACCGCAGTCGTGAAACAGGCCGAGAGTATAGGCATCCTCACGAGAAACACCGTGTAGTTGGGCAGCTATATGAGAATTCACCACCGCCGTGAAATTGGAGCGATCCCAGAACCGTTCCATGGTTATCTTATCGCCCCTCAATGTATTTTGCAGGGTTGAACCCCTCACGATCTGCATCAAATTCTTCAGTCCCAACACCGATACCGCTTGCTGTACCGAGTCAACCTTGCGGCGCAGAGCGAAGAAGGGTGAATTGGCTGTCTTCAGCATTGATGCCGCCAATCCCACGTCTCCGCTGATGAGTTTGACCAGCTTCGCAAAATCCACTTCCGGTTGACGCGCTTCCTCCATAAGCGCCACCACCACCTCTGGACAAGGTGGGATACGAATGCTTTTCAGGATGTTTTCAGCCGCCTGGCTGTCGATTTGCGTTTGCTGCATCTGATTATTCATGGTCTCATCACTCACTCAAAAAAAATTATCGGGGATACTCTTGGGTTGTTGGTAAATTCAAATTCATCTCAACTCACCGTCCAGGTGGATGGTTCAAGCTCTATGTACGCAACGGCAGCACCTATTGCGGTCCCAGGACGCGCAGCAGTTCGTCCATCGTGGTCAAGCCCCGGTTGACCTTGTCACGCCCGTCTTCAATCAGCGATGCGGCGCCGACCTGTTGAGCAAGGTTGGTGATGTCCAGGATGGGGGCGCCGCTGGCGATGAGATGGCGCATCTGGTCGTTGAGCACCAGCACCTCATAAAGGCCGATGCGCCCGTTGTAGCCGCTGTCATGGCAGTGGCTGCAGCCCTTGCCCTTATAGGCGGTGATGTTCCCCTCGCTGAACAGCGATCCCAGTCTTGCCAGCAGGGCAGTGGAGGGGGTTTCCGCTTCGCGGCAGTGCTCGCAGATTTTCCGCACCAGCCGTTGCGCAATGATGCCTTCCAGCGCCGTGGCAATGACATAAGGCTTCAATCCCAAGTCCAGCAAGCGGGAAATCGTCGCCACCGCCGAGTTGGTGTGCAGCGTCGAGAACACCAGGTGCCCCGTCAGCGCGGCATGGAACGCCACTTCCGCCGTTTCGAAGTCGCGTATCTCGCCCAGCAGGATCACGTCCGGATCCTGGCGCAGGATGGAGCGCAGCACCGTCGGGAACGTTAGGCCGATCTTCTCCTTGATCAGCACCTGGCCGGCCTGATCCATGTAGTATTCCACCGGATCCTCGATCGTGACGTAATTTCTTGAAGGCGTCGCATTGTGCTGCAACAGCGCATAAAGCGTCGTGGTCTTGCCGCTGCCGGTGGGTCCCGTGGTCAGGATGATGCCTTGCGGCTTGTCCACCATGTTCAGCACCTTGGCAAGATCGGTCTCGGAGAACCCCATCCCGTCCACGGCCACGATGGCCGAGTTGCGGTCGAGAATGCGCATCACCACTTTTTCGCCGTTGATGGTGGGCAGCGTGGAGATGCGCATATCGACGATGCGCATCGAGGTTTTGACGGTGATGCGCCCATCCTGAGGGCGTCGCCGTTCGCTGATGTCCATCTCCGCCATTACCTTCAGGCGCGATACCAGCGATTGAAGCAATTGATGCGGTATCTGGATCTTGTCCTCCAGCACGCCGTCGATGCGGTAGCGCACCATCACGCTCTTGGTGCGCGGCTGGATATGGATGTCGCTCGCGCCAAGCCGTATCGCCTCCAGCATCACCGCGTTGACCAGGCGGATCGCGGGCGGCTCGTTGGTGTCGCGCAGCAATTCTTCCAGCGACTCGGTATCCTCTTCCTCGATGACGATCTCGATGCTCTCATAAGGGTCGACACTGGTGACCAGCGTTTCCAGTTCTTTGAAATCGACCTCCTCGTCGCTGCCATACAGTTCCGCCAGTTTGGCCTTGATGCTTGCCGCGCTTGCCATTACCGGCTGTATCTCCAGTCCCGAGACAAACCTCAGGTCATCGAGCAAACCCATGTCCAGCGGATCGGCCAATGCCAGCAGCAGGCGCCTGCCTTCCAGGCGCAGCGGCACGACCAGTTGGCGTTCGCAGAAGCTGCGTGGGATCAGCGAGGCCGCTGCCGCATCGGCCTGGAATTCTGCCAGCGACACCTCTTCTACCAGCAATTCCTTGCGCAGGATGTCGCGGATGGTTTTTTCGGGTATCCAATCGTATTCCAGCAGCAGCTTGATGATGGGTTCCTTCTTCTGCTGTTGTTGCCGGTAGAGTTCCTGCACCTGCTGGCTGCTCAACAGATTCTTCTTGTTAAGCATGATGGCGAGCTGACTGCGGTTGCTGACCGTCAGTTTGGCGAGTGCATTGATTTCCTTGGACTTCCGCGCGTTGTCCTGCTGCAACACCTTGTTCTTCTGGATCAGGTCGTATTGCTCCAGCGCCAGCGCGACGGTCACGCGCAGATCGTCGTCGTTCCACGGCTTGAGGATGAACTTGTACACCGCGCCTTCGTTGATGGCGCCCATCACCGCGCCGGTATCGGCATGCCCGGTCAGCATGATGCGGATGACCTCCGGCTTGAGCGCCTTGACCTGCTTCAGCAGTTCCGCGCCATTCATGCCCGGCATCATGTAATCGGAAATCATCAGGTGGAACGGTTCCTTGCGCAGCAGCGCCAGCGCTTCCTGCCCGCCGGATGCCGTCGTTACCGCATAATTCTCCTGGCGGAACACGCGCTTCAACGCATTGAGCACGTTCGGCTCGTCATCCACCAGCAGGAGGCGGTAAGCGCTATTGGCGGGGCGATCATCCGTAGCGGGGGTCTCGGCAGGCGCGGCTCCGGTGAACAGGGATGCATAATTGGACATACGATTTCCTGGTAAATGTTTATACAGGGGCGCGGTTTATGTCGCCATGTTTAGTTCTCACTTGGCAGGCCACGTCTGAGATGTATGCAGCACACGCAAGACGGTAACAGTGTTGCCGGATACTTCGTACACCAAAACGTAGTTCGGATGCACCACTGCTTCCCTGGTGTTCTTCATGCGTCCGGGCTTAAACAGTTTTGGCTGCTCAATAAGCGAGCCTGCTTTCTCCTCGAACAGGTTGTCAAGATCGAGCGCGGCTTGCGGATGATCCTGGGCGATAAAGTCCATGATCCGCTCCCGGTCGTCGAATGCCCGTGGCCTCCATTCGAGTTTCATGCAGCAGTTTTAATGCGCTTTTGCAGCTCTTTGCGCCTGGCCGCAAAATGTTTTTTTACCTCTGCGTTCGGGATAGAGGGGCGCGGATCGTCTATGGCTTCCTGCACCTGCTCACGGAACCACTTGTCATAGGCTGCGGCTTCGTGCGCCGCTTTCATTCGACTGGACGCAACCTTGCCGCGATGAGTAATCTTGAGGGCAGCCGGATCGAACCCGGTGGCATCCACCTGGTACTTGGCCACACCGATTCCCTTGAGGTAGCCCACAAGCGTTTCAAACTTGCGGAAGATGCGAACAGAACCGCGCTTTGCGGCCAAGGCGCGTTCGGTCATGCCGTACTTGATAACCACACCCCATCCTCCGGGCTGACCGATGATATTTGCACCATTGACGGCGTTAGCTTCGACGAGCCGGGACAGAGTTACATGGTCTATGGTTTCGCGGGTAGTTACCATATCATCACCTATTGAGCGTTAAGCCGTAGGATGGAATATACCCATAATCCAGGATAATGGGAATGCCATTTTTCTTTGGAATTCTGCATAAACCCGGATTATCCATTAGCGCTTTACGGGAGCGTCGGCCTCGGCGCGAATCGACGCAGCAATTCGCGGCGAGGGCGCCGCTCCTACGTGTTTCTCCTTTTTCCCCTTCCCCAAGAGACTAAAAGGGGACGGGGGATACGAAACAACAGGCTCGACTAACACTTTCAAATGCACCCACTTTTCGTTTTTGCAAAAGCGGCGAATTGCTCAGCAGACAGAGGTTTGCTGAAGTAATAGCCTTGCACCTCATCACATCCATGCTCGCGCAGAAATTCCAGTTGCCCTACTGTTTCAACGCCTTCGGCAATGGTTTGCAGACCAAGTCTTTTTGCCATACAAATGATAGCGTCGACGATGGCACTGTCTTCCTGGTCGATAGTGATGTCGCGCACAAACGATTGGTCGATCTTGAGCTTGTATGCCTTGAATTTTTTCAAATAGCTCAGCGAAGAATAACCGGTGCCAAAGTCATCAATCGACATACGGATACCGCGTTTGTGCAGATTATCCATCACGGCGATTGCGCCTTGCGGATTGTGCATCGCTACACTCTCAGTCAATTCCAGTTCCAGATATTCCGGCGGCAAGCCTTCTTCATCCAGTATGCGCGTAACCATATCCGGCAAGTCGTAATGTCTGAACTGCACTGCCGAAAGGTTCACTGCCATGACCAGCGGAGCGATACCCTCCTCCAGCCAGGTTTTCATCTGACGCACCGCCTGCCGCAACACCCATTCGCCGACCGGCAAGATCAGCCCGCTGTTTTCGGCAATCGGAATGAATTCAGCCGGCGACACCGCGCCCAATTCGGGATGCATCCAGCGCAACAAGGCCTCCGCCCCAACGATCCGTCCCTCACAAAGGGACAATTGCGGCTGGAAAACCAGATGCAGTTGATCCCCTGCCACCGCGTGATGCAATGCGCTCACCAGTTGCAGATTGCGCGCCGAGCGCGCCTGCATTTCCGCAGTAAAAAAACAGTAACCGTTGTGACCATCCCGCTTGGCGCGATGCATGGCGATATCGGCGCCCTTGGAGAGCATTTCCAGATTCTCTCCGTCTCCGGGATAAATGGCAATGCCGATCGATGCGGTAATGTTCAGGTCGTATTGCCCAATATTATACGGCTGCGCAATGACATCCAGCAGCTTCCGCGCGACTTGCGCGGCGCCGTCCGGGCCGGTGCCGGGCAGCATGACAAGAAACTCATCCCCGCCGAAGCGGGCTACCGTATCTTCCTCACGAAGCGCATTTCGCAAATGTTTTGCAACCTCCACCAGCAATGTGTCGCCAATGCTGTGCCCAAGCGTATCGTTGATATCCTTGAAGCAATCCAGGTTGATAAACATCACCGCCAACGGCTCGTTGTTGCGCTTCGCAAGGCTGATGGCATATTTGGCGCGGTCATTCAACTGGGTGCGGTTGGGCAGCCCGGTGAGTTCGTCGAAATGTGCCAGGTACCGGATGCGGTCCTCGGCATGTTTGCGCGTGGTAATGTCCTGCGTGGTGCCAATGCCAAAAAGCGGACGGCCATCCGCGTCCCTTTCGATCTCGGCGTATTGCCTTACCCATCGAACCTCTCCGTTTGCCACAACCCGATGCTCGGTGTCATAAGGCGCTCCGGCAACCGCCGCATTCCATTCCCCGAGCACCCTCTCCCGGTCATCCGGATGAATCGTGGAGACAAAGGTGTCCAGATCGACGGCATCCCGTTTTGGAACGCCGAATATGCGGTAGGACTCATCCGACCACTCCAGTCTGTTGGTCACGATATTGAGATGCCAGCTGCCAATCTGCGCGACGGCCTGCGCGCGATTGAGGTTGTCCTCGCTGCGCCGCAGCGCGAGTTCGGTCTGCCTGCGTTCGGTAATGTCCTCGTAGATGCCCAGCACGCCTATGGTTTCGTTTGCGGCATTGCGGAGCGGCACCTTGGATGTGCGCAGCCAGATGGTCTTGCCATCGGGCGTGGTCTGCGGTTCGTCATATGAAAGTTTCGGGATGCCCGAATCTATAACCTGCCGGTCGTCGGCACGGTACAGTTCCGCCTGGTCTTTCCAGGCCAACTGGCAGTCGTCCTTGCCGAGCAATTTTTCCGGGGCGGCCTCTCCCGCATCCCTGGCAAAGGCCAGGTTGCAGCCCAGATAACGCAATTCCCGGTCTTTCCAGAAAACACGAATTGGCGCAGTATCGATAATGGTGTTCAGCAGATAATTGGCACCGGCAAGTGTATTCTCGGCCTGTTTGTATTGCATCCTGTGCTCGAAATTATCCAATGCAAAATTCATGTCCATCGTCATTTCAACCAACAAACGGCGCATGGGCGCATTAAAGACATTAACCTTGTCGGCATACAGGCTGAGAGCGCCGACGACCTCCCCATTTCGATGCAGCGGCAGAGCGGCGCATGCCATGCAGTCTGGCTGCGCCTCCCGCCAAGCAGCAATGGCAGGGTCATGCTGAAAATCCTGATACCAGAACGGCTGGTTATTGTGGATCGCCATGCGGGCAGGCAGGTATTGCGCGGAACCTTGGCTATCCAAAGGCTCCCCCCCCCGACATTCACATCCCCACCGTAAGAGGCAACCGGCTTGAGCTGTTTATTCTGGCCATCCAGCAAGCCGACCCATGCAAATTTCGCCCAGCCCAAGTCCACCATGTCGCGGCAGATCCGTGAAAACAAATCGGCTTCGCTGTTGCAGCATACGATAGCCTTATTGCACCGGCTCAAGGTGGTATAAAGCATCTTCAAGTATTGCACCTGGTCGGCAGCATCACGATCCGCAAGAAACCTGGTTTGATCCATTGATTGCACCTCCTACGGTTTATTGACCGGCAAATAAATCGTGAAGGTCGTACCCGTACCTACTTCACTTTCCACCTCGATATTTCCGCCGTGCGCCGTGATGATGTCGCGGCTCACCGTCAGCCCCAGGCCGGAGCCGGAGCCTACATCCTGCGTGGTGAAGAACGGATCGAAGATGCGCGGCAATACCTCGGGCGGGATACCGCATCCGGTATCGGAGAAGCGGATGACGATCTGGCCGTTCTCGATACCGCTCTGGATGCGGATCTCGCCGCGTTCTTTCATCGCCTGCGCCGCATTGAGCAGCAGGTTGAGGAACACCTGGCTCAAGTGCCCCGCCTTGCAGCGCAACGGCGGCAATTCGCCCAGCGCCAGTTTCAGGTCGGCGCGGCTGTTGATCTGGTTGGTGGCCACATTGCAGGCAGAGCGGATGCAATCGTTGAGATCGACGATCTCTTCCTCGGCCTGATCTATGCTGGAGAACCCTTTGAGGTCGGACACGATGCGCGCCACGCGGTCTGCCCCGTCCACGCTTTCCTGCAACAGCGACGGAAAATCTGCCAGCACGAAATCGAGGTCGGCGGTCTGCCATGCGGTAGCCAGCGCGGCATTGCCGCTGGACTTGACCTGCCCGGCCACACTCTGAAATTTCTGCACATAGGATTGCGCCGTGCCCAGATTGCTGCGGATGAAGCCGATCGGGTTGTTGATCTCGTGCGCCACACCTGCCGCCAGTTGCCCGACCGAGGCCAGCTTTTCGGCCTGGTAGAGCTGGCGGCGGGCGGATTCGATGGTATTCACCTGCTCCTTGACGCGCATCTCCAGATTCTCCGCCAGCGCCTTGTAGCGCGCTTCCGATTCCATCAGGGCCGCATGCCTGCGCTGCAATTCTTCATAGTCCGCCTTCACCACCTCGATATGCATCTCCGATGCCATGAAGTAGCGCGCCCCGGATTGCATGAACAGTTCCAGCAGGTTTGCGGCGGCGCGCGCGCGCGCCTCATCTGCCGCCGCCGTCTCGAGATGGCCGGCGGTCTCCAGGTCGTGAGTAAGCGGCAGGCGCTTCGCGTTTTCCGCCAGGGGAGGGGCGTTGCCCATCACCCAGGCGCCATTGGCGGACACGACCCGCGCCGGGGCGCCCAGCAGCACGGTCAATGCGGCAGACAGCCTGTCCGGCGAGATGCCGGAAAGCAATTCGCGCAGGCTCAGCGTGCTGTCATATCCTTTAGCGTGGGTTTTCAAGCGATTCTCCCGTCACGGCGTCGATAAAGGCTTTTGCACTGATACCATGTTCCTCACTCAAGGAGAAGCTCCTGTCCAGAACCGGATAGACCGTTTCCAGCAGCTTGACGAAGGTCTCCCGTACGCCCGCCCCCGTCAGCGCGGAGGCCATGACCAGTGGCCAGGGCGCAGCCGACCAGCGCCCGCGTATCTCTTCTTCGGGCAGCACATCTGGCAGATCGCGCTTGTTGAACTGTACCACGATGGGCAACGTGCCGAAATCCAGCCCGACGCGGCGCGCGTTGTCCTCCAGGTTCTGGAACGATTCGGAATTGTTGATGCCCTGCGAGCGTTGCGAGTCCGCCACAAATACCACGCCGTCGGCGCGCGACAGTACCGCCTTGCGGGTCGCGTCATGCACCACCTGTCCGGGAACCGTATAGAGCTTGAACTTGACCAGCCAGCCGGAAGGGGTGCGGAAGCCCAGCGGCAGCAGGTCGAAGAACAGCGTCCGGTCGTTTTGCGTCTCCAGCGTCATGATCTCGCCCTTCAAATCCGGGGATAGCAGGTCGTGCAGGCGCATCAGATTAGTGGTTTTGCCGCTCATGGCCGGGCCGTAATAGACCAGTTTGATGGTCAGCTTGCGTGTTGTTTCGTCGAGTTCCGCCATGGTCCGGCCTATCCGTTTACGTAGACATGGGTCGTCAGCGGATGGCCGTGCATCCATTCATATCCCATGATTTGCCCGATGATGAGCTCGTTCAGCACATATTCCCCTGACAGCAGCAGATCGCCGGCAGTTGGTGGAGCACGGCAAGAATTTCATCATTGGTCATTGGGTGCGGGCTTACCGGTTAGACGGATCATATCTGGAAGTGATGGCTATTCGGTTGCTGCCTTTTCAGCAATTCCTCAAATTCATCAGCCGGCACCGGCCTGGAGAACAGGTAGCCTTGCGCATAGTCGCAGCCTGCCTGGGCCAGCAGCGCCCGCTGCGCTTCCGTCTCCACCCCTTCGGCGATCACCTTGAGGCCGAGCTTGTGCGCCATCACGATGATGGCTTCGGACAGCGCCCTGTCGTTGGGGTCAGTCACCAGATCGCGCACGAATGACTGGTCGATTTTCAGGTAGTCGATGTCGAATTTCTTCAGGTAGGCCAGCGACGAATAGCCGGTGCCGAAATCATCGATCGCGACTTGCATGCCGGCAGCGCGGAAGCCGAGCAGTTTGTTGGTGACGCCGATTTCTGCGTTCAGCAGCAACCCTTCGGTGATTTCAATGACCAGGCTGTGCGTAGTCAGTCCCAACTCCCGCAAATAAGCGCACCATGTTTTACACACACAGTCAGAGTTGCTGAATTGCACGGGCGACAGGTTTACACTGACCTGAAGCCCTGCATACTGAGCGGGTGACATGTTCACGCTGACCTGAAACGCGCTGCTGTACAATGTCTCCCAGTGCTTCAACTGACGCGCCGATTCCTTGAACACCCAGTTGCCGATTTCGACAATCAGCCCGGTTTCTTCCGCCAGCGGAATAAATTGGGCGGGACTGATCATGCCACGCTCCGGATGCTGCCAGCGGATCAGTGCTTCTGCCTTGTTGATGCGGCCGGTAGCTAACTCCACGATGGGCTGGTAATAAACCCTGAACTGGCTGGCGGCCAACGCGCCGCGCAATTCGTTGGTCAATTGCAGCCGCGCCTGTGCGGCCTGCTGCATGGCTGGCGTGAAGTAATCGAAACGGTTGCGCCCCTTGTTTTTTGCCACATACATTGCCTGATCGGCATTTTTGAGCAACTCTTCTATTTCGGTGGCATCGTCCGGATACAGCGTGACGCCGATACTGGCCGACACATAGGCTGTTTCGTCGTCCAGCAGGAACGGTTTGGCCAGGCTTTGCAGGATATTTCCGGTTATCCGATCGATGCTGCCGGTGTCGTCAAGTTCCGCCAGGATGACGGTGAATTCGTCACCGCCCAAACGCGCCACGGTATCGGTTTCGCGCACGCACCCGCCGATACGACGCGCCGCTTCCTGCAGCAGGATGTCGCCCATGCTGTGGCCGAGCGTGTCGTTGATTTCCTTGAATTTGTCGAGGTCGATGAACAGCAGTGCCGTTTTCAGGCCGGCGCGATGCGCCTTCCTGATATCCTGCGCCAGGCGGTCGTGGAACATGTGGCGGTTGGGCAGGCCGGTCAATGTGTCGAAGTTGGCCTGATTCCAGATCAGCTCCTCGGATTCCTTTTGTTTGGTGATGTCGCGAATGAACGCGCTGAATTCATACTTGTCCTTCGCCTTGATTGGAACGACGGCGAGCTCGACGGGGAACTCATGGTCATCGCGATGCAGGCCAATGAGTTCGATGCGCGAATTCAAAATAGACCCCTCACCGGAGCGCAGGAATCGCCCCATGCCCTGCACATGTGCCTCGCGATACTGGGGCGGGATGATGGTTTCACTCAGTGCCCGCCCAAGCACTTCTTCCGCTGTCCAGCCGAAAATCTTTTCCGCCTGGTTGTTCCAGCCGGTGATGATTCCTGCATCATTCATCTGCACCACGGCATCCATCGCGGTTTCAATGGTGGCGCGCAGGCGCTCTTCATCTTCGCGGTGAATTTCCAGCAGCCTGTTGAACCCATCGGCCATTTCGTTGAAACTGTCGCCTACCTGGCTGAGCTCATCGCGCGTATCGAGCTTGATGCGCATGTTCAGGTCGCCGCCGGCAAAGATGCGCGCGCCGCGGGCAATCGACTGGATGCTGCCGACAATGGCGTAGTAGATGCTGACTGACAGATAGACCACCAGCAGGAACACCAGCAGGGAAATGCTGACACTGGCAAACATCTCCTGTTTTGCGCGGTCGATATGTGCCTGGGTCAGTATGCCGGCCATCGGCAGCAGGGAATCATAAATTTGCGCATAACTCCGGTCGATTTGTTCCGTGGCGGCATTCAGGAAGGTCTCGGGGGCGGTGGCAAAACGGCCGGAGAGAATGTCCGTGGTCACGAGATCGGTCACCAGCCCGACCGAATTGCCAATATCCCGGGATACCGTCTGGAGCGAGCCGTGTACGGCCGGGTTGTGGCGTTCAATGCTGTCGATAGCGATGCTAAAATGCCTGAACGTGTCGTTCAGTTCAGCCATCATGACCTTTAATTCGACCCGCTGATCTTCGGTGAGCTGCTTGCGGGTCAATACGCCTGTGCCGTAAGCGCGCAGGCGGCCAAGATGTTCAAGCACGTGTATCAGCCGGTTGGTGGTGATGTCGATCAGGTAATGCGCGGCGATGTCTGTTTCCATGACCAGCAGATGCTCTTCAGACACCAGTTGTTCGAAGAATTGCAGATGCTCGATCAACATGGTATGCGCGGCGAGATTCGCCGCCATTGTCCACGTCAGCCCTTCCTTTTGCAGTCGCGGCCACTCCGCCCGGATGTGGGTATAGTCTTTGTTCCCGCTCAGGATGGGGGGCAGCTTCTCCTCCAGCGTCTTGAAGGTGGCGGTGACTTCTTTTTCCTGGGCGGCACGCCTGTCGCGCATGGACTCGTTGCCGCTCAATAGCGCGGCCGAGAGACCGCGGTGCAACTGCAAGGCCTGCATGACGCGGGCAATCGGCTCAATCAGCGTGAGGCCTTCCAGCCGCCGCTGCGATGGTTCAATGATGCGTTCGAGATTGACGAACAGGCTGTATACCACCACGGCAATCGCAATCAGCGACACCGCCCACAGCAGCGTGAACTTCATGGTGTAGCTCAGGCGATTCAGTATGGAGATGGCGGGGGAGAAGATTCGCTGCATTTATTCTTTCCTGTCGTCGTTGCTGTTCATGCCAGATCCTTCTATGTGGCAATAATGTGGCAATAAGTTTTGGGCTATCGTTCCCACTATGCTTGTTTTTCGCCCTGCAGGCGGGCATAAAACGCCCGCCCGCCGCTGATCAACGTATTCCGGTACGTTGCGCAACCCATACCCTGCGGACACTGGGGCGAGTATCGGCTTCTGGCGCGGTGATCGCCGCCGATGCCAGGTGTGGTTTGCCGTCGGCGGGGGTGTTGTCTTGTTGCGATGAAGGTACGTTGGGAATCGGCACTTGCTGGTATTTGAAGTCGTTTTCTTCTTCGTAATCGTATTCTTCGCGCGGCGGGTTGCCGTCATACACCAGGCTCTGGCGGCGCAGCAGGTAGGCGTCGCGGATGAATTCGTAACGGTCGAGCGCCGCTTCATCCAGCACCTTTTCCTGATCCAGCAGTTGCGCGCGGCGGTTGACCGCCTTAGTCAGGTACAACTGGTTGCGGGTGCGAATATGATCCACATGGCGCAGCTTGCCCGGGCGGCTGTCCGCGTACAGCCCCACGCCGTCGCGCACCGTGCTTGGCCCGAGAATGGGCAGCACGACGTACGGCCCGCTGCCGATGCCCCAATAGCCGAACGTCTGGCCGAAATCCTCGTTGTGTTTTTCCAGCCGGTGCGCGACATCGAACAGGCCGAACACGCCGAAGGTGCTGTTGAACAGGAAGCGCGCGCCGTCGGAAGCAGCCTGGGCGAATTTCAATTGCAGCAGGTCGTTGACAGTGATGATGACATCGTCCAGGTTAGCAAAGAAATTGCTCACCATGATCTGGCCGGGAACCGGCATGGCGGCCTTGTAGCCTTGCGCGACCGGCTTGGAGATGGCCTTGTCCACGGTATCGTTGAACCGATACACGCCACGGTTGAACGGCTCCAGCGGATCGGCCGGGTTTCTCGTGTGCGGGGAGGCGCAGCCGGCCAGCGCGATGGCCGTAAGCGTCAAAAGAATGCGGGTAGCTTGCATGTGGGTCGGTTTGCCATGAATTGGCGCGATTATAGGCGGTTTGGCCGCTTCCGGCAAAGGCGGCCGCACTACCCCACATGCAAATGGCGCGAGGCGATAATCCGGTCGAAATGGACTCTATTCGCCGAGCTTCAGTTCTTGCGTCTCGCAGTGTCAGGCGCATGGATTTCCGCTATGACCTCGCGGCATATCTATGATTCCAGTCTGCTAGAATAGTCCAGTTTGCAATAAATAAAATCAACCCTGGCTTTCTCCTGACCATGACGATAGTCGCTGTATTTAACCAGAAGGGCGGGGTAGGCAAAACTACCACGGCGCTCAATCTTGCCGCCGCATTGGCGCGTCGCGGACACAAGCCGGCAGGCATCGACCTTGACCCGCAGGCGCAATTCGGCGCCATTGCAGGTGTGGCCGTCCATTCCGGCGATGACAGCATTTACAGCCTTTTTCAGCGCAACCGCCCATTGCGCGAAATGGTTCAGGATTCGGCCTGCGGAATCGGCGTCATCCCGTCGCACAAAGAGTTGTCCAAGGTGGATGCGCTGTATGGCAAGGGCTACAACGCGATCAATAAGCTGAATCTCAGTTTGCAGGTGGAAAAAGCGGCGACTGGGTATAAACACTGGATAATCGACTGTTGCCCGTTGGTTGGCGTGCTGTCGTTGAACGCCATATTTGCCAGCGACGGCGTCATTATTCCCATGTCGGCGGATTACCTGTCCTTCCAGGGCGCCATCCAGATTCAGAAAACCCTCCATGCGCTTGAACGGGTGCTGAAGCGCCGCGTAAACCGCCGTTATCTGCTCACCCGTTTCGACTCGCGGCGGCGCATGGCCAGGGATGTCCTGCTGATGGCCGAAACGGAATTTGGCGCGGATGTTTGCCGGACGCTTATTTCGGAAAACGTCAGCCTGGCGGAAAGTCCATCGCTGAACAAAACAATTTTCGAGCACGCACCGAACAGCCGTGGCGCGAAAGATTACGATGCGTTGCTCGACGAATTGATGGCAGACGGATTTATCGGCTAGCGCAAGATTTATGCCGCTATGTCAGTCCTGCTTGACGATCAGCGACAACACGTCTTCTATGTCCGCCGATTGCGATAATTCCCTTTCGTGGCTGACCGTCCTGCATTGCGTCACCTGGCAATGGTGGTACATCTGGCGCAGCTTGCGTTCCGCATCCGGCAAGTCCTTGCCGTAAATCTGGACACTCTCGACCTTTTGCCCGTCGCGCGTAGTCAAGGCGAAATCGAACTTCGGCATCAATCCTCCAAAAATTGCCGGGATGTAAAACCAATATCGCAAGCAAGGCCTGCGCCAGAAGCAGTTGTGGCCGGGCGAAGCGCCGGGGCACATTGCAATGCGCGTATTATAGCCTCGCTCTGCTAGAATACCGCGACTTTCGATTGGTTGGAACGCCGCCATGACCTATGTTGTTTCGGAAAATTGCATCAAGTGCAAATACACTGATTGCGTAGAAGTTTGCCCGGTGGATTGTTTCCGCGAAGGGCCGAATTTTCTGGTGATCGATCCCGATGAATGCATCGATTGCATGCTGTGTGTGGCGGAATGTCCGGCAGAAGCGATTTTTGCCGAGGATGACCTGCCGCAGGATCAGCTCCATTTCACCGCGCTGAACGCCGAGCTGGCAAAGCGCTGGAAGCCTATTGTCCAGAAAAAGGACGCGCCGGCCGACGCCGATAAGTGGCGCGGTGTGAAAGACAAGCTGCGCTTTCTCGAACGTTGAGTTCAGCCTTTTTCAATAAAGCGGCAAATCGTATCCTGTCCTGCCATGCGCAGGACCTGCCGGATCTGCGCCGGGCGACCGTGCTGTTGCCCAATTACCATGTCGCGCAACCCTTGGCGCAGGCGTTAAGCGCGGCCGCCAATCTTCCCGCATTATTGCTGCCGCAGATGGTGACGCTCAACGATTGGGCGCAATCCGTTCCGCTCGATGCGCCCGTCGCCACCGACAGCCAGCGCAGCGCTCTGCTGTATCAACACCTGCGCAGGCAGCAGTGGTTCGAGAACACAGACCTGTGGAGCATGGCGCAGGAGTTGCTCGCGCTGTTCGACGAACTCACCCATGCGCTCGATACCTTGCCGCGCGATGCGGAAGCGTTTGCCGCTGCCGTGCAGCAGGCGTATCAGGCGCGGCAGAACGCCACGCTGCAACTGGAAGCGCGGCTGGTGTTCGAGCTGTGGCACGCGATGCAGGCAGGCGATGAGCTGGATGCGGCGCGCGCCTATCAGCAACGGCTGGCGAAGCTGGCGGCTCAGGCAAACCAGCCGCTGTTCGTGTTGCGCGCTTCCGGCTGGGATGCGCTCGAGCAACGCTTCCTCGATGAATATGCCGGACGCGCGGCGGTGGAGGTGTTTGATTTGCGCGAGATGGCGCCGCAATGGAGCGGGTTGCTGCATATTCATCCTCCTGAGCATTCCGCCGGCCTGCGCTCGCAAAATGTTCCGCCGCTCGGCGACAGGCTGCGCTTCTTCGCCGCAACCAGCCTCGAACAGGAAGCGCGCGCCGCCGCGATGCAGGTGTGCCGCTGGTTGAACGAGGGCAAGCGCGACATCGCCGTCGTGGCGCAGGACCGCGTCGCGGCGCGGCGCATGCGTGCGTTGCTGGAACGCGCGCAGGTGCTGGTGGCGGACGAGACCGGCTGGACCTTCGACACGCTGTCGGTGAGCACGGTGCTGGATCGCTGGCTCACCGCGCTGCAAAGCGATTTCTACCATCACGACCTACTCGACCTGCTCAAGTCGCCGTTCATCTTCGCCGATATGGCGGCCAGCGAACGCAAGGCGGCGGTGTATCAACTGGAACAACTGCTGCGCAAACAGGGGGTGGTGGCCGGGCTGGAAAAATTCGTCGCCTTGGCCGAACGCGAAACGGTGCTGCATCAACCGCTGGCGCGTCTGCGCCAGGCCGCGATGCTGCTGGAGCAGAACAAGAAAAGAACGCTGGCGGAATGGCTGGCAGCCTTGCGCGCAAGCCTGCGCGTGCTGGGCATCGACACCGGCCTGCAACAGGACGAGGCCGGCGCGCAATTGCTGCGCGCGCTGGAGATATGGCAACAGGAACTGGCGGCCGACGCAGGGCGTTACCGCTTTGCCGAGTGGCGACGCTGGCTGGCGCAGCAACTGGGCACACAGACTTACCGCGACAGCGGCATCGACAGCCCGGTGCGCTTCACCCACCTCGCGGCGACGCGCTGGCGCACCTTCGATGCGGTGCTGCTGCTCGGGTGCGATGCCGGCCATCTGCCGAGCGTGGCAAGCGGCGGACGCTGGTTCAACGATGCGGTGCGTAGCGCGCTCAACCTGCCCACGCGCAGCGCCCACACCGCAAGGCAAAGCGACGATCTGCTTGCGCTGCTTGCGCTGAACGACTGCGTGCTGGTCACCTGGCAGAAGGATCGCAACGGCGAAAAAGGCTTGCTCAGCCCGTATCTGGAGATGCTGCGCGACTTGCATACGCTGATTCACGGAGACGATCTGGACGAGAACGAATTGCATGCCTACCTCGCAGCAGAAGAGGCGCATCACGTGGAGTTGCCTCAAGCTGCACAGCCAGCGCCAAAGGTAACGGCCGAGGCCGTGCCGGCAAGCGTCTCGATCAGCGCCTACAACTCGCTGGTCGCCTGCCCCTACCAGTTCTATGCGCGGCACATACTGCGCTTGAATGAACTCGACGAGGTGCAGGAAGGCATCGAGAAGCGCGATTACGGCGAGCGTGTGCATGACATCCTGCGCCGCTTCCATGAACGCTACCCGCAAGTGAGCGGGCATCCTGCCAATGAACTGGAAGCCGCCTTGTGCCGGATCAGCGAGGAAGTGTTCGCCGATCTGCTGCAGCAGGATTTCGCCGCGCGCGCCTGGCTGGCGCGCTGGTTCGCGGCATTGCCCGCCTATCTCGAATGGCAGGCAGAGAACGAGACGCAGGGCTGGCGTTACGCCGAAGCGGAGCGCGCTTTCGATTGGCAACTGGAAGGCGTGCGCCTGCGCGGACGCATCGACCGGCTGGATACAAGAGAAGAAGAAAAACGCGTGCTGGATTACAAGACGCAGGGCGAGCAACTGCTGCGCAACAAGCTGCGCGAGCCGGGCGAGGATGTGCAACTCGCGTGCTACGCCTACGCGCATGAAGCGGCGGATGCGGCATTCGTCAGTATCGAGAATGGAAAAGTGAAGCTGGTGGAACCCAAGCACGATGTCCCGCTGCTGGCGCAACTCAATGCCGAACGTCTGGTGCAAGCGATGGGCGACCTACGCGGCGGCGCGGGTCTGCCCGCGAACGGTATCGATGCAGTGTGCGGTTATTGCGAGATGCGCGGGGTGTGCCGGAAAGGCGAGTGGGTTAGCGTATGAATCTCATTTCGGCCACCAATACGAGAAAAGCAATGACGCCATGCCCGCTCCTTCCCCCTTGTAGGGGGAAGGCTGGGATGGGGGTAGAACCGTGGAATTGCCGAGTTTCTACCCCCTCCCTAGCCCTCCCCCTGCAAGGGGGAGGGGATATTACGGTAATGGAGTGGCGCGATGACTAATCACATCGCCCTCGACCCGAAACACAGCATCGTTGTCGAAGCTTGCGCTGGCAGCGGCAAGACCTGGCTGCTGGTGTCGCGCATAGCTCGCCTGTTGCTGGACGGCGCGCAGCCCTCGCAGATTCTTGCGATCACCTTCACGCGCAAGGCGGCGCAGGAGATGCAGGCGCGCTTGCAGCAATGGCTGCGCGATCTGGCGCTGGGCGACGAGGCGGCGGTGCGCCAGTTCTTCGCCGAGCGCGGCGTCGATAATCTGAGCGACGCGCAACTGCAACGCGCCCGCAGCCTGTACAGCAACGTGCTGCTGGCGCAGCCCGGCATCACCATCAGCACCTTCCACGGCTGGTTCATGCAGGTCATGCAGCGCGCGCCGCTGAACGCCGACGTGATGCAGGGCTCGTCGCTGCTGGAGCGCGCGGGCAGCGAACAGGAAGAAGCCTGGGAAGAGTTGCTGGAGCAGATGCGCAAGCAGCCGGATGGAGTCGAGGCGCAGCACATGCAATGGCTGTTCGGCGAATGCGGCCTGTATAGCACCCGCAAGCTGCTGTTCAACTTCCTCGCCAAGCGCGCCGAGTGGTGGGCTTATACACAAGGGCAGCAAGATACGCTGAGCTTCGCACTGGATAAGCTGTGCGCCGATCTCGCGGTGGACATGAAAGCAGAACCTGTAGCGGAGTGGGGAGAGAATACACAGAGCTGGGACGCCTTATTTGCGTTCGCGCTCCAACTTGCCAGCAACGGAACTGATGTCCAAAAAACCAAGGCGAGCGAGCTGGAACGCGCCTGGACAGACACCGCACCGGAGGCACGCTTTGAGCAAATGTGCCCGCTGCTGTTCACTCAGGCAGGTGAACCGCGCAGTTTCAAGCCGACCAAGAAACAGGATGCTGAAGCCTTTCTGTTTTCGCGCGATACGTTGTTCGACAGGTTGCAGGCCGTGCGCGACACGCTCGCCGAGCAGCAGGCGTATCGTCTGAACGAAGCGGTGCTGCATTGCGGCACCGCCTTGCTCGAACGCTACCAGGCGCTCAAGCAGCAAAAGCAGCAGATGGATTTCTCCGACCTGGAATGGCAATTGTGCCGCCTGCTGCAACAGAGCGAACACGCCGAGACCATGCAGTACAAGCTCGACAGCCGCTACCGCCATGTACTGCTCGACGAGTTCCAGGACACCAACCCGCTGCAATGGCAGATTTTGCGCGCGTGGTTCGATGCGGCGGTGGCGGTGGAGTCGCAGCCCACCGTGTTCGTCGTCGGCGATCCCAAGCAATCCATCTACCGCTTCCGCCGCGCCGATGCGCGGCTG
>Ga0209317_1001150_pt1 | contig 25127 bp, 33 predicted proteins | sample RifGroB2_FD_183994 | JGI IMG/M metagenome (GOLD analysis project Ga0209317, IMG submission 183994) | Soil microbial communities from Rifle, Colorado, USA - Groundwater B2 (SPAdes) (version 2) | ecosystem: Environmental > Terrestrial > Soil > Unclassified | place: Rifle, Colorado | collected...
CCGACATCCGGAGAGATCTCCTGCCCCGTGAGCGGATCGCGATAAACGGTAACCGCTTGAAGCTCACCTGTCCTCTTTGAGACAAGCCTGTCTTCGGTAGAGAGTTTACCCTTCGAACTTTCAACAGTATGCCCTCTGTCTTTGATATTTTTTTCAGAGAGCGCCCTCACCCGGCAGCGGCAGCGGAAACCGAGCGGCGGATAGTGAGTATTCCAGAAAGGATCATCTGCCGGAAAAACCTTTCCGTTTAATGAAGCATGCGCCGGTCTTGTGCGTTTGTCCATCACGGCCACATATTGCAGGTATGGACGGTTGTCTACATTGTCCATCTGCTCTTTCCATCTGCCGGCATTGTAAGCTGTCTGAAGATTGGTCTGGTAGATAGTCTTAAGCCGGTGCGGCGAGCCAAGCTGCACTTCCTTTGCGCCGGTCTCATCGCCTAAGAGTTTCTTGCCCCACCACCCCTTTGCCTTGAGCTTAGGCTCCAGCTCTTTTTTGAACTGCTGAAAGGTGATGCCTTCATCGAGGGCCTTCTTGATCATGTCTCTGATGTCTTGCAGGATGTCCATCCGCATTACTTTTGTGACTGTGAATGCTTTAGCGTGTGCCTCCTGCCATGTGTCCCACCAGTCCCATGAAAAAGTATAGCCCTTACTTTTGAAATACTCTATTGCCTTCGCTGGAGGCAGGCCGATGGCGTAAAGTAGATCAGGCGGATTGGACTTATTCTTTTCCGGCATTTAAACGTCCCCACAGTTCACTTACAAATATTGCCCTTGCAATCATATCCTCAACCGATTTTATATCCATGTCCGGATATGTCTCTATGAGCTTTTCCATGACGGCGTTGTAATCGCCGCTCTCGTTGATGAGATCAATGATCGGCTTCAGAACGCCTTTCATCTGAGATTGCAGTTCCTTTGGAGTGATGGAGTCAATAACATCGTCAAGCGCCTGCTGATCAGGGAACGGGGACAGTTCCGAGGGGACTGTCCCAGATTTACGGACGCTGTCAGGCGTCGTAGAATCGGGACTGTCCCCGGCCTCCACAAATTCCGCCTGCCCTTTAGCCTTTAGCCCTTCGCCTTCGGCCTGTATCTCTATATCCTCTTCCTCGAGGCCGTAACTCTTCTGATAATATTTTCTGGACAGTCGCAATCCGGACTTTTCCATAGAGGCAGTGAGACTCTCGTCTCTCGCTGCAAGGTCTTTATCCACATCCTCTTCTTCCCACATACTGAAGCCCGGAAGCTCGGAGGCGGTGAAATTCAAATCTGCAATCCACTTTATAAGCGTGTTAAAAGTCTTTTCGACGAGCTTTTCGTCGGCATCTATAATGTCCTTACGGACCTGCATGTGCGACTGCGATGCCGCATAAGAGCCGCCTTTGACCTCTGTCGACAGGTTTTGCCCAAGCAGCGCTATTGATACCTCAGCCTTGCAGAATTCCAGAAGCTTTGAGTATATGTCTGCTGATGCGCCTTTTCCGCCCGCCTCTTTTATGTCTATAGAGGAGTCGTCCGGGATAACGGCTATCGCATCCTGCACCATAGCCTCAAGATTATCGGCAAACTTATCTGTTTCGGCCTGACCTGTTCCTCTCGGCTGTTTGCCGATCAAAAACGGCATCCCGTATTTTTCAGAGAATATCACCCAGAATTTCATGCCGCCGCGCTTGAAAGTGATAGGCCAGAAACACCTTGAGAGCGATGGAAAGCCGTAAGGATTCTTATAAGTGGCTTCATGCTGCACGAGCAGAAACTTCTTTTCAGGCACAGGCTCGCCATTGTAATTATTTTTGGTTCTGAGCCTGAGATCATTATCTTCGCCGAATACAAACCACTCCTGCGGCTTGCCGATGACGGATGCAGGCAGTATGTAATTGCCGACCCTTTCCCATATGACCTCAAGCGCCTGATAGCCGAATAAAGGGGCATTAAGTATTTCGGAGATGATACGCTCAATGTCTAAATTTTTGAAAATATCCTCGATGAGTTTTGCCTGCCGGGATTTTGCCTTACCCCTGTCTATCGACCACTCAAGCGACAGGACTCCTGACTTTCTGCTTGTCACGCATCCACCGAGATGCGCGTCTACGAGCATCTCGTTATAGACCGTGATGTCCTTGCCCTGCTTTTTAAGCACGTTATCCGGGTTCGGCAGATACATGCCGAGGGAATAGAAGTCTATCGCTCCCTTTCTGGTTGCGATCTCCCCTGTGAGAGAGGTATTTTTGTCCGAAAAACTTATAAAAGTCCTATCATTTATCCATAACCCCTTTTTGCCCATCTATGACCTCCTCAAAATTTCGCTCCTGACCCTTCCAAAATCTTACAAAAACGACTCAAATCAAAAATGGCTACCTATGTAGCCGTTTGGGGTCTCGACGGCTTTAAAAGCCTCTAATTAAGCCGTAACTTTCCCGTCTTTTTCTGCTCGCCGTATTTATCGGGCCGGAAGACTTATCCGACGCTGCATGATTTGCCAGCGCGCAGGCCCAAAAGCGGTCTGCGTGTCCCCTTGCCTCTGATGCCGCCACATCAAACCTGATATTGCCGGATGTAGTTGTAACCTTCCGAATTGAGCGGAAGTCCTCGCGTGTCTCAAAATCAGACGGGATATAAAGAAGCCTGTCCTCTATTGAGTTTTTCAGTCCGTAGCCCATATCTTCCTTGGCCGTGTTTGTGAATGTTACAGCCTCCACGCGGTATTTGCCGAAAGCGTCCTGCGCCTCTTCGCTAAGCTGCATGCCGATGCCGGTGGCGTCAATGCAGAATCTCCTCATGCGCGGATGCTTTAATATTTCAAAGAGGGTCTCGCGCTGCACGCTGAAAGGCGTTTTTTCCATTATCTTGACAAGCCGGGTATATTTGACATGGCCGAACTTCTCAATCAGCCAGATGACCGAGAGGTCTTTTTTTCTGCCGATGTCCATGCCTCCGTAAAGGTCGCCTGTTGACGGGGACAGTCCCGATTCTACGGCTTGCGCCCGTAAATCAGGGACAGTCCCCTCCCACAATATGTCATCCCTCTCAACGGATGAAAGCATCTCATAGGTGATAAATGCTGAGGCTTCATCAACAGGTATGCAGCAGTATTCTTGCAGCCATGTGTTTTCGTCAAAGCAGCTTTCTCTCTGCTCGCGGAGCCACGCCTCTTTTTCTTTATCGGCCGCCTTCCTGCCGAGTATCTTGTCAACAAGCCCCTGATTAACCGCGTCCTGAATCGTGGTGGTATGCAAAGACCAGTGGAGCTTGCCCTTCTTCACGCCGTCTATAAATTTGTAGTAACGGCAGTTCGTGCCGTTATGGGTGCTTAATATCCTGAGCGGAAATCCCCATGTGATACACGGCCGCGCGGCAGCCCATAGTCTTTCCTGATCCTCATGCCATGCAAACTCATCGAGGATCACCTTGCCGCCTTTCGAACGGAATGCTTTGGGGTTTGAACTGAGGGCGTGTATCTTTGCGCCGTTGGCGAATTCAATTGCAAAGGTCTTAATATTCTTAGCGTCATCGAGGACTATCTCGCCGAGGTATTTAGCGGCAGCATTGAAGAGCTTCGTCCATTTCTCTGCGTAGAGTATATATTCCTTGGCGGCGGATTCATCCGCAGACGAAAACCAGACAGCCGTGACTTTTTTCTTTACGCAGTCACGGACATCTTCATATGACTGGACATAAGAGGCTCCAATGCGCCGGGACTTTTCCCATATCTTGATAGGGCTTTCGTCTTTGAGCCAGTCAATCTGATATTGGAGAAAATACTTTTTGTCATTCAATGCCTAAAACCTCTTTCTCTATATGCTTTACAGCATCTTCCGTCAGCCCTTTTCTTTCGTCCGGCGTTGTCTCATCTTTTATAAGCTTCACGCCCTGATATGACTTAAGCGCGGCGATTGCTTTGCTCATCGCGTAGATATTGTGCGGCGTGGGATTTGCCTTAGCCTCTTTTATTGTGAGCTTCGCAAGTTCAAGGAGATCTTCCTGCAGGGCTTTAGTCTCATTGAGGTAGTTTCGTCTCTTTATATCCCACTCCCCCGCGATCTTCCAGTTGTAAAGCGTTTTACGCGAGACTTTATTTGAGAGTATGCCGACGATAGCGTCCAGCGATAATCCTTCCTGCACGGAGAGACGCTTTGCCTCATCGTTATAAATCGCGAGTTTAGCCATTGAGGTCTTTCTCCATCCGCGCGATCTGAGCTTTAAGCTCCCTCCCCTCGGCGCAGAGGCGGTTAAAGTCATTGACGATTACTACTGCGCGGTCAATATCGATAGTCGTGAAATCCTCGGTGTAAGGATCGAAGATGTCCCGTAAGACGATAATGTAAGAGTCTGCCCTGCGATTCATCTCCTCCAGCGATTTCTTTTTTTCTGCGCGGCGGGCTTTAAGTAAAAGGACTTCATTCATTCGGTTACCTCCAGCTTGAGCTTTTTCCCGGTCATAAGGATGGGACATTGCGCGGGTGTTTCGATCTTGATGGATATTCTGTCGAGGATGCCGGTGAGGATCGTTTTGTATTCCTGCTCGTCCCGCAGGTATTGCAGAAGCTGCTCGTTCAGCTTCGTATGCTTTTCAAACGCCTCGGCGCTCTGCGACAACGACTGCTGCAGGAAACTATCTGTCTGTTTGCTCGACTTAGTAAAGGTGAAATACCAGATTATAAAAACGACTATTGCGACGCCTCCCTGAATAATAAACTGCAATATTTCTTTCAGTCCCATTTCCATGCCCGCCCTCCTAATAAATTTTCCTCTCAATCTTACCTTTTAAAATTGTTTCGCTCTCCCGAACGGTTCAGGAGAACCGATTAAAACCTTCCGGTAAGATGAGAGCATGAAACTGAGAAAGGAGGGTTTATGCTGATTGAAATTTTCAAGGCCGGCGCTCATACAGACTCGGCAGGCAATGCCCGCACATGGACAGAAAAAGACCTCGATGCTATTGCGAGCAAATACAATCCTGCGAATCACGAAGCGCCTGTGGTGATAGGACATCCAAAAGATAATGCCCCGGCATTCGGCTGGGTAGAGGGATTAGAGCGCAAAGGAAGCGTCCTTTACGCGAAGCTCAAAGACCTCGTTCCTGAATTCGTGGAAGCGGTCAAAAAGGGGTTTTATAAGAAGCGCTCAATCTCGCTCTACCCGGATATGACATTAAGGCATGTAGGATTCCTCGGCGCAATGCCGCCTGCGGTCAAGGGGCTGACGGATGTAGCGTTTTCCGAAGCAGAGGCGGTAACCATTGAGTTCTCTGATTATCGCATGTCCACTATCGGCAGAATATTTCAGAGACTGAGAGACCTGCTGATAGAAAAATTCGGAACCGATGTCGCGGACAAGGTGGTCAACAGCTTTGAGATCGAGGATATTCAACGCGAAATAAAAGACCCGGAGGAGGTTGCATCCTCCGCATTTAATGAAGGAGGTAAGCAAGACATGGACAAAATCAAAGAGCTTGAAGCCAAGCTCGCAAAGGCGGAAACGGCGCTCTCCGAATTTGCCGAGACGGACAAGGCAAAGGAAGACGAGATCGCAAGCCTGAGAAAAGAGCTTGTCGAAGAGAAGGTCAAGCAGAGAAAGGCTGAGTTCAATTCCTTCTGCGACAGCCTTACGGCAGAGGGCAAACTCACACCGGCAATGAAGCCTGCTGTGCTGGATTTCATGGAGATACTGCACGGCAGCGGCGAGTATGAGTTCGCGGAAGGAGACGGCAAGGTAAAGGCGCAGCCTGCCGAGAAGTTTAAAACCTTCTTAAACGCCCTTCCCAAACAGGTTGAATTCGGGGAACATGCCACAAAGGATAAGGCAGGAGAGGCTACAGGCATAGGGACGCAGGAGACCGGATTCTCCGGCAATGTGGATGAAGACAGGCTCGCCATACATCAGAAGGCGATGGAATACTGCGAGAAAAATGAAGGCGCCGCATATATAGACGCCGTAAGACATGTAATTAAGGAGGGCTAAGACATGGGCAGAATGGAAAATTTAAGAGTTGTAGACCCCGTATTAACAACGCTTTCAAGGGGATACTCCAATGCCGAATTCGTAGGCGACAAGCTTTTCCCCTTTGTGGTCGTTGACAAAGAGGCAGGCAAAATACCGCAGTTCGGCAAAGAGGCGTTCAAAATTTATAACACCGAAAGGGCTATCAGGGCGAAGTCCAACAGGATAACCCCCGATGGAAGGACGTCTATAGATTATGTCTGCGATGAGCATGATCTCGAATATCCTGTGGATTACCGCGAGTCCGAAGAGGATATATTTCCACTGGAGCAGCATGCGACGAATGTCGTAACCGAGGGCATCAGGCTCAGACATGAAAAGATGTGCGCTGATATTGCTCAGGATCTGAACAGCTATTCATCCGGTAATAAGATCACGCTGTCGGGCACTTCCAAGTTCACGGACAAGACGAACTCCGACCCTATCGGCGTCATAGAGGACGGCAAGGAAGCAGTGCGCCAAAAAATCGGCAAAACGCCTAATACCGCTGTAATCGGCGCTCAGACGCTTAAGGCTCTCAAAGTCCATCCGCAGATACTGGACAGAATCAAATACTCGATGAAGGGCGTTATCACCGTTGATCTCCTCAAAGAGATACTGGAGGTGGAGAGCATCTTTATCGGCAAGGCCATCTATGTCTCCGATGCAGGGGCGTTCTCGGATGCATGGCTCGACAACATCGTGCTGGCCTATGTCACAGGCACAGAGGCGGAAAAGAGAACGGTCTTTGAGCCGAGCTTCGCATACACGCTCAGGAAAAAAAGCAAACCGGAGATCGACACTTATGACGAAGGCAAGAAGCTGAGGCTTATCAGAAATACCGATATCTTCGTGCCGAAGCTGGTAGGCGCAGAGGCCGGATATATCATCAACGATACGAACTGAGGAGGCAATGATGGCGAAATACATAGTCAAAGGCACGGACATAAGGCATAACGGCGAGCTTTATCCCGAAGGCTCTGAGATAGAGCTTACGGATAAAGAGGCAAAGAGTCTTGAGGCATACATCGGAAAGATAGAGGCCAAGACCAAAGAAACCAAAGGAGGTAAGAAGTAATGAAGACAGAGATAATTATCGGAACATCGTCAATACAGGCAGCCGCAGATATCGTTAAACACAGGTTCATAGGCTTTGACGGCAATCTCTGCGGAGCGAATGCAAAGGCGCGGGGAGTCTCTGCTGCGGACATAAAGAGCGGACAGATGTGTCCTATAAACATATCCGGAGAGGTTTTAGTTGAGTCGGGCGGCGCAATAACAGCAGGCGCTGCGCTTGCATCGGATGCAAGCGGCAAGGCTGTAGCCGCAACCGCATTTTCCGTAACTGTTCCTGTAGGCGGCACGGCAGTAACATCCGATGCCGCACAGCCGGATCTCGTGGAGGCAGGCGGATACTTGCCTCAGGCTGTAAACGGCTATGCGGTTGATGCCGCATCCGGCGCAGGCGAGTTTGTCAGGGTGAGGCTGGTATAAATGCCCTACTGCACGCTTGACGATCTTAAGCTGTCATGCCCTGAGGCCAACATCAGACAGCTTACGGATGATGCCGGCACAGGAGCGATTGATCAGGTAAAGGTAGATGAGGCAATAGCCTATGCAGACCAATTGATTGACGGATATCTAAGGGGACGCTATAGCGTCCCCCTTAATCCACTGCCCGATCTGATCAAACATTTTTCTGTTGATCTTGCAGTCTTTCATTTGTATGCTCGGCGCTTTGAAATGGAGATGCCGGAGTCCATGATGGCAAAACACAAAAACACCGTCAAGTTCCTTGAGCAGATACAGAAGGGGCTTATCAGCCTCGGCATTGAATCGCCGGATACCGGGCCGGGGCAGGGCAATTACAAGACAAATAAAACATCACAAGACAGGACATTCAGCAAAGATGTTCTGGATAAGTTTTAGGAGGCATTTATGACGGAGCTTAAAAAGTTCGCAATGAGATTCGGAGGATTGAGCATTGTAGCGCTAATTCTTTTGACCATATTCGCAGGACTCCTGAGCGATAAGGTGAGGATGGTATTACTGTCAGTGGCGCTCAGCGAGGTTATATGGATGGTTCTGTTTAAACCCGTATACGGAAAAACGGAGGATATGACGGATGATAAGATGCTTGCGGTATTGCTCTTTAGGGGCATTTATACTGCTGCTATTATCCTTGGCCTTACCATCGGAATGTAGAGCCGAGGGGACGGGACTGTCCCCGTCTTCGCGATGCATGAAATTCTACAGGCAGGTGGTTAAGGAGTCGAGATATTTCCTCGGCAAGGATGCTCCTGCCCATTACTTCATGGGGCAGATAGAGCAGGAAAGCAGATGCGTTGAAGGCATCACAGCCTTTGACGGCGGCATGGGGCTTGGACAGTTCATGCCGGCAACCGCCGAATGGATGCAGGCAAGGGAGGCTGCGCTCAAGGAGTTCGGGATTGATCCGCAGCCGTATAATCCACGATGGGCTATAAGGGCGCTAATACTTTACGACCGTTGGCTTCGTAATAGCTCTACAATTCGTCAATGCGAAGCCGTTCAAGACTGGATTGCATGGTATTTCGTATTCCGTGCATACAATGGAGGACTCGGCAATCTGACTAAGGAGATTGTCTCCGCGGGATTGTGTGATCCTCCGGCTGTCGAAGCATATTGTAAGCGGAAAGTCGTAAGGCTTAAAAACGGCTCGTTGCTCGATCTATGCAAGGTTAATATCGAGTATCCGTTTTTGATTTTCGAGAAGGCCGGGAAATACAGGAGGCTCTAAATGATGGTCATACCGTTATGGATGTCGCTGTTGAGTTTTGGGTTGAGGAATTGGAAATACATATTGATAGGACTTGCGCTGCTCTCTGCAAGCTTTTTCGCTGCATGGCAGATTCAGGGCGTGAGGGTTGATTTGAAAGAAGCCGAGCTGCAGAAGAAAAAAGTCGAGATCACGGCTCTCAAGAAAGACTTGCAGGATTGTCAGGCTGCGAATGCAGCGAATCAGGAGACGATAGGAAAGCTGCGGAATGAAGTCGCTGCGGCCAATAAATCATGCGACGGTCGCATGAAAGTAAAAGAGGAGATGATCAAAAGCCTGAAGCGCATAGACGGCTTAAAACCTAAAAAAACAGATGACAAGGAGTTAAAGAACGATGAAAAGACTGTTCGCATTGCTGTTGATGATCCTATTCTGCATGAGCTTGATCGGATGTTCATCAACAAAGCAGATCGTAAAGACTGAGTATATCAAACAGACCGTTCCTGATCTGCCTCCAGCGCCGGAATATTATCCGGTCATCTGGCAGGTTAACGGCAGTATGTATTGTGTGGCTGAAGACAGCGCACTTAACATGCTCAAAAACAGAGAGCTTGACAAGGGCTATCAGGAAGAGATGAGGGAGATTTTAAAACAAATGAAGGAGCAAAACATTGTTCGCTGAAATAGAGAAAAAGATACAGCAGAGGATTGAAGACAAAATCACATCCATACGGGATGTTGATATACAGAAAGGCGTTAAGGGCGCTCTTATAAATCCCGCGGTGGCCGTATCGGTCGAGGAAGGGTCATTTGAGCAGCGAGGTCAGAAGAGTTTTAAAACGCCTACGACCGTCTATGTGGAGATTGAGTTTAAAAATCTCAGGAGCGAGGAGGACAGAAGGAAAGGCTCTTTCCCGATACTGCTCGCAATCATTCAGTTCCTTATGCTGCAGGAATTTGATCTCGGTATAGATCCGTTGATGCCTGTCAGGTGGCGGAATGTGACGGATGATGAAGACTTTAAAAAAGCGATAATGCGCGTTCAAATCATCTTTAAGACTGGGTTCACAATAACAAAGACCGATGAGGAGGCAGCAGATGATCTACTCAGGGTCGGGCTTAACTATTACCTTAAACCGGGTGATGATGTAGCGGATATATCAGACCTGTTGACATTACAGGAAGGAGGATAAACATATGAAAGTTATTGCCGCAAAGGGCACAAGATGCCCGAAGGAAGGGTATCCGAGGGAATACATCGCAGACGCTGCGGCTGTAGATGTTCCCGATACGGCGTATTACAAAAGGCTCGTCAAAGACGGCTCGCTGATATTAGCGCATGAGGGGACTGTCCCGGATTTACGGGCGCAAGCCGTAGAATCGGGACTGTCCCCGGAAAATGACGGGAGAGAAAAGAAGGGAGGTAGAAAATAATGGCATCGAAAAACATATCATTCGACCAGATACCGAGCAGCATAAGAAAGCCGGGCAAGTATTTCGAGTTTAATACGAAGCTCGCAGTAAGGACGCTGCCGAACAATAAGCAGAGGATGCTTATTGTCGGACAGAAGACAGCATCCGGCTCTGTAGCCGCGCTTTTCCCGACCGAGATATTTTCCGACAGACAGGCAGCCGAATACTTCGGTTACGGCTCCATTGCCCATCTGATGGCTAAAGCTGCGATTAAGGCAAACACTTACCTTGACCTTACAGTCTGCGCTCTCGATGATGCGGGCACAGGTGTAGCCGCGGCAGGCAGCGTAACCATCGGAGGCCCGGCGACCGGCTCAGGAAGCATTAAGCTGTATGTCGGCAATAAAAAAATAGCGATAGGCATTGCAAGCGGCGACGCTTCCACAGCCATAGCGTCCACGCTCAATGCCGAGATTGCAAAGTATCCCGATCTGCCTATCATATCCGCGGTTGACGGCGTCAATGAGAGCAAGCTTAATTTCACGGCTAAAAATAAAGGCACGATAGGCAATCAGATAAACATCGCCTATGAGGTCAGCGCAAAAAGCGTTACTGTTACAGTTGAGGCCATGTCAGGCGGAGCGACCGATCCGGATGTAAATGACGCTCTGAGCGTAGTCTTCGCGGAGCATTACAACATTATCGCCGTACCGTATAATGACCAGACATCCCTGACAACATTAAGGGATTATCTCGATGCTGTCTCGGGCCCCATGGAGCAGCGCGGCGCCGTGGGCATCTACGGCACGAACGGCGCTCTTTCAGCGGCTACGACCCTCGCAAACGCTGTGAATCACGGCAGGATTTCAAATCCGTATCTGCGCGGATCGCGGAGCATCCCTTACGAAATCGCTTCGGCATACGCGGCAGTCATGGCATTTGAAGAGGATCCGGCAAGGCCGCTCAATACTTTGGAGTTGAAAGGTATTCATGCGCCTGCGATTGACCAGAGGCTTTCAAGGACAGAGCAGGAAAACTGCCTGTATAACGGCGTTACGCCTTTGGAAGTCGGACCCGGCGAAAAGTCGCAGATCGTAAGGGCAATATCCACCTACATCAAAGACGCGCAAGGGATTGACGATGTATCGCTGCTGGATATTACAACGATTCGCACGCTCGATTATGTCCGCAAGGCTTGCAGGGAGAGGATATCCTTGAGATTCCCGCGTGAGAAGCTCTCGTCTAAAACGGCTGCGAAGGTAAAAACAGAGATCCTCGATGTGCTGTTTAAACTTGAGTCTCTGGAGATCGTGGAAGAGGTGGCGGCCAATCAGGACGGCCTGATAGTAGAGAGGGATGAGCAGGATGTGAACCGATTGAATGCAAAGATACCGGCAGATGTGGTCAACGGCCTGCATGTGTTTGCGGGACGGATTGATCTGCTGCTTTAAAAAAGGAGGGAATGAATTATGAGCGAATATGTAGAACGCGTAACGCTTGAGGTCAATGGACAGGTGATTGATGACTTTGAGGAGGTTACGGAAAACGATATGGAGATCAGAAAGCCGGTAAACCTGATGAATAAGACCGGCTTTACAGAGACCACGCCGCGCTATGGCGCGAAAGTGAAATATGCGATACCCAAGGGCGCTGCCGAGTTTGACTTTGCGGGCATCAAGGACGGAACGCTGACTATAGACCGTGGGGACGGCAAGAGGATCACATATACAGGCGTATTCTGCACGAAGATCGGCGAGACGCAGTACGGCAAGGATGTAGCTACCCAAACAATCGAATTCGGAAGCGTAGATAGAAAGGAGACATAAGGCATGATTACAGAGAAAGGAACACTTATTGTCGGCGTCGAATATGAGGGCAAGACGCATAAAGAGTTTGAGATCAGGCCTCAGATTGTGAAAGATTCTATAGATGCGATAGAGGACGACAGGGCAAAGAAAAATGAAAGTTATCTCGGCCTGTGTGTAATCACAAAACAGATTATTAAGCTCGGCGAGATACCAAAGGAAAAGATCACGACAGAGATGCTGATGAATATGTATGAGGTTGATCTTTTCGCTATATCAGAGGCGGCAAGGAGGCTGCAAAAAAGGCAGCAATCCTTTCGAGGCGAAAGTAAAACCCCTGAGAAAACTGATTCTGGCAATGCTTAAGCTGGGATTCAGGCGCGATGAGATAATGAGCATGACAGAGACGGAAATGGAAGGCTATCTCGATGCGTATGAAGATATTATAAACCCTGAGAAGACAAAGACCTATGTTGTGAAAAAAGCCGGAGGCAGAGGAAAAGCCAGATGAGAGCGCCAACAGCTAAAGAAAAATTCCCAAGCATCTGCCGTAAAGCAAGATGCACAAGCAGAGCAGACAGAATCATGCCTGCAATAAAGATGATGGAGGCAATCAGTTGATGCCATTTAAGCCTTACAAGGAAATACACAAGGATAAGGCCGATTGCAATTCCTATGTAGGGGGCTGCTATGTCTAATGTCATGAACCTTGCCCTCCAGTTTACCGCTGTTGATATAGCCAGCGGCATAGTCAACCGCATCAAGAACTCTGTTTTAAGTTTAGGCTCATCTGCGGGGAATGTCAAGAAAGACTTTGAGCAGATGCAGTCCTCGGTTACTAAGGGGCTTAAGGCAATTGCAGTCAGCTCATACGCTATGCATAAGGCATTGCCCGGAGTAAAGGCAGCGGGAGATCTTCAAGAGGCAATGCTCGGCGTCAAGATGAACATCGCCTCTTCCGCAAAGGATGCAAAAGAACTCACAAGTATGCTCTCACAGGTTAAGGGCACGGCAATCTCCGTATCAGCGAATGCGCCGTTTTCAGCAGAGGATGTTGTGAGGATAGAAAACTCGCTCTTAAAGGCAGGGCTTGACTTAAAAGATGTAATAGGCGAATCGGGAGCGGCCTTTGCGGCAACTGCGCTCGCAAGCCTTTCCGGCGTGGCCCCTGAGATCGTAGGGGACAGTCTCGCAAACATAGGGACGGTATTCAAGTTTAAAGGAGAGGATTATAAAGAGTTTTCCGACTGGCTCACGAGGGTTGATGATGCAGCAGCAACGAGCTTGCCAAAGCTTATATATGGTTTGCAGATGTCCGGCAGTTCAGCCGCCGCCCTCGGTATTTCGTCGAAAGATTCAGTAACGGCTCTTGGCGCTCTTTCTCCGCTTGGAGATCGAGCGGGTTCTTCGTTTAATAATTTTCTTTTAGCAATCACATCAAAAGGGAAAGAGTTAAGGGGTATGGGATTGAAAATGTTTGAGGGCGGTAAGTTTGTAGGGCTTGAAAAGGCGACGGATAGTTTAAAGAAAAGATTCGGCGACATTAAGGATGAGGAAGTGCGGCTGAAAAAACTTACAGATATATTCGGCGAAGAAGGCGGAAGGGCTGCAAATACATTCATAAATGCTGACAAGGGGTTTAAGGATATAGAAAATTCAGCAAAAGGCTCATTGTCAATGGCACAGAAAATGTCGATCTGGTCAACGGGCATGAACGCATCTCTTAAAATGCTCGGCGGCACGGCTAAGTCAACTCTTGCGAGCATTTTCGACCCGCTCCTTGTTCCCCTGACAAAAGTTATAAGCCTTCTGAATACTGCCACAGGCAAACTCGGAGAGTTTGCTGAAAAAAACAAAGCATTTGCAGCATCCATATCCGGCGGCATAGGGGCAGCAGCATTAGGAGCAGGCGCTTATGGACTTTTAAATATCCTCAAAGGCGGCGCGGCAGGCGCGAGAGTTTTTAAAGGACTCGGCGGGGTGAAGGGTCTTTTAAAGGGATTTGGAGGCTCTGCAGCGGGAATAGCTCAAGGCAAGGCTATCGAAGCGGCAACGGGAGTAACCCCTGTTTTTGTAACTAACTGGCCTGCTAATTTCGCAGCAGAGACGGCAGCCGGATTATCCGGCAAGGCCGGAAAGCTCAAAGACCTCTTTACCGGCCGCGGCGCGAATAAGCTCCTCGGCGCCGGAGGTCTGAAAGGAATGCTTAGGGTAGGCACAACAGCGCTCTTAGTCTCTGCTGCCGCCGCCGGAGGCTATGCCCTCGGCACGGGAGCAAATTATATGCTCAACAAAGGCGTGTCAGGTCTTACCGGCGGGAAGAATGATTCTATCGGCGGCTGGCTCTATGACTTCCTGCACAAAAAAGAAAACCCGGAGGTTAAAAATAACATCACCATGAATGTGAGCATTGATGAAAAGAGCCGTGTCATTGCCGAGACATCGGATATGAACACAAAGGCTAACATTAACACCATGAAGAGAGGTCAGTTTTAAATGGCCGTCAATGATAAATACGAAGTAAAGCTCGACCACTTCAATCTTGAGTTAGAGAACATCGAGGACTCTTTTGAAAAGTCTATCGCAAAGTATGAGTTCCCTTATCGTGACGGCGCATTGCTTGAAGACATGGGGCTTAAAGCCCGCAGCGTCAAGATTCGTTGCTACTTCTACGAGGAGACATACGAGACGCACAAAGAGCTTATAGAGCATCTGAAAAAGAAAGAACTCTTTGAACTGCTTCATCCAAAATACGGTCTGATTAAAGGCTCTGTGGAATCCGTCTCTGTAAGGCATGACGACAGGAAGCGGACTGCGGAGATAGACATCTCATTTGCCGAAAACCTTATCACCGCGGCAGAACCGCAGCGGCATGTCAATGTCGAGTACTCCACAGAGGAAGCCTTTCAGAGGGGCCAATTTGAGATCATCGAGGAATTTGAATTTGACGTAAAAGATGAACTCGGCATCGAGGCTGCGGATATCCTCGATCTGGAACTCGATATTGATCTGGGCATGCTCGAACAGATTACCGGGCAGATGCCGGATCTATCGATGAAGGCAAGGGGCTATCTAAAAGAGGTTGATTCCTTCGTGTCCGGCCTCACGGGCACCCTGCCGGAGATACCTAATCCCACAGACTCATTGCTTGCAATGATCAGCTTTTCTAAAACCCTCGGAGGCATAACAGTAGGCACGATAGCAAGGACGATGGAAAGATATGTCGTGCTGTTCGATTCGCTCAGGACTGCGCCTACACGGTTTTTAAGCAGCCTTAAAAGCAGTTTTAATTCCATTGTCGGTTTATATCCTAAGTTCTCAAAGCATACGCGGATCGCATCAGCGCAGAGGCGCGGACTTGAGGCGGCATATATATATCGCGAGGATGAGACCCGCAGGCAGCAGGTCAGGAAACTCGAAAAAGTGAAAAGCTTCGATGCCCTCGGCAACTATGTGAAGCCTGAGCCTGTAGAGCCGATCATGCCGATCAATGAAATTGAATCCACCCTTGCCGATGTAAGGACGGACATTCAAAGCTCGGTTGATGAATCGAGACGGACACAGAGCCTGAAAGACATGGCAGTAACGCTTTTGACTCATGTCAACAGCATAAAGCTCGAAAGGGAAAAGATTATCAATGTAGAGCTTGATAATGAAATGCCGCTGCATATTGTCTGTCTGAAACACGGGCTGCCTTATAACTATGCGGAGCGGATACACAGCATTAATTGTATTAAAAACCCTAACTTCACGCCTTCCGGAGAGGTAAGGATATATGCAAGATAGCGTCTCGCTACTCATAGGCGGCATGGCTATCAATAACTTTCTCTCATACACTATCGAGAGCGATATCTATACGGCCGATGACGCATTTTCCTTAGAACTTGCAAACCCGGAGATAGCGGTTAAGGAAGGACACCGCTGCGAGTTGTATGTGAACGGCGAACTGGAGATGACAGGCATTATAGACCGCATATCCAAGAGCCATGACAAATCAGGAGTGAAGCTGAAGGTCGAAGGAAGGGACTTGATGGGATTGCTCGTGGATTCATACTGCGAGGAGTTTATTACACTTCAAGGCATTAAGGTGAAAGCCCTTGCAGAGAGGCTTTTAAAGAAAGTGCCTTTTATTAATCGCGAGAAGATCGTTTATCAGGAAAACTTCTCGGGCAGGACAAAGAAAAAAGCCAAGGGCGAATCATCCATCGCGCTCATGGACGCGCCGCACAATTTCTCGCAGATAGAGCCGGGCATGACAATATTCGATGCCCTTAAAGACTATGCGGGCAGCCGCGGGATGATGTTCTTTTGCCTGCCGGACGGCACGATGGTATTCGGCAAGCCTAAAGAAAAAGGAGAGCCGGTTTTTAATCTGATATGCACGAAGGAAGGCAAGGACAATAATGTCCTCGATGGTTCTATGACTAAGGACATCTCAAAAAGATATTCAAAGATAACTGTTATCGGCCAGCAGCAGGGAACGGACGGCATAGATGCCAGCGCGATAAATACGAAAGCAACTCTTGAGGATAAGGAATTTCCTTTTTATAAGCCGATGGTGGTTAAGAACAATAATGATTATCAGAGTCCAAGGCTCCACGCCCGGATGCTCCTTGAAAAGTCCATGTATCAGGGCTTTCAGCTTAACTATAAAGTCCCCGGCCACAGCCAAAACAGAAAGAACTGGACGATCAACGAACTCTGCAGCGTAAAGGACGAGGCTCTGGAGGTCGAAGGGACATATCTTATATACGGCAGGACATTTGAGATGTCAAAACAGGGAGTATATACAAGTCTTAAGCTCGGCATTCCGGGCGTGGTGCAATGATAAGGGCAATAATTCAATCGGTCATCGAGGGCGCTATCAAAAGATTTACTGCATCAGGCCGCTCCGATGAGACGATAACGAACCGGGAATATATGCAGCATTATGGTTTTACCTCGAGGCCCCTTGCCGGAGCCGAGGCGGTAGTCATCAAGGAGGGCAATCATATCGTTATGATTGCCTCCGATGACCGCCGGTATCGCATCGGCATCGAGGACGGAGAGGTCTGTTTATATACGGACGAGGGGGATCATATCCGTTTAAAACGCGGCAAGGAAATTTATATTAAAAGTGGCAATAAGCTGACTGCCGATATAGCCAACGATGTGGTTATATCTACATCGAGGATTGACGCCCATGCAACCGAGTCGGCAATATTGCGATCGCCGGTCGTAACTCTCAAGGCGGATTCTATCACGATGGAAACCTATTCCGGCCAGACGCCGCTTGCGACATTAAAAGGCAATATGAGGCTTGAGGGCAATATCGAGATAATAGGTAATGTAAATGTAACAGGCCAGATAGACGCCTCCGGAACGATCATAGACGGCGGCGGCAATACGAATCATCATGTGCATTAAGGAGAGACATGGACTTTAAAATATACACGGAAGACGCAGTCGGGCAAATGACATTTGAAAAGGCGGATAATATTTTCAATAATGTCTTTCTGAGCCTCATGGTTGAGAAAGGATCATTCTTTCAGAATCCTGACTTCGGCAGCAGGCTTCATCTTCTGAAACGCGCCAAGAACACAGAAAAGACCGCTGCGCTTGCAGAGGAATACTGTAAAGAGGCGTTTCAATGGCTCATAGGCACAGGTAGGGCTAAAAAAATAGAAGTATTCACGCAGAGAGACAGGCTTCAGGATTTAAATCGCTTGAAACTTCTTATAGAGGTTACGCAGTCAGACAGCAGGCAGGTCAGCTTTGAGACATTTGTGGAGGTCGTGTAAATGGGCTTTCAAAAAGACTTTGACGAGCTTTTAAATGAGATTTTAACAGACTATAAAAACCAGTTCCCTGAGGCGGATACCTCTCAGGGATCTTTGATATTTATCAAATCCGCATGTATTGCATCGGCTCTGTGGGGACTCTATAAATATCAGGATTGGATATCTAAACAGACGTTTCCAGATACGGCGGATACCGAGGCATTGGAGCATCACGCGTGGGTGCGCGGACTCACAAGGACATATGGAGAGACGGATGTCGCATATCTTGCCCGGCTTCTGGATTACATCAGGCGGCCGCCTGCAGGCGGAAACAAATACGACTATGTGAAATGGGCATTAGAGATTGACAATGTTAAAGCTGCTTATTGCTTTCCGTTAACTCAGGGACTCGGCACAGTAGATGTCGTGATCGTGGTAAATGAAGCTGCAACAGGAAGCGAGATTCCAACTCAGGCATTGATAGATGAGGTCAAGGCATATATAAATGATGTGCGGCCGGTAACCGCTTCCGTCGTGCGAGTACTCGGTCCGACTATTCTTACGCAGGATGTTACTATGACCATCACCGGCAGCGGCATCGATACCGCTGTGATCGCCTCGGATATCGAGGCGTATATGAAGACCCTGATACCCGGGCAGACGCTTTATAGGTCGAAGCTCATACAGATCGCGATGGACAATGGCGCGGATAATGCAACCGTAACCGCACCTGCAGCGGATGTTACAGCACAAAGCTATGAGATGATTCGAGCGGGGGTAATAAATGTCTCATAGCGATACCTTAAAACTCCTTTTTCCTATAGAGCTTCAAGGCGACTTTGTAAAGGACATCGAAGTCGAGGGTAAATACCTCGATGGCGCACAGTCAAGAGCAGAGCAGCTTCTGAATGAAATGTTCCCGGACCAAAGCCATGAACTCTTACCGGACTGGGAACGCGTCTGTGGGCTTACGCCGGGAAGCGATGATACGCTTCAACTCAGGCGCGACAGGGTGATCAGGAAACTCCGGGAGCGTGGAAGCTTGAGTATTCCATATTTCATCGCCTTAGCCGCGGCGATGGGATATGAAATAACGATAGAGGAGGATAATCCCTTTATTTGCGGTTGGAGCGAAGTAGGCGTAGACCCGCTGAGTATAGAAGAAAGCATTTTTATGTGGCGGGTGAATGTTGCCGGGCAGCCTGTTTATGAATTCCGCTGCGGGGAGTCCGCATGCGGCGAAAGATTGCTGTGGTGGCCCGGCGTTGCAGAGCTTGAAATTTTTTTTAATGAGCTTAAACCGGCTCATACATTTGTTTATTTCACATACGAATAGGAGGAACATATATGGGAAAAACAGCTTTTACAGACGGCGACAAATCGCAGGGGATAATGGGATCGAAAATTTTTGCTAATTTTCTGCATAAATGGTTCGGCGCTAATGGAGCGACCGGTCATCGGCACACCGGCCTCGATGAGGACGGCCACGCGCCGCTGGATTTCTACACAGACACCGGCGCAGCCAATGCCTATGCAATACCGCTTGATGCTTCGCTGCCGCAGCGCATAGTCGGCATGCCGATAACATTGGTGGTCGCCAATACTAACACAGGAGCCTCGACACTCGATGACGGCTTTGGCGCGGTAGATATAAGTAAAAACTATGATCAGCCCCTTGCCGCGGGCGACATCAAAGCAGGGCAGATCTCAACCGTGGTATGGGACGGGGCGGATTATCAGATGCAAGGCGCAGCGCCGGCAGCCGCAGAGCCAATGTCAATAGGCGGCGCTTATAAAAATCTGGCAATCAAAAACAATGCAGTAAACCCTAATTATCAGGTAGACATCACAATCGATGAAATAGTGCTTAAAGACGCAGATGGGAAATCCTTGCTTGTGTCTAATGTGACTCAGACCTGTGATATTACAGTGTCAGGGGTAAATGGTCTTGATGCCGGTGCAGAATCAGCATCCACGTGGTATCATATTTGGGCAATAACTAAAGTCGACGGCACGCAAGCAGGATTACTATCGGCATCTGAGACAGCGCCTACAATGCCGTCTGGATATACCTACAAGGCGTATCTGGGCGCTATTTATAACGCAAGCGGCAGTAATTTCATAAAGATATTACAACAAGACAAAAAAGCCGCAAGAGAGCCTGTGCAGGTGCTTTCAGGCGGCTCGGCAGCAAGTTATACTGCTTTAAATATTAGCGTTGCAGTGCCAAAAACAGCGAAGAGCGTTGAAGGCTATGGATGGGCTGACACTGTTGATAATGGCAATGCTCTATTTATTGCTTCTGATGCTTCCGCTGTGGGACAATGCCGCATTGGCGGCTATTTCGGTGATATATACTATGACCATGTAGTTGGTTCATTTAATATTATCTTAAAGCAGCAACAAACACTATATTATTATCGGGATGCTGGGTTGGTATTGTTAGCAGTGTCTCAATGGACATATTAAACAAAAATACGGGAGGGGCAAATGATAGCGTATAAAAAACAGGTTGATGGTCAGGCTACAGACTTGAGGTTTGTTCAGGATGATTATGTGTCGGAGGTAGGAGAAATAGTAATTGAGGGCGATGTGCTGCCGCAGATAGAAACCCTGCATGCTTTAAACTATCTGAAGATTTTAAAAATCGTAAAGTTTAAATCTGAAGCCGCACGGCGAATAGATGCCGTGTTGCCTGATTGGAAGGCTAACAGGCACAGAGATCAGCTTGAATTGGGAGCATCTACTACTCTCTCGGCAGAGGGATACGCAGCAAAACAGCAGAAAAGACAGGCCATTAGAGACGCCTCGAATACCATCGAGGCTGAGATTCAGGCACTCAATGAGCCTGCCGAGATTGAAACATTAGATATTGCGAATCATCCGGCTTGGCCGGTGGAATAAGCGGACAGCAGTCCGGGGAGTTAGAGCCTCCCTAAACCTCAATGTTGACGCATTGAGACGGGATAACCCGCTACCATCCGCTACCCGCGCGACGGGCGGATATATTGTGGCAGGGGAGTCCCTAAAAATTCAATTTAGGGAGGCTCTATGAAAAACAGTTTTATTGCTTGGGTAGGCGGGAAAAGGCTTTTGAGGAAAAGGATAATAGCGATGATGCCGGAGCATCACTGCTACGTGGAAGTATTCGGCGGAGGAGGATGGGTCTTATTCGGCAAACAGCCCTCTCCGGTTGAGGTCTATAACGATATAAACTCAAACCTCGTTACGCTCTTCAGGGTTGTCAAATTAATGCTTCCTCTCTTTATAAAGCGATTGGACATGCTTTTAAAGTCCAGAGAGGAATACAACGCCTTTCAACAGGCGCTTAAGACCGGAATCTTTAAGAACGATATGGATAGGGCTATAGCGTTTTATTATTGTATTAAGAACAGTTTCGGCAGCGGCATCACAACCGGCTGGGCATTCAGCCCTACACAGCCTCCAAGAAAGTGCGTAACAGGAGACCTTAAATCGGCTCATGAGCGCCTGAAAAATGTCTATATAGATAATCTTCCATTTGAGAGGCTCATCCATAACTGGGATCGTAAAAACTCTTTATTTTACTGTGACCCTCCATATTGGATGCTCATAGAAAAGAAAGGGAAGTCGTATTATCAGTACACCTTTACTGCTCAGGATCACGAACGCTTAAGGGATATGCTGAAAGGGATTGAGGGAAAGGTCATAATATCGTATGACGATCACCCTGTAATCCGGAAACTTTACAGGAAATTTAACATTCACGAGACCGGGCCGATACTTTACACTATGAATAACCGTCGAAACACTCCGGAACGGAGGGTCGGAGAGTTGATTATAACTAACTTTTAAGGCCGTTTTTAAGAGGGATAACAGGCAGAATGGGATAAAAATTCTCAAACTGCCTGTTAAGAATTCTCAAACTGGGTGTTAAGTTATAACGGGCTCGCGGGCATGGGTGGACAAGACGACAGAACTGGACAATGAAAAGGCGGATATTGATACGGATATAGCGCAGAAGTCAACCCTCGCAAAGGAAGACCTGATTCAGAGAAATAAGAACTTTGCATTGCAGACTATTGCAGAGCTTGACTCCGGGAAAAAGACAGACGCTCTTATCGCATCGCAAAATGCAGATCAGGCAAGGATGGGAGCGCAGCTCGGCACAGCGGCTTTGATGGGAGCGTATCAGATTGACACATCAAATAAGCTCAAAAAATGGGAGACAGAGGCGGCCTTAAACAAAAACCTTACGAATTCGCTGACCGATACGGCATCCGGCCTTGCTTTTCTGTATGGTTACGGGAATAAAGGCAGTAAAGCAAAACAATCAATGATAAAAACTGATAGTTACGGTTAGGAGGTGAAGATATGGAATCTTACGGGCTCGGAACGCTTTTCAGGAAAGAGAATCCTTATGAAAAAAGGGTGAAGACAGCGGCGGCAGTCGCGGATAAGTCGGGCTTCGCAAAGCCGCTTATCTACGCTGCAATGGGCGCGGATATGTCTAATGCAGAGCAGTGGGATAGTGAGCAGGCGGTAGCGCAGAATCAGCAGGCAGAGGCTAAGGCGGCTCAGACTATGCTCCAGACGATTATAAAGATTTCGGAGACTCAGCCGGAGGCGGCTAATGATCTATTGCAAGATGCCGCCGCCCGTAATCCGCATCTTGCGCCTTACGGTAAGATTAAGTTTATAGATAAGTCCACAAAAGAGTGGGTAATGGTTACTGATGCATCCCGACAGCCGTTTGCCGTAAGTAAGGCAGGGCTTGCATGGATAACGCAGCAGAATAAGGATAAGGTCTACGGCGATGACGGCAAGATTTTGCCGGATGTGGCTCAAAAGGTATTTATACCGTTCGGAGCCAAGAAGTCCGATCAATTTAAGCTGACCGAGCAGGCGGCTGGGGATGCTGTGCTTGCTGATTATCCTTATTCAAGCGATAAGGATGTTGCGGGGATAGCAGCGCAACATAACCCTGAGTTTGGCGGCAAGGTTGAAAAGGCTAAGGCATTGGCGCGGGGCGGCATGGGCATGAAGGATATTATGGCTAATATTGAAAAGACCGAGGCTGACCCTAAGAGCGATTTTAATTTGTTCTACAAGGCAATGAAAGCAAAAGGCCTGCCGGAAGATGAGATCAGCGCGGCATGGGAGGAGAGAAAGGTAAGGGTTGCGAGGGAGTCAAGGCCGCCGCGTGATGCATCCGAACCCCCGACAACGAATATGAAGGAGCATGCTATTTATAATGCGGACAGGAAAAAGGCTGGAAAGCCGGAGTTGTCCTTTGAGGAATACATGAAGATAAAATTTGAGTGGAATGATCCTTATGGCGTAAAAGAGACAATTAAGAACAGGCTCAATCAGGGCAAGCCGCAGGGGACTTCAACCATAACGCCGCAGAGGGGGACGGGAGCGAAGCCTATTGTTAGATATAATCCGGTAACCGGCAGGTTTGAATAATGCGCGTAGAGGTTGCAGGGTATGATGGAATAATTGAGTTTCCGGATGATATGCCGCAGGACGAGGTTGCGTCTGTATTGCAACGGCAGTTCCCTCCTATTAACAGCATTGCCAACACTGACGGCTCATGGAAGGTGGATACAGGCAGTTTACCGCTACAGCCTATACATCCCTCTCCTATAAGGCAGACGGTTATCAAGCAGGCGCCGGAGCCGTCTTTAACAGAGAAGTTTACAGGCGGCATTAGGGACCTGTTCGGCAGGAAAGAGCAGAAAGACTCTATGGACAGCGCCGCCGCTGCTGTTGAGCTTGTCAATAGAGAGGCCGGACTGCCGTTTAAAAAAGATATTTCGGATAAGCTCAAAGATATTAAAGAGCGTCCGTCTCAATTAGTGCCGTTTCTGTCGGGAGCCGTTGAGCTTGCCGATATAGTAAAGGTTGCCGAATCAGCGCACAGGCTTGAAAACAATACCGCTACTGAAGACGATCTGAAAATGCTTAAGGCTTTTAGGGATAAAAACAGCGAGGATGCGACATTTGGATATAAAGTTCTCGATGTCATCTCTAATCTGCCGGCGTTTGCCGGAGAGCTTCTTGCTACATCGGGAATTTACACAGCCGGTAAAAAGGCGACTTTAAAGGGAACTGAAAGGGTTATTAAGTCATTACTTTCAGAGTCAGGCGAGGAATTATTAAAAAAACGGGCGATGCAGATAGCAGTCAAGAGTGCCGGAGGCATTGTCGGGGGGACATTACAGACGCCGGTATCAGGCGGTTTTAGGATTGCAACAAAGGCTGTTGAAAAGGAGATGCCGACATTTGCCGATTCGGGCGGGCTTGAAAAAGGAGACGATGTTTTAACCGCCGTTGCAAAGGCATTCGGGGATCAGTGGGTTGAAACGGTCTCGGAACACAGCGGAGGGTTATTCACAGAGCTTGGCCGCGCGGCTAAATCAGAGCTTGTTAAGAAGGGGATATTAAAGTCATTTCTTGGCGCAAATCCGTCTGCAACTGCAAAGGATTTTCATAATATTCTGAGAAAGGCCGGATGGAACGGCGTTATAAACGAGATGCTTGAGGAGCGCGTAGGAGAGGCAGGAAGGGCTGCGCTCGGTCTTTCGAAATACAAGCTCCCTACACCTGAACAGTTGGCAGTTGAACTTATGGCATTTTCCATACCCGGCTCTACAATTAAATTGGCGGATAGGGTATTGAAAACGCAGTCGCCGCTTGAAGATAAGAAAGTGCTGAAAGATGTGGCCCCTGTTATAAAGGATTCTACAAAAGACATTGTCGGTATTCTTACCGAAGGCGAGGCGAATAAAAAGGAGTATCAGGCTAAGAAAAAGGCGGAAGTTGCTCGGGACATTATCGCCGAAAACATCGAGGATGCCGGAGTCATCACCGAATCTGATGAGCATCGAGGCTCGCCAGAAAGACCGAGGGGTGGTGTTATATCGACAGCAGCGATTTGGGATAAGACACCTATGGATATACAGCAGGTTTGGTCTGAGGCGATGGATTATACCGAAAGCAAGAAGAATGAAATAATGCCGAAGGTTACGGCGTTGAAAAATGAGCTTAAATCTCTGAAAGGCAAGCTGCACACAGATCGCAGGAACCTTATAAAAGAGCAGATTGCAGACCTTGAGGCTGATTATAAAGGTCTATTTGGTGAATATGAGCAGGCCGCGATGGATGAGTCCCTTACGCTGAGGGATGATGCTATAAGGCGGGCTAAAGAACGGGGATTGACGGATGAAGATGCGCTGGAGAGGTTTGCGGAGGACTTTTTAATGGAGTCTTCTGCCGAGCGGCCTTATATAGAATATAACCATGATAAGCCTGTTAAACAGATTTTTGATGAGGTGATAAAGGACTATCTGCCTGAGAGCGTGGATGCAAAGGCGCATGAGGCGGCTGCATCACCTTTGAACAGCCTCGCAGAACCTACGGATGC
>Ga0209317_1001152_pt1 | contig 25097 bp, 20 predicted proteins | sample RifGroB2_FD_183994 | JGI IMG/M metagenome (GOLD analysis project Ga0209317, IMG submission 183994) | Soil microbial communities from Rifle, Colorado, USA - Groundwater B2 (SPAdes) (version 2) | ecosystem: Environmental > Terrestrial > Soil > Unclassified | place: Rifle, Colorado | collected...
AGGAGGCGCGGCTTCTGTCCAACCTGGAGAGCTCGCACAACAAGCTGTTGCAGATCATCCTGGTGGGGCAGCCGGAGCTGCGCGACACCATGGCGAGCCCGGGGCTCATGCAGCTGCGCCAGAGGATCAGCGTCAGCTGCCACCTGCACGCGCTCTCCCGCGACGAGACCCTCGCCTACATCCTGCACCGCATGAAGGTGGCGGGGAACCCCGAGGCGGTGCTCTTCACCGACGATGCGATCGACCTGATCTACCAGTTCAGCCGCGGCATCCCGAGGCTTGTGAACATCATCTGCGACTTCCTGCTGCTGGCCGCCTTCGCCGACGAGACCCGTACCATCACCGCCGAGATGACCCAGGAGGTGGCCCACGACCTCGACTTCGAAAGGACCTACTGGGGGACGCCCCCGGGTTCGACCCGGGCGGGGGGCAGGCTTGAGGCTGCGGAGGGGAAGGGGGGCGAGGTGCTGGGGCGCATCGAGCAGCGCCTGGATGAGATCGAGGGGGAGCTGGGGGTGCGGCTGCCGCAGGCGCTCAAGAGCGTGGAGGAGACCATGCAGCAGATGCAGGGGGAGTTTGCCGCCCGCATCGACAGAAATGACCAGCAGGTCGCGGAACTCGGGGATAAGGTGGAGACCGTCTCCTACGCCATCGAGAGCCTGGTGATCTCTTCGGCAACCCGTCCCGCCGCGGCGAGCTTCGCGCAGCGGCTGATGAACGGCGTGGGCATGGGGGGTAAAAAATGAACGCGCACATCCGCAAAACTCTCTGCACCGCCCTGGCGATGCTCCTCCTCTGGCGGGTTCCTGCCCCAGCCCTGGCGGCCGATTATCGCCTGGTCCCGTCATTCATCCTGGGGGAGGAGTACAACGACAACCTGTTCCAAAGCGCCAGCAACGCGAAGACCGAGTTCGTCACCCGGGCGCAGCCGACGCTGGCGCTGAGCGCCAAGGGGGGCAGGTTCAGCACCGACCTCTCCTACGGCATCGACTACCGCTACTACGCCAAGGACAGCCGCAAGGACCAGCTCGACCACAGGGCGGCCATGAGGGGGAGCTTCGGTTTCTTCGACGACTTCCTGCATCTGGACCTCTCCGACACCTACACCCGCGTCTCGACCAACGTGGCGCGCGACGTGGTGAACGAGAGCCTGGTGGTCGACCAGACCCTGCAGAATAACGCCTTGATCTCCCCGTACCTCACCTGGCATCTCCCCGGCAACTCGACGCTGAAGACCGGCTACCGCTACCGCGACGTCCGCTACTGGGAGGGGGACGGCATCGACAAGATCGAGCACGACGGCTACGCCGAGTGGAGCAAGGAACTGGGGGCCGGATTGGTGCTGAGCGCCTCCTACAGCTACGCGCGGATAAAGGCGGATATCGACGCGCTGGACCGCCAGGAGGTCTACGCGGGGCTCAGGTATGACTACGGCACGGGTAACTTCCTCTACGGCAAGATTGGCTACAACTGGCAGTCCTTCGACAGCGGCACCAACACGAGCGACCCCTTCTGGGACCTGGGTGCCGGCCGGGACTTCGGTTTCCTGACCGCGGCGCTCGGCACCAGGGTGCAGTACACCGAGGACCCGCAGACGCTCTCTACTAGGAACGTGATCCACTACGCCACCTTGAGCCGTAACTTCCAGCGCGGCTTCGCGAGCTTCACCGCCTCCTACTCGAAGTTCGAGAAGGAGCAGCAGGTGCCGCGCGACGTGGCGAAAACGGTGCGTTTCGGCGCCACCGGGCGCTACGAGATTCTCTCCGACCTGACGGCCACGCTGAACCTCTCGGGGGACCGCCTGGACAGCACGCTCCCAAGAGACTTGCCGTACCACCTGACCGGGGGCATAGGGTTTGACTACACGCTGAGCACGCACCTGGTGCTCGGGGCGAACTATACCTACATAACCTACCGCAACGACCTGGGGGATACGGACGGCGCCGTCGAGGTGAACCGGGCCATCGTTGAGATGAGGCTCACGCTGTGACCATGCTGAACGCCCTCACTGTGGACGTGGAGGACTACTTCCAGGTCTCAGCCTTCGAGCGCTGCGTGGACCGGGCACGGTGGGACGAGTACCCGTTGCGGGTCGAGGCGAACACGGCACGGGTGCTGGATCTTTTCGACCTCTTCGGTGTCAGGGGGACCTTCTTCGTCCTTGGCTGGGTGGCCAGGCGCTGTCCCTCCCTGGTCAGGGAGATCCGGGACCGGGGGCACGAGATCGCCTGCCACGGCTTCGGGCACCAGCTGGTCTACGACCTGGGGGCGGAGCGGTTCAGGGAGGACGTGCGGAGCGCCAAGGCGCTTTTGGAGGAAATTACCGGAGAAAAGGTGCACGGCTATCGCGCCCCGAGCTATTCCATTACGGCGAGGTCGCTCTGGGCGCTGGACATCCTGATCGAGGAGGGGTTCGAGTTCGACTCCAGCGTCTTCCCGGTCTACCACGACATCTACGGCCTCCCCGGCGCGCCCCGCTTTCCGCACCTGATCCGGCGCGAGGCGGGGGTGCTCAGGGAGTTCCCCCTCACCACCTATCCGCTTAGGCTTTTGGGGCGGGAGTTTCTGCTCCCGGTGGCGGGAGGAGGGTATATGAGGCTTTTCCCGGCGAGGTTTCTTGAGCGCTGCATCTCCTCCGTCAACGGCGTGGAAGGGGAGCCGGCGGTGCTGTACTTCCACCCCTGGGAGATCGACCCGGGGCAGCCGCGCATCCGCGCCGGTCTCAAGTCCCGCTTCAGGCATTACCTGAACCTGGAGAAGACCGAGGGGAAGCTGCGCTATCTCCTCTGCCGGATCCCCTTCGGCACGATGAGCGAGGTGATGGCACGTTGCGGCAGCCGTGAACCTGCCGGGCTCGCCACGGCGCCGGCGGGTGTGTACGCATGAGAGAGGTCTCGGTCGAACTCTACCAGGGGGACGGCCGCGAGTGGGACGGCTTCGTCGCCCTCCAGCCGGCCGCCACCAGCTACCACCGCTACCTCTGGAAGGGGGTCGTGGAGCGCAGCTTCGGGCATCGGGGGTACTACCTGATGGCCCGCTCGGGAGGGGGACCCGTCGGGGTGCTCCCCCTGATCCACATGAGCAGCAGGCTCTTTGGCAGTTTCCTGGTCTCGGTCCCTTTTTTCAACTACGGCGGGATCCTCTGCAGCGACCCTGCCGCTGTTGCCGCCCTTTTGGAAGAGGGGAGGCGGCTCATGCGGCAATGCGGCGCGGCGCACCTGGAACTGCGCCACCTGGGGGAACCGCTTCCCGGCCTCCCCACCCGCAGCCACAAGGTCACCATGATCCTCCGGCTCGCCGCCGATGCCGAGAGCCAGTGGCAGGGGTTCAACGCCAAGCTGCGCAACCAGGTGAGGAAGGCGCAAAAGAGCGGGCTCGAGGTGGTGACCGGGGGGGAGGAGCTCCTGGCCGGGTTCTACCAGGTGTTCTGCCGCAACATGCGGGACCTGGGGACGCCGGTGTACGGCAGGGGGTTTTTCGAAAACGTGCTCGCCGAGCCTGAGGCCCGGGCCCGCATCGTCTCCGTCACCCGCGGCGGGCGCGCCATCGCCTCCGGCATCATGACCCGTTTCAGGGAAAGCGCGGAGGTCCCCTGGGCCTCGTCCAACCGGGATTACCGCGGCTTTTGTCCGAACGACCTGCTCTACTGGGAGGCGATCCGCATAGCCATAGCGGAGGGGGCAGGCACTTTCGATTTCGGGCGTTCCACGCCGGGTGAGGGGACCTACAACTTCAAGAAGCAGTGGGGTGCGGAGCCGGTCCCTTTGTACTGGCAGTACCTGCTGGAAGATGGCGCGGCACTTCCCGAGCTGAACCCGTCGAACCCGAAGTTCCGCCTGGCGGTGAAGGGGTGGCAGAGGCTCCCGGTCGCGCTCACCAGGCTCCTGGGGCCGCGAATCGTCAGGAACATACCGTAAAGGATCGGTTCGCTTCATGCGTATAGGAAGAACACTCCCACCGGCGGCGGCGCCCTTCTCGCTAAAGGAGGTCCTCTCCGGCCTCGCCGCCCTCTTTACCGGCGAGAGCGCCCGGGAGAGGTTCCAGGCGGAGTTGAGGGAGTATTACCGGGTGCCGCACGTGTTCCTCCTTTCATCGGGGAAGGCGGCGCTCGCCGTGATCCTTCAGGCGCTGAATGAACTGGCCCCGGAGCGGGACGAGGTGCTGGTTCCGGCCTACACCTGCTATTCGGTTCCGGCCGCCGTCACCAGGGCCGGGCTCAGGGTCCGCAGCTGCGATATCGACCCGCGGACGCTGGATTTCGACTGGGGGCAGGTGGAGGAGGCGCTGGCGGGGGGGGAGGTCCTTGCCGCCGTCTCCACCCACCTCTTCGGATTACCCGCCGACGTGGAGCGGCTGAAGGGACTGGCGGCACGGCACGGCGTGGCGGTCATCGAGGATGCCGCCCAGGCCATGGGGGGGGAGCTGGACGGGCGCAAGCTCGGCACCCTGGGGGACGTGGCCCTGTTCAGCCTGGGCAGGGGCAAGCCCCTTTCCACGGTCTCCGGCGGGATCATCCTGACCGGAAACGACAAGCTGGGTGAAGCCCTTTCGACGCTGGTGAAAAAACTCCCGGGCGAGGGGTGGAGTGACGGGGTGCTGGCCTTCTGTTACGCGCTGGCGCTTCTCATCCTGCTCCGGCCCTGCTTCTTCTGGCTTCCCAGGGCGCTTTCATTCCTGAAGCTCGGCGAGACCGTGTTCGACCCGTCCTTCGACCTGAAGCGGCTCGGTTCCTTCCAGGCCGGGGTGGCCAAGGGGTGGCAGGAAAGGCTGGTGAGGCTGCGCGAGGCGCGCCTGGACCGTGCCGGGCTTCTGGAAAAGGCTGGCTTTGCCGCGCCCCCCACCCTTAAGGGGGCGCGGCCGAACCTGATCAGGTTCCCGGTGCTGGTCGAGGACGCCGTGACGAGGCAGCGGCTACTCAAAGAAAGCGAAGAGCAGGGGCTCGGGCTTTCGGCTGTCTATCCCGAAGCCGTTTCCGGGATTCCCGAGCTTAAGGGGCGAGCCGCCGGCGGTCCCGCTCCCCGGGCGGAGCAGGTCGCAAGGAGCCTGGTGACACTCCCCGTTCATCCGTACGTCACCAAGCGCGACGTGGAACTGATAGCGGGGCTGTTCAGGGACGCAAGCACATGAGGCGGTCATGAAGGGTTCCCGGGAGGGGTGGTAATGGCACTGACACGAAACGACAAGATCAAGTTGGCGCTGCTGCTCGTGTTGTGGTTCATGGTCTTCTATCCCATCGTTCCCGAGATGGTGCGGGATTGGTCCGGCCATTCCGACAACAACCACGGTTTCCTGGTGCCGCTGATAGCGCTCTACCTGATCTGGCAGAAAAAGGACGAGCTGCTCAGCTCGCAGATCGACACTTCGAAATGGGGAGCGGTGGTCCTCGTCGCCGGTCTGGTTGTCTTCCTGTTGAGCTTCGCCGGAGGGGTGGCCTTCCCGGCCCGGGTCGCCATGGTGCTTTCGCTTTTCGGGCTCCTCTGGTATTGCCTGGGGCCGATCTGGATGCGGCTGCTCGTCTTCCCGGTCCTGTTCCTGCTCTTCATGATCCCGGTCCCGATTTCGGTGCTCAGCCTGGCCTCCATGCCGTTGCAACTCATTGCGACCAAGCTCTCCGCCAGGATCATCGAGTTCTGCTCGATACCGGTGTACCGCGAAGGGAACATGCTCTATTTCGTCGGGACCCAACTGGAGGTGGCCGAGGCCTGCAGCGGCGTCCGCTCCATCATGTCCCTCACCATGCTGGGGACCATCTTCGCGTACATGTCGCGCACGGGGTGGGGCAGGCGCATCGCGCTGGTGCTTGCAGCCGTTCCCATCGCCATGGTAGCCAACATCATCAGGATCTCCGGGACCGGCATCCTCGCCCACTTCTTCGGCGACCGGGTCGCCCGCGGCTTTCTGCACGAGTTCTCCGGCCTGGTGGTCTTCGCCTTCGGACTTGCCACGCTCGGGCTTTTGTACACGCTTTTGAACAGGAAAAAGGTGGCGTGATGCGCAACAGCAGCTTCATCACAGCGTTGGTCCTTCTGGTCGTCACCGGCGCCGCAAGCACCCTGCTGGCGCACCGTCCCACTCCTGTTGTGGTCGCCACGAACCTGGAAAAGATCCCCATGGAGATCGACGGCTACCGTGCCGTCGAGGACAAGTTTCCCGAGTCGGTCTACAAGGAGCTGAACGCCGACAAGCACCTCTACCGCCACTACCGCGCCGCCGACGGCAGCGTCATCGACCTCTACATCGGCTATTACGGAACCGCCAAGGGAGGGCGCACCGGCCATAACCCGTACGCGTGCCTCCCCGGAGCGGGGATTGCCGTCGTGGAGGCAAAGGACGCCTTCCTGCCTAAAGCGGGCAGCGGCGGGGAGGCGAAGGTGAACTACATACTGGCCCGCAACGAGTACAACATCATGATGCTGCACTGGTACCAGACCGCCGGGAACAAGGTGGTCTCTTCCGGTCTGCAGCAGAACGTCGAGCGTCTTATGGGCAGGGTGATCAAAAACCGTAACGACGGAGCCTTCGTCCGGGTCAGCGCCACTGTTTCAGATAAAGACTTCCCGGGGGAGAAGCTGAAGCTGGAAAGATTTGCCGTCAAGGTTCTCGATCTCTTGCCTCGATACTGGCCGATAGAGCGTTAAGGAGCCTGTATGCTTCAAATAGCGGCAAAGATATACTCCCTGTTGACCAAGGAGGAGCGGAGGCATTTTTTCCTCCTGATCCTCGCCATGGTCGCGATGGGGCTGATCGATGTCGCCGGCATCGCCTCGATCATGCCGTTCATGGCCGTCGTGGCAAATCCCAAAGTCATCCAGAGCAACGCCTACCTTTCCTGGGCCTATCACGGCCTCGGGTTTGCTTCCACCACGCACTTTCTTATCACGTTGGGGTTCGTTGTATTTTTCACCCTCCTGGCCAGCAACGCGATGAAGGCTTTCGTGCTGTACTTTGAACTGAATTTTGTTCACCTGCGCCTGTACAGTCTCTCCCGTCGCCTCCTCCACAGTTATCTCAGCCAGCCCTACGTCTATTTCCTCGGCCAGAACACCGCGGTGCTGAGCAAGAACATACTGCAGGAAGTGTCCAAGTTCTGCCACGAGGTGTTGAGGCCATGCACCCAGATTTTCTCGCGGATGGTGGCCGCCACCTTCATCGTCTGTCTGCTGCTCGTCGTGGACCCGGTGCTCGCAGTCACCATCGTGTCGGTGCTGGGAGGAGCTTACGCGGTAATTTACGTCATCATCCAGAGGAAGTTGGCCCGGATAGGCGAGGAGAGGTTCATTGCGAACGAAGAGCGTTCCAAGATAGCGGGCGAGGCCTTTGGCGGGATAAAGGACCTGAAGATGCTCCACTGCGAAGACTATTTCCTGGAGCGCTTTTCACACCACGCGCGCAAAGCCGAGAGCAAGATGGTCGGCTACGGTTTGATGTCGCAGCTCCCCAGCTACATAATGGAAGTGACAGCCTTCGGCGGGATACTGATCATCGTGCTGTACTTCCTGTTTGTCAAACAGGATTTCGGCAGCACTCTGCCAGTTATCGCGCTGTACGCCTTTGCGGGGGTTCGGCTCATGCCGGCTCTGCAGGGGATCTTCTCGGCGCTTACCATCCTGCGCTTCAACCTGCCAATCGTGGAGAGCCTGCACCGGGATATAACGGGGGGGCTTGCAGTCACGGCCAATCGCGCAGCGGCAATCACACCCCTGCCGTTTGAGAAGGAGATTTCCCTCTCCTCGATCGTCTTCAGCTATCCCGGTGCTGATGCCCCCGTCCTGGACCATCTGGATCTCAGCATCGAGAAAAACTGCTCGATAGGCCTGGTGGGGGGGACCGGTTCCGGTAAGACCACCACGGTCGACATAATACTGGGGCTGCTGACGCCTCGGCAGGGCTCGCTCTCCGTCGACGGCGTGCCGATTTCAGAAGCAAACGTAATAAAGTGGCAAAAGAACATCGGGTACGTGCCCCAGCACATCTACCTCTGCGATGATACCGTTGCCGGTAATATCGCTTTCGGTGTCCGGCCTGAGGAGATGGACATGGAAGCGGTGGAGCGTGCAGCACGGATAGCCAACCTGCATGAGTTCATCATCGGCGAACTGCCGCAAGGCTACGAAACCCGGGTGGGAGAACGAGGGGTACGTCTGAGCGGGGGGCAGCGCCAGCGGATCGGCATCGCCCGCGCGCTGTACCATGACCCGGACGTTTTGATCATGGACGAGGCGACCAGTGCCCTTGACGGCGTGACCGAAGATGCCGTCATTCAGGCATTGCACAACCTTCTGGGTAAGAAAACCATAGTGACCATAGCCCATCGCTTCACGACGCTGAAGGAGTGCGACGTCATCTACGTCATGGACAAGGGGCGCATCGTGGAGCAGGGCGGCTATGCGGAACTCTCAGCCACATCGCGCCGGTTCCAGGCCATGGCAAGGTCCGGGAAACCAACAAAAATACAGGGCCTGCCGGCTCAATAAACATTCAAAAGGCCCCCGAATATGCGGATTCTCTACCTTCTTCTCAATAGTTCACCTGATGAAACGCTTCGGGAGATTGCTTCAGGAGCAATTCCGTCTGATCGGATGTACGGACTGTTCGAGCTTAGGCAGCTAGGCCATGATGTGACTTACCAATGTATGCGTCCAACAGGAGCCCTGCAGAAGGTATTCAAACCGTTAAACGACAGATTTGGATTTTGCCTGCCAGACTTGGGTGTATTGCGGAAACTGAAGCAGTACGATGTAATCGTGGTCAATGGTCCGTTTTCGACGTTGGTTACTATTGCGGCCAAACTTCAAAAGAAAAAGCTGGTTTATCTGGACACCATACTGCGCTTGCCAAAGAGTAAGATAAGGAAGATGATATACAGGTGTAATGTGCTGCTGAGTACCGGGACAATCATGTACACCAAGACCCAGACAAGACAATGCGCAGAGTCACTGAACGTTGATTGCAACAGGTTCAAACTCATACCGTTCGCCATTGACTTTTCCTATTACAAAAAGTTCAAGAAGGAATCGGACGAGAAGCGCGAGCCGTTTATCCTCGCCGTAGGCAGGGACCTGGGACGCGACTACAATACTTTGGTGCAGGCGGCTGAAGGCTTAAAGGTAGGCGTTAAGATAGTGACGCTTCCTTATTTGTTGCAAGGCGTAAACATAAATAGCGATCGCATCGAAATTCTTGGCAACGTCTCCTACGAGAGGCTGTATGAACTGTATTCCGAGGCAGCTTTCGTCGTCATACCATTAAGGAAGTGGGCGACAGCTTATTCGTCTGGAACCAGAGCCTTGTTAGAGGCCATGGCAATGGGAAAATGTGTGATAGCGACCCACTCTCCTCCTTTGGAGGAGTACGCACCTGAAGGAGAAGGCATCCTGTACGTAGATCCCGAGGACCATCGCGACCTCAGGGGGAAAATGGAACTGTTGCTGAATGACCCTTCTTTGCTCAAACGCATTGAAACTAAAGGAAATGAATCTAGCAGAGAACGCTACGATATAAAAAACTTTGCCAGAACGTTCAGCGATTATCTGTCGGAATTGTACGCTGGTTAGGTCTCATTCAGGATGGCTATTGAATGCTGATTTATATTTTTGCCGAACATTATCCGAATCCCTACAAGCCTCAGTTTGATACTGAGTTCGCCTTCCTTTTGCGTCAGGGATACGAGATCAAGATTTTTGCAACGGATTCCTACGTCAGCACTATCCATCCTCGCGTGCGGGAGTACAAACTTGATCAGAAGGTTTCGCTTTTCCCGACCACCTTGAAGACGCTTCCGAGGTTCAGGAGCGCGCTGACGAAGGCGTTGTTTTCAGCTCCAGGCAGAGCCATGAAACGAGCTCAATCTGTATGGAAGGCAAGGGAATCTTTGAAACGCAACCTTATGCGGATAGCAAGGGCTATTCTTTTGCCCGACCAACCTCCCAGTTTGTGTTACATCCACAATATTGCCACGGCGGAATACATAGACTTTTTGCGAGATATCTATCCAGAAGCACGTTTAGCCATGTACTTCCACGGCGGTGAGGTCGGCGGGGTGCGGCGCGTAACGCGTGACGCCGAACTTTTCGGTGCCATGGACGTGGTGTTCACCAATACCCACTTCAGCAAGGGGCAGGCAGTCGAGCGGGGATGCCCTGCAGAGCGGGTTATACCTCTTCCTGTCGGGTTTGATCTCGCGGATTACCCGGTGCAGTTGAACAAGAAGTATCGCAATGATGGGACTTTAAAGTTGATCTCCATCGGTCGTTTAAGTCATGAAAAAGGGATCATCTTTGCTCTCGAGGCTCTGGCTGGTCTGATTGCAGAAGGGCACAAAAACATCAGCTACACGATCGTCGGTCGAGGGCTTCAGGAGAAGGAACTGAAGGCATATGTGAAAAAGCATGCCTTGGATCGTTACGTCACTTTTGCAGGTGAAAAGGATAAAGCAGGTGTAGTGAGGCTTCTCGGGGAATCGGATGTGTTGCTTCTCCCCAGTATAACCACCGACACCTGGGCAGAAACACAGGCCGCTGTGGTCCAGGAAGCGATGTTCATGGAAGTAATGGTTGTCGGAACAAAAGCTGGAGGCGTTCCTGAATCTACCGCAGACGTCCTGAAGGACTTCTCCGTTGCAGCGTGTGATGCCTGTGCAATTGCGGATACCATCAAAGTCATTCTGGCACTGCCTGAGGAAAACATTGGCGCGATCTGCAAATCGGCCAGGGAATTTGCGATAGGGAAGTTCGATATTAATAAAATTGGAACCATGTTCGTTGAGGCTGCGATGGGCACCCGAGGAACCGGACAGCAGGTGGGCAGATGAATTCGACTCCTCAGTCAAACATACTGCTGGTGGCAAACTACAAATCAGATGTAGGGTTTGCCTGGTGGTTAATGGAGAACTTCTGGGCTCAAATAGCAAATTCCTTTGCAGGATCGAGCTCTGCAATACTCATGTACCCGGAAATTAACGTAATTCCTGATGTTGTTAAAAATTCTCCGGTCAAGTTCGTGCAGCACGATTTCTCCTCCAGGAGCGTTGGAGCTGTACTTTCTCTGATGAGGATTATTCAGGAAAACTCAATACGCTTTGTATATCTCACGGATAGAAAATATTATGATTGGCTTTATCTCCTTTTGCGACTTAATGGAGTCCGTGTGATCGTTAATCACGACCATCTCCCCGGTGAAAGGACCAACGTTGGTTTAGTGCGGAAATTTGGAAAGAGCGTGATCCATGGTTTAGGTGTTTTTTCCTGCGACCTTTATATAGGTGTTTCCAGATTTGTAATGGACAGGATGATTGAAACAGCCTGTGTTCCTGCGCGCAAATGTACATATATTCACAACGGCATCAAGATATTCAACAATTCTAAGTCCTTCTACGCCCATGAACTGTTTGATATAGACAAAGACGCCACGATAATTGTTTCAACGGGAAGAGCTACTTACTACAAGGGAATCGACTTCCTGATCAGATGCGCAAAGCGGCTTAAAGGGGAGCCTGGAGCAGGGAAGGTTTACTTTCTTCATGTCGGCGACGGGCCGAATCTTGAGGATTTCAGGCGATTGGCCCATGAGTTGGATGTTGCCGACTGTTTCCTGTTTGCTGGTGTTCGCTCCGATGTAGCACTGATTCTGCCTTCTTGTGATATCGGTATCCAAGCCTCGCTGGGAGAAGCATTTTCCTTGTCCATCCTGGAATATATGTGCGCAGGTCTCGCCACTATCGTGCCGGATAACTGCGGTAATTCCGAGGCTGTAACAGATGGCGTCGACGGGTTGCTTTACGTTCCCCAAGACATCGGTTCTGCGATTGAAAAGATCACGCTTGTGCTCAAGGACCCTGAATTCGCTACATCATTAAAAAGGGCCGCCAGGACAACTGTGGAGCAGAAGTTTAACCTTGAGACCTGTAACGATTCACTGATTGCCACACTCCAACAGGCGTGGGGCCTCGAACGGGCGGTTCCAGCGTCATGTTAAGGGCGCAGTCCGGTACCACCGGGAGCGATTTTTCCTCTATGAACGTACTCATTACAGACGGGGAGAATAGATCATCACTTGCCGTTGCGCGTTCACTAGGCAAGTTGGGGTGCAACGTATTTGTGTCTGCCACCCTGGGAAAAAGCATCTCCTCCTGTTCCAAGTTTTGTCGTAAGGCCTTTCAGACGCCCGATCCTATGTCGGCGCCTGAAGATTATAGAAAGCGGGTTCTTGAATTGGTAAGAACAGAATCCATAGACGTGCTTTTCCCTATGACTGAGCAGTCGATTTATTGCATAAACAGCCACCGGGGAGAGTTTTCGGATGAGGTGACAATAGCTTGCGCCCCACCTGACCAGATGGAGTTGATCTCCAATAAATCCAAGCTCTTTGAACTGGCAGAATCGCTACGAGTGCCTGTTCCAGAAACTATCAGAGTGGCATCTGCAGATGATTTTTTCAATCGGAAGATCTGCATAGAGCGGTTCCCTGTAGTAGTGAAGCCTGCGTATTCTAAGATTTATTTTACAAATGGTATTGTTTCTTCGAGTGTCATGTATGCTTCTGACCGTTCCGAGTTAGGGAAACTGTACGAGACCAAGGGAATTTTGCATCATCCTTCATTGATTCAAGAAATCATCCCGGGTGAGGGAACCGGTCTCTTCACGCTGTTTGACTCCGACCGACACTTGGCCCTTTTCTCTCACCGGCGTCTATTAGAAAAACCCCCTTCTGGCGGGGTTAGCGTTCTTTCAGAAAGTGTGAAGCTGGATGAGAACATGGTTTCCTACGCTGAGAAGCTGCTTTCAGCTGTTGGATGGAGGGGTGTAGCCATGGTCGAATTCAAAAGAGACCAGCGGGATGGCATTCCGAAACTTATGGAGATCAATGGGAGGTTTTGGGGGTCCCTCCAGTTGGCGGTATCTTGCGGAATCGATTTTCCTGCTCTTTGCCTCAATTACTACCTCGGCAACAATCCTCCAGCCGCGGTGTCTGACTTTTCGGCCGGGTATAGGCTCAAGTGGTTCCTTGGCATGCTGGATCACCTGCTGATTCGCATTAAGAAGAGGGATGCCATTGTTAACATGCCTCCGGGAACTCCCCCCCTGAGCCGGGTTGTTGCTGATCTGTTTTCTGTAGGTGATGAGACGACTTTCTCTGATGTCTTTGATCAGAAAGACCTCAGGCCTTTTTTGCATGAGTTGAAGTGTTATCTTTTGCATTTTGTACATTGACACCAAAGGCAGGAACCGCAGGATAAAAGGCAGGAACCAGATGATCAACATTCTTCACCTGACTAACTCCTTGAACTACGGCGGGCTTGAAAGGGTTGTGGTCGATATTTGCCGCTACCTGGACAAGTCTGAATTCAGGCCCGTGGTCGCCTGCATCCGGTGGGAGGGTCCACAGGCGGAACTTCTGGTCAAACAGGGAATTCCTGTTGTTGTCTTGAAGAATCAAGCCGCTTTGTTGCCTAAGCGCTCCACTTTTCTAGAGCTTAAAAAAGTCATAAAAAAATACGACATCGATGTCATTCATAGCCACAACACGGGACCCCTTCTTGATGCCATAGCCGCGCGGGTCGTTTCCATTTCTTTTCCTAAAATCGTCCACACTGATCATAACCGGGTGACGTGGCCAGACAAATGCAAATACATGCTCTTTGAGAGGTTTGCGTCTCGTGTCGTTTCCTCAATGGTAGCAGTTTCGGAAGAGGCAAAAAAAAACCTCGTTGAATATGAAAAAATACCAGATGGATTAATTGAGGTGGTTGATAATGGTATTTCCGTCGACAATTTCCAAAGGTACTTAGACGCTGCCGGCTCGACGAAACATGAGCTGGGTATCCAGAGTTTCCAGTATGTGATAGGGCTGTGCGCTGTTCTCAGGAAGCAGAAAGGTATCACCCATTTAGTTCAAGCCATGCCGGAGATTATAAATAAAATATCTGGCGTTGTTTGCGTAATTGGCGGCAGCGGAACGGAGCGCGAGGCGCTGGAATCTCTGGTCTCAAAACTGGATTTGCAGGATCACGTACGTTTCATCGGCCCGCGCGATGATGTCGAAAGGATCTTGCCCATCTACGATCTATTTGTTCTCCCCTCTGAGTCTGAAGGTCTGCCTCTCTCCCTCCTGGAGGCAATGGCCGCAAAGAGATGTATTGTGGCGACTTCTGTTGGTGCAGTTCCCAAAGTGCTGGAGGGGGGGAGATGTGGAGTATTGGTTTCGCCCGGAGATCCTGCCGCAATAGCTGCCGCTGTTGTACATCTGTTAAACTCGCCACAGGAAAGAAGTGGGCTTTCTGCAGAAGCCTTCCGCCGTGTTAATGAACATTACAGTGCAATAACCATGGCCACGACTTACGGCAGAATCTACAAGAGGTCACTTGGGGTGGCACCGTAGGCGCGGCAGAGGCTGATTGACACGCTGGCCTGAGTCTGTGCCAGCAGAAAAAAGGTAGAAGGTCACGCTATGGAATCAACTTTTACTGAAAGGGCAGGATCTTTGGTGCGCCAGACATGGCGGGCTTTTAAGGAAGAATCTTTAGCTTTCTGGCTGTTGTGTATCTATCTGATTTTTGAATACAACAAGCCTCAGACGGTTTACCCTTTCCTGGCCGTGTTGCCGTGGGGCAAAGTTCTGCTTGGGTCTTGTTTCTTTTTTAGTTTTACCGACCGGAAGGCTCTTCCGCCACCGGTATTAGCGGTATTGCCCATGCTGGCATTTTCTGTGGCGGTGCTGTTATCCACGATGACAGCTTACTCTAGTGCCATTTCGATCAACCATTGGATCGACTTTTTCAGTTGGGTGTTCGTCGTCCTTCTCATAACCCGTGTTCTTACAACAAAAACCAGAATGCTTCTTTTCCTGATCACCTATTTTCTGGTCAACATAAAGATGGCGCAGCATGGTTTCTTTTCCTGGATGTCCCGAGGGTTCAGCTTCACCGGTTGGGGTGTCAGCGGTTCCCCGGGGTGGTTTCAAAATTCGGGAGAGTTTAGCATGGAGATGGGGGTTTTTCTTCCCCTGGCTCTGTCATATATAGTTGTTTTTCGGCATACATGGCCGCGTCCTCTCAAGGTTGCCCTCTATATTATTGTGGTGATGGCAATTGGTTCGATAATGGCGTGCAATTCCAGGGGGGGCATTGTCGGTCTGGCGGCAGTCGGGCTTTGGGGGCTTATGTACTCCCGCGAGCGCGTAAAAGCCTTCATCTGCCTTGCTGCTGTCGCTTATATTGTCTACACCTTCCTTCCCCCTCAGTTCAAAGCGCGCTTTGAAACAGCCGGTGAGGACAGGACGTCCGTTTCGAGAATTGCCTACTGGAATTGCGGGGTGCAGGCCGTCAAAGAGAATCCACTGACCGGTGTCGGTTTTAGGAACTGGGGTCCTTGGGCGAGTGACAATCATCCTGAGATCATTGGGCTCAATTCATCTGACAAGCAGATTGAAGTCATTCACAACACGTACCTGGAAGCCGCAACGGAGCTTGGGGGTATCGGAATTTTGGTTTACTTGGCCCTGCAGCTACAGATCTTTGTGCTGAACAGGCGCAATGCTAAAAGGGCTTCTCTCGCCGGAGACCGTTTTGCCGAGGCAACAGCAATTGGCTTCACAGGAAGCTTGTTTGCTTACATGGTCAGTAGCTATTTCATGTCCGTGCTGTACTACCCTTATATTTGGATTCTGTTTGCTTTGACAGTTTCATTGACTCATATTTGTGACGCTTCTCCTGAAAAGGGGGGCTTCTGGGATATCCCTGAGGTGGCGAAATGCTAAAAGCAGCAATTTGGGGTCCAAGAGGGATCGTTAAAAAGTTGACTGCCAAAATTTCACTGGCATCCGGAAGTTTTGATGGGTTGAGAAACATCGATGGAAGTCGTGTTGGCAGGTTGGTTTTTGTGTGCATTGGTAATGTTTGTAGGAGTCCCTACGCAGAGGTTGCTGCCCTGTCGCAGGGCGTTTCTGCTACGAGTTGTGGTGTCGATGTGAGTCGCAGCACCCCTGCTGAGCTGATGGCTGTTGAAGCTGCTTCTCTTCGAGGAATGGACCTGTCAGCCCACAGGTCTCGTAGCATACATGAAGTCCAACTGGATTCCGCGGATTGCCTGGTCGTAATGGCTCCTGCGCATCTGGCTGCTGTGCAGGCTGTGGCTGCCGCAAGCAGTTGCCAGGTGACACTGCTTGGCCTGTGGTGTAACCCTGTGATCCTGGAAATTCCGGACCCGTACGGTAAACCTCTTGAAGAGTTCAGGAAATGCTACGACGAAATCGACAAGGCCTTGACTGGCCTTTTGAGTGTGGTTCTCGCTCATAAAACCTAAATAGTGAGGCTTCGCTTGGGAAGGTATTGGGTTACTTGGGAGAGGCAAAGGAGAAACCTTGAGCTGAGCAAGGCCCTGTCTTGCCAGTACCATGAGTTTAACTTTGACAACAGAAACAAGCTGCTGAGGTATCTCTTATGCCTTTATCGGACGGTATTGCTCATAAGACGGGAGAAGCCTCGCCTGATTTTTGGTCAAAACCCATCGATACTGCTGGCTATATTGCTTGTTGTTTTAAAGCCATTCTATGGTTATTGCCTCGTAATCGATGCCCACAATGCAGCCGTGTATCCGTTTGAAGGCGCCTATCCCAGAATAAATCAAGTCATGAAAAAAATGCATGTTCTAGCTGACTTAGTTCTCGTAACCAACGAGAGCATAAAAACTGAGTTGGAAAGCGCCGGTGGTCAGGCGTTTGTGCTGCCGGACAAAATCCCGACGGTTGATTCAACAAGCAAAAAAGTTCTTGAGGGAAGAGTCAATGTCCTGCTGATATGTAAGTTTCACAGTGATGAACCCTATTGGGAGGCTTTTGAAGCAATGAGGGGGCTTCCCGAAGACGTTATCCTCTATGTTTCCGGAAACTATAGCAGGTTGTCTGCAGAAGCGATTGCAGACCTGCCTCGGAACGTGCGGCTGATGGGGTTTGTGCCGGAGCGGGAGTTTGAGGCGGTGCTGAGCTCTGTAGATGCTGTCATGGACTTGACCACGCGAGAAAACTGTCTGCTTTGCGGCGCATATGAGGCGGTGGGAGCCGGGAAGCCCATGATTTTGTCGCGAAAGGCGGCTTTGCAGCAATATTTTCACAAGGGGGTCGTTTTCGTAGAAAACACACCCCAGGAAATAAGAGAGGGCTTAAAGGAACTGATAAGGAATCATGCACTCTTGACTAGGGAAGTTATACTCCTGAAGGATGAGATGGAGGCGAGCTGGTCCAGAAGGTTGCACGAACTCGAAGATCGGGTTGAGTGGTTAAGATCGGGTTCGCAGTCTACCAGGGGGGAGGGATAATTGTTATCGCGCCTCAAAATACTCCTTGCAGTAGGCCTTGGAAATATGGTCGACCTTGACGGTTTGATAAAAGCCCGTTGCGATCGCTATATTTTCTGTTATCACCGCGTATTGACAGCTGAACAGGCCAGGAAAGATGGGACTCACTCTTCTCTATGGATTTCTCCTGAAGGTCTTTTCAACCAGATAGAGTGGATGAAAGCTATCGGTGAAGTCGTAGACTACCACCGCATTCTCGAAGACACCTCGACGTCAAACGGACCGTTATTTTCTTTGACTTTCGACGATGGCTGGAAAGACAACTATGCTAATGCGTTTCCTGTATTGCTGAAGCATAACGTCCCGGCTTTGATGTTTATTGCTACAGAAGCGGTGGAATCAGGTAGCCTCTTTTGGACAGAAGATATTGCCACGAAAACTCAGCGCCGGTTATCTGAGCTTGGATGCGCAGCAGTAAAGGATAGTCTGATTGCCTCTTTCCCAGAAATCAGGGGGCTGAGGATGGGGACCGATGAATCAGTTCTCGCAGCGACGCAGATGTGGATCGAGAAACTTAAACTTGTTCCCCCGCTTGACCGGAAGAAACTCGTCAATGATTATTACTCGCGGGTGGGTGCCGATCCCCAGCCTCTTCAGGGATTCCTCCTTGACTGGGGGGAAATGAAAGAGATGTTGAATCACAAAGTATCCTTTGGCTCACACACCCATCAACACGTTATTCTTGAAGATCTGCCGGCAGATCAGATCGAACAGGAGCTGCTGCGTTCAAAAGCAGTTATGTTGGAGAAACTGCAGTTTGAAGCAGATTCCTTCTGCTACCCAAACGGGCGCTACAGCGGCAAAGAGGGGAAGCTTCTGGCTCTTGCCGGTTACAAATACGGCTTCTGCCTGGACAACAAACCCTTATCGGAGCGCAAAAGCAGACATTACGTTCCAAGAGTGCTCGTTAGCGAGCAAAAGATCAGCAACCCTGCTCTCTTCAAGCTTTGCTTGCTGCAAGTTCCGCTTTTCAAATCAAAGCCGCACCGGACGAGCGTGGACCCGTCATGAGAATAGACAAGATAGTAGGTGTTATAGATGAGGATCCTTATGACGCCCGGACTTGGTCCGGCTCAAGCAGATATTTTTTCAAGGCTTTGGAGGAGCGTGGCGCGCTCCGGACGGCTGTAGCAGCTCAACCGGCTAAGGCCATGCAAAAGTTGCTTCAAGTTCTCAGTTTCCAATTCGGTATGCGGAAGTGGAAATTCAAGTATCACCTCAACACCCACTACTATCGCCAAATGACAGCCGCTGCGAAGCGATCTCTCGATGAAATAGACCCCTCCTCATTCAATGTAATTATGCAGGTAGGTGCCTGGTACGATCTCACCGGTTACAGGAACAAAAGAGTGGTTTCCTATCATGATGGGAATTTGGCCGCTTTACTGGCCAGTCCTTACGGATACCCGAGTATAAATGAGTCTTTTATTCAAAAGACTCTCGAATGGGAGCGGAAACTTTACCATAAGCTGGATCTTATTTTCCCGATGAGCAGTTGGCTGGCCGACTCATTTGTCCGGGGTTTCGGAGTTGATCGAGGGAAAGTCTTTCCTGTTGGAGCGGGAGTTAACTTGCCACCGTTTCCTGAGATTGAAAACAAGACTTACGACGAGCCGCGGATATTGTTTGTTGGAAAGGACTTCAGGCGCAAAGGCGGGGAAGATCTGATTCAGGCCTTTGAGATCGTGCAAAAGGAGCTGCCTCAGGCAGAATTGACCATAATCGGGCCAGAGATGGCTTCGCCACCGAAAGGAGTGCGATGTATAGGGTTTATTTCCAAAACGACCTCTGAAGGTATGGAGACGCTACTTAAGGAGTACCAGCGCGCCTCTATTTTCGTGCTGCCATCGCTTTACGAACCCTTTGGCATCGCCTTTGCCGAAGCAATGGCCCATAAATTGCCGTGCATAGGTACGGATATCTGCGCCATGCCAGAGATCATAGCAGACGGTGCAACCGGATTTGTCGTTCCCCCGGGGGATCCAGCCAGGCTAGCAACTAAAATCATTACTTTACTTAAAGAACCGAGCCGGTGCAGCGCTTTCGGTGAAGCAGGATACGCGAGGTATCTGGAGAGGTTCACTTGGTCTGCGGTGACGTCGAAGATGTGCGACATCATTTCGGCAAAGTTATGACTCTTTTTCACCCTGGAAAAGCGCCCCGAAGGACCATGAGGAGATGGTTGCTCGGGGCGCTTTGGGCTGCCGGTTGGTTACTTGATGATCTCGATGGTCTTAACGCCCGACGGGGGAATGACGGGTAGTTTCCCTGTAGAGCTATGACCAACTTGCTCGTTGCCTGTTTCGTAAGCCCCGGCATGGGCTGAATAGATGCTGTTCGGTGAATTCTCGACATAGGAAGTGCGTTTGAAATCTTCAGGAGTATTCCCTGTCGGTCTTACGAAGTTCGGCGATACGCTTACGGATCCGGCATCCTTTCCGGAGTACACCTGCCATGCACTCAAGTTCGAGGCTAACGTCGTGCTCGTCGATCCCCAAGTCCCGGTGCTGTAGTAAACGTTAAAGTCCGACCCTAGCAACTGACTTAACGAGTATATGCGCATGTAATTTTGGCCGGCACTGGAGTGATAGAATATGTTGTTGTAGGACTTAAAGAAACCTCCAGTGATATTACTGCTAGGCTGGTTGATGTCGGTACCACAGTTTATGAATGTATTGTTATAGAAAACATTGTCGGTAGCAGGTGCGCCGATTACATTTATACCGATGGATAGATTTAGAAATATGTTGTGGTGAATGTATTGGTATGAGGTTTGTTGTGCTTGATTAAATCCTCTGACTCCAACTGTCGGTATGGGCGATATGGTCGAAGGAGCAAAAAAGTTATTTTTAACTTCTGTCGTTCTTCCTGTCTGGCCCGAACCGTCCTTGTCCTCGAAATAAGTTCCATACCCGTCAAAAAATGTGTTCTGGTCAAGAACGGCTGTAAAAGCATAACCTATGATCAATGAGCCGTCGTTAGTTTCAGTTCTGCGGCAATTGCGATGGATGAGGTTGTTCTTGAGGACTGCATTGTATATGTTGTTAAACCTGACAGTATTGCCTTGATCGGTTGTAATTGTTCCTGAGCCACCACCGCCACCCAAATCGCTGTTCTGAACGGTGACATCATGCCCGCCGGCCAAATACACCTGTCCGTATGCCTTGACTCCATCTATTACGACGTAGTTTGCATTATATGTCTCTATGGATGGGTTGGGATAATATCCCCATGACCCAGCTCCTGTCGAGTCAGATGGATTACTGTTGTACGTCGCGCCCCTTTTGGCAGTTCCGATGGCGACCTGCAGTTCTTCACCAGGATATGCTTTGATGATAGTAGGAGAAGTTGCCGTCCCTGATTTTGTGGAGGGTATGTGCAGCGATGCTATTGAATTGCTGCCGCTGTCACGAAAGTAATTTCCAGCACGGATGTAATTGGTTGCGCTAGGGGTCAGATTGGTAGCAAACGTTGCGAGAGTGAGATAAGCCGTGTCGCTACCGCTTCCGCAAGAGCGGGTCGCAGGAGAGTAGGTGCGGGATCCATCGGTACAACCTGATGCGCTACCGTCGAGATACGTCGCACCGCTGCACAATGCGTAATTGCCTAGGCCGTGCAGCAGCAGAAAAGCCAACACTAGATATGCTCTCTTCGGAAAAATTCTGCTCTGATACATGGTAACCTCCACGTTAAAGATTCTATGGGTCCATCATGTGCGAAAAGGAAAAAGCCGGGTGCCCGACCTGTCGCTTGGTCTTGCCCCTGATTAGAGCCGTTTACCGCTTTGCCGACCTCGGGTTCTTGACACTCACGGCGACGCCGGATGACTGCTTGGCGTTGCCGGCGGCATCATAGGCCTTTGCTGTGATCGTATACTTGCTGTTGACAACGGTCTTTGTGTCCCAGACCCAGCTGTAGGGGGCTTTCGCGACACTTGCCATGTACTTCCCGTTGACGAAGAACTCAACCCTGGCGACCCCGACATTGTCCGTGGCATCGGCCGCGACCGTCACGAGCCCTCTTACGTTCGTATTGCTTGACGGAGATGTTACGGCTACCGCTGGCGCTATCGTATCCAGCGCCACGTTGGAGACGTTCACCGACGTGCTTTGCGACACCCCTGCGTTTCCTGCGGCATCAAAGGCCTTGGCCGTCAGCGTATAGGTGCCGTTGGCGACCGCTGTGGTGTTCCAGCTGTAGGCGTACGGCGCCGCGCTGCTGGTTGCGACCAGGGCACCGTTTCTGTAGAACTCGACCCTTTTTACCCCCACGTTGTCCGATGCGCTGGCGCTCACTGTGACGGTGCCGCTCACGGTGCTCCCGCTGCTTGGTGAGGTCACTGAAACAGTCGGTGCTGTGGTGTCGGTGACCACGTTGGAGACGTTCACCGTGAGGACCTGCGACTGCCCGAGGTTTCCTGCTGCGTCGTACGCCTTCGCGGTCAGGTTGTATACGCCGTTGGCGACGGTCTTGCTGTCCCAGGTGTAGGAGTAGGGCGCCACGTTGGTCGCGGTGAGCAGCGTGTTGTTCAGGTAGAACTCGACCCTGCTCACACCGACGTTGTCGGAGGCGCTGGCCGAGATGTTTACCGCCCCGCTCACGGTCGTGTTGTTTCCCGGCGAGGTGAGGGAAACCGTGGGTGCGGTGGCGTCGTTGGCCACGCTCACCGTGATACTCTGCGATTGCCCTATGTTTCCGGCTGCATCGTACGCCTTGGTCATCAGGGTGTAACTGCCGGGTGTGAGTCCGGAGGTATTCCACGAATAAACGTATGGCGAGGCCGGCACCGTGGCCTTGAGAGCGCCGTTGACGTAGAACTCGACCTTGCTGACCCCCACGTTGTCGGCTGCGGCTGCTGTGACCGAGACGGTGCCCGCTACGGTGGCTGAATTTGACGGGTAGGTGATGGAGGTGGTCGGCGCCTGCATCTCGGCAACGCTCACCACGTTTGAGTAGACGCTCTCCTCTCCGGCCGCGTTGTAGGCGGTCACGGCGAAGCTGTAGGCGTGCGAGGGGTCGAGGTTGGCAACGGTGGCGGTGGTGGTCTTTTGCACGTCCATCGGTGCGGGGCCCTGGAAGGGCTGCGTGGAGGAGTCGGCCTGGTAGTGGACCTTGTATCCAACCACGGTGGTATCTGGGGAGGGGTCCCACTGCAGGGAAACCGAGGAAGCCGAGGCGGCCGTGCTCACACCCATGGACAAGATGGCGGCAACGACCGCGTTGACGCACATCTTCTGCAGGCGCACCGCATGGTTGATCTCGCTGCGGCGCACGTACCCTTCGGCAACCAGCACGTCGCCCAGTTTCTTGCCGCTCTGGGGCTGCTTGGCCAGCGCGCGTTCCAACTGCTCGGGGGTGATGTGCCCGGTGGCTACCAGCAATTCGCCCAGTCGCAACGGGTTAGCGGCGGGGACTCCCTGGTTCTGCTGCAGGTCGAGGAGACCCTGCAGTTGCGGCTCCGTGAGCATCCCCATCCGGACGAAGACCTCGCCCAGCCGGTCGCCGCTTCTCTTTTGCTCCGCTATCGCCTCGTCAAGCTGGTGGTTGGTGATCTTTCCGGAGTGGACCAGCAGGGCGCCCAGAAGCTGCCGCTCACCGGCCGCCAGCTTCACCGCGTCTTCTAGGTGGTTCAGGTGCCCCTGGATCAGCAGCGGGGCTGCCACGTCCTCCGGTTTCAGGACCCCCATCCGGACCAGGACCCCGCCCAGGAGCTCATGGGTCGCATGTTGCTCCTGCAAGGCTCGGTTCAGGGAGCGTTTGGAAACGAATTTACCGTCGAGCAGTATCTGGCCTAGTGCACGTCTGGAAATCCGTTGTAACAGGTTCGGGCTCTGCATGATCAGCTCCTTTCTGCAGGGGGTGAAATGCCCCGCTCCGCAGTGGCGTATGCTATCCATTTTCGCCAGAGAGTGCTGCAAAATCGCCTTTGTCAGTGGGCAGGCTCGGGGGACAATACCAGGGGCAGGAAGTGATGGTTGGTAAGGGCGGGCAGATAGTTTGCAGCCGGTGGCATTTCCATGATTTTTTATGTTTTTGTATTGTTTGTCAAGCAATTAGCCGCCCTGTATTGTTTTACGTAGTGAAGCTGACTACTTGCCTAGGCATAGTGAGTGGGTGATTCAGATTGCATAATTTTCATTGTCGACTAATATTCCAGCCATGATAAAGGTCTGCCACATCATCTCCGGGGATCTATGGGCCGGCGCCGAGGTCATGGCGTGCCACCTGTTGCAGGAACTCGCCCTCAACCAGGAGCTGAGGCTTTCCGTGCTGCTGCTCAACGACGGCCGGCTGGCGGCTGAACTGCGGGGGAGCGGGCTTCCCGTTACCGTCTTTGACGAAAGCCGTCGCTCTTTCGGAAACCTGGTGCTGGAGGTTCGCGGCTACCTCAAGAAGGACCCCCCCGACCTGATCCACTCCCACAGGTACAAGGAAAACCTGCTTGCGCTTTTAGGGAGCGCAGGAAGCTCCCGCACCCGCCTGGTCGCCACCCAGCATGGACTCCCCGAAGTGACGGAGCGCGTCTCCATGGCGCAAGCCATCAAGGCAAGGGCGAACTTCTTCATTCTGAACCGTTTTTTCGACCGGACCGTGGCTGTTTCCAGGGACATCCGGGACCACCTGGTGCGCTGCCTCGGCTTTCGCAGCGAGGGGGTTGCCGTCATCCACAACGGCATACCGCTTCCGCCCGGGGCAGGCTCCGCCGCTCGCCGCGCCGCCACTTTCCGCATCGGTTCCTCCGGGCGGCTTTGCGAGGTCAAGGATTATCCCCTGATGGTCGAGGTTGCCAGCATGGTTTGTGCTGAGCGCCAGGTTCAGTTCCTGCTGGCAGGGGAGGGGCCCTGCCGGCAGGAACTTGCCGCCGCCATAGAGCGGCACGGCCTGGAGGGGCGCTTCATCCTCACCGGCCACCTCGACGACATGGACTCCTTCTACCGGGGGCTCGACCTCTACCTCAACACCTCCCGGCACGAGGGAATACCCATGACCATCCTGGAAGCGATGGCCCGTGGGGTGCCGGTCGTGGCCCCCGCGGTGGGGGGGATCGGCGAGATCGTCGAAAACGGTGTGGAGGGGTTCCTGGTCGAGGGGCGCGCCCCGGAGGCCTTCGCACGGCGCTGCCTGGAGCTGGCCGACAACCCGGAGCTGTACGCCGCGATGTCGCGCGCCGCGCGCCGGAAGGCGGACCGGGATTTTTCCTCGCGGCAGATGGCGCAAAACTACTGCCGGGTCTACCAGGAACTTCTGGCAGGCTGACACGGAGCGTACCCAATGGCCTTTCTCCTGTTTTTATGCATATTCCTCATATTCTTCGCCTACCTGGGCTATCCCCTCTCCCTGTATCTCATCTCCATGCTCCGGCGCAGGGAGGTGCGCAAGGCTCCCATCACCCCCGGGGTGACCTTCATCATAACGGCCTTCAACGAGGAAAAGCGCATCCGGGAAAAGCTCGAGAACACCCTGGCGCTTGTGTATCCCGCCGAACTTCTGCAGATCGTCGTCGCCTCCGACGGCTCCACGGACGGCACCAACGACATAGTGCGGGAGTTCGCGGCGCAGGGGGTACGGCTCCTCGAGGTCAAAAACCGGGGGGGCAAGGAGAACGCCCAGAGGGAGGCGGTCGCCATAGCGCAAGGGGACGTCCTGGTCTTCTCGGACGTGGCGACGGTAGTCGACCCGGAGAGCCTCGCTCAGATGATGGCCAACTTCGCCGATCCCTCCATCGGAAGCGTGAGCAGCGTGGACCGG